>Ga0209211_10004865_pt1 | contig 20514 bp, 22 predicted proteins | sample RifGroA2_FD_183992 | JGI IMG/M metagenome (GOLD analysis project Ga0209211, IMG submission 183992) | Groundwater microbial communities from Rifle, Colorado, USA - Groundwater A2 (SPAdes) (version 2) | ecosystem: Environmental > Aquatic > Deep subsurface > Groundwater | place: Rifle, Colorado...
CGCCGGTGGCGCTGGCCTTCGACGCGCAGGGCGCGTTGCTGGTGGCCGACCTGTTCAACAACGCCGTGCGCCGGGTGGGTGCCGATGGTACGGTCAGCACCGTGGTCGCCGCCGGTGGCGTGATCAATGGGCCGCTGTCGTTGGCCACCACCCATGACGGCGTGCTGTACGTGGGTGATCTCGATGGCCGCATCGTGCAGGTGACGCCGCAGGGCCATCAGATCGCGCTGGTCGGCAATGGCCGCCTGCCGCGCCTGGCCGAGGACTACGGCATTCCCGCAGACTTCAACTACGACGCCGCCTTGTTTCAGGAAGGCGAGCAGCCCTTGCGCCCGACGGAAGCCATGCAGTGGGGACCGAACTGGGAGGAGGACCAAGGTGCCGGCGAGTTCCCCAACGGCTACTTCTTCTACCTGCCGCGCCTGTGCAATCACTGCACGAAACCCGCCTGCCTCGCCGCCTGCCCGCGCCAGGCGATTTCCAAGCGCGAGGAGGACGGCATCGTGCTGATCGACCAGGAGCGCTGCCGCGGCTACCGCTACTGCGTCGCCGCCTGCCCCTACAAGAAGATCTATTTCAATCCGCTGGCCGGCCGCTCCGAAAAATGCATCTTCTGCTATCCGCGCGTCGAGAAGGGCATTCCGCAGGCCTGCGCCTATCAGTGCGTCGGCCGCGCCCGCCACGTCTCCTACCTCGACGACAAGGCCGGCGCCGCCTACCGGCTGGTGCATGAGTGGAAGGTGGCGCTGCCCCTGCATCCCGAGCACGGCACCCAGCCCAATGTCTATTACGTGCCGCCACTGTCCACCTCGACCTTCGACGCCAACGGCAAACCGACCGGCACGCCGCGCATTCCCGACGACTACCTGGTGTCGCTGTTCGGCCCCGGCGTCGGCGCGGCGCTGGAAACCCTGCGCCGCGAGATCGCGCGCAAAGAGCAGGGCGAGGCGTCGGAGTTGATGGACCTGCTGATCGCCTACCGCCACGGCGATATGTTCCGTCTCGACCGAATCGAAGGCCAGCGGCCATGAGAGCCCAGGCAGCCCTCGCCCTGCTGGCGGCAACCCTGACGACGGCCGCCCTCGCCGGCGAGCCGGCGGTCATTCGGGCGACTCGCAACGTCGGCGCTGCGGCCGCCGTCGCCGATCCCGACCACCCGGCGTGGGAGGACGTGCCGGCCAGCGTCGTCAGCCTCGAAACGGCCTTCCCCGGCCATCCGTCCATCGTCGGCACGGCCGTCGCGCAGCAGGTTGCAGTGAAGGCGCTGCGCGGCTCGGCCGGACTGGCGATCCGCCTCGAATGGAGCGATCGGATGGCCGACAGCGCGAGAACCCAGGATCGCTTCGCCGACGGCGTCGCCATCCAGTTCCCCCGCGACGGCAAGACCGACACGACGCCCTACATGGGCGGCGCCGGGCGCACGGTCAACATCTGGTACTGGAATGCGGCCAGGAATGCCGCCGAAAACCTCTGGGCCGACGGCTTCGGCACCCTCGCCCGCTTACCGACGCAGGACGTCAAGGCCCATGGCCGCTATGCCGACGGCAAATGGCGGGTGACATTCTTCCGTGCCTGGCGTTCATCCGAGCCGCGCGCCGTCAAACTGCGCGACGCGTCCGCCGGCAGGCAGCCCCTGGCTTTCGCGGTCTGGGACGGCGCCAACAATGAGCGCGACGGCTTCAAGGCGGTAACCCTCAACTGGCAATCGCTACAATGGGGCAAATGAAGCTGTTTCACATCTCTGCCCCCTTGGGCGGGAACGGTATCCCGGGATAGGGATTCAAGTCCACGTCATGTGCGAATTGTTCGGCGCATCCGCCAGCCAGGCCAGGGGATATTCCCCCTGGCTGATGCCCTTTCGCGAACGCGGCGGAGCCGCGGCCGACAACCCGGATGGCTGGGGTATCGCCAGTTGGGCCAGCGATCAAGCCCGAATCGAAAAATCGCCCGAACCCGGATGGCGCAGCGAACGCTTTCGCCAATTGGCGCAGAGCGTGAACAGCAGACTCCTGCTGGCCCATGTCCGCAAGGCGCGCCATCCGCCGCTTCCCGGCCTGCTCAACACCCATCCCTTCGCACACGCGTGCTGCGACCGGGAATGGGTGTTCGCCCACAACGGCATGGTGCCGGACCTGATCGACCAATCCGGCCCGGAGGCGATCTGTCGCCCGGAGGGCGAGACGGATTCCGAATTCGCGTTCTGTCATCTGCTGGCCGCCATCGTCGATGCCTACGACGACGACCTCGCGCATTGGCTGGAACAGTTGGCGACGCGCGCGACGGCGATCGCCGCGCTGGGCAAGTTCAACTTCCTGTTGTCCGACGGACGCGTCCTGATTGCCTACGGACATGACCGCCTGCATCACGCCGAGCGGGCCGGCGGAGTCGCCCTGATCGCCACCGAAGCGCTCGACGCCGGCGCGTGGCAAGCATTCGCGCCCGGTGAACTGCGCGTGTATCGCGATGGCGTCCTGCTTGCCTCCCATGCCGCCGTGCCCTTCCGGCAGGAGAATCGCCTGCCATGAATGCGCGCCTGCTCACCCTCCTGGCCTTGCTGGTCGGCGTCAGCCTGTCCGCCCGCGCCGATGGCGACATTGAATGGCGCCATCGCGCCACGCAAGGCGCGGTGACGCTCTCTGCCAATCCAATCGGAACTGCGGCGCGCAGGTCCTTTTACACAGCACGCGGCTTCGCGGCAGAGACGATCCGGCCCTATGCGCTAGCCTGCGGCTTTTCCTTGGGCATGAAAAACAGCGGCGCAGCCACCCTGAGTACCCGTCTTGCCGATTGGCGTGCCGTCGGCGCCGACGGTCGCGCGGTACGCTTGCGGCTGCCGGCCGAGTGGGACCAGCAATGGGCCAGCACGCATGTACCCGAAGCGGCGCGCATCGCCTTTCGCTGGGCGCAATTCCAGGCGGAAAACATTTTCGACGCAGGCGACTGGATCATGGGCATGGCGACGCTGGAAGCGCCGCTGCCCGGCAGCTTTCGCCTCGTTGCGCTTTACCATGATGAAAAGGGAGACCATGAGATCGTGCTCGACAAACTTGCCTGCAACCATGACTGAGTTGGCAACTGCACGCCGCGGGTTTCTCGCCGCTGCCGCCGGGTTTGCAGCGCTGGCGGCCGTGCCTGCGGTATGGGCGCAAGGCAGGGGCATGTCGCCCGTAGCCGGCGTCCCGCCAGCGCCGACTCTGGTCTTGCCGGACATGGATGACAAGACCATCGACCTGGCGCGCTACCGCGGCAAGGTGGTGTTGGTGAATTTCTGGGCGACCTGGTGCCCGCCCTGCCGCAAGGAATTTCCCTCGCTCGGGCGCGTGCGCAAGCTCTTCAAGCCGACCGAGTTCGAGGTGGTCGCGGTGAATGTCGGCGAAGATCCGGAAACCGTGTTTTCATTTGCCGGCGCACCCGATTTCCCGGTACTGTTCGACCGCGATTCGCAAGCGATGGCGCGCTGGCCGGTGAAGGGACTGCCGACAACGCTGGTGGTCGACCGCCAGGGTCACCTGGCGTTGCGCGCCGTCGGCGGTCGCGAATTCGACGATCCGGCCATCGTCGAACAACTCCGGGAATTACTCATGCCAAGGAGCACATGATGAGCGAAGGCCTGTCCACCCGTTGCGTCCACGCCGGCGAGATTGCCGACGCCCACGGCTCGCCGCACACGCCGATCTACAACACCACGACCTTCAAATTCCCCTCCACCGCCGACCTGCTCGATGTGGTCGATGGCAAAAAACCGGGCAGCCTCTACACGCGCTACGGCCTCAATCCGACCATCCAGGCACTGGAGGCCAAGCTGGCCAGCCTCGAAGCGGCGGAAACCGCCTGGGCCTTCTGTTCCGGCATGGCGGCGGAAGCGGCGCTGTTCTTCACCCATGGCCGCGCCGGCATCGTCTGCCTGGGCGATGCCTATGGCGGCACGCTGGAACTGCTCGGCGAGCAGATCCGCATGCTCGGTACGCGCACCCACCTCCTGCTCGGCAGCGAGCTGGCTCTGGCCGAAAGCCGCCTCGCCGACGGTTGCGGCCTGGTCTTCCTGGAAACGCCGACCAACCCGACGCTGGAAGTGCTCGATATCCGCCGCATCGCCGACATGTGCCATCGTCATGCGGCCCTGCTGGTGGTGGACAACACCTTCGCCTCGCCGGTGAATCAGTCGCCGCTGGCGCTCGGCGCCGATTTCGTGGTGCATAGCGCGACCAAGTATCTCGGCGGCCATTCCGACATCACCGCCGGCGTGCTGGCGGGCCGCAAGGAACTCATGATGCCGGTGTGGGCCTGGCGCAAGAACCTGGGTTCGATGCTCGCCCCGGAAACCGCGGCATTGCTGTCGCGCAGCCTGCGCACGCTGGTGGTGCGGGTCGAGCGGCAAAACCATACGGCCCAGGCCGTGGCCGAAGCCATGACGCGGCACGGGCAGATCGCTCGCGTGTTCTATCCCGGTCTGCCGGATTTCCCCGGACACGAACTGGCCAAGTCGCAGATGCGGGGTTTCGGCGGCATGCTCAGCATTGAAGTCAAGGGCGGTGGCGCAGCCGCGACGCGGGTTGCCGACCAGCTGAAGCTTTTCGCGCTGGCGCCCAGCCTGGGCGGCGCCGAAAGCCTGGTGACGCAGCCCTGCACCACCACCCATCACGGGCTGGCGCCGGAAGAGCGCGAACGGCGCGGCATCTCGGATGCCCTGCTGCGCCTCTCGGTCGGCCTCGAAGACGCCGAAGACCTGATTGCCGACCTGGAACAAGCGCTGCGCTGATCGCCATGAACGAATACATCCTGTTTGATGCAAGCCTGCGCGACCGCTTCGTGAAGTTCGCCACGGATCTCGGCCTCGCGCCCCAGATCCGTGCCGATCAGATTGAGGGTTTCGTGGTCGCCTTGCCGGATGACCTGGCAGATGACATCGAAGAGACTATTGAGGATGAGTACGCGACGCTGATGGCGGAACAGGTGAGCCTGATGGAATCCGCGGGGGACAGCGAGGCGCGAACCCTGGTACGGATCAACGCCACGCTGGCGGATGGCTCGCCACGTATCGTGCAGCTTCCTGCTGCTTATGGACGCCGCCTGTTCGAGCACTTCACGGTCGACGAAATCCATGAACTCGTCTCGGCCGTCGTGCAAAGCGCCCTGAATCCGGTGGAAGGACCGATGTGCCGCAAGACATCCGGCCCCAGCTCTCCCGCAGGGGTAAGTGCCACGCCAGATGACGCGCCATGAATTCACCCATTTATCTCGATTACAACGCCACCACCCCGATCGCACCTGAGGTTGCCGCCGCGATGCGGCCCTGGATCGAAGAACAGTTCGGCAATCCGTCCTCGTCGCACGACTACGGACAGCGGGCGCGCAAGGCAGTGGCGGATGCCCGTGCCGCTGTTGCGACGCTGGTCGGCGCAACCGCCGACGAGATGGTGTTCACCGGCAGCGCCACCGAGGCCAACAACCTGGCGCTGCTTGGCCTTGCGCGCGCGATGCCGCCGAGCAGGCGCCACCTGATCGTCAGCGCCATCGAGCATCCGGCGGTGATGCAGCCAGCCCTGCATTTGCGCGACGAAGGATGGGATCTAACGGTGCTCCCGGTGGATGAATTCGGCCGCATCGCAACGGACGATCTGCGCGCCGCGCTGCGACCCGACACGGCGCTGGTATCGGTGATGCACGCCAACAACGAAGTCGGCACGATCCAGTCCGTGGCCGCAATCGCGGCCCTGGCGCGCGCCAACGGCAGCATCGTGCATGCCGATGCCGCACAGTCGACGGGCAAGGTGCCACTCGATGTCGGGGAACTCGGTGTCGATCTGATGACGCTGGCCGGCCACAAGTTTTATGCGCCCAAGGGTATCGGCGCGCTCTACGTTCGCCGCAACACGCCAATCAAGCCAATTCTCTTCGGCGCCGATCAGGAGCGCGGCCTGCGACCCGGCACCGAGAACGTGGCGCAGATCGTCGGCTTCGGCGAAGCGACGCGACTGGCACGGGCAAGGCTGCCGCACGCGACGCGACATCTGGCCGCCTTGCGCGACGACCTGCACCGCCATTTAGCGGCTGCGGTACCGGGCCTGGTGCTTAACGGCCATCCCGCGCAGCGCCTGCCGAATACCCTGCACGTATCCTTTCCCGGCGTTGCGGGACGCGATCTGCTGGCGGCGGCCGGCGAGGTCGCCGCGTCGGTCGGTTCGGCCTGTCATTCCGACGCCGATGCGGTCAGCGGCGTGCTTGCGGCCATGGGCTGCAACTCGGCACGGGCGCGCGGCGCGGTCAGGCTGTCGGTGGGCTTGCCAACCTCGGCGCGCGAGATCGAACGGGCGGCAGCTGCGCTGATTGCCGCATGGCGCCAGATGGCTCGATAAGATTGGATCCGGCGACCTACGATGCCTGGTATCGAACCGCGCGAGGGCGCTGGATTGGCGAAACCGAATACCGCCTGCTATACCGGGCGCTGGCGCCTCGCCCCGCCGAAACGATCCTCGACGCGGGCTGCGGTACCGGCTATTTCAGTCGCCATTTCGTGCAAGACGGCCATCCGGTGCTTGGCATCGACCTCGATCCTGCTGCCGCAAACTTCGCGCGAAGAAGTCGGTCGCCGGCACTTGCCGTCGCGGTGGCCGACATGACTGCCTTGCCCTTCCCCGACCGCAGCTTTGACTGCGTCGTCGCAGTGACATCGCTTTGCTTCGTCGCGGATGAAGCAAAGGCCATTCAGGAAATCGTTCGCGTGGCACGTCGACGTTTCGCCCTGGGACTGCTCAACCGGGACAGTCTGCTCTATCGGACCAAAAGCCGCGCCGTCGGCAGCTATGCCGGGGCACGCTGGCACCGGGCCTCGTCGCTAGCCGCACTGATGAGCGGCCTGCCGGTGCGCGACCTGCGCGTGGCGACGGCGATTTTCGTTCCGGGCGGCGGACCGTGTGCACAGCGACTGGAAAGCCTGGTTCCGGCGGGCCTGCCCTGGGGCGGCTTCATCGCCGTGACAGGAAGCGTATCCCATGATGAATGAAAGCAGCGGCATGGCCGCTCTGCTTCGATAACGCAACAAGAGGAAAATCATGAGCAAGAAAATCAGCATCATCGGCAGCGGCTTCGCTGCATTGACCGCCGCCCGCAGCCTGCGTCGACTCGATCCACGGGCGGATATCACCCTGATCGCGCCACGACCCGAGTTCATCTATCTGCCCAGTCTTATCTGGCTGCCGTCAGGCAAGCGCAAGCCACAGGATCTCGTGGTGCCGCTCGACAAGTTCCTGCGCAGTCAAAACATTCACTTTCTGGCTGGCGAAGCCACCGGCATCGAAGACGGCGGGCGTACCGTGCTGACGTCGGCAGGACCGATAGGGAACGAGGGCCTCGTCATCGCCTGCGGCGGCCGCTTCATCAAGAAACTGCCGGGGATCGAACACGCGATCCTGCCCTGCGAAGGCATCGCGCCCGTGGAACGCCTGCGCGAGCGGCTCGCCGCGCTGCAATCCGGGACCGTGGCGCTCGGTTTCGCCGGCAATCCGAATGAGCCAACCGCCATGCGCGGCGGTCCGATCTTCGAATTCCTGTTCGGGTTCGACACCCAGTTGCGGCGCGAGGGGCGGCGTGAGCAGATCAAGCTCGCCTTCTTCAACCCGATGCCCAATCCGGGGCATCGTCTGGGTGAGCAGGCCCTGCGACGCTTGATGGCGGAAATGCAGCGCCGTGAAATCGACACGCATCTCGGGCACAAGCTGCTCGGCTTCGAACCCGGCAAGGTCAAGACCGAAGGCGGCGAGTTTGCCGCCGACATCATCGTCTTCATGCCGGGGATGACCGGCAACGCCTGGTTCGACAATACCGACCTGCCGCGCTCACCGGGCGGCCTGATCAAGGCCGATGCCTATTGCCGCGTCGACGGACGCGAGAAGGTTTATGTGGTGGGCGACGCGGGCAGTTTTCCCGGTCCCGACTGGATGCCCAAGCAGGCGCACATGGCCGATCTCCAGGCAGCGGCAGCGGCGAAGAATCTGCTGAGCGAAATGACCGGCCGTGCGCCGACCGAAACCTTCAAGGCCGAGCTGATGTGCATCGTAGACAGTCTCGATGCCGGCATGCTGGTGCGGCGTACCGAGTCGAACGCCTGGGCGTTGCCGCCGGTGAAGCTGATGCACGGCGCCAAGGATCTCTTCGAAACCATGTACCTGCGGCGCTATCGTTAGGCCCCAGCGTGCTGGGCGCAGGCATGACGCTGCGTTTGCAGAAGCACTGATCTCTCATTTATCCGGCGCCGGCGGAAAAGTCGGCGCTGGCGGCACGGCGTCCGGCGGTCAGATCTTCAGCCATCCCGCTCCGAAGTGGGATACGCGAGGAAGCCGAATGTCACCGCGACGCCCACATTCAGGATGCCGACCGCTGCCGTGGCGAGAACGACGAAGCGCTCGGCTTTTTCGGCGCCGGGATCGCGGCTGCCGATCGCCAGTTCCGCGCCGGCGAGGAACAGGATCACACCGAGAACCGACGCAGGAAACAGGCGGAACTGGGTGCCGACGGAATCTGCGAAGAACAGGGCGAGGACGAGCAATTCGGCGCCGAACATGATCCCCTTGCGATGGGGTGGGGCTCTTAGCTTGAAGAAGGCTGCATCGCGATAACGGCCATTCCTATAAGTGCTATTGCCGCTCCCGATATGTCCCAGCGAGTCAAGGGCATGCCATCAACAACACGAAGCCAGACCAGCGCAGATGCTACATAGACACCGCCGTAGGCCGCATACACCCGGCCACTCGCCGCTGGATGCAAGCTTAGTAGCCAAACGAAGATGGCAAGGCTAAATGCAGCCGGTAGCAGCAACCAGTAAGAACCATCCTTACGCAACCACAGGTAAGGCAAAAAGCAGCCAATGATTTCGGCAAATGCGGTAGCGAAAAACAGCAAGCCTGTCTTGATCATCGCATGTCCTCAATGTTTGGGCGAATCTTGAACAGCGGCGCGGCCAATAACGCGACAATCGCCCCGGTGTTCACAGCCCGGATCATCGCTTCTTCATGACATTTCGGCTGCTCACGGGAGCCGGACTCTCGTTCGGATGACAGGCGCACGCTTCCCCTTGGGCGGCGGCCACCAGTTCGTGCAGGATGCCGCATTCGGCAACGACGTGCCCGGCGTCACAGCGCGCGCGCAAGGCCGCGAGTTGCTTCGCCAGGGCCTGCATGGACTTGAGCCGCGCCCGCACCCGCGCCAGTTGCTCGTCGATCAGCCGGTCGATGTCGCCGCAGTCGGCATCGGGGTACGCAACGAAATCGAGCAGGCGCTCTATCCCGACGAGCGGCATGTCCAGAGCCCGGCAATGTCGGATGAACGCCAGCCGCTCGACGTGGGCGGGGCTGTAAGCGCGGTAGCCGTTGGCGGTGCGGGCGGGCGGCGCCAGCAGTCCGGCCTTTTCGTAGTAGCGGATGGTTTCGATATTCACGCCCATCGCCTGTCCCAGTTCGCCGATACGCATGGCGTCTCCTTTTTTGGATCGGCAAATTCTACCCCTTGACCCTGGAGCCGCTACGGGGTTTTAAATGGCACTGACACATGAACATGGAGCCGCAATGAAACCATCGGAATTCGTCATCACCAACCTGGACTGTCCAACCGAAGAAGCGCAGATGCTGCGCACCACCCGGCTGCTCGACTGGCAGTCGCTGGACATTCAGCGCCTCATAAGCACGCGGGGCTGGCGCGACCCGGGCGAGTTCGAGCGCATCGGCGCGATCTACCGCTTCGTGCGCGACGAGATTGCCTTCGGCTACAACGAGCGCAACGATCTGCCCGCCTCGCGCATCCTTGAAGACGGCTACGGGCAATGCAACACCAAAACCATTTTGCTGATGGCGCTGCTGCGCGCGGCGGGCGTTCCCTGCCGCCTACACGGGGCCACCATTCACAAGAAGCTGCAGCAGGGGGTCGTCAGCGGCCTCTTCTACCGGCTCGCACCGGACAGCATTCTGCATACCTGGGCCGAGGTGCCGATCAAGGAAGGCTGGGCTGCTCTGGAGGGCGTCATCCTGGACAAACCTTATCTCGACGGTCTGCGTCAGTTTGTGCCGACCGAATCGGGCTGCATGGTCGGCTACGCGGTCGGCACGGACAACTGGAGCGCGCCGGCCATCGAATGGGAAGGACGCGATACCGCCATACAGCAAACCGGTGTCAACCATGACTTCGGCATTTTCGACGATCCCGACGCGTTTTACGCGAGCCACGGCGGCAACCTGTCGGGAATCAGGTCATGGCTGTTTCGTTACCTCGTTCGTCACATCATGAACCGCAAGGTGGCGCGAATCCGGTCGACAGGATGTTGAACCCGCACCCCGCATTGCGTGACAACCCTGCTGCGATTACACTCTGGCCCGTGATGAAACGCCTTGCCCTCATTTTTCTGATGCTCCTGCTGCCGCTCCAGTCCGTCTGGGCGGCGGCCAGCGCATACTGCCAGCACGAGCAGGACGTCACTGCCAAGCATTTCGGCCACCACACCCACCAGCACAAAGCATCGATCGACCGTAACGACGGTACCGGGAAGTCGCCGCTGAATGTTCATGCCGACTGCGGTATTTGTCATCTGAGCTGTCCGGCCGCTACCGAGTCCGTGCGCCCGACGATCCACATGGCATCTGGATCGTTCGCCGTTGCCGACCAACCCGAAGCCTTATCGTCGGTTTTTCCCGATCACCCGGAACGACCCAAGTGGCTTCCCGCCGCATAGCCCGGCGGGAACGACAATCTCTTTTTTCTTGCATAGAAATCTTGTAGCCTGAGTCGCCGTCTCGCCGGATTCCCCGAGTATTTCCCTGGAGAATTCGATGCGACGTGTGTCTTTGCTGCTTGCCGTATACCTGTTGATTTGCGGGAGAGCCTTCGCCGAGGCTGCCATTCCCGAGCCTGCCGAACTTTCATTGCGCGACGCACTCGCGCTCACGCTGAAAGCCAATCCCGAGCTTGCCACCTTTTCGCAGGAAGTGCGCGCCACCGAAGCGGCGCTGCTGCAGGCCGACGCATGGCCCAACCCGGTGCTGGAAATCGGCGCCGATAACCTCTCCAACGCCCGCAAGGCCGAGGCCGGGGACCGCACGCGTTCCCTCCAGATCGGTCAACTGATCGAACTCGGCGGCAAGCGCGCGGCGCGGTTGCGACTGGCGGAAACCGGCCGCGACCTGGCCAACTGGGACTACGAGGCCAAGCGGATCGCCGTTCTGGCACAAGCCGCCCAGCGCTTCGTCGATGTCCTCGCGTCCCAGCAACGCGAAACCCTGACCGAGGAGACATTTGGTCTCGCCAGGCAGGTGGCGGACTCCGTAGCAAAACGAGTGCAGGCCGGAAAAGTGTCGCCGGTCGAGGAAACCAAGGCACGCCTTGCCCTGGCCTCCAGCGAAGTGGAGCTGGAGCAGGCGAAGCGGGAGCTCGTTGCCGCCCGCAAGGCGCTCGGCGCGCTCTGGGGCAACTCCAACCCGAGATTCCGGACTGCCATCGGCGACCTTGCACAGCGCGTGCCCCTGCCTAGTTACGAGCAGGTGGCGGACCGAGTGCGCAACAACCCCGAACTGGCGCGCTGGACCAGCGAAATCGCACGTCGCCAGGCAGGCGTCGAGGCAGAGCGGGCCAAGGCCGTGCCCGACATCACGCTGAGCGCGGGTGTTACCCGTTTTTCCCAGTTCGACGATCGCGCCTACATGGTGGGAGTCGCTATTCCGCTGCCGGTGTTCGACCGCAACCGGGGTGGCATCCTCGAAGCCAGCCGGCGCCTTGACAAGGCCGACGACGAACGGCGCGCAGTGGAGGTCCGGCTGGATACGGAACTCGCCCACGCCTATCAGCGCCTGGCCGGCGTCGACAAGGAAATCCAGATATTGCGTTCCGTCCTCCTGCCCGGCGCCCAGAGTGCGTTCGATGCGGCGACCCAAGGCTATGGGCTGGGCAAGTTTAGTTTCCTGGACGTCCTGGATGCACAACGCACGCTGTTCCAGTCGCGCTCGCAGTACCTGCGCGCGCTGACCGACTACCAGCGCGGCGTGAGCGAAATCGAACGGCTGATTGGCGGCCCGCTGGAAAATCAGACTGTGCCGACAGGCCAGAAATGAAAAGGAATCGATGATGAAGAACAGAAAGTTTTTGGTCACCGCCGGCATCCTGGCGGCCGGCGTGGTGCTGGGCGGGCTCATTCTGCTGGGTGGAAAACCCGCGGCGACGGCAGACGAGCACGGGGCCAAGGAGGCACCGCATGCAGAAGCCGGGAAAGGGCCAGGCGCCGAAGAGACTGCCAAGGGACCGCACCGCGGCAGGCTGTTTTCGCAAGGCGACTTCGCCGTGGAAATCGCGATCTTCGAGCAGGGCGTGGCGCCGGAATATCGCGCCCATGTCTACGAGAAGGCCAAGCCCGTCGCGCCGACCGACGTCAAGCTGCAGGTCCAACTGGAGCGACTGGGCGCCCAGCCGGAAACGATCGGCTTCAAAGCGGAGAAGGACTTCCTGCGCAGCACGCAGGAGATCGTCGAGCCGCACTCGTTCAAGGTGACGCTGGCCGCCGAGCACAAGGGTCAGAACTACCGCTGGACCTATGAGCAGGAGGAGGGCCGGGTACGCATGGACGATGCCACGGCGAAGAACGCCGGCGTCGAGGTGAAGACGGCCGGGCCGATGAAGATCAGCTCCACGCTGGAGCTTTCCGGCGAGATCCAGTTCAACCAGGACCGCGTCGCCCACGTCGTGCCGCGGCTTGCCGGTGTGGTGGTGCGTTCGGCGAAGAACCTCGGCGATTCGGTGAAGAAAGGCGAGTTGCTGGCGATCCTGGAGAGCCAGAGCCTGGCCGACCTCAAGAGCGAGCATCTGGCGACGAACAAGCGTCTGGAGCTGGCACGGACCACTTTCGAGAGGGAGAAGCGCTTGTGGGAGGAGAAAATTTCCGCTGAGCAGGACTATCTCGCCAGCCGCCATGTACTGAGCGAGGCGGAGATCGCCCACAACGCTGTCGAGCAGAAGCTGCGTGCCCTGGGGCTCAACCACGAGGCCGTCATGCGCGGCGGTGCCGACGGGCTGACCCGCTACGAGATTTACGCGCCGCTGGACGGCGTCGTGATCGAGAAGCACCTCGCCTTGGGCGAGGCGATCAAGGAAGACGCCAGCATCTTCACCATTGCCGACCTGTCCACCGTCTGGGCCGAGATGACCGTCTATCCCAAGGACCTCAACAGCGTCAAGCTGGGCCAGAAGGTCGCCGTGCGAGCCGCTGCCCTGAATGCCGCCGCCGAAGGGCGAGTGGCCTACGTCGGCTCACTGGTGGGCGAGCAAACCCGCTCGGCCAAGGCGCGCGTGACGCTGCCCAACCCCGACCGCAGTTGGCGGCCGGGACTGTTCGTCACCGTGGATCTGGTGCAGGACGAGCGCGAAGTGCCGGTGGCAGTGGCGGTGGACGCGGTGCAGAGCTACCGCGACTGGAAGGTGGTGTTCGGCCGCTATGGAGAGCATTTCGAGGTGCGGCCGGTGGAACTGGGGCGTAGCGATGGCAAGTGGATCGAAGTGGTCAAAGGGCTACCTGCCGGTGCCCGCTACGCCGCCGCCGGGAGCTTCGTCCTCAAGGCCGACCTCGGCAAGGCCGGCGCCAGTCACGATCACTAAGGGAGAGACGACATGAAACAGATCATCGCCATCATCCAGCCGCACATGCTGACCAAGGTCGAACATGCGCTGCACACACTCCCCCACTTTCCCGGCTTCACCGTGTTGCGGGCCAAGGGCCACGCCCGCGGGTATGCGCCGGGCCACGCCTTCCTGGCCACCGAATGGGACTTGTTCGAGCACGACAAGGTGGCACTCTTCATCGTCAGTTCCGATGAACTCGCACCCGGGATCGTCGAGGCTATCCGCATAAACGCCCATACCGGCCTGCCGGGCGACGGCGTCATCGTCGTCACCGAAGCAGTCGAGGTCGTCCGCATTCGCAGCGGCGAACGCGGCGACGACGCTGTCTGACAGGAAAAACAACATGCTCGAACGAATTTTGCAGTTCGCAATCCACCAGCGCTGGCTGATCCTGGTGGCCGTCGCCGGCATGGCGGCCCTGGGGATCTACAACTACCAGCGGCTGCCGATCGACGCCGTGCCCGACATCACCAACGTGCAGGTGCAGATCAACACCGAGGCGCCCGGCTACTCGCCGCTGGAGGCGGAGCAGCGCATCACCTTCCCGATCGAGACGGCGATGGCGGGCCTGCCCAACCTGGAGCAGACGCGCTCCCTGTCGCGCTACGGCCTGTCGCAGGTGACGGTGATCTTCAAGGACGGCACCGACATCTATTTCGCGCGGCAGCTGGTCAATGAACGCATCCAGGAAGTACGCGACCAGCTGCCTCCCGGCGTCGAGGCGGCTGCGGGGCCGATCGCCTCGGGGCTGGGCGAGATCTACATGTGGACCGTCGAACCCAGAGAAGGCGCGCGAAAACCCGACGGCGGCGAATACACGCCGACGGACCTGCGCACCATCCAGGACTGGATCGTGCGGCCGCAACTGCGCAACATTTCGGGCGTCACCGAGATCAACACCATCGGCGGCTACGTCAAGCAGTTCCACGTCACGCCCGACCCTGCCCGGCTGATCGGCTACGGCCTGTCCTTCCACGATGTGCTGGAGGCGCTGGCGAAGAACAACGCCAACGTCGGCGCCGGCTACATCGAGAAGAGCGGCGAGCAGTACCTGGTCCGCGCGCCCGGGCAGGTTTCGACCATGGAGGAGATTCGCGACATTGTCATCCGTACCGAGCACGGCGTGCCGGTCCGCATCAAGGACGTGGCCGAGGTGCTGCTGGGCAAGGAGTTGCGCACCGGCGCCGCCACCGAGAACGGCAAGGAAGTGGTGCTGGGCACCGTCTTCATGCTTTTGGGCGAGAACAGCCGCACGGTATCGCAGCGGGTGGCGGCGAAGCTCAAGGAGGTCACCCGTTCGCTGCCGCCGGGCGTCGAGGCCAAGACGGTGTATGACCGCACGGCGCTGGTCGAGCGCACCATCAAGACGGTGTCCACCAACCTGCTGGAGGGCGCGCTGCTGGTCATCGTCGTGCTGCTGGCCCTGCTTGGCAACTGGCGGGCGGCGCTGCTCACCGCGGCGGTGATTCCGCTGTCGATGCTGTTCCTCATCACCGGCATGGTGGAAAAAAAGGTCAGCGCCAATCTGATGAGCCTCGGCGCGCTGGACTTCGGCCTGATCGTGGATGGCGCGGTGATCATCGTCGAGAACTGTCTGCGCCGGATGGCCGTCGAGCAGCACCGGCTGGGACGACTGCTGGAGAAGAGCGAGCGTTTCCAGACCGTGTTCGAGGCGACCCGCGAGGTTTTCAAACCCAGCCTGGTGAGCGTCGTCGTCGTGGCGCTGGTGAACATCCCCATCTTCACCCTCACCGGCGTCGAAGGGAAGATGTTCCACCCGATGGCTTTCACGGTGGTGGTGGCCTTGCTCGGCGCCCTGATTCTCTCTGTCACCTTCGTCCCGGCGGCGATCGCGCTGTTTGTCACCGGCCGCATCGAGGAGAAGGAAAACCGCGCCATGCAATGGGCGCGCAAGGCCTACCGTTCAGCCTTGGACATCGTCCTGCGCAACTCGGCGCCGACAGTCGCCGCAGCGGTGGTCGCGGTCGCCCTGAGCGCGCTGCTGGCCACCCGCATGGGCACAGAGTTCGTGCCCAACCTCAATGAAGGCGACATCGCCCTGCATGCCCTGCGCATTCCCGGCACCAGCCTGACCCAGGCAGTCGAGATGCAGCAGGTGCTGGAAAAACGCATCAAGGCTTTCCCCGAAGTGGACAAGATCTTCGCCAAGATCGGCACGGCGGAAATCGCCACCGACCCGATGCCGCCTTCCGTGGCCGACAACTTCGTGATATTGAAGCCGCAGTCCGAATGGCCCGAGCCGAAACGCTCCAAGGATGACCTGGTCAAGGCGATGCAGGAAGCCTTGGAGCAGATTCCCGGCAACAACTACGAGTTCACCCAGCCGATCCAGATGCGCTTCAACGAGCTCATTTCAGGGGTGCGTTCGGACGTGGCGGTCAAGGTCTTCGGCGACGATCTTGAGGTGTTGCTCAAGGCCGGCGAGGAAATCGCCGAGGTTCTGGAAAAGATCCCCGGCGCGGCCGATGTGAAGGTGGAGCAGATCACCGGCCTGCCGATGCTCACCGTCAAAATCGACCGTCAGAAGATCTCCCGCTACGGACTTAATGTGGTCGATGTGCAGCAGGTGGTCGAGGTCGCGGTCGGCGGCAAGGAGGCCGGCCAGGTGTTCGAGGGCGACCGGCGTTTCGACCTGCTGGTGCGCCTGCCCGAGCGCCTGCGGGAGGACATGGAGGCCATCAAGCGCCTGCCGATCCCGTTGCCGGGGAGCAGGACTGCCAATGCTGGCGAGACGCGGGCCGCCTATGTCACCCTGGGCGAAGTCGCCCAGTTCGAACTTGCCCCCGGCCCCAACCAGGTCAGCCGCGAGAACGGCAAGCGGCGCGCCGTGGTCACCGCCAACGTACGCGGCAGCGACCTCGGCTCCTTCGTCGCCGAGGCGCGCCAGCGCATCGCCGCCCAGGTCAAACTGCCCGAGGGCTACTGGCTCGACTACGGCGGTACCTTCGAGCAGCTTGCTTCTGCCGCCGCACGGCTGCAGGTGGTGGTACCACTGTCCCTGCTGCTGATCTTCGGCCTGCTGTTCATGACCTTCGGCTCGGCCAAAGACGCCGCACTGGTCTTCAGCGGCGTGCCGCTGGCGCTGACCGGCGGGGTGGCCGCGCTGTGGCTGCGCGGCATCCCGCTGTCGATTTCGGCCGGCATCGGCTTCATCACGCTTTCCGGCGTGGCGGTACTCACAGGTCTGGTGATCGTCTCGTGTATCCGCGATTTGCGGGCGCAGGGGATGGCGATCGACGACGCCATCGTCGAAGGTGCGCTCACCCGCTTGCGGCCGGTGCTGATGATCGCCCTGGTGGCGAGCCTGGGCTTCCTGCCGATGGCACTCAACACCGGCGCCGGCGCAGAGGTGCAGCGGCCGCTCGCCACGGTGGTGATCGGCGGGATTCTGTCGGCAACGCTACTCACTCTGCTGGTGTTGCCTGTCCTCTACCGCTTGTTCCACCGCGAGACGGAAGCTCAACCCTGATGACATAAGGCCGACCGAGTCACTTTGGGCGAAGTGCATTGCAACCTTTGTTCGGATTCAAGTTCCAATGGAGAACTACCCATGAGCAACAATCGCGCGCTGCTCGATGCCGTCCGCAGCGGGGATGCGCCGGGCGTATTGCGTTGCCTGGATGACGGGGCATCCATCGATTGGCGGGATGGGAGAGGTTTTGGCGCGCTGTTCCACGCCGTCTTCCAGCACCAATGGGAGGTCGTCGACGCCCTGTTGGCACGCGGCGCAGACATCGACCTGCCGGAGCATCAAGGCTGGACGCCGCTGTTCTGGGCATCCTTCAACGGCTACGCCGACATCGTCGGCCACCTCATCGCGCGTGGCGCAGATGCGAATGCAGCGACCCATGTGGGCGACCGGCCCTTGTTCATGGCGACCTACAAGGGCTATGCAGAGGTGGTGCGCTTACTGCTGGCGGGCGGGGCGCAGTGGGACGCTATCGACGCCGGAGGTCGAGACGCACTGTGGCTGGCACGCATGAAGGGCCGCGACGAAATCGTGAAACTACTCGAAGCTCGCTCGGCAACGCCCGATGAGCGACTTCCGGATACACATTGACGCACGAAGAAAGAAGAGAAAATGAAGAAGACATTGGCAATATCGACGTATCTGGTAATCCTTGCGCTTCCCGGTTGTGCCGGGCATTCGCACAGGCTTGTTCAGAGCGACCAGCCGAGTCTCGCGGCCGGCTGGTTCCGCCACGAGGGACAAGAGGAACCGGCGATGATCCTGGAATTCGAGGGGAAGCGTTTTGAAACCCATGGGTTCGCGATTCGACGGAATCAGAACCTGGCAGAGCTGCGCCAGCAATTTGGTAGCGGCAAGCACTATGACCGAATATTTTCCGGCCTCGATACCGACCACTATGTCTATTCGGCAAACCCGGAACCGCGCGCCGAAGACGGCGCGACGATACGCTGTTCACTTATATGGCTGGCGGCCGGGTCGCCCGCAGGTAGCTGTACGAGCAATGATCGGAGACTGGTCGAGGTCAAATTCCAGTAACAACCCGCTGCGGATCACCGCAGCGCCGTATCGCCAGCGCCGACTCTTGCCATCCGCTCCCGGCCGTTCACACCGGGGACGCGGTGCCCTTGGTCCGATCGGCGACGCCGTGCTTGCGCATTTTTTCCCAGAGGGTCTTGCGGCTGATGCCTAGAGCCTCGGCGGCTTTGCCGACCCGCCAGGCATTCGCGGCGAGCATTTCCTCGATATAGAGCTTCTCGCAGGTGTCGAGATAAGCGATTAGCGAATTGCCGGTGCCGGACGTGTTGGGAGCGGCAGTCGGGAGGTGGCCGAGCAGCGCCTCGGGCGTCAATTGTGCGCGATCGGCCAGGATGCAGGCGCGCTCGATGCAATGCTTCAGTTGGCGGATATTGCCGGGCCAGGGATAGGACAGCAGTGCGCGCTCGGCGGCGGGGCTGAAGCTGAACGATATGCCTCCCTTCTTCGCCGACTGCTGCCCGGCAAAGCGCTTCGCCAGCCAGAGAATGTCTTCGCGCCGCTCGCGCAGCGGCGGCACGCGCAGGCTGACGACATTGATCCGGTAGTAGAGATCCTCACGGAAGCGGCCGGCTTCGCCGAGTTGCAGCAGGTCCTCGTGCGTGGCGCAGACGAGCTGCACCGCAACGCGGATCGGCGTTTCGCTGCCCAGGCGCGTCACGGTATGTTCCTGGATCGCACGCAACAGCTTGGCCTGCGTCGCCAGCGGCATGTCGCCGATCTCGTCGAGGAACAGGATGCCGCCGTCCGCCTGCTCGAAGTAGCCGCGCCGCTCCTTTGCCGCGCCGGTGAACGCGCCTTTCTCGAAGCCGAACATCTCGGCTTCGAGCAGGGCTTCCGGGATGGCCGCGCAATTGACGGCGACAAAGGGTCGCGGCCCCGCACTTTGCGCCAGCTCATGCAGCCTCCGCGCCACGTGCTCCTTGCCGACGCCGGACTCCCCTGTGATCAGCACCGAGCCGTCCGATTCCGCCAGGCGCTGCAGCATGCGCTCGATGCGCCGCATCGAGGGAGCGATGCCGAGGCTCGCGGCAGCCGATTCGACGGCGGGCGCCGGTTCGCTCAATTCTCGGATGCGGCGAATCAGGTCATCGATCTCCAGCGGCTTGGCGATGTAGTCGGCAGCACCCAGCTTGAGCAGCCGCACGGCCTGGTCGATGGCGCCGAAAGCCGTCATGAAAAGAAAGGGCGGCGCGTCCGCCTTGTCTTGTCGCAATTGAACGAATACATCTTCCCCGCTCATGTCCGGCAGGCGCATGTCGCTCACCACGACACCGTAGTTCTGGCGGCGCAGATTGGCCAGTGCATCGCGTCCGCGCTTGTGCCAGGTATGACTGAGGCCTTCCATTTCGAAGCGTTCGCATAATGCCTCGCCCATCAACTCGTCGTCTTCGATCAGACAGACGCACTGCAATTCGTTACGCATGACTTTCTCCAATCGGTAGCGTGACCCGAAATTGTGTCAGCCCATCCTGGCTCTCGGCCGCGATCTGGCCGCCGAGTTGGGTGACGATCTGATAGGTGACCCACAGTCCGAGGCCGTGCCCTTCCTCGTTACCGCTGGCGAAGGGTTCGAAAAGATGATTCATCAGATCGGCGGGGATTGCGCTGCCGGCATTCGTCGTCCCGATTTGCAAGCTACCGTCCGCATACTGCACCGCGCAGCGAACCGTGCCTGATGCCGGCGAGGCGTGGATCGCGTTGAGCAGAAGATTCAACAGAATCTGGCGCACCAGTGTGGCCGGCAGCGCTACCGGCGCGGTCAAGCCGCAGTCGACGTCTATCGTAACGGCCTCGTTGTGCGCTTCGCCGGCGAGCAGCAGCCGGATATCCTCCAGATCATGCGGCGCAAAATCCCGGCCTTTGACCTTCGCGTCCACCAACATGGCGCTGACCGTGTCGCGGATTTGCGTCAAGCCCCGCTCCAGAATGGCCACGGTCTTCCCGGCACGTTCGTCGTCTTCGTAACGGCGCTTGAAATTCGCCAGGGCGACCAGCATGCCGCCCAGCGGATTGTTGATCTCGTGGGCAATTCCGGCCGACAGCCGGCCGATCGCCGCGAGCCGCTCGGAGCGGACCATTTCCTCCTCCAGCCGGGTTTTTTCGTGCAAGGATTTGACCATCAGGCCGTAAGCATGGAACAAGCGGCCAAGCTCGTCGTCGTAGGCGTAGGTGCCGGGCGGCGGTGCCAGCAGCGCGCCGCGCGCCACGTCGCCGGTACTGTTGGCGAGTGCGATCAGGGGCGCCGCGGTACGCTGTCCCCAGTACCAGTTGATCGGCAGCAGCACCGCCAGCACCAAGAGGCCGATGCCGGCGCCGCGCCAGGCGCCGGCACGAAAGCG
>Ga0209211_10004866_pt1 | contig 20514 bp, 16 predicted proteins | sample RifGroA2_FD_183992 | JGI IMG/M metagenome (GOLD analysis project Ga0209211, IMG submission 183992) | Groundwater microbial communities from Rifle, Colorado, USA - Groundwater A2 (SPAdes) (version 2) | ecosystem: Environmental > Aquatic > Deep subsurface > Groundwater | place: Rifle, Colorado...
GCAGACCACTGTCCACAATATAAAGTAACCATCGTTGATATCAACAAAGAGAAAATAGCTGCCTGGCAGACGGATGAGTTACCTATATACGAACCCGGATTATTGGATGTTGTTAAACGAACCCGCGGGAAAAACCTTTTCTTCTCAACCGATATTGCAAAAGAGATTGATGAAGCGGATATTATTTTTGTTTCGGTTAATACACCAACAAAAACATTTGGTGAAGGAAAAGGGAAAGCTTCTGATCTTCAATATCTTGAGAAAACCGCTCACGCAATTGTTGCTGCTTCAAATTCACCCAAAGTTATAGTTGAAAAAAGCACGCTTCCGGTACGCACTGCCGAAGCGTTAGAAAAAATTCTGAACAGCAACGAGAAAGGGATTCACTTTGAGGTGGTTTCCAATCCGGAGTTTTTAGCTGAAGGAACAGCGATACGTGATCTGGAAAATCCCGACAGAGTTTTGATTGGCTCCCGCGAAACGGAAGAAGGGTTAAAAGCCCGTCAGGTTATCGTTGATATTTATAAACATTGGGTCCCGGATGAAAGAATAATAAGAAGCAATGTTTGGAGTTCGGAGCTATCGAAACTTGTAGCGAACGCTTTTCTTGCCCAAAGGATATCTTCAATAAACTCAATTTCCGCTTTATGCGAAAAGACCGGAGCCGACGTTAAAGAAATCAGCAGAGCTATTGGCGCTGATTCTAGAATAGGGGATAAATTCCTTAACGCTTCAATAGGATTTGGCGGCTCATGTTTTAAAAAAGATATTCTTAATCTGGTTTATATCTCTGAAACACTTGGACTCACTGAAGTCGCGGAGTATTGGGAAAATGTAATTAAGATGAATGAGTATCAAGAAAAACGTTTTGTTAAGCGGATGTTGGAAACGATGTTCAATACGCTTGCTAATAAAAAGATAGTCTTATTTGGATTCGCCTTTAAAGCGGATACCGGTGATACAAGAGAAACTCCGGCTTATTACGTTGCCAAAATGTTACTTGAAGAACACGCCAACGTTTTTATAACAGACCCAAAAGCTTTGAAGAACGCAAAAATGGATTTAGCTGAATATGGAAATAAAATTAATTTTATTGAAGATGCTTACGAAGCTGCAAAAGACGCCGACGCTATTGCAATAATGACGGAATGGAATCTGTATAGAATATTAGATTACAAAAAAATATACGATAGCATGCAAAAACCTGCTCATTTGTTTGATGGAAGAAATATTTTAAATCAGGCAGAAATTGAAGCAATTGGGTTTGACACACACGCTATTGGGATGAAGTAAAAAGGCATAACTAAATTTAGAGATAGAATGAATAAAAAAATATTAATTACAGGTGCAGGTGGATTTATAGGATCGCATCTAACAGAGCTATTAGTTAAAGAAGGTTTTGATGTTAAAGCCTTTGTCCATTACAATTCTAAAAATAGCTGGGGATGGCTGGAATCTTCTGAGGTTAAGGATAAAATTGAGGTTGTTACAGGAGATATTAGAGATTATGATTCCGTATATAGTGCATTAAAAGGATGTAATAGTGTTTTTCACTTAGCTGCATTAATTGGCATCCCATATTCTTACGTTTCGCCTAAAGCATATATTGAGACTAATATAACCGGAACATATAATGTACTGCAGGCAGCGAAAGAAATGGAGCTAGAACAAGTTTTAGTTACTTCTACAAGTGAGACGTATGGAACTGCTCAATATGTACCGATTGATGAAAAACATCCAATGGTTGGGCAATCACCTTATTCTGCATCTAAAATAGCCGCTGATCAATTAGCCATTAGTTATTATCGGTCTTTTGGTTTACCTGTAAAAATTGTTAGACCATTTAATACCTACGGACCAAGACAATCAGCACGAGCAATTATCCCGACCGTTATTTCACAAATTTTAGCTGGTAAGAGAACTATTAAACTCGGAAATCTTAATCCCACACGCGATCTTACTTTTGTAAAAGACACAATACAAGGTTTTTTAAAAATTTATAATTCAAAAAATCTTTACGGTGAGATAACAAATATCGGAATGAGGAATGAAATTACAGTTGGAGATTTAGTAAATAAAATTGCCGAATTGTTGAATGTTAAATTGACTATTGAAACTGATGAGCAAAGAGTAAGACCTCAGAACAGTGAAGTCGAGCGGTTGTATTGTGATAATTCTAAAATATTTAAAAATACTAATTGGAAACCGGATTATTACCTTGAAAAAGGGTTAGTAGAAACTATTGAGTGGCTGAAAAAGAATATTGATTTATATAAAACGGAAATGTATAATGTTTGAGGTAAAACTTATTCGTGGCAACAATTTAACAACCAAAATAAAAGAAGACAGATGAATTGAAGCCTTGGACTTCACAGGGCGTTCTTTTATTGCGTTAAGCTTTTTGTAGAGCCTAAAAAAATAAGTGGAGTAAATTTTTGAGGATTTGAAACTTTTTAGTAAGTCTAATTTTAATTTTCTAATTGAGAAAAAGACCCACCTGGGGCATAACGAAAATCGTATTGCAAGCTAGCTTTATAATGGAAAATTACAAAAATACAAGATAAGAGTATTAAAACACACCACGATAACTTACTTTGCTATGAAGTATTAAAGTTTTTTTAGTAAAATAAACTAATCAAGTCTAAAATTATTTATTAAGAGGTCTTAATTAAGGTGAAGAAAATAAAGATGTATGCAAATAAATGATGGATTAAAAAGTTACTTATGAAGGAATTAAAAATTAGTATAGTAACTCCAAATTATAATTACGGTAATTTTATTTCTGAAACTATCCAGAGCGTAATAAACCAAGATTATAAAAATTATGAATATATCATTGTTGATGATGGATCAACAGATAATTCTATTGAAGTAATACAAAATTATGTTGATAAATACCCCGATAAGGTTAAACTGATACAACAAGAGAATAGTGGACAAACAAATGCAATTAATAGAGCGTTGAAGATCACAACTGGGGAAATAATTGGTTGGATTAATTCTGATGATTTTTACTGTGACAATGTATTTGGTTTTGTCAATGATTACTTTATGGCTAACCCAGAAACAGATGTGATTTTTAGCGATTTAAGAAAAGTTGATCAGTCTTCAACTTTAATCAGTACAAAAAAATATTTAGATTTTGATTTTAAAGCAGGTTGTTTAATTGGTTTTGGGAATCTTATCGCAAATAACACTGCTTTCTTCAGAGCGACAGTATTAAAAAGAGTTGGATACTTAGATGAAAGTTTAGAATATGTCATGGACTCAGAATTTTGGTTCCGAGTAGGTAAATGTTGTAAAGTTAAAAAAGTCAATAAATTGATTGGAAATTTTAGAGTACATTCATTAGCAAAATCTAAACAACCACAACAATTCATAATCGAAGAACAAGAGTTACGAAAAATCTATTATGAGGAATTAATAATATCAAAATTTTTGCCTTTTTATTTAGGTAAACATTTAAAATATATTTATTTAATTAAACGTAAAATATCAAAATATTTAGATCGGACATCATATGAAACGTGATCAAATCATTAATACAATTCAAAATGTTGCAGAAAATTTTGATTTAGTTGCAAAGAATACTATTCTAAACCAAAACTTAGAAAAGCATTATAATGAAATAAAAACAATTATTAGACTCACGGACAATAGGAATAATATTAAGATTCTTGATGTTGGTGGTGGTATGGGAGTAAATCTACTTACACTTTCAAAACTAAAACATGGGGAAGAATTTCGTTTAATTGATAGATTTGATGAATATGTTATTGGAACCTCAATGGGTACTTTTAACGAAAATTCAATTGAAAGGTTTAAGGAAAATAATATTTCGTTCACTAATCAGGATATACTAACTAATACTCATTTAGATTGCCCAAATAACTATTTTGATATCGTAACTATAATAGATGTAATAGAGCATTTACAAACCAATCCAAATGAGTTATTAATTGAAATTTATAGAGTTCTAAAACCAAATGGAGTGATTTACTTGTCTTCACCAAATTTATTTGGAATAGATGAAATTGCCAATTTTTTATTAGGGAAACATATTTATATGAAATTTAATGATTGGATAAAAACAAATTATTTTTCTCATTTCAGAGAATACACATATGGTGAGCATAAAAAATTATTGGAGATTTCTGGCTTCGTCAAAATTCAAACCAAATTTCATGAAGATACATTTTGGCTACGGTATAAAAAAGGGAAAAAAATCAATGCACTTAAATATTTATTCGGATTTATAGTCACCAAATTATTCCCATTTACAAAGACCAGTATTGTGGCTATAGGCTATAAATAGAAAAACGACAAGACAAATCTTTTAATAAATATTAAAGGGCTAGATGTAACCAAACATAAATGTTTATAGTTTATGTTTGATAGCATATGATGATGAATGAAAGAACACTTTATGCCAAACGAAACGACTAAACGAATTGCAAAAAATACTGCGATGTTATATTTACGGATGCTACTCACTATGGCTGTATCTCTTTATACGTCCCGAATAGTACTAAATACACTTGGAGTTGAAGATTTTGGAATTTATAACGTTGTTGGTGGAGTTGTTATAATATTTTCATTTTTAAATGCAGCTATGGCAGTTGGGACTCAACGGTTTTTATCTTATGAGTTGGGAAATAGTAATTTTGATCGACTTAAAAAAATATTCAGCACTACTCTAAATATTCACTTTCTTATAGGAGTAGTTGTTCTTATTTTGGCCGAAACTGTTGGGTTGTGGTTCTTGAACTTAAAGATGAATATTCCATCGGAGAGAATGGAGGCTGCTAATTATATTTATCAGTTTTCGATTATGTCATTTTTTGTTTCAGTCTTACAAGTGCCGTATAACGCTTGTATTATAGCTCATGAACGAATGAATATATATGCGTATGTAAGTATATTTGAAGTTTTATTTAAACTTTTAGTAGCGTTTCTGATTACCTGGACCAGTTATGATAAACTCAAAGTATACTCAATACTATTGTTTATAGTTATATTTATGGTTGCTGTTGTGTATAAAAGTTATTGTAAGAAGCAATTTCATGAGTGCACATATTCTTTTTTATGGGATAGAGTATTATTTAAGACTTTACTTAATTATGCAGGGTGGAATTTTTTTGGAAATTTGGCATATGTTGGTTACACACAGGGATTGAATATTCTTCTAAATATTTTTTTTGGTCCAGCAATAAATGCGGCGCGTGGAATTTCAGTCCAAGTTCAAAGTGCAATTTTTTCTTTTGTCTCAAATTTTCAATTAGCAGTTTCGCCTCAAATTGTAAAATCATATGCAGCTGGCGAACACCAATATATGAAATCTCTAGTTTATAATTCTTCTAGATATTCTTTTTTTATGTTGTTTTTTTTGGCCTTACCAATTTTACTTAAAACTGAATATTTGTTGAAAGTGTGGCTAATAAAGTTACCTGATAACGCAGTTTTTTTTACTCGATTAATGATAATAAATTCATTGATTGATGTTTTTGCAAACCCTTTAGGTTATGCAATGCAGGCAACCGGTAAAATAGAAACGTTTCAAATTGTTATTGGTGGTATCTTACTCCTAAATTTGCCGATTTCTTATTTGTTCCTTACTCTAGGTTATGGGCCTGACATAGTGTTTTACGTTTCTATAATACTAACTTGTGTAGCGGTTTTTAGTCGATTAGCTATACTAACTAAGTTTTTAAATTTATCAAAAATGCAATATTTTAGTCAGGTTATTTCTCGAGTACTAATCGTCACAGTTATTGCCAGTATACTACCAGTAATGAGTTTAGTTTTTATTGGGAATACTTTTAAAAATTTTGCGATGACTACAATTATTTCATTTGTTTCGGGATCAACAACAATATTTTTCATGGGTTTAAATAGAGCGGAAAGACTAGTTGTTGTTAATAAAATCAAGTCATTTGCATTATGAAGAACGGATTATTAATATACCAGAGTAATAAGGATAATATTTTTAACATTGGCGACTACATCCAGAGCCTAGCGGCAGCACAGTTTTATAACAATGTTATTGATGTCTTTGTAAACAGAGAACTGCTTGATGAATATGAAAGCGAAGACATTAGACTAATTATGAATGGATGGTTTATGCATAAACCCGAACATTGGCCGCCTAGCTCAAGAATTCATCCACTTTTTGTTTCTTTCCACATCAATTCATTAGTAAAAGAAGAAATGTTGGGGGAAAAAAGTATTTCCTATTTTAGAAAGTATGAACCAATCGGATGCAGAGATATGGATACGGTCTTATTATTACAATCCAAAGGTATAGATTCATTTTTCACTGGTTGTTTAACTTTGACTCTAGCGAAATGTTATAAAAATAAATCCAGCAAGAGAGAAGGAATCTATTTTGTTGATCCTTACTATGAAACTTCTAAAAATTTATTTTCAATTCTTGAAATGGCGATACTTTTATTTAAGAAATATTTTGTTGTCTCTATAATATCACAAAAAGCTCGGGGTAACAAATCCATTAAAAACTTATTGAGAACTGCGTTTTTTTATACAACCTATAGTAAAATATTTACCGATGACGTATTGATGGATTCTCAGTATATTAAGCATGAAATACCTGATAATTTCCCCTCAGAAGACACAAAGTATGATTATGCTAAAAGTTTATTAAAAAGGTATTCCGAAGCAGTATACATAGTAACTTCTAAAATTCATTGTGCACTTCCCTGTTTGAGTCTAGAAACACCAGTATTGTACGTAGACAATATAAACCAAAATGAAGCTAGTTATTGCCGACTTAATGGAATACGTCAACTTTTTAATGTTGTTAGTTATAATAACGGTGTTTTAAAAGTGGATTTTACAACCGATAAAATTTCAAAAAAAACTAATTTTAGAAATAAGGAGGACTACAAAGTGTTTATGGTTAAACTAATTGAGGTCTGTGAGCAATTTATTAAAACTTGTTGAAAACTCGAAAATATTTGTTTTAAAGATTATCATCACTGAAGGAATTACTATAAGGACTGAAAGACTTGCTTTTTTTAATAGTGGCGTATTACATCAGGTCAGTATAAGTGTTTTTTAATAACCATAATAGTCTGGATTTGGATATAACAAAATCCATATTAATCTAGCACCGAAAGGACGACTATGTCCGAGAATTATTCAAAGAATTATTGTTACTTCCCAGACGAAAAAAAACTGTTTTGTTAACTTATTACCCAGTTAACCATTAATGAAGTTATAATTTACTCCCTAATATCTTAGCAAGAAATATTTATTTTGATAGGCGAGACTTTAACTACCTAAACAAATTCGACATTTTTAATAATAATAATTAAATCGTTCTATGAAATTACAAAAATTTTTAATCTTGGTTTATTTGTACTCATTATTAACAGGGGCGTTTTCGGCTATTTCGGGTTTAGATAAACAGATATTATTAAGAATGCCATTGATAAATATTCGTTGGATAGATATAGTTATTTTGATATACGTATTTATGGCTATTAAATATTTACCAGCATTGATTAGCAATTCGTCTGGACATAAAAAATTATCAAAGCTGCAGACCTTAATATTAACATATTTACTTTTTGAATTAGTCCAGTTCGCGAGGACATTCGGAGTGATCGATTTCCAAAGTCAAGTATCATGGTTGTTGTCAACTCTTGGTTTTAGTATACTTTTGATAACTTTTCGAGAGTACGATGTTTCTGACTTTCATCGATTATTAATTAATTTTGCTGTGACTTCATCATTAGTTGTCTATATATTAATCCTTCTAGAATTATATGGGCTGAAGTTAGGGGTCGCATTCCAATCGGAAGAAGGAAGATTAACTTTGATGCAGAATGCACAAAAAGAGAGCGTTTCAGCGTCAGTCTTATATCCGTTTATTTTTACTTTTAGTCTCATATCGTCTTTTATTAAGATAGTTTCTTATAAAAAAACATTAATATATTTAAGTATACTCCCTATTTTAATTATTGTGATTGTATCTTTCCACCGAGGGACGCTAGCAATGGTAATCATTACAACTATTTTTTTCGTCCCAACGATTAAATCAAAATCAAACAAATCTTTTAAATATGTGGGGAAACTACTCAAACTTACCTCTATTCTCCTTGTTCTTTTTATTTTATTCTCAGATAGCCTATCAAGTATTGGTTTCAATCCAATTGATAAATTAGAGAAAGTGGCTCTTTTCTCAGTAGATGTAGATAATTCAAATTGGGATAAAGGGAGATTCTATGTTCAAGCTGTCCTCCTTGGAGTCTGGGAAAAGAACATCCTTTTTGGTGTTGGTTATGATTCACATGAAAGATATCTGCCCACTGGTTCAGCTGCTCATAATTTTTTTGTTAGTTCATTATTTCATAGAGGACTTATCGGGACATTCTTGTTAAGTTGGATTTTTTTATTATGTTATATTAAAGCTTTTAAATTATGGCGTTTATCGGCCAAGCTAAATGATAATGAACGATTGATCAATCGTGCATTAGTGTTTACTGCATTTCTTTGGATTATTCCTTTAATGACACAGGAGGTAATGTGGGAAAAATATTCAACTTCAATTCAGTTTTTTTATTTTAGTGTTATTATTAGTCTTTACGAGTATTATAACAATAAAAAAAGTGAGATTACTTTTTGATAAACATTCAATATTTTATACGGAAAGAAAATTAATGAAGGTTCTGTGGATCGCCCCTTATCCCAACAGTAAATTAAGCCCCGAATTAACTATCCTACGCAAAAAAAAAAGTCATGATGCTTCTTGGATAGTCAACCTATCTGATGAATTGGCTAAAAACCCTGAGGTGGAGCTTCACATAGTTGTTCATTATCCATATATTAATAAATCACAGATCATAAATAAAAACAACATTACATTTCATATCATAAAATATAATTTCCCTTTTACTCATAGAGGTTTCCCAAGTATTCTTAGGTTAGATATAATAACTTTATATTATCCATTATTGAATAAAATTAAAAGTTTAATTAAAAAAATCAAACCAGATATCATTCATGTTCATGGAACAGAGGGCGGGGGAGGCTTAATAAGGAGGTTTACGCACGTCCCAACGTTAGTTTCAGTACAAGGCATTATTCACAAATTAGTAAAGTATGATTTTAATATAGTTAATCTTTTACAAATACCGGTTGAGTACTTTATTATCATGATTAATGAAAATTTTGGTTGTCGGACGCATTGGGATAAAGCGACTATCACTAAAATAAACAGCCAAGCCAACATCTATTATCTCCCCGAAGCGATTAATCCCGTCTTTTTTCAAACATCTTGGGAAAATCTGGACAATAACAACATTGTTTTTTTAGGAAGTTTAGTAAGGAGAAAAGGGATAGAGTTATTGATTGATTGCTTAGCAGAAATAAAGAAAGAAATTCCTAAAGTAAAACTCAAAATTATTGGTTCAGGATCCCCAAAATACATTGATAAATTAATACAAAAACTTATTAAGTATTCTGTCTATGAAAATGTAACCTTTTTAGGTGAGATGTCTGCGATAGAAATCGCGACGGAATTTCGCACGTCGAATATTTTTGTGCTCCCAACATTAATTGATAATAGCCCGAATAGTTTATTAGAGGCAATGGCTTTAGGTATCCCCTGTGTTGCTTCAAATGCTGGAGGTATCTCTTCTTTGGTTGACGATGGTATTGATGGCTTGATTTTTCAAAGTGAGGATAAAATAGATTTGACGAAGAAAATTATAAACTTACTTAAAAACAGAGACTTACAAAAAAAACTTTCTGCGAATGCCATGGAGAGAATAAGAAAAAACAATTTTCCTGCCACTGTTGCAAGAATTACTCTTGAAAAATACAAAGAAATAGTTGAAAAAAATGTATAAAAAAAATCATAATTTTTTACTATATTTTAAAATTTTTTGATGATATTGTTGAGAGATGATACTATAAATTAATTGTGTTTGCGTAAAGGGAATGATATCAAATTAAAATGATTATAAAAAACAAATTAGAATTGGAATAGATATATATTATGGATAAAAGAGCAGTTATATTAGCTGGAGGCAAAGGAACTCGTTTAAAACCTTATACCATTTCGTTACCTAAACCCTTGGTCCCAATAGGTGAAAATCCCATTTTAGAAATCATAATAAAGATTCTAGTAAAACATAACTTTACTCACATTACTATAGCCATCAATCATCAAGCAGATATTATAAGAGCCTTTTTCGGGACAGGAGAGAAATGGGATGTAAAAATTGATTATTCACTTGAGGATAAACCGCTCAGTACAATGGGCCCACTTAGATTAATACCTGATTTGCCTGAAGATTTTTTAGTTATGAACGGAGATGTATTAACGGATCTAAATTTTATGGATTTTTATGAAAATCACATAAAAGAAAAGAATATATTCACAATTTCTGCCTATCAAAAAATAGAATTTGTCGATTTTGGTGTGTTAAATATGGATTCAACAGAAACATTAATGTCCTTTATAGAAAAACCGAGGATCCCCTATAATGTAAGCATGGGTATATATATGGTGAATAAGAAGATACTGCAATTTATCCCTTATGACCAACCTTACGGTTTCGATAATCTTATGTATGATTTAATTAAAACAAAAAATCATCCGAAAGTCAAAGTATTTAATGGTTATTGGTTGGATATAGGAAGACCAGATGATTACGAACAATCCATAAATGATTATGAATTATTAAAGAATAAATTCGGATGGTAACTCCGTATCATTTTATTCAACTTAAGGGTTAAATTCATTACTTAATTTAATATTAGCTGATTTCGTTTATTTATGAAAAAATTCCTATTCTTCATGCAAATGCCACCACCAATTCATGGTGTAACAGTTTTAAATGAAATAATTTACAATTCTTCAGTTATTACTAACGACCTTGTGAAGGATATTTTAAAAATTGAATTTTCTAGAAACCTAACTACATTAAATAGATTTAAATTATCTAAATTTATTGTCTTTTTTACTTTGTTATTTAGACTATACGATAAAATAAAAGTTTTCAAACCGGATTTTATTTATTTTACAATCGTTCCAACTGGACTTGGATTTTATCGAGATTGCATTTTTACATTATTGATTAAATATTCTAGAGTAAATGTCATATATCATCTTCACGGAAAAGGAATTAGAGAAGCCTCGAGGAATTTTGTCCTAAAGAAACTTTACAAGTATATTTTTAGTAACAGTATAATTTTAATATCATCTTACGGCTTACAGAGAAGAGAATTAGATCCCTTGCAATTAAAGAATGCACAAATTTATGTTCTACCAAATGGGGTTAAAACCAATTTAAATAGTAAAAAAATAACCTTTAAAAAATCAAAACCAATTAAATTATTATATGTTTCGAATATATCTAAATCCAAGGGGATTTTTTTTCTATTAAATGCGCTTTTAGTCTTAAAGAAAAAAAATATCGATTTTAAACTTGATATAGTGGGTGGATTTTTAAATAAATCAGCAAAAAATTCTTTGGAAAATATGATTACTTCAAATAGTCTTCAAGAACATATTAAATTTCACGGTTATATTAATGAAACGGAAAAAGACTTTTTTTTTAATTCATCAGACATATTTATACACCCATCATTGAATGAAAACTTTGGTCTGGTAATTATTGAGGCAATGCAATACGGCCTACCAGTAATATCTACTTATGAGGGAGCAATTCCTGAAATTATTGATAATGGCATTACTGGAATCCTTGTAAATAAAAATGATATTGATGAGCTTGCTAAAAAAATTATACTATTAATAAATAATGATGATCTCAGGAAAAAACTTGGTGAAAAGGGTAGAGAAAAGTTCTTAAAAAAATACACACTTCGGACCTTTGAGAACAATATTAAAAAAATCTTTGACGAAATTTAAACTACTTGGGTATAAAATTATGAATGACAAAGTATTATTAATAACTGGTGGCACTGGTTCATTTGGAAATGCAGTTTTAAGAAAGTTTCTCCAGACTGGTATTAAAGAAATAAGAATTTTCAGCAGAGATGAAAAGAAACAAGATGATATGCGGCAATTTTATAAGTCGGATAAAATTAAATATTTTATTGGTGATGTACGGAACGGGAGGTCAGTAGATAATGCAATGAAAGGGGTTGATTTTGTATTTCATGCAGCAGCATTAAAACAGGTCCCATCATGTGAATTTTTCCCAATTGAAGCAGTAAATACAAATGTAATTGGCTGTCAAAATGTTCTTGATTCAGCCACTGAATATGGTATTGAAAAAGTAATTGTCTTAAGTACAGATAAGGCGGTTTATCCCATAAATGCAATGGGTTTAACAAAAGCGCTTTCAGAAAAAATAATGGTTGCCAAATCGAGGAATGGGAACGGTGATACTATCCTATGTGGGACTAGATACGGCAATGTTATGGCTTCGAGAGGGTCTGTTATCCCGTTATTTGTTGATCAAATAAAATCCGGTAAATCCATCACAATAACCGAGCCCAAGATGACTCGATATATGATGACACTAGAAGATGCGGTTGACCTGGTTCTTTTTGCTTTTAAAAATGGGAATAACGGTGATATTTTTGTTCAAAAATCGCCTGCAACAACTATTGAAATAGTAGCTAAAGCGCTTCTGGAACTTTACAATGCAAATAATGAGATTAAAATAATCGGGATCCGTCATGGCGAAAAAATATACGAAACGCTGGTCAACCGGGAAGAAATGGTTAAAGCCGAGGATATGGGAAATTATTACCGCATTCCTGCAGATACACGGGACTTGAACTACAACAAGTTTTTTACTGATGGAGAATCAAAAATATTTCAAACAGAAGAGTACACTTCACACAATACTTATCAAATGAATCTTAAAGAAACAAAAGAGCTTTTATTGAAACTTCGTTTTATCCGAGAAGACGTTTTCAATGAAAAATTGGAACCGGTATATGCCCCTTGAGAGAAAGAAAAAAGATAAAATATGAAAGAAAAGAATAAAAAGATAAAAGTTGGTATAACCGGGCAATCCGGTTTTATGGGAACTCATTTGTATAACTATTTGGGGTTAAAGGAAAGCATTGCGCGCATTCCATTCTGTGACGAATTTTTTAATGACGCAAACAAACTGGATGATTTTGTACAAAGTTGTGATATAGTTGTTCACCTTGCTGCTATGAATCGCCATGGGGATCCTCAAGTAATTTATGATACTAATATAAAATTAGTAATTGATTTGATCAAAGCTTGTGAAAGAACAGAATCTAATCCACATATTATTTTCTCTTCTTCAAGTCAGGAAAATCGTGACAATCTTTACGGTAAATCGAAAAAAGATGGGAGAAGATTATTTGAAAAATGGGCTGATGAAAATAGCGCAAAATTTACCGCCATGGTAATTCCTAATGTATTTGGTCCTTTCGGTAACCCTTATTACAACTCGGTAATTGCAACTTTTAGTCATCAATTAACTCACGGAGAAAAACCTGAAATTCAAATAGATGGGGAATTGAAACTTATTTACATAAATGAGCTTGTCCAAGAATTTTATAAAGCTGTAACAAATAACATTGACGGTATGACTGAAGAGAATATAAAATATTACGAAGTCCCTCATTCTTCTGTATCGAAAGTGTCTGAACTATTAAGTGTTCTTTTGCGATTTAAAAAAGACTATTTTGAATTAGGGATTATTCCCGAAATTAATAATAGCTTTGAACTGGCTTTATTTAATACGTTCCGTTGCTACATGCCACTTGAAAAATTTCCGTTTTTACTTAAGGAAAATATTGATAACAGGGGTTCATTTGTTGAGGTAATTAAAACAAATACATCCGGTCAGTTTTCCTTTTCTACTACGAAGCCTGAAATAACAAGAGGAAATCATTTTCACACAAGGAAAATAGAAAGATTTGCAGTAATTAAAGGAAAGGCTAAAATTGAACTTAGAAGAATAGGGACGAATGAAAAGGTAACTTATTTTCTAGATGATTCCCAACCTTCATTTGTAGATATGCCGATATGGTACACTCATAATATTAAAAATATCGGTGATACCGATTTATTTACATTATTTTGGATAAATGAACCTTACAATTCGACTGACTCCGATACATTTTATGAGATAGTATGAAAAACAAAAATAGTAAATTAAAAGTGATGACAATCATTGGGACACGTCCCGAAATTATTCGCTTGTCTAGGGTTATGAATCTTCTTGATGAGATAGTTGATCATAAAATTGTACATACAGGACAAAATTATGATTATGAATTAAACGAAATATTTTTTAAAGAGCTTGAAATAAGAAAACCGGATTATTTCTTAAATGTAGACATATCGAGTTTAGGAGCGACGATCGGCGATATTATAAAAAAGACCGAAGAGGTTTTAATTAAAGAAAAACCAAACGCACTATTGGTACTTGGGGATACAAATTCTTGCTTGTCCGCATATATGGCTAAACGGTTTAAAATCCCAATCTATCATATGGAAGCTGGCAATAGATGTTTCGATTTTAACGTTCCGGAAGAGATAAATAGAAGAGTAATAGATCATCTAGCAGATTTCAATTTAGTTTATACTGAACATGCCAGAAGACATTTATTATCTGAGGGGTTACCACATAGGAGAATTTACCTCACCGGCTCACCAATGAATGAAGTATTGACTCATTATTTAGGAAAAATTAATGTGTCTAACATTTTGGAAAGTTTATCATTAATAGAAAAAGGTTATTTTCTTGTGTCACTACACAGAGAAGAAAATGTTGATAATAAAAACAATCTATTTGTTATTTTGAATACCTTAAATAAAATTGCGGTAACATTTAATAAACGAATAATATTTTCTACCCATCCGCGAACACGAAAAAGAATCGATATTATAAAAGATTTTAAGCTTGACCAGCGAATTGAATTTATGAAACCATTTGGTTTTTATGATTATAATAAATTGCAACTAAATGCAATATGTGTATTATCAGACAGCGGCACAATTAATGAAGAATCCTCGATTCTTAATTTCCCGGCAATAACTGTTCGAAACGCAATTGAAAGACCTGAAGGATTGGATTCCGGTTCAATTATAATGACTGGGTTAGATGTGGATACAATTATTAATGCTATTGATATAACTATAAAAGAATCTCTAAATAATGTTGAAAGAGAATATACCGACGATTATAAAATAAAAAACACATCATGGCGCGTAGTAAAATTAATTGTTGGTACTGCAAAATTGAGTAATCAATGGGGTGGTATAGTGAAGACAAATGATTGAAACAAATAGTTTTCTTGGACTTAAATATTCATTATTTAATTTGCAAGAGCTAAAAACGGAAATTATTTTAACTATTATAAATAATCGTAAAAAAGTATTTTATGGGTACAGTTTAACTTTATTACCCAAATTCAAGCATTACCCGGAAATTTATTCTTATTCTAATCAATTTGATTATTTCTTAGCAGATGGGAAGGGATATTTTTTTTTCCTACGCTTATTTGGAGTAAAATTAAAAAGTGATATTTCTTTACCTGATCTGGCCAATATAATACTAGATATGGCTAATAAAGACAAGTTTAGTGTATTATTAATAGGGGCTGACAAAAAAACCAACTCAATAGCTACGAAAAATATAAAAAATAACTATCCCAAAGCGGAAGTATTTGAGGGAATAGATGGATACTTTTCTAAACAAGAAGAAGTAACTATTATTGAAAAAATTAATATAATGAACCCTGACATTATTTTGATAGGAATCTCTTCCCCAAAGAAGGAGAGAATTGCGTATGAATGGAAAGAAATACTTAATTGCAAGATTATTGTCCCCTGTGGGGGAGTTATAGATGTATTGGCAGGGAAAACAAAGAGAGAACCATTTATTGTTAAAAAGCTAGGACTTACGTGGTTGTATAGAGTCGTTCAAGAACCTATTCGGTTGTTTAAACCACTACTTATTGGTGGAATCTCAGTAGTGTTTTTTCTTATACCCAAAATACTTTTTGAAGTAGTTATTAAGAAAAACAAAGAATTTTCGATACCAAATTTTTATGGCATTGATTAATTTTTGATTTTCAAAATGATTCATTTACAATAAAATGGCCGAAAATATTTTTTTTGTTACAACATTTATTTTACCACCTATTATTTTATATAAAACCAAGGGAGAACAACAATGAACATACCTTTTTTAGATCTTAAGGCACAATACAAATCTATCAAAGAAGAAGTATTGCCTGCAATTAATAATGTGTTAGATAATACGGCTTATGTTTTAGGAAAACCGGTGCAGGAATTTGAACAATCGTTCGCGAAAGCGCATGATGCAAAATTTTGTTATTGCGTAAATAGTGGGACTGCCGGCAACCACATGGTTCTCTGGGCATTGGGTGTTGGTCCAGGGGATGAAGTAATAATTCCGGATAATACCTTTATTGCGACTGCATGGGGAGCCACCTTATGCGGCGCTACTCCTGTGTTTGTTGACTGCCATCATGAAAGTTACAATATCGACCCTGCTAAAATTGAAGCTGCGATCACTCCAAAGACAAAGGCAATCGTTGCGGTTCATCTATATGGCCAATCTGCAGATATCGATCCAATCAAACTGATCGCTGAACGCTATAAACTTCATCTCGTCGAAGACTGTGCTCAGGCACATCTCAGTGAGTACAAAAACAAAAAAGTTGGTTCCTTAACCTTAGCCTCATCCTTCTCTTTTTATCCCGGTAAAAATTTGGGGGCTTATGGTGAAGGTGGTGCAGTGATGACGGACAGTGAAGAACTTGCAAAGAAATTCAAAATGATAAGAGATCACGGTGCGGAACAAAAATATTATCATCAGATATATGGTCATAATTACCGCATGGAAGGAATCCAGGGTGCAGTTCTCGGAGTAAAACTGAAGCACCTTGAAGACTGGACGAACGGAAGGAGAAGAGTCGCCGTAAAGTATAAAGAATTGCTAAAAGATGTTGAAGAAATAAAGCTGCCTAAAGAAATGGATTATGCGAGACATGTGTATCATTTGTTTGTAGTACAGGTCAGTGGACAGCGGTCAGAAATCAGCGGTCAGCGGTCAGAGAGAAGGGATGAATTGCAGAAGTTTTTGGGAGAGCAAGGAATTGCGACAGGATTACATTACCCAGTACCACTTCATCAGCAGCCATGTTTCGAGCATCTTGGATACAAGAAGGGAGATTTTCCAATCTCGGAGGAATTGGCTGAGCAAGGAATTTCGCTCCCAATGTTTGCAGAATTAACCGATGAGCAGATTGAGTATGTTTGTGGGAAAATAAAAGAGTTTTTTAAATAGCGGACAGAAATCAGTGTACAGCTGACAGTCATCAGCGTGCAGCGTTCAGTAATAAGAGATCAGTTACAGAGGAGATATTTAAATGGATGGAAAAGTCAGAACATTTAGGGATTTGATTTTATGGCAGAAAGCTCACCAACTTGTGCTTTTTATCTATAGGATAACAAAAAATTTTCCAAATGAGGAGAAATTTGGGTTGATATCACAAATGAGGAGAGCAGCCGTTTCTATTCCATCAAATGTTGTGGAAGGGCATAGTAGAAAAAGCAAAAAAGAATTCATCAATTTTTTATCAATTGCAAATGGCTCGTTGAATGAATTGCGGTATCAAGTATTACTTAGTAAAGATTTGGATTATATTGACATCAAAATATTTGAAGAATTGGAACAACGTGCTGAAGAAGTTTCTAAAATACTTTATTCATTCACGCAATCTCTGAACGCTGTCCGCTGAACGCTTACAACTGTCCGCTGAACGCTGGACACGAGAAATCTGAACTCCGATATACTATCTTTTGTTCTTATGCGAAATTGATACACAGTTGGAAATTTCATTGAGGTTACGTTATCTTTCGATGGATGATTTTGAATTAGTTATGAAAAAAGTAACATTAGTCGAGAAACTATTAAGTGGATTGATCAGAAAGCTTAAAAACGATGCCTAAGATTATTACTATTTACCCTTCACATTTCACATTTCACCATTCACGATTTACTATTCACTTTTCTCAGTTCGCTATTCACACCTCACCATTTACTATTTACAATTCACTATTCACTACTACAAATGAACATTCCTCGACATAAATATATATTTGCAATAGCTGATTTTGTTGTTCTGGTAGCTACCTTTATCATTACACAATATTTTGTTTTTTATGACGGCGAAATTACTGTTGGTTACTGGCTGGCATCACTTGAGTCATTATGGTTTTTTGGATTAGTGGCGGCAGGATTTCTTTTTATATTCCAGTCTAATAATCTCTATAAACATCATATAATAGTCAGTCATTCCGCCCAAATAGTTGCAATCTTGAAATCGTTATTTTACGGATGTTTAGGATTGATCGTCCTTTCTTTTATTCTCAAAGTCCCACGGATCTATGAATCGAGGATTTATGTAGTTCTGTTTTTAGTAAATGTTGTCGTTTTTTTTATGATAGTAAGGGTGGTTTTTTTAAGAGAACTCTATCTCCGTTTTGGAAAAACGCGATTACTAAGACGTAATCTTTTAATTATTGGAGCCGGGAAGTCAGGGAAGTTGTTAGCTACAAAAATATTATTTGAAGATGCGGTAGGGATTCAACTTTTTGGATTTATCGATGATGCGGAACCAATTGGAACGAAAGTAATACAAGAGTATGAGGTTATAGGGAAAGTGAGTGAGTTACCCGACCTAGTCTCAGCAAAAGCCATAAAAGAAGTTATTATCGCCATAGATAATATTGAATATAGCAGACTACTTGAAATGATGGAAATTTGCCAACAATTGAATGTGACTACTAAAATTGCATCGGAACTCTTCAATATAATTCCTAAAAAGATGGAGACCGAATTATATGGAAATACTCCGGTAGTGGATGCGAATGTAAAACTCGATACAAAGATGAGTATTGTTCTAAAGCGTATTTTTGATTTTGCATTTGCAATAAGTGGATTAATTATTTTATCTCCGTTTTTTCTTCTTCTTGCTCTTTTAATAAAATTGAGTTCCAAAGGACCGATTTTTTATACGCATGAGCGGATCGGCTTTAAAGGAAAACCATTTCAGTTCTACAAATTTAGGTCAATGACACAAGTAAAGGGAGATGATGAAGATCGAAAAAAATTAATGGTTGATTTTATCAAGAACGGAAAAACACAAGAGACGAGTTCGACAAAAATTATTAATCATGCAAGAGTAACATGGATAGGCCATCTAATAAGAAAGTTTTCACTCGACGAATTTCCTCAATTAATAAATGTAGTTAAAGGCGAAATGAGCCTGGTAGGACCACGTCCTTGTTTACCTTACGAATTTGAACAATTTGAAGAATGGCAGAAAAAGAGACACGATGTACTTCCGGGATGTACAGGAGTTTGGCAGGTTTTTGGAAGAGGAGAGGTTTCATTTAAAGACTCAGTAATACTTGATCTCTATTACATTAATAATCTGTCTCCCTGGTTAGATTTACAGTTGTTGATTAAAACGGTTCCGGTTCTGGTTTTTGGGAAAGGGAAATAGGAAAAGGGCAAGTAGAAAGTTGAAAGTGAAAAGTTGAAAGAATTTTGAGGGGTGTGAGCGGGGAGACTAATAAAAAATATTTTTTCGTATAAATTGCATTATCAATAATAAATGATTGGGGACTTTATGAAAGCGGCTATACTTGGTTTAGGTTATTGGGGTCCAAATTTACTGAGAAATTTTCTCGGGCATCCGGAGATTGTCGAGGTATACGGATGTGATAAAAATCCTTCAAGGTTAAAATTAATTTCCACTCGATTTCCAACTGTCAAGTTGACTGAAAATTATCAGGAGATTTTAGATAATAAAGAAATTGAAATTATTGCTATCTCAACACCTGTTGATACTCATTATAAATTTGCGAAATTAGCGCTTGAAGCGCAGAAACATATCTGGGTTGAAAAGCCCTTTACTGCTACTTCTCAAGAAGCGCAGGAATTAATCTCATTAGCGGCAAAAAATAATTTAAAGATCTTCGTTGATCATACCTTTATTTATACCGGAGCGGTAAAAAAAATTAAAGAATTGATCGACTCATATGTTCTTGGAGATGTAATTTATTTTGATTCCGTAAGAGTTAACCTTGGACTTTTTCAGCACGATGTTAATGTTATTTGGGATCTTGCCCCGCATGATTTATCAATTATGGATTATTTAGTAGATAAGAAAGTTAAGGCTATTACCGCAAACGGTATTGCAAATTATTATGAACACGAAAACATAGCTCATATCTCGGTCTATTTTGAGAATAATTGTTTTGCTCATTTTCATGTTAATTGGACGTCCCCTGTAAAAATTAGGCGCATGATCATTGGCGGTAAAAAGAAAATGCTTGTCTTTGATGATATGGAGAATTCGGAAAAAGTAAAAATATACGATAGCGGAATTGAAATAAATAATACTGAGAAGGTTTACGATGCATTAGCGCAATATAGGATTGGCGATATGCATTCTCCGGTGGTTAACCAAACTGAGGCGTTGGCTTTA
>Ga0209211_10004867_pt1 | contig 20513 bp, 19 predicted proteins | sample RifGroA2_FD_183992 | JGI IMG/M metagenome (GOLD analysis project Ga0209211, IMG submission 183992) | Groundwater microbial communities from Rifle, Colorado, USA - Groundwater A2 (SPAdes) (version 2) | ecosystem: Environmental > Aquatic > Deep subsurface > Groundwater | place: Rifle, Colorado...
GATCTTTCTTCTCATCTCTCTCGGCCTGTATCTCTATCGTGCCTGGAGAAAGGAAAAGGCCCTACAGCAGGAGCATCTTCAGGAAGAAGACTTCGAAGAGGCCGTGGGAGAGGAGCAACACTTGCCGTGATGAAGAAGAATTCCACTCCATATTCCCGTCGGGAGTTTTTGAAACGGACGTCGCAGGCCGCTTCAGGGTTCGTCGTGCTTTCCGCCGTTCCCTCGTTCCTCCGGTCCGGAACGTTGACCGGCTCACCGATCGTTGTCGAGCGGGCATTCTATACGATGGGAACGATAGTCTCGATTACCGCCTACGGTGAAAGCAGGAGCCAGATCAACCATGCCATCACGAAAGCCTTCCAGGCGATCCAGCGATGCGACGATCTCATGAGCGTGTACAAACCGGGGAGCAATATCTCGCGGCTGAATCGTTCCAGCGGAAGAGAAGCTGTTTCCGTTGATGAGAGCATCATCGATCTTCTCCATCATGCGGAGCGTTTTCACACCCTCTCTTCCGGCATCTTCGATGTCACGGTCGAACCGTTGATGCATCTCTGGGGATTCCGAAACGAGAAGGAGATCCCGCTTCACGCCCCCTCCGACAAGGAAATTGCCGCCACCCTGGACGCTGTCGGGTTTGAGAATGTTTCTTTTGAAAGCGGGAATCGTGTCGGACTGCTGAACCCGGGGACGAAGGTCGATCTGGGAGGAATTGCGGTTGGGTACTCGGTGGATGCCGCAGTGAACGTGTTGAAGCGCGAAGGCATCGAATCTGCCTTTATCAACCATAGCGGCGACGCATATGCCCTGGGAGCCCCTCCGGAGGATGAGGGATGGGAGATTGGGATCCCGGATCCTTCCTCCCCCGGAACCATGATTGCCGGGATGAAGGTGCGCGACAGAGCCGTCTCGACATCCGGGAACTACAGGAACTCTCTCGAGACCGGAGGAAAACGGATCGGCCATATCCTCGACCCGCGCACGGGGAAACCCGCCGGCGAATCGGCCAGCACAACGGTCTTCGCGCACCGTGCACTGGAAGCCGACGCACTTTCCACCGCTCTCTTCGGCCTGCCGGAAGCGGATCAACAATTGCTGTTGGATATTATTCCAGAGACTGAGCTTATCAGCATCGGGCGGGCAAACGGCAAAGTTATGAGACGAAAGACAGGAGATCGCCGCGGTTTGACTGCTCAGTAATATTCTTCATTCCATCTACAACACCAGGGACGTTTTTATGATGACCAACCGACAAATTCTGTTTTTCAGCATAATCCTTTCGACGTTTCTCTTCCAAACATCACCGGGACAAGAGACCCTGCCCGCAACCGGCAAACGAACTTCACTGCTCCTTGTCGGGCACGGCGGACCCGCGAAGGACTTCCCGAAACTCACGGAGTACTTCAAGCTCCATGGCAAGAACAGCGACGAAGCCCGGAGGATCGAGGATGAGATGGCGCATTGGCCGCGGACGGAACATAATGATGCTTATTGGGGCGGCTTTGTGAAGATCGCCCGCGCACTTGAACAAAGCCGCTCGTTCAGTTCGGTGCAGATCGCTTTTAACGAAATGTGCGCCCCGTCGGTCGAAGAAGGATTGGACGAACTTGTCAAACAACGCCCCGATACGATCCTCGTGACAAGTATCATGGTCACCCCCGGCGGCGTTCATTCGGAGAAAGATATCCCGCTTTCGATTGAGAACTTCAGGGAGAAACACCCGGACATCGTGGTCATTTATGCATGGCCATACGACATTCGCTTAATTACCTCCTTTGTCGTCGATCACGTCAATACATTTACCCGGGGTAGATGAGTCATTATTTTCCGCGTTCTTACTTCGTCTCCCCGAATATGTTACGATTAAAGAAGATAGGGGGATGCCCGGTAAGAGCCAGGAAGACAATGAAGAGATCCGGAGTTATACGATTGCATCTGATTGCCTGAAATGGTATTTTCATAACAATTCCTATGAACGAAACGCAAACCATTGCATTGACGGAGAACCAGGTCCTTGAATCCCTCAAGGATTGTTATGATCCGGAAATTCCGGTCAATCTCGTCGACCTCGGACTCATCTATGGCATTACGATTGTGGACGACTGGGTTGGAGTGAAGATGACGTTAACCTCCCCCGGATGTCCCGCCAGTTCGATGATCTCGGAACAGGTGAAGGAACGGGTGAAAAAGGTCCCCGGCGTGGGTGACGTGGATGTGCGGATCGTCTGGCAGCCGGAATGGACCCCGGCAAGGATGACCGATGAGGCGCGGAATAAATTAGGATGGAATAAATAAAGTTTGTTGTACCATTCTTCCGTTATGGGAGAAGGAGGAAAGGGCGTCCCAAACCATAGGACGCCTTTTTTTTGTGCCCTTGTAACTTATCCTCACCCAACTCCGTATCACTGAGCCGTTGAACCGTGATGATTCCGAAAGAGTGTTCTGCTTCGGTTCTTCGGCAACCCAGTTGAATCTCCCATTTCCCGCTTCCCATTATGAACCACACAGCTCTTGAAACAGTCGGGCTCACGCGTTCGTTTGGCGGACTCATCGCCGTCAACAACATTCATCTCAACGTTGAAGCCGGCAGCGTCTTCGGCTTCCTGGGACCCAACGGCGCGGGCAAGACCACGACCATCCGCATGATGCTGGGACTGATCAAGCCGGATCGCGGCCGGGTCATGCTGTTTGGAGAGGATCTCTCCTCCCACCGCATCTCCATTCTCGGCCAGGTGGGGGCTCTTGTTGAGACGCCGTCGCTTTACAATCACCTGACAGGATTTGAAAACCTGGAAGTGACGCGGAGACTACTTGGATGTTCCAAAGAAAACATCACAAATGCTCTGGGGATTGTGAAGCTGACTGACGCAGCGCACCGGCTCGTGCGTGAATATTCGCTCGGGATGCGCCAACGGCTCGGACTTGCCCTTGCTCTTCTGAACCGACCGGAGATCCTGATCCTGGATGAACCGACGAACGGTCTGGATCCCGCGGGAATTCGCGAGATGCGTGCGCTGATCAAACAGCTTCCCGGACAGTCCGGCATCACCGTCTTTCTTTCCAGCCACCTCCTGAGTGAAGTGGAACAGATGGCGTCGCACGTCGGGATTATTCATCAAGGGAGGATGCTTTTCCAAGGCTCGCTGGCCGAATTGCATGCACACCAGCACGAGCGTTTGGTTCTGGGAGTAGACCGCCCTTCGGTCGCCGCCGAGGTCCTGACAAAACAGGGATGGCACGTGCACCAGGAAGAGAACAACCGTCTCGCTGTCGATGCTCATGGACAAAAAGACGCGGCCTCCGTCAACGCACTCCTGGTACGGGAGGGACTGGAAGTGTATTACCTCTCGCAGCAACAACCGACCCTTGAGGAGACATTCTTCAAAATGACTGATGAATCGGTTGCAGGAGGCAAACCATGAAACAACTTTTTGCCGCACTCTCTTCCGAGTCGTTAAAGCTCAAGCGGACGCTCGCACTCTGGATGGTCTTCATCGCCCCGTTTATTGTTATCCTGCTCCAGTTCTTCATCTTGTTCGACCGGGCGAAGTTCTTTGCAGGCAGGGATGTATGGGAAGTGTTGATGTACGGCGTCACCAGTATTTGGGCGATCTTCATGCTCCCCTTATTCATCACTCTGGAAACAGCTCTTCTGAGTGGACTCGAGCACTCCGGACAGAGTTGGAAACACCTGTTTGCCCAGCCGATTCCAAGGTGGAGTGTCTATGCGGCAAAGCTGTTGACGGTGATGGGAATGATTCTCGTCAGTACCTTGGTGTTAGTGCTTGGAGAGATTGGGGCGGGCAAGCTTCTTTCTGTTCTGCGACCTGAGCTCCGGTTTCATGAGTCCCCCAACCTCACGATGATGGCGCGGATGGCAACGATGGTGTACTTGGCATCATGGATTTTGCTTGCCTTCCACACGTGGGTCAGCATGCGGTGGAAGAGCTTCGCGCTTGCCGCTGGCGTTGGCGTTGCGGGGACATTCTTTGCCGTGTTTGCATCGGGAGCGAGGATAGGGAAATTTTACCCGTGGCTCTTCCCCGTGAATGCCGTGAGTACTTCTCCCGAACGCATGAAGCTGGCGATCCTCCTCGGAATCATCGGGGGAGCGATTATTGCTGTGGCGGGTTGCTGGAACGTGGTGCGGAGGGATGTGGAATAAGCTGTTATGAGACGCGGCTTACATCGAAAAACATCTGAAAAGATCTACCCACGAATCTCCGCGAATCTTCACTAAAAATGACAAACAACCTTCGCTGCAAAAAGTCGTTCGTGTAGATTCGCGCAGGTTCGCGGGCAATCCTGTCTTGAAGCATTCAAGAGGTTTTACTAAATCTTCCCTTTTCTTTTCTGCATCTCTTTAGCAAGGCGGCCAATTTTTTTCCACCGCTCTTTTTCTATCTGAGCAGCCCGCTGATCTTTTTTCCGCTCCAGGTACCGCAATTCGCGTAAGAGCTTTTGATAACTTTCGTACCTCCCCCCATCCAGTGAGCCGTCGGTGAGAGCTTCCTGGACTGCACAGCCGGGCTCGGTTTCGTGTTCGCAATCGCGGAAGCGGCATCGGGTTGCGAGGGCTTCGATGTCCTCAAAACTTCCGGCAAGACCCTCCCCTCCCCACAATTGCAATTCGCGCATCCCCGGCGAGTCGATTAACATTCCGCCGGATGGGAGAAGAACAAGCTCGCGACGGGTCGTTGTGTGGCGCCCGCGGCTGTCCGTTTCCCGGACTTCCTGCGTTGGTTGCATGTCCCGCCCAAGAAGAAGGTTGATTAACGTCGATTTGCCGACACCCGAGGATCCCAATAAGGCCCCGGTCTTTCCCGTTGGAAGAAATTCAAGAAGTGGTTCAACTCCCTCATGCAGTTTCGCGCTCATCGTCAGGACCGGAGTCCCGATGGCAATGGATTCGACTTCCTCGAGGACTTCCTCAAGGTTTTCACACAGGTCGCTTTTGTTCAGGATGATGACCGGTGAGGCGCCGCTTTCCCATGCAACAGTGAGGTAGCGTTCGATACGGCGGGGATTGAAATCGCCATCGAGTCCGTTGACAAGAAATATGGTATCGACGTTCGCGGCGAGAACCTGTTCGTCCGTTTTTGCTCCGGGGACTTTGCGGGAGAATTTGCTTCTCCGCTCCAACACATGGTGGATCGAAGCAGAACCTTCCTCCACGCGTGGAGAGACCACGACCCAGTCGCCGACCGTCGGGTAGACGTGGGTCTCTTCCGCTTCAAAGCGAAACTTTCCCGTCACCTCACCCCACAGTTCGCCATGCTCGGTGTACAGAACGTACCGGTCCCTGTGCGGTATTGCCACCCGCGCAATGGTGAGACCGCTTTCCCGGAACGGCGCCGCATGGGCTTCAAAAAAAGGATGCCATCCCAACTGCGCCAATGTCATTTCTGATTCCCCGGACGGAAGTTTAAGGGTTTAAAGTTCAAGGTTTGAAGTTCAAAGTTTAAGGTTCAAAGTTTGGAGGAAAACTGTTTACTGTTCACTGCTTAGGATTCCGCCCCCGCTGCTTACTTTCTGCTCTCGGTTCTCAGCAGTCAGCTTTTCTCATCTGCTCTCTACTCACTGCCGTCTGCATTCTGTTTTTCATTTTTCGTTTTTCGTTGCCCCCTCCATTCCAATCGCAAACGCCATCTCCAGATCGTACCGCGAGAAGACCCGGAAAGCGATGAGCGTTTCAGAACGTTCAATTCCCTCCACCCGGCGGATGTGTTCCGTCACCACCGCGGCAAGCTCGTCATTTTCCTTCGCGCGGATAATGGCCGCAAGATCGTACTTCCCGGCAACGGAGTACACTTCCGTGACACCGGGGAGAGCCGTTAGTTTTTCAGCGACGGAGTTGATTTTGTCGCGTTCGACGTTGAGCAATACAAGGGCTGTCACCATACGAGTCTCCTCTTTCTGATGGAAGAACACTGGCACGAAAAGTAAGCACGCCAGCCCCCAAAAGCAACTATTGTGATCAAGCCTCTTGAAGAAAAAAACATGTCACAGAGAAACACAGAGAAGGCACGGAGCAACACAGAGTGGAAGATTGAAACCATGTTTCTTTTTCTTGGTGCTTTTCGTGAAATGATTTTTTGGGGTGATTGACCACTATTCAGATATGTTTTCTTACATTTCTCTGCGCCCTCTGCGCCCTCTGCGTCTTTGCGGTGAAGCTTTTTCCAGCGCGATTTTCATCTCTCAAAACTTATTGGCATCTTTGCCTGTTGATTGACTCAGAGTTTAAAGTTCGCGGTTTACTGTTCACTGTTCACTACCCTCGCTCTAATTTGCTTACGTTTATCGCTGTTTCCGATATCCACGGCTCCTACGCCAAGGTCGCAGAGATGCTCGCCCGTGAGATCTCATTCGACGCGCTGATCATCGCCGGTGACCTCACCACAAACGGTTCTCCCCGTGAAGCCGAGGAGGCGTTGAAACTCTTCCACCAGTTCGGCAAACCGATCATTTCCGTTGCCGGTAATATGGATCCCGTGACGCTGGAACCGACGTTCGAATCCATGTCTTCCTACGTCAACGGCCGCGGCATCATCATCGACGAGGCCGGTTTCTTCGGAGTCTCCGGCTCACCGTTCACACCGATGAACACTCCCTATGAGCTTTCCGAGGAAACGATCATGGAACGGGCCGAAGCCGGGTGGAAGGATGTCGAATCCGCCCGATGGAAAATCTTCATCCCCCACGCACCCCCGTACAAGACGGCTATTGACAGACTTCTCTCCGGAAACCATGTCGGCAGCAAGGCAATCCGGACGTTCATCGAGCAGCACCAACCTGACGTCGTGGTGAGCGGACACATTCACGAAGCGCGGGGAGTGGATACAATAGGAAATTCACAGGTCGTCAATTGCGGGCCGGCGGAGAAAGGCTATTTCGTCACGATCGCGATTGATAATCAGATAACCGTGGAGGTGCGTGGATGAAGAAACCGGTGGTTGTTTTGTTCGACCTCGGCAACGTCCTCGTCCGGATTCATCCGGAGGCGTTTCTCCAGACGCTCGGCATCGACACACCGGAGAACCGGAAGGTCTATAGCCCGAAGGTGATCGAGATCGTCAAGCGGTACGAGCGGGGAGGAGATTCCACGGAACAGTATCTTTCCAGATTGGAAGGGCTCCTCAATCATGGGGAGTTTCATTTCAGGAGGGAACAGATCGAGCGGGCCATGCTCTCGGTCATCGGCAAGCCGTTGGAAGGCATGGAGGAGTTTGTGCAACGTGCAGGCGCCGGAAACCGCGTCGGACTTCTGAGCAACACCAATCCGATCCACTATCATTTCTGCCTTGAAAACCTCCCGGTGTTGAGACATATCCCCGTTCACTTTCTTTCCTATCAACTTCTCGCTCTCAAACCGGAACCGGCGATTTACCACGCCGTCGTGGAAGCCATCGACCTGCCGGCAGAAGAGATCCTGTTCATCGATGACATCGAAGAGAACATCACGGCTGCAAGGACCGTCGGAATGCAAGGGATCCGGTTTACCGGGAGAGCGGATCTGGAAAAGGAGTTAAAGGCGGCGGGGATTGTTTAGGGAGTGGATGAATTTTCCCATGGGGCGAAGTGATACCTCGTCCTTAGTTTGCATTTGGGGACAAATCGTAGTATCTGAGAGCACACCAACCAACGATCCTTCGATCGTTACGCCACACCCGGAAGATGAGAGAGGAAGTCCACGTGAACGCGACCTTCCACATCGCGGCTACACTTTGCTCGGCCGTTCTCATGCTAATCTCTGGCTGTAACCAACCGTTCGATCCGAAGGGGGAATTCCACGAGCAGCTTGTGGTCTATTCCATCCTGACCAACAACCGTCCCGCGCAGATCGTGCGGGTCTACTCCACGTACGATCCCCCTGGGCTCGATCCGCTCGCATACCAGTCGGAGAGACTCATCACCGACGCAACGGTTACGCTCCGCGAGGATGGAACAACGTACCTGCTGGCCGATACACTAATACCCCGTCCTGATACGAGCCGTTTCACCGTGCCGATGGTCGCGTACGCCACGACGCAGCTTCGCCCCCAGTTTGGCAGATCCTACTTCCTCTCCGTGGAATCGACAGAGCTTGGCACATCAACTTCCTCCATCACCCTGCCGGCGCGGGCCTCGATGTCCTTTACTGGTGGACTTATTTTAGATGAGCCGGATGAATATCGCGGTAACGCGGAGATCCAATATGTCGGGTTTCCCGGAAAGGGGACGCGCTCAACTGTTTTCCGGCTGTATGTCGATTACTCTGTGCGGAAGGAGACTGTGATGGTCGATGAACGGGTGGAGGTGCCGTACGATTTTCGCGACACGACATCGAACATCGCCCAGGCACTCTATCCCGAGATGGAATCGTTTACGATCGGGTCCGTCCGCAAAACATACCTGAACAGAGCTTACCTGGCTGCCTTGATTGATGTCTTTCTCCGGTATCCCGGGGCGCAGCTTAAGTTCCACCACGTCATCTTCTTCCTTTTACAGGGGGAGGAACAGTTTTATAAATACCACAGCATTGTGAACGGGTTTCGGGATGCGTTTTCGATCCGAACCGACCAGCCCTCGTATTCCAACATCAACGGCGGGCTTGGGATATTTGCCGGGTACTCCGTCGACTCGCTCGTGCATAAACTGCCGGAAGATTTTTATTTTAACAGGAACCCATGATGATGGTTTCCTTCTTCCGGGTTTACTCTCTGATGAAGGAAACCTTCGACCCGGCATGGTAGACCTGACAGGTTTTACTCGGAAAATTCAAAATGAAACCTGTCAGGTCTTTCCAAGCAGAGATCTGTAGCGCAACCCGACGGGTTGCGCTCCATCGAAATCTTAGTGCGAATTACTGTGTAGGGGACTTTGTTATGAAGTTCAGGAAGCCTCATTTCTTACATCCCTTTGTTATTGGTGCATTCCTGTTCTTTAACAGTTGCACCGAGACGCCGGTTGAAAACGATGGACTCGACCTTGATCCTCCGATTGGGAAAACCTATGGCAGCACCTTCAGCGAGGGAGCGGTCAGCGTATGGCCTACCTCGGACGGAGGGTATGTCGCAACCGGGTACGCCAACTACACCGAGCCCTCGTCGCAGGTACTGCTCATTCGATCGGACGCTTCGCTGAACCAGCTCTGGATCAAAACATATGGAGGAAACCAGGCAGATATCGGGCAATCCGTGCAACAGACGACTGACGGCGGGTTCATCATCGCCGCAACCACTTCATCGTATGGCGCGGGGGGATCCGATTTCTGGCTGGTAAAAACAGACATCGATGGAAACCAACAGTGGGCAAAACCATTCGGCGGATCCAACGACGAAACCGCATCTGCCGTGCGTCAGACAAGGGACGGCGGTTATCTTATCATCGGCACCACGCGATCCTTTGGCAACAGTTCGAATGATGCGTGGCTGGTCAAAACCGACGCATCCGGAACCCTGCTCTGGTCAAAGACATTTGGAGGAACAGACGCTGATGCGGGGGCTGGGTGCCTCGAGATACACGACGGCCGATACATCTTTACGGGTTATACAGCATCAAACGGGACGGGGATGTTCGACGGGTGGCTGGTCAAAACGGACCGGGAGGGAAATGAGCTTTGGTCCAAAACGTTCGGAGGGAGCGGTAATGACCTTTTATATGCTGTTGACGAAACAACGGAAGGGGGATATGTCCTGTTCGGTTCGACAACCTCCTTCGGCAGCGGGTCGAACGACGTGTGGATCCTACAGACGGACTCCACCGGCAAGGAGCTTTCATCCAGAACGTACGGCGGCACAGGACAGGATGTTGCGTACTCGGGGCAATTCACGGGGGATGGGGGGGTGATTGCAGCCGGATCAACCAGTGTCGGGAGCGGGCTATCGGATATCTTTATCCTCAGGATCGATGCCGTCGGCGTCCAGCAATGGCTCCGCTTCTACGGCGGCGCGTACAACGACTTTGCGGAGTCGGTGTGCCAGACGCACGATGGCGGGTTTATTGTAGCAGGTCGGACCTTCTCATATGGGGCAGGCTCGTATGACGCATGGTTGATTAAAACGAATTCGCTGGGAAATTAACTGGAACATTTGCTCCGGAAAAGACATTGCAGACTTTGTTCACAAAGATATTTCTCTCGGTGTGCCTGAGCTTGGCCTTCCTAGCTCTAAATTGTCATAAGGCGTTCGAGCCCATCGCTCCGATCAAACCACGTCCGGTTCTTTTCTCTCTCATCACCACCGCCAGGGACACACAATTTGTGAAGCTTGCTCTGACACGTGGGGATCGGACGTCACTCGACAACTCTTACAACCTGAATCCAAAAATCACCCTAAGCCGCGACGGCCAATCAGCGCAAACAGAGACCTTCCTCCCATCCATTCAAACGTACCCTGCTTTCCCGTTCCGGGCGGAGTTCGGCGCGACTCATACACTCAGGGTCGTCACGCAGGAGTTCGGGACAATCGAGGCAACGGCAACCATCCCGCAACGGGCGTCGTTTGACATCGCCGGGCGCAGCACCCTTGATACACCGGACAAAAGTCCCTTCGATATCACTGTGAGGGTCACTTTCCACACTACGACCAAGGCATTCCGTATCCAGTTTTTTGTCGAATGCGATATCGTGCGCGGTACGGACACGACCCTTTTGAGGCAGGAGATCCCGTTGAACTATGCCGATTCGACGGCGATCGTGGAGACCGGGAGCTCCCCACTTTTCGGCAGGTTGGAAGTTCGAACGGAGCAGAATGTTTACACCAAGAAGGCGTACATTTCAGCTCTTTTTGCGCTCCTTGCCAAAGCCTCCGGCGCCAACTGGGTGCTGTTTCGCCGCGTTGTTGTTCACGCGACGCACTCCGGGGAGGAGGTATACAAGTACTACAGCATCGCGAATGGATTTATCGACCCCAACTCCATCCGTGCCGATCAGCCCGATTATTCCAACATCACTGGGGCATTCGGTTTCTTTGGAGGGATTGCGGAACAACGGTTCGAGTATGCCCTGCCGAAGGATTTTGTGCACAACAGGTGATGTCTGACTCAGATATCTAACCACGGATGGCACACACACACCCGACTGCCTGCGGCAGCAGGCTGGCGGGGATTGACACCGAGAAAGAAAATCATCCACGAAGTTCACGAAGTATCACGAAGGTTTTTTAACAAGGATCTTTTTTCGTGTCCTTGGTGTCCTTCGTGGATCAATAAAAGGAGAATGAGTTGAGAAGAAGATTATGGTATGGTTTGCTCGGTGTGGTTTGTGGACCGGTTGTTCTCACCGCCCAGGTGGCCGACGTCCGCGGCATCGTCACCGACAGCCTGACGAACCAGCGCGTCCCCTTTACCAACATCGTCCTGATCGCCACGAATAAAGGAGCGGCAGCGAACGGCGTCGGGTTCTACCTCCTCCCGAGCGTGCAAGCGGGATCGTACGAAATCGCCGCCAGCGCCGTCGGGTACGAACGATTGGTTAAACATATCCGCGTCCAGGCCGGAAGAACGTTGGAGCTGAACTTCCGCCTCAAGCCCACCTCCATCGAAACCGAAGAGGTTGTGGTCACCGGTCAGGGGAAAAAGGAACTGACGGAGATCAACACGAGCATCCATATCGTGGACCAGCAGGAGTTGAAGATCACCCCCGTCACCGCGCAGGCGGATGTCTTCCACTCGCTCAAGTTGCTCCCCGGCATCGTCTCCACGAGCGATGTCAGTTCCAAGTTCTACGTGCGCGGCGGATCGGGGGATCAAAACCTTGTCCTGCTGGATGGGATGAAAATCTACAACCCGTTCCACGCTCTCGGCATCTTCAGCGTGTTCGACCCCGACATCGTCCGCAACGTGGAGATCTACACCGGGGCGTTTCCCCCGGGATTCGGCAGTCGGCTTTCATCAGTCGTGAATATCAATTCCGGCGACGGACGTGCGGACCGGCTGGCGGGGCGCGCAAATCTCAATTTCCTCTCATCGAAACTCCAGCTTGAAGGCCCGCTCGCCAGCGGCGTCACCTGGTCGTTCAACGGGAGAAAATCGCTTTTCAAGGAGACGTTCAAGGATATTGTCAAGCAGGATGTGCCGGTCGATTTCTACGACGCGTTCCTCAAGATCTCCGGCCAGACTGAGGGAGAGGCGAAGTTCGACCTGTCATACCTCACCACGGCAGACGACCTGAAATACCCGAACCCGAATGACCCGGACTACCGGTGGCGCAACACGGCATTGGGACTGAACGTCTCCGGCCTCCTCAGCGACCGATTGTTTGTCACCTCAACGGTCTTTGCCAATTCCTTCACCGCGGAGAGGGATTCGAAATCGTCCAATCTCATCACCCCCTCCACCACTTCCGTGAGGGAACCTGGGGTACGAGCCCAGGCCACCTACTATACCGACGATCTTGATCTGTATTTCTTCGGCTTCGAGTTCAGCTTCCCGACGCTGGAATACAACCTAACGAACAACACCGGGAACCGGGTGCGGCTCTACAGCACCTCCCCCGAAGCCTCGGCCTGGATCCGCTACCAGGCCAAGTTCGAGCGCCTCCAGTTGGACGGCGGGATCCATAGCGAGATAGGCTCCGCTTCAGCCAGAATGTTATCACCGTGAGCAACGAGGACGATCTGATCTCCGTCTTCGACGCATGGATCGAGGTGCCGGAAAATTTAAAGACCGAACAGGCAGACCATCTGGTGGCAGGATTTGAAGGAACGGTGGCTGACCGAACTTCGGCGAGCATCCAGGCCTATTACAAGAACTACAGTTCGCTGGCCGCATATAACCGAAACAAGATCGACGCGAATGACCCGGATTATATCAGCGGTACGGGAAAAGCGTATGGCATGGAGCTTCTGCTCCGGTTCGGTTCCTCACTTGTGGACCTGTACGGCACCTATACCATCGGATGGACGAAGCTGAACAACGAGGGGCTTGAGTACTACCCCCGCTACGACCGGAGGCATCACATCAATCTGCTGGGTGTGCTGCGGCCCTTCGGGCGGTTTGACATCACGCTGCGGTGGGAATTCGGGAGCGGCTTCCCGTTTACACAAACGGTAGGATTTTACGACCGTTTAACACTGCAGGATGCGTTACCGGGACCCTTCGAACTAGAGACCGGCCAGCCATACAACATTCTTGGACCGAAGAACGCCGCCCGGTTGCCGGATTACCACCGGCTCGATGCGAGCGTGAGCTACACACTGTTGCTCGGAGACGTGAGGGCAATCCTTGGAGTAAACATCATCAATGTGTACGACCAGAAAAACATCTTCTACTTTGACCGTAAAACCGGGCAGCGGGTGGATATGCTCGGTTTCTTCGCCACGGCCACGTTCACCCTCGAATATTAATGCCCACCAAAAAAACTGAAAGGTATGATCCACCAAGGACACCCCGCCCGCCTGCTGCCGCAGGCAGTCGGGCGGGGAAGGGACACGAAGAAAAACTTTTAAATGGGTTGAGGCCGGGGTTTAACGTGAATTGTAGAAGCCTATCGAATATAACGTTTCCATTCGAGTGCCCCCACGCTTCCGAAATTGATCAAGAGACCGATACGAAAGCCTGTGGTTTTGAGATAATGAAGTAGTTGAGCTTCCTCTTTGCTGGCTACAACATCGAGCGCCTTGATTTCAACGATAATCTTATCATAACAGACGAAGTCTGCTTCGTATTCCTTCTTCAATTGAAATTCTTTAAAACGAATCAAGAGCTTCTTATACGACTCGAAAGGGATGTTGCGGCTGGTCAACTCGATTTCCATTGCCTCGTGATAGACCGCTTCAAGAAATCCTGGTCCAAGTTCTTTATGTACTTCGATTGCCGCACCAATAATTGCATACACCTCTTCTTTGAATAGAAGTTCCCCATCACTTTTCATCTGCTCCTCCTTCACCCTTCTGAATTGCCACCTACCTCTTGATATCTTTTCTAAGATTTCTTCTTTTCCATTAATTTGCCTTCGTGCACTTCGTGGATCATTTTTCCTTGCTCCAACCCTAACAACAGCTTCTTCCTCCACAATCCTCCCCCGTACCCACCCAACTCACCACTCTTGTTAACCACGCGGTGACAGGGGATCACGACGGCAATCCGGTTCATGCCGTTGGCCGTCCCAACCGCACGCACAGCCTTCGGCGACCCAACGCGACGCGCAATGTCTTCATAGGATACTGTCGCACCGTACGGGATTTTTAATAATTCCTTCCATACTCCCTCCTGAAAGGGCGTTCCGGGGAAGACGAGGTTGATGGAGAATTTTTTCCGCGACCCTTCGAAATATTCCACCAGTTCTTTTTTCAGCGCAACCAGATGGGCGTTTTCGCCCGGAACGATTGCTCTCTGGAACCGACGGCGCAAGGTGGTAAATTGCGCCTCAAGCATGCGGCGATCGGTAAATTCTAAAAGGCAGACACCGTCATTCGTCGCAGCGGCGAGAAACGGGCCGATGGGACTTTCGATCCAAGTGACAACGATGCAATCGGTCGACCGGCTCTTCCCCGGAGGCTGCCCAAACGTTTTGCCGAACGCCTCCCGGAAACCGCTGTGGGAATTGTACCCGTGTCCAAGGACCACGTCGTCAAGATCCGCACCGTTGCGGATCTGTTCGAGCGATGTACCGAGTCTTCGCCCACGAGAGTAGGCTTGAAATGTCATTCCATAGGTTTTCATAAAATATCTCCTTGCCCGGGCGGGTTCGATATGAATGGAACGGAGATACGCGTCACCATACCGTCCCGTTGGATTTTTCTCAATCGTGGTTAACAATCGCTGCACCCATTCCGGCGGCTTCCCATTGGTTTCCAGCGGCCGGCATCGTTTGCATGGGCGAAACCCCGCAAACAGCGCCTCGCGGGCGGAGCCGTAATAGTCGATGTTCTTGGCCAGCGGCGTGCGGGCAGGGCATGAAGGACGGCAGAAGATCCCCGTGCTCTTGACCGCTATAAAAAATACACCGTCGTAGGAACTATCGCGGGCGGCCCGGGCCATGTCCATTTCACGTTTCGATAATGAGAACATCGACTGTATCCCTTTCTTCGTTCTTTCATCCAATTCTAACGGAACAAAGATAGCATTCCGCCCATTCGTACTCCACCGAAAATTTGACATGGATATTTCTACCCCGTCATTCCACAGACGCAATGCCCTGCCTTGACATTCGTTCAATTTTCCGGCAAACTCTCTGTGAATGTACGACGAACTTTTCTTCAAAGAGCGTTTCCCTTCGGTTACAGCGATTCTATCACACCTTCCCCTTCGACTGAGAGCCGTCTTCTCGCTCCTTTTCCTCCCCCTTGTTCTTGCCGCCCAGACGTATGATATGCGCGGCACGGTCAGCGACAGCCTGACCGGGGAAAGGATCCCGTACGCCAATATCCGTATCATCCCCCTGAACAGGGGAGCAGCGGCAAACACATCGGGCTTTTACCTCCTTCCGAACATCCCCCCGGGCACCCACATGGTAACCACCAGCGCCATCGGTTATCGGACGCTGGTACGCAGAATTACGATCGAGAACGGTTCTTTGACCGTGAACCTGACACTTGCTCCCACCTCCATCGAACTGGGGGAGGTGGTTGTGAGCGCGGAGCAGGAGCGCGAGGTAAGCAAGATTAACACCAGCGTCCATGTCATGCGTCAGGAAGAGCTGCGCCTTGCGCCGGTGGCAGTGCAGCAGGACATCTTCCACGCGTTCCAGATCCTCCCCGGCGTTGTGACGACGAGCGACGTCAGCGCGAAGTTTTTTGTCCGGGGCGGGGCGGGCGATCAGAACCTCGTCATGCTGGATGGCATGAGAATCTACGGTCCCTTTCACGCGCTCGGCATCTTCAGTATCTTCGACCCGGACGTTGTCTCCTCCAGCGAAGTGTACACGGGCGCGTTTCCGGCAGAGTATGGCGGACGGCTTTCTTCTGTCATCCACATCAATACGCGCGAAGGACGAAGCGACCGCGCCTCGGCGCGGACGCACATCAACCTGCTCTCAACGAAACTGCAGCTCGAAGTTCCGGTGAGCGACCACATCCGCTGGATCGCGAGCGCACGGAAATCGGTCTTCCCGCAAACCTTCAAAGAACTGACGCGGCGCGACGTCCCGCTTTCCTTCTACGACGTTTTCCTCAAAATAAGCGCGGATGTCCCCGGCCTCCACAAACTCAGCGCGCAGGTGCTGATGAGCGGCGACGATCTCCTTTCCGACGACCCGAAGGACGCCGACTACACATGGCGCAACAAGACGATCGGTCTCTCCGTCTCCGGCCTTGTAGCGAACCGGCTGTTCACCAGCGCGTCCGTGTACGTGACAAATTTTGAATCCGTGCGCGATCCCAACCAGTCACGCTTCCTCACCCCCGCATCGACCACCGTCAAGGAAGCGGCGGCGAGAATCGAAGCGACCCTGTACGGCGAAGCGGGGGCGCAGTCGATGTTCGGCGTCGATTTCTCCTTTCCGAAAACGACCTACCGGCTTGTTAATACGGGCGGGTTTCAGCGCCCGTTGATCGATTCCTTCTCCGAAGCGATGATGTGGTACCGCTACCAACGACCGATCGGTAGTCTCCTGATCGACGTCGGCGTCCACACCGAGATGGAGAGATTGCTCAAGAAGGGAGTTCGTGTCCTGGAACCGCGGATCAGCGCGCGGCACCCGCTGGCCGGGGACTGGAATATGAAAGTCTCGTACGGCCGCTTTTCCCAAAGCCTCATCACCGTCAGCAATGAAGACGACCTGATTTCAATCTTCGATGCATGGATCAGGATCCCCACCAACGATGAACCTCAGCGGGCGACTCATTATGTTGCCGGTGTCGAAGGACCGGTTACCGGTTCATTCGCTGCGAGTGTGCAGGGGTATTTTAAGGATTTTGACAATCTTACTTTCTACAACAGGAACAAAGTGAGCCCCCGGGATGGTGACTATCTTAGCGGCGGCGAGGCAACTGCGTACGGGGCGGAGCTGCTTCTGCGATTTGGATCGACCCTGTTCGACTTATACGGAGCGTATTCTTACGGCTGGGTCAGCATGACGGCCGGGGGACTGACGTACTATCCGCGCTACGACGTACGCCATCATATAAACCTCCTCGGCGCCTTCAGGCCGTGGAATAATTTTGAACTGACGATGCGCTGGGAATTCAGTTCGGGGTATCCGTTCACGCAAACGATGGGGTTTTATGACAGGATCATCCTCACGGACCCGGTACACACGCCCCCTGAACATGAAACCGGCGAACCATACGCGATTCTCGGCCCGAAGAACGCTGCTCGATTGAATCCGTATCACCGGCTCGACGCCGGGGTGACGTACCGGTTCGAGTTCGGCCAGGTGCGCGGAAGTGTTGGCGCTCATATCATTAATCTGTACAACCGCAAAAACGTTTTTTACTTCGAACGGTATACCGGTCAAAGAATCGACATGATCCCGTTTTTCCCTTCCGCCACCGTTGCTTTTGAATACTGATGAACCGGCGATTCCTCCATACGATCTTCGTGATTGGGCTCTGCCTCTGCTCTCTTTCATGCGACGATTCGTTCAATCCCAAAGGTCCCTACCAGCCTGTTCTTGTCGTTTATTCGGTTCTCTCCAACATTAAACAAACGCAGTATGTTCGCGTGTACAGCTCATACGATCCACCCCGTTCCGACCCATATGAAGTCTCAACCGAATCCCCTATCCGGAATGCCTTCGTGCAGATCGCGCAACAAAACACCTCGAACGTTTTGCATGATACCGTCGTGCATCGCCGCGATACCTTGAGGTACCGCGATGGTATCTTTGTGTATGTCGCAAATTCCCTTACTCCAGAACCGGGCAAGACTTATAACCTGGTGGTCGGCGCTCCCGGGTTCGAACCGGTTTATTCCTCGGTGACCCTTCCCTCTAAAGCCGGTTTCCAATTTGCCGCTTCGGCGCCGAGTGCGATTCAAAATCCGAAGTCCGCGCGCCCGGTCGACGTTTCAGTGAATCTCTCGCCACTCACCCGATTGTATCAGATTCAACTGTTCGTCGTCTTCGAGTATCGAGAAGGGAGCGTCATTCATGCAGATAGCATGGAGGTGCCGCTGTGGGCTCCGGATACTTCGCTTACAGATGCTCAATGGCCCATCTCCACCTATGCGGACCGGCTCGGCATCAACCAGCGATTCGGAGGAACTGCTTACAAAGCGATCATGGACCGGATCGTTTACAAACATTCCGTTGCGGTGAAATTCACAAGGGCAACGGTCCAAGTGACTCAGATCGGAGAGCCGTTGTTCGATTACCATAGCATCACCGGGGGATTCAACGATGAGTTTTCCATCCGGACGGATCAACCAGATTATACCAACATCAGAGGGGGATTTGGCCTCTTCGCGGCTTTCGTCCTTGAAAACTTCCATCGGCCTTATCCGACCGATTTCTACCACAACCCGGAGGGAGAATAGTACTTACCGACACCAGACCATCCTTTTGTCCTCATTCTTTAAGCGGTGATTTCGCTCCAATAAGTAGTAATTCCCACCATTAATATCCTCATGACTCTCTGATTTGCTTCGATTTAGGCTTTTGCCGATGTGGGGAACCAACCCAATAGGCTGAATTTTTAGGCCACACTCTGTCCTCTAAGACTTCCCTAAACCCCTTATTTTTCAAGCATTTTTCACTTGACTTTGCTAACTAAAACTCTAAATTTCCTTCTCGTGTGGGGAAAAGTGGGGAAGATAGGAGAATAAATTTCCAATAAAATCAAGCATTATTCACACCCCCCAATCTGATTATGTCTTCCTTCAAAGGAAGGTTTTCCTACTCTGTTGATAACAAAGGACGCCTCGCGCTCCCCGCAAAACTCCGAAAGAACGTCTCCCCTTCATCAAACGACACGTTCATCGTCACTCGCGGTTTCGAACAATGTCTCTTTGTGTACCCTCAGGACGAATGGGGCAAAGTGGAGGACTCGATCCGGGGTCTCTCCCCCTCCAACCCCCAGCACCGGTTCTTTGTCCGCACGCTCCTTCAGTGGGCCGTGGACGGACAGCTCGATAGTCAGGCCCGCATCTCGATTCCGCAGGATCTCCTGAAATTTGCTGCCATTGAAAACGAAGTATTGATCATCGGCGTCCTGGAGCGGATCGAACTCTGGAACCCGAAAATCTATGAAGAGTACATGAACAACCAGCCGGCGACATACGAAACGGTCGCCGAGGCGGTTCTGAAGCCGAATTCCTAACCGGCACACAGTGCAGGACGCGTTCTACCATACGCCGGTCCTTGTCGATGAAGTTCTCTCGCTGCTCATCACAAGGGAGGACGGCGTCTATCTCGATGCAACCCTGGGAGGAGGGGGGCACGCGGAAGCGATCCTTTCCCATCTCTCCCCTTCCGGACATGTCATCGGATTCGATGCAGACGAAGACGCCATCCGTTTCGCCACGCAACGGCTGCAACCGTTCGGCGAACGGGTGACCTATATCAGGAGTAATTTTAGAAATCTTCAAAGCGCTCTTGTGGAGCGGCGCACACCCCGGGTTGCCGGCGTTCTGTTTGACCTGGGGGTCTCTTCGTTCCAGCTTGATGAACCATCGAAGGGATTTAGTTTCCGGACTGACGATCGGCTCGATATGCGGATGGATCGGTCACAGGGAATCGATGCCCATGAGATCGTGAATCGGTACGGGGAGCGGGAGTTGGCCGAGCTGTTTTGGAAGTACGGCGAGGAGCGGGCTTCACGTCGCATCGCCAGGGCGATTGTCCGGCGACGCGATCATCAGCAGATTGAAACAACGGGAGACCTTGCCTCGCTCGTGCAGGAGAGCGTCGGAGAGCGTTTCCTGAACAAATCACTTGCCCGGGTCTTTCAGGCACTCCGCATCGAGGTTAATAACGAGCTCGACCTTCTACGGCAAGGGTTGAACCAGGCTATCGAGGTTGTCCACCAAGGGGGACGCATAGTGGTCATCGCCTATCATTCGCTCGAGGACAGAATTGTGAAGGAAACGTTCAAGCGCGCGGCGGCAACCTTCCTTCCTTCAGGCAACAAGTTGGTCCCCGACACCGTTCTTCAACCGACATTGAAGATTATCACGAAGAAACCTTTGGAAGCTTCCGGAAAGGAAACCCGGGGTAACCCCCGTGCACGGAGCGCGAAACTTCGCGCGGCGGAGAAACTGGCTTAGATGGCCTCAGAAAATCGATTTTCTCCACGAAGGACACTAAGTAGCACGAAAAAATACTTTAGAATATAAAGAAACTCCTTCGTGTGTTTTTGTGGTCTTCGTGGATAACGTTTTTTACCGCTCCAAAAATAGGACGCCACGATTAACCTTGTCAAAACTTTACAGAAATAGCGGAGAAATGCTGGCGGAGCGGGCCATGGAACCGGACGCTCCCGCAGCCTCCATCAGGCCTTCGAAGCCCAGGGGTTATCTTATCACCGAGCCCGAACCGGCCCGGCGGATGATCTATGGCGGCACGATGCCTCCCCCTCCGCCTCCGAACCAGCCTGAGGAAAACACCGCCCCTCCGAAAAACCGGAGAGTGACAAAACGGAGAATCCCTCCTT
>Ga0209211_10004868_pt1 | contig 20511 bp, 17 predicted proteins | sample RifGroA2_FD_183992 | JGI IMG/M metagenome (GOLD analysis project Ga0209211, IMG submission 183992) | Groundwater microbial communities from Rifle, Colorado, USA - Groundwater A2 (SPAdes) (version 2) | ecosystem: Environmental > Aquatic > Deep subsurface > Groundwater | place: Rifle, Colorado...
GATCTCACGCTTACTATTTCCGCGACTATAGATGTGATAGTACTCGTCTTGGACGAGAGGAACTTTTCTAATACTCATTTTTAAATTATACCGCAAAAATCTACTCAGCAAGGCCTTGCCTTGCAGGAGAACTTGATTTTGCCTTATCGTTCTGTATTTAATTTTTAAACAGCCCCGTCCCGCGTGAGCGGGGCGGGGCTGGGTGTCTATAAGCCGAATTCTGTTATCGATAGTTATTTATCTGTGATTGCAATCGCTCGCAACCTATAGCGGCACTTCCACGATTCGCACAAGCGAATCGGGACACGGCCTTGCATTCGGGTAAGAATTTTGCTCCGATCCCGACTCTTTGAGTCGGGATCGGAGTCCTCATCCACGATTCTAAAAAATCGGGACGGGACCGTTTCACTCCGGCTTGCCCCGCCTTGGCGGGGCAAGCCGGCTTCGTCACTGTTCGCATCTCTAGGATTACTCCCGACAGGCGTTACCCCCGACGTCTTTCGAGATCGGGGCCCTCGACCTTCGCAAGCGAAGCGTCGGGGCTGCTACCCTTTTGTGAAATTGCACATGTGCGATATCTCACAATGAATGTTCGGACTTTCCTCTCCGACGTTACGTCGGAGCAACTACCCGACACCTTCCTCATTATATGCTAGAATACAAACATTAACAAGTTTCAATTTAAAAGTTTTTATTATGTCACAAACTCACAAAATTAGTTTTCTTGTCGTTCTTGCTCTTCTATTTCTGTTACCGATATTCTTTATTCCCGGCGGAGCGCTTAATTTGGAGGTCGCCAAGTCGACTCTCTTCTCTTTCGGTATTATTGTTGCGGTTCTAGTTTTTCTCTTTGAAATCTGGCAAGAAGGAAAGTTGGATATCCCGTGGCATCCGTTTGTTTTTACGGTTGCTCTTTTACCCTTAATCTATGTTCTATCCGCCCTATTGAGTACTCCTTCATCGCTCTCATTGTTAGGTTACAATTTTGAAGCTGGCACTTTTGGCTTCATGCTTTTTGGTTCTGCTGTCTTGATACTTGCCTCAATAATTTTTTCAGATACCTTGCGTGTTCTGCAAGCCTTGGGAGTTTTCTTTGTCTCAATTTTGATCATAACCCTCTTTGTTCTCATCAAGATGTTTTTTGGCGGCGATGTGCTAGTTTGGGGCAATTTCTTCACTAAAACAAGCAATCCCATCGGTAATTGGACCGACTTAGCGGTTTCTTTCGGTCTTCTGTCCGCTATCGCGACTTTGGCGATCGGTATGATTCCGATGAAATTTCCTTTCAGAGTTCTGGTTTATGCCACCTTTGCGCTCGGAGTAGTTATGCTTGTTATCATTAATTTTTTCACCGCGTTTGTTCTAACTTTAATTGTTTCTGTTTTTCTTTTTATTTATTTTTCCAGGGGAGAAAAAGATTTCTTCAATACCGCCGCCACCCCGACATATTCTGCGTTGACAGATTTTATATTAAGACCGACTTTCCTACCGGCCATGCTCGGTCTTATTTCCCTAATCTTCCTTATCAATCCGACCATCTCCGCGACCCGAGGCACGCTGGGTGACGTAATATCGAACGCTGTTAAAATTCAAAATATTGATGTGCGGCCCTCACTGTCGGCCACTTTAAATATTTCCAAAGCGGTGCTTTCTCAAGACGGGCTCCTTGGTTCCGGTCCCAACACTTTTGATCGAGATTGGCTTATTTATAAATCGGTTGATGTAAACACTACTCCTTTTTGGGCCGTCGCCTTTCCTTTTGGTATTGGATTTATACCAACGCAGATAGCCACTACTGGTCTCGTTGGTTCTGCTTTGTGGATAGCCTTTTTTGTGCTATTTGCTCTTGTGATATTTAGGGCCTTGAACAATTTGCCAGAATCTCGAGATGAACGTTTTACGCTAATTTCCACTTTTCTGTTGGCTATCTTACTGTGGCTTTCGAGTTTTCTTTATACTCCTTCGGCGACAATGTTAATGCTGGCTTTTATTTTTTCCGGAATTTTTATGGCTGTCGTTATACAGCATGGAGCAGTTTCTTATCGAGGTTTTAATCTTAATCAAAATTCACAGGTTCGCTTTATTTCAATTGCGCTGATGGCGGTGATCGCGCTTGGCGCTTTTGGATTGGGTTGGGTGGGCTTCAATAAAACAGTATCAGCCTTCTATTTTCAGAAAGCCGTTGGTCTTTCTAATGTCGCCGGGATCTCTCTCGTGGAAATAGAAAATCAACTTGAGAAGGCAATAAAATTTTCTGCCACGGATAAATATTACATTGCGCTTTCGCGTATCAACTTCGCCAAGGCTCAAGCGGCCGCCTCTGCCACCACAGGTGCTCCGGAAGAAAATAAGGCCAATTTCGAAGACGCTTTAAGAAAAAGTATTAGCGCAGCCCGATCTGCCGTTAATATAAATCCAGCCGGTTATGATAACTGGGTCGCTCTTGGCATGATTTACAGCGCGCTGGTACCTCCTCCGCTCTTGGTTGAGGGGGCCTACGAAAATGCTCAACTTGCTTACTCCGAGGCGCGCTTGAGAAATCCCACCAATCCCGCACTGTTACTTCTACTCGCGAGACTTGAACTCAGCCACGGCAACAGGGAAACCGCCCGTTCGTTTATCAGAAGAGCCCTAGCTCTTAAGGAGGACTATGCCGATGCTTATGTTTTCCTTGCTCAATTGGAAATTCAAGACGGAAATACAACTGGCGCCATTGCCTCTGCCGAGAGGTTGGTTGCCTTAATGCCCAGTAATTCCGGTATCTATTTTGAATTGGGTCTGCTGAAATATTCCAATAAAGATTATAACGGCGCTATGGAAGCCTTTAAATTAGCGTTGGCGTCCACACCCGATTATGCCAATGCTAAATATTATCTCGGTTTGACTCTAACTCGGCTTGGGCGATTGGATGAAGCTCGAGCGGAGTTTGAAGTTCTCCTGGCAACTAATCCTGATAGCGCAGAAGTTCGTGCAGCGCTAGATTCTTTGCGTAAAAACTCGAATCCGCTTTAATCACAAATGGTCCGGAAGATTCTCGGATTTCTCTATAGAGAAACAAACACCATAAATCAGGCGGCTCTCTTATTGGGCCTCTTTGCTTTCTTGTCTCAAGTTCTTGCCTTTTTGCGAGACAGACTCTTGGCGCATATCTTTGGCGCGGGATCGGAACTTGATATTTATTATGCCGCCTTTCGAATCCCGGATCTTATCTTTGTGGCAGCGGCTTCGGTCGTTTCACTCTCGGTTCTTATTCCTTTCATTATTGAAGAAGAAAATCGCGGACCGGAGGCGTTGCGGAGTTTTATTAACGACATTTTCTCTTTCTTCTCGGTTCTTATTATCGTCATCTCGAGTCTGGCTTTTTTTCTCATGCCCGTTGTTTCGAAAATATTATTTAAGGGCTTTTCTGACGCGACTCTTACTGAGGTCATCTTTATCTCTCGCATTTTGCTTCTTTCACCGATCCTTCTAGGTTTTTCAAATCTGCTTGGTTCTTTAGTACAGGCCTATAATCGGTTTACCATCTATGCTCTCGCTCCGCTTTTATATAATGCCGGTATTATTATCGGCATTATATTTATTGCCACTCGTTTGGGGATTGTGGGCGTTGCCATCGGAGTTATCATGGGCGCGGGCTTACACGCCTTGGTACAAGTGCCGTTCATAGTCAGGCAAGGTCTTTTTCCCAGATTTTCTTCCAGATTCAGCCCCGCCCTTATCGCTCGGGTGATGAAAATTTCTCTGCCTCGCACCTTTACTCTCTCAATGAGCGCTATCTCCATGATTTTTTTAGTTTCTCTGGCTTCTCTGATGTCTGCGGGTTCCATTTCCGTTCTGTCGTTTTCTTTCAATCTTCAGTCTGTGCCGCTTTCCATCATTGGCGTCTCATATTCTCTGGCGGTGTTTCCGACTCTCTCCAGGCGTTTCAAGGAAAATAATTTTAATGCTTTCAAAGAGCAGATGATGGTAACTGCCCGTTTTATCATCTTTTGGTCCTTGCCTCTTTCGGCGCTTTTTATCGTCTTGCGCGCGCAAATTGTGAGAGTTGTTCTTGGTTCGGGCCTTTTTAGTTGGGATGATACTCGCCTAACCGCAGCCAGCTTAGCGCTCTTTGCTCTTTCCTCAATGTTTCAATGTCTCTTACTATTATTTATAAGAGGGTTTTACTCCGCCGGTTTTACCAAGACGCCATTCTTTATCAATCTTGTTTCGACACTCGTCTTGATTTCAGGCGCGTGGGGTCTGGTCCAAATATTCTATCTATCAGAAGGGTTTCGTTATTTTATCAGTGCGCTTCTTAAGGTGGAGGATCTATCGGATACGGCTGTTCTTATGCTTCCGCTCAGCTTCTCGATTGCCATAATCATAAACGGTTTTTTCCACTGGCTGGCGTTTGAGAGGTTATTTAAGGGCTTTTCACGCAGGATCGCTAGAACCGTTTTTGAGTGTCTAGGAACATCTGTTATTATGGGCGCGGTTGCCTATCTTGGACTCAATATCTTTGCGGTCTTTATCGACACCTCTTCTCTTCTTGGTATTTTCCTGCAGGGTCTTCTGTCGGGTCTCATGGCTATTGGCTCGGGCATTGTTATTCTTTTTGCTTTGAAGAGTAGGGAACTCTTTGAGATTTGGAACGTAGTCCATGGTAAGTTCTGGAAGACAAAAGTAATTGCCGCTGATCCGGAAATCGTGTAAGGTTGTCCTTATAATTTATATGGACAACATTAGGAATTTTTCCATCATTGCTCATATTGATCATGGTAAGTCTACTTTGGCAGACCGGATGCTTGAATTAACCGGTACGATAGAGAAGCGAGAAATGCGTGAGCAGGTGCTTGATTCTATGGAGCTGGAACGCGAGCGTGGTATTACCATAAAAATGCAACCCGTGAGAATGAAATATGGGGCATATATTTTAAATTTGATTGATACTCCGGGGCACATAGATTTCTCGTATGAGGTTTCGAGAGCCCTTCGCGCCGTGGAAGGCTCAATACTTTTGGTGGATGCTACCCAAGGAGTGCAAGCTCAAACTCTGACCACTTTGGAAATGGCCGAATCCGTCGGCCTCAAGATTGTTCCTGTTATCTCAAAGATAGATTCTTTTTTAGCTCGTGTAGAGAAGGTTCGGGATGAGGTCTCCAGACTATTAAAGATTAGACGGGAAGATGTCTTATTGGTGTCTGGTAAAACCGGAGAAGGGGTTTCAGAGCTTCTGGATGAGATTGTTAGGCGTGTGCCGGCTCCACACCAAGGTCAGACCTTAAATACCCATTCTCAAGGTCTGACCTTTAGATCTCTAGTGTTTGATTTTAAATATTCGAATCATCGGGGGATGATTGTTTTTGTGCGTGTTTTTAATGGTTCCGTAAATCGGGGTGATAAATTAAAATTCAAAATAGCTGGCAAGACATTTCAAGCGCTTGAGGTGGGTTTTCTGACTCCGACAGAGAAGGAGTCTCGTCAAATATCATCCGGGGAAATAGGATATATTGTTACTGGGATTAAAGAACCCGGCATTGTTTCCGTGGGAGACACGGTTTCTTCTTTACTTGACACATCTGAACCTCTCTCCGGTTATGAAAAATCTCGACCAGTGGTTTGGGCTTCTATTTATCCGGAAAGTCAAAATGATTTTATTTTATTGCGTCAGGCTCTTTTGAAATTACGTTTATCGGATTCCGCCTTTTCTTTCGAAGAAGAATCTTCCGGAGTGCTTGGTAGGGGTTTTCGCGCTGGCTTTCTGGGCATGCTTCATCTTGAGATTATCACTGAGAGATTGAGACGTGAGTTTAATCTACCTTTAGTCATAACCTTGCCTAGTATTACTTATAGAATCATATCTAAAAATGGCAATGAAAATTATATCTATACCCCAGCCTTTTTTCCAGAAGACCATCTGATTAATTCTGTCTGGGAACCATGGGTAAGGGTCACCATTATTATTCCGCCAGAATTTATTAGTTTGATCATTCAACTGCTCTATGAGTTTGAAGCAGAATTAGGGGAGACAAAGGACTTTGGTGAGAATCGCACATCTCTTCTTTTTGAAATGCCGTTACGCGAACTGATGCGTGGTTTTTTCGATAGACTCAAGAGCGCGACATCCGGTTTTGGTTCTATTTCTTACTCTATTGTCGGCGAGAGACCGGCCGATGTCACTCGTTTGGATATTCTGATTGCCGGTGAGGTGGTGCCGGCTTTTACCAAAGTAATCTCGCGTCGGCAAGTGGAAACAGAATCTGAATCGAGTGTGGAGAGATTGGCCGCCATATTACCCAGACAAATGTTTACTCTCAAGATCCAAGCGAAAGCGATGGGTCGTATTACCGCCTCGCGCACTCTAAGCGGTATGAGGAAGGATGTTACTCAACACATGTATGGCGGGGACATTACCCGTAAAATGAAGCTTCGCGAGAAACAGAAAAAAGGTAAAAAGAAAATGAAAGAACGCGGGGAGGTTCATATTCCCCAGGATGTTTTTCTTAAAATGGTTCGCAACGGTTAATCCAGTTTCTAGAAGAATGGCGAATAAAGAAGGATCATGCTTAAAATAATCAGGACGGAGAGTCCCATCCAGATCATTTTCACTTTCTTTTTGTGTCTTCTGTTGAACAACATGTTGTCATGTTACCATAGGGACAGTCCTTTTTCATTCACATGAGTCCCGTTAGAAGTTTAGCTCGCATAATGTACAGTGGTAATATAATTATTAGTAAACTTCTAACGGGATGAGAACACTAGAAAAAAAACAGAGAATCAGACGGGTCATTTATTCCGTACCCTCGCTTATCGTCTTATTAATTGTCACTATTTTTCTGGTTAGAGGGGTCTTTGGGATATTGGTCAAAGAAAGAGAAAGTGGGAAAGATTCCAAGAATATGAAAGACGAAATAAATACTCTGGTTACTCGTGAATCGGAACTGAAAGAGAGAATTCATCGTCTCGAAACCGAAGAAGGGATGCAAAATGAGATCAGAGAAAGGTTTAATGTAACGCAAGAAGGCGAGTTTGTTGCGGTTATCGTGGATGATCGCGGGGTTTCCACTTCAACTGATGACTCAATGCTACCGTGGTATAGAAAATTTTTGAATGTTATAATTTCGTTCTATGAATACTAACGGAAAAAAGGTGGAGATTTACTCAACAGAAAATTGCCACTTCTGCCATATGGCCAAGGAATTTTTTGCTGCTCATAATATTCCTTTCACCAATTATAATGTCGGTACCGATATGACAAAAAGAAAGGAGATGATGGAAAAAAGCGGTCAGCTTGGGGTGCCGGTGATAATTATTGATGACAACGATATAATTATCGGTTTTGACAAAAACAAGCTCTCAAATCTACTCGGTGTTTCGGCGTAAGTAATGGTGCCGCGGGGGTGAATTGAACACCCGACGCCTACCTCTTCAGGGTAGCGCTCTACCACTGAGCTACCGCGGCATATTCCGCTAACGTGTAATATTAATCAGTTCTCTCAAGCCATTATAATTTTCCATTGCTTGTTCCAAAAATGGTTGGAGATAAAGATAACCGGCTACTAACGGAACAATTATTATGGCAATTTTTATGAATCCCCAAATGACAGCCCATCTGGCCGCTCTTTGCATTTTGCGCAGAATCTGATTATTTTCTTCTGAAAGTTTCAAGGTGCGTTCCAAAAGTACCTTCTCTTCGGGATTCATGGTTACGAATTATAGCAAAATATCGGTTTTTTTCCAATTTCGTGTTATATTTTCAAATATGCTCTCTTAGTTAAATGGATATAACAATTCCGTCCTAAGGAATAATTCCAGGTCCGATTCCTGGAGAGAGCACTAGTTTCCCTTGACTCTGAGTTTGGCTTGGCGATTTTTATCAAGTTTAGGCAGATGGAGGACAAGCATCCCGTGTTTCTCAAGCGCTTCCGCTCCGTCCACTTCAATTTCTTCCGGCAGATTGATAGTGCGGGCAAACGAACCCCAATATAACTCACGGTGGAAATATTCGTCATTTGATACGGTTCTATCTTCGCTCCGTTTGCCGCGAATAGTAACAGAATCTCTGGTAATCGATACATCCAGATCGTCCGGCTTGACCCCGGCAACCATAGCTTTGATTATGATTTCCGAAGGTGTTTGATAGACATCTACGGTCAGTTGAGCTTCCTCCTCGCTGTTCTCAAACGGATTAGTTTTCGCGAGCGGGGATTTGAGATTGACTTGTTCCTCGCCCATACGTTCTGTATCTTCATCCAATCTCACCGCGCCTGTGAGTCTTTCAAAAAAAGATCTTCTGTTTTGCATAGTGGTTTAATTATATCTAATCTTGTCTAGCGCGCAATCGTTTTGGCCTTCTCAAAAGCCAGGAGAAGGAGGATAACGCCAATCCAAACTAGTCCGAAGGCAAACATGGCACCATCATTATCCCAATGGATTATCGCCAAATTGAATCCGCTGTGTAAAATAATGGCCAAGATTAAGGCGAGAATGGCAAAGATGACCCGTTGGCCTCTGGGTTTAAGGAATGAGAATGCCAGAGAAACTCCGATGATGCCCGATGAAACTACATGCAGAAGACTGGCTCCAATGAAGCGCAGGTTGCCGGTAATAACACTTGTGATGATATCTTTTCCAATGAGCGGACCGACAATAAAAAGCGCATTCTCCAGCGCCACAAAGCCGAGAGCCGCCGTAATCATGTAAATAATTGGGTCAATCGGTTCATTGTCTTCCGTTGACTTCAAACCGCCCAAGAAGGCCGCTACAAATTTGAATGTCTCCTCTAAAACGACCCACAAGATAACGGCAAGCAATGTTGTGCCCGGAAACAAAGTATCCACCCATTTCTGAAAGAATAAAACAATCATCACCGCGCCCATACCGAAAAGAAATGTTCGCAAGATCAGTTTTTTGGGTTCAGGATTTTTTTTATCCTCCCGCAACCAGAATACGAGCCAAACCAATGCTGGAAAGATGCCGCTCAAAAGGGCGTACGTGGCTGTTTCAAGATTGATCATGATGGCCAGGTCTCTATCATAAGTAATCCTGCTTGTCCGTTCGTAGCCTTGGCGAAGGAGGACCAAATTTCTTCGGTGATGAAGGGCATGAATGGGTGAAGCAGTTTGAGCGAGTTCTCAAGAATGTAATACAAGGTTTCTCTCCTGCTCGACATCTTTTTAGATTCCTCTAAGATCTCATCGGCGAAGCGATGCCAGATATATGCGTAGATTTTCTCTGCGGCGATGTAAAAACGACAATTCTCCATATCATTGGTAATGTCTTTGGCCAACGCGCTAAATTCGTCCACCAGTTCTTGGTCAAGTCTAGTTTTCCCGTCTGCCGGCTTTTCCTGCGAAAGTACGAAACGCGCGATATTCCAAAGTTTATTGGCAAAGTTTTTATACGCCTTAAGTTTATCGTTCGAGAGCTTACTATCAGAGCCGGGACCAACGCCGACAATAAGAGCCATTCTAAGAGCATCGGTTCCGTATTTGTCGGTGATGGAAAGAGGATCAACGTTATCGTCTAGTGATTTGCTTAGTTTCTTGCCTTTTTCATTTCGCACCAATCCGTGCAGATATACCGTTTTGAACGGGATGTCTCCTAGCAGGAATTCAGACATTAAAATCATACGCGCAACCCAGAAGAAGATGATATCATAGCCAGTTTCTAGGATATCTGTGGGATGATAGATTTCAAGATCACGTGTTTTCTCCGGCCAACCCAATGCGGAGAATGTCCACAGGCCCGATGAAAACCATGTATCTAATGTATCAGGATCCTGTTCCCAACCTAAACCATCCGGCCTATCTACACCAACATATATTTCGTTATTTCTATACCACACCGGGATCCGGTGTCCGTACCAAATCTGACGCGAGATGTTCCAATCATGAAGGTTATTTATCCAGTTAAAATATTCTTTTTCAAATCTTTCCGGAAGTATTTTAATTTGTCCGCTTGCGACAGCATCATGCATCAATTGCTTAAGTGACTTTCCCCCGCGCTTTTCAACTGGTTTATTCACATCCACAAACCATTGCAGTTTTGGGAGTGGTTCTATCACATCGCCGGTGCGTTCGGCAGTGGAAATATTTTGGATAATCTCTTCCTCCTTAATTAAAAGACCTTCCGTTTTTAACCATTTAACTATTTTTTCTCGTGCCGCTACAGTTTTTTCTCCCTCCAGCCCGGGGATGGGTAATTTGATTTTCGCATGTTCATTTATGACTTGAATTGACGGAAGATTATGGCGTAGAGCTAACTCGGCATCTATCTGACTATGGGCGGGAGTAACTCCCAGGGCTCCGGTACCAAACTCCATATCAACAATTTCATCAGCCACTACTTTTATTTCCAGATTTGCACCAGCAAAATTTACTTTATAAGTCTGGCCAATATATTTTTGATACCTTTTATCATCCGGATGCACAGCCACTGCCATATCGCCGAGTTTTGTCTCGGGACGAGTGGTGGCAATAGCAATTGGGAAATCTTTTGAATATTTGAAAGTAAAAAGTTTTGCAACCCGTTCTTCATAGACGATTTCATCATCTGAAATTGTAGTCTGTCCTTTTGGGTCCCAATTAATTATTCGTGTACCGCGATAAATAAGCCCGTCGTCGTACATCATTTTGAATGCAGTTTTAACAGCGAGACTTCTTTTTTTATCTAATGTGAAGGATTCCCTGCTCCAATCAAGAGAAGCTCCCATTTGGCTGATCTGGTGTTTTAGAGCCCCTCGATTCTCAGCCACAAATTTTTCTACTTTCGCTATAAAAGCTTCTCGTCCTATGTCATACCTGTTTTTTTTCTCTTCTTTATAAAGAATTTTCTCGACCCTTGTGTTTGTAGCAATCGCGGCATGGTCAGTACCCGGCAACCAAAGAGTTTTAAATCCCCTCATACGTTTATAACGAACAATAATATCTTCTATCACAACCATGAGGGCTCCGCCTACATGAAGTGTTCCGGTAACATTGGGAGGCGGTAGAACGATAGAAAAAGGTTCCCGATGTCTCTTTGGTAGATTATCGGGGTTGAAAAAACCACTCTTTTCCCAGAGGTGGTAAATTTTATCTTCGGTTGCTCCCGGGTTGTATGGCTTAAGAAATTTTTCGTCCATATGGTCTCTCAATAATAACATGCTCTAAAAATATGGCATTGGATACTTTAAAGGACAAAATTTACATCTGTTATTCAAAGATTTGACATAGTTGCAAGTGATTTTAATCATGTCTTTTATTTGATAGTTTTATTAGAACTTTATTTTTCTTAATCAAAGACATTATTTATATAAAAGACAAATAATTATAAAATGTTGTAAATAAGCCATTTTTTCACCATAAGCTTTTTTATCGTATTATTGATTTTTTTTCACGGGAGCGTAATGTGTCTATCAGATTTATATGTTCTAGTAGGAGGAGGTATCCATGTACAGATTCGTATTTCTTGCTATTTTGCTGATTCTGATTGCTGGATGTCAAACCACAACAGCAACCTCGCCGTTGGTTAGGGGACCTATAGCAGTAGATTGTCCGGCCGGTCGTCAACTAGTGGCCAACGTTTGGTCATATCAGCTCCTCCCGTATGTCATACAGGAGAAAGTTGTGGAATTGATGAAGATAGCTAAAGGTCGCAATACTCGTAATGCGACCGATCCGGCCGGGTATCAGGAAGATGCTGTGTCTCGTACATTAGGGCCACGTTTGCGGAGCGAGGTTAGAATACGGGCCCCCGTGAGTTTAAGTGTACAAATCTTCTACAGAGATCTGCAAACCGCAAGAATTGTAGAGGATCTCGGGGTTATGAGACTCACGAATGGTGCTGGCAGCGTGATGCTTCCTGACGATCCACGCAAGTGGATTGTTGAGACAGTCTGGCCGGATAACTTCATGTCTCCGATTAAGTCAGGCGGTGAACATCGTCTCTGGCTCTTTGGATATGAGTGGAAAAGTTGGTGCTCAATAAACGTACACGGCATTGTGCCGTAGCGCGTTCCGTGACTGTTGGGAGCGTGTTTCTTACATGCCCCCAACGGTTCTCTTTTCCGGTATGTCTTTTCAAAGGTGTATCGGAAATAGGAATTACTAAACCGCATGCGTAAAATTTATACAATCATACTGATAGCCTTTTTTATCCTTCTGCTGTCTTCGCGTGGGTTTGTTCTGCCTTATGGTGGGCATAGCAGTCTTCTGTTTAGTATTTCTCATGTATTAGCTGATGACGGTGGTGATGGCGGCGGCGACGGAGGTGACGGGGATAGCGATGACGGTGGTGATGGCGGCGTTGGCGGATCTTCAGCTACAACCTCATCTTGTAATAACCCAACACAGTCCGACTCGGATGTTGTTAGTTTACCTTCGGTGGAAATTGCATGGGACTTAACTGGTTTTTTGAACCCTACAGTTGATCAAGTTCACCTCTATATTGATAAAGCAATAGCTGGAATTAATCCAATAGTTTTTACTCAGGGAGGATTTTCAACGGTCGGAAGCTATACTTGGACGGGTGGTGCTATAAACACTGCCTATAATTACTGGATATGTAAAGATGATGAATTCTGCGTACCCGCTCAAATTGAAACAGATGGGAATTTATATACTTCTGGCTCTTTTACCACTCCGAATTGCTCACCACCCTCTCTTCAGGATTACACTCTCACCGTTAATTCTTTAGGCGCTTCGGCCGTTGCTATTACTAGCAGTTCAGGTCATGGGGGCATCACAAATTATTCGAAATCCAATCTTGTTTCTGGCACAAATGTTTCTCTGACTGCGCCAACAAATGTAGGTGCCTTAAATTTTTCTAGTTGGGCTGGATGTGATTTTACCGCCGATAATAACTGCACTGTAAGCATGACCGCCGACAAGACTGTGGTAGTGAATTATGTGACACTGCCACCCCCACCGCCACCTCCAAGTGTGCCAACCTGTCCACTTACTCCAAAAGATGGGAGAACTATTGTAAATCTCGGTAGTGGTTCTATCATATCTAGCGGTACTTTAAGCGCCGCTACCAAAGGTCCTATTTCAGTATCTATTTCAGCCGGTACTTATGATATAAGTCTGGTCTCCTATGACAACCACCTGGCTAAACTTACGCAAGTTCAACCTAACGAAAGATGGTTTCTAGTATTGAAAGATAATCTTGGTTTGACTATCGCTACCACTAGCGCCATCAGCGATTTGGAGAGTGATGAGGAGTACAAGGAAGAAAAAGTTGAAACTAATTTAGTATTGGCTAGTAGCACCGCTTCAATAACTGCTATTCACGCAGCCTTTAGTGATACCAATCCAAACAGTATAATGCCCCTTTGTGTGGCGTTTGATGAAGTAGTCGTTCCTCCACCGCCACCGCCGCCCCCACCTCCTCCACCGCCGCCAGTATGCCCACTGCCGGCGATCGTTAGTGAATTGTCGGCAACAAGTACCGTCAATCAATCGTTCTCCTATACATTAACGGCAACGACTACTGGTGTTGTTTCTACCACTATGAGTTTTACCGTGGCCACTTCAAGTTTGCCAAACGGGCTTAGTTACTCCACATCAACCAACACAATTTCAGGCACATCTACAGAAACAGGTACTTTCAATATCGCAATATCAGCCACAAATGATTGTGGTATCGATACCAAAACCTTCGTTCTCGTCGTAAATCCTCTCGGCGACGACGGATCTTCTCCCAGCGCAAATCTTGCTGTGACGAAGACAGTTGATAAGTTGACTGCTAGTGTTGGTGACACAATTACATACACAATCACTTTAACCAATAATGGTCCTAACAACGCCACGGGAGTATCTTTGACAGATGTCATACCAAACGGACTAAACTTTGTTTCCGCAACATCTACTATAGGCAGTTATGCCACAACGACAGGGATATGGTCTATTGGTAATTTAACAAACGGTTCCTCTACAGTTTTGACCCTTATTACTACCATAAAAAGTGGTAATGAAGGAGTGACAATCACTAATACTGCCGTTGCCTCTGGAACTCAAACTGATCCTACGCTTGGTGACAATACTTCTACTGTCAACATTGTTGTTAATGGTGCGCCAGCTTGTACAACCAATTGCGGTGGTGGTGGTGGTGGAGGTGGAGGAAGTAGTAGTAGCGGTAGTAGTGGCGGAGGTTCTTCCAGACCAACTATTACAGTTACAGTGACGGACACTGTATGTTTCTATCTACGCGACTACATGCGAAGAGATTTTAATAATGACCCGATAGAAGTTTTGAAGTTGCAAGCCTTTCTTAGAAACTTTGAAGGGCATACCAATGTTTCTCTTACAGGTGTCTTTGACCAAGCTACCTTTGACGCCGTTTCGGCATTTCAAATGAAATACTTCAGCGATATTTTGGAACCGTGGGGGCATACTGGTCCCACTGGCTATGTCTATATTCTGACTCTTAAGAAAATAAATGAGATATATTGTCAACGAATATTCCCCCTAAATCAAGCACAAATTAACGAAATAGCTGCTTTCAGAGCGCTTCTCGAAAGTTTAAGAGCACAGGGGATCGATGTTGAACTGCCACCTTCTGGACCGGCAGGAACAGGGGGAGGTGAAGATATTGATACTTCGACTACTACTCCGCCAATACTACCCATAGTTGGAGAGGCGGATCCTTTTCAAGGACAAAATCTTCGCAATCTGGCGGTCGCAATCTTTGCCTTACCGGACAATCTATTAGACATAATGAAATGTTCGTATAAATTTCTATTTGTGATTATTGTCCTATATATCCTAGGAAATGTCCTAAAGGATGTCCTTTATAAAAATATCCCTGAGAATGCTAAAAAACGGTTCTTTACCAAATGGCTAATCATTGATGTGGGCACGTGCCTTGCTATCGTGGCGGCCTACCTAATGGGATGGTGGTGTGTTATTTTGCCGCTAATTCTAGCTCTTATCCTTTCATTAATTTGGACATCAACTTACTCCAAACATAATTCTATCAGAGCTTCCGTCAAGTCATGGTACTTAGTTGGTACTGCTCGAACGAAATCTATTTTAAAAAACATTGAGGGAAAGAATGAACAGAGGGAATCTAAAGAAAAAGACACTTTTGCAATCTTACCCAAATTAATTCCGAAGGTTGACAAAAGTGAAAAGAGCGATACCAAGACAACTGTTGCCGAGTCTACGAAGTAAACGATAGATTGCCGGATGCAATTATTGGGGTCTTTTCCTTAAGGATTCCCGGTGCTTTCTTTATTTTTATAAAAGCGGCAATCCCTATCATAATGGCGTTATCGGTGGTGAGCAGTTTGGTTGGCATTCTAAGAACGATATTGGGAAATTTACCCATGAGCTTCTCAAGTTCTTGAGAGAGATGGGCATTTGCTGAAACACCGCCGGCCACAATCAGAGTTCTGGTCTTGTCACCCAGTTCAAACAAAGCTTTACGGGTTTTTTCTATAAGTACTTCAACCGCCGCATCTTCAAATGCTCTAGCCATATCTGCCTTGAATTTGTCGTTCAATCCTTTTTCTGTTTTAAGTCTGTAGAGTACGGCAGTTTTAAGACCAGAGAACGAGAAATCAAGATCTTTTGAGTGAATCATTGGTCTAGGTAACTTAAATCCTAAATCCTTAATCCTAAATCTACTTCTATCTGCTAGTTTTGATATCTCTGGTCCGCCTGGATAGGGAAGTCCAAGCATTCGCGCTGTCTTATCAAATGCTTCACCAACGGCGTCATCACGCGTCCGGCCGATAATTTCATAGTTTCCAAAGTCCCTAATATGCACCAGTTCAGTGTGTCCCCCTGAAACGAGGAGCGCCAAAGCGGGCAGTTCCAATTTGTGATTTGGTGCTTGTGATTTGGAATTTGACTCTGTTCTGAATAGAACAGAGTAGATGTGTCCCTCCATATGGTTTACGGGTATAACCGGTTTATTCCATTTCTTGCCGAGTTCTACTGCAAAATTGATGCCGACCCAGAGCGCCGGTTCCAGACCCGGACCATTCGTAACTGCGACATAGTCAATATTGTTGTCGATTGTCCTAAGCCGAGCCTTGGACATATCGTACCCCGCTTCTTTAAGTGTTTGTTCCAAAAGGAGTGGTAGATTTTTTTGGTGTTCTCTCTTGGCCAGATTAGGATAAACGCCACCGTATTGAGCATGGAGCGCCACTTGAGATAAGAGGGTATTACCCAGCACTTTTATATCCGGTTTTCCTAAGGCACCGTTTATATCAAGCAGGGCAACAGCGGTTTCGTCGCACGAAGTTTCAATCGCTAAAATTTTCATAGAAAGATACTAACAGAGAAAAAAGCAAAAGTCCCTAGCAGAGATGTATTCTGTACATGTTCTGCTAGGGACACACATTAGTTGTCCAGTCGCTTCCGAGTCTTGTAGGTGAGGATCGTAACTACCACCCAACAGACTCCAGCCATTGTCGCAACAGCCATCGGTATCCATTTGTGATGCGACGCGCTGTCAATAACGACAGCAATGAAAGTAATGAAGCCAAACAGGGTGAATATGAGAAAAGATTTCACGGTTTCCTCCTATAGACTAAATAAAATTGTGTTCGGATTCTACCACCAACATACCACCTTATTTCTTGAAAGTGAAGTAATCATACTCCGCAACTACTCCCACCTCTTTGTTGTTGTGGTTGGGTGACCTCGGCAGCGATTCTTGCATATCCCTGCGCGCTTGAATAATTGACGCCCAGTATTTCTTGTGGATTTACGTTTTTCCATTCAACGCCTTTGTTTTTCATATAGGAAGCAATTGTGAGATAAGTGTCGGGAAACCAGTAAGAATTCACCGTCAGAGCCGTTTTCCACATGTCTTGTTCGCTTACGCCTTGCGAGGCCATGAGTTCAAGGAGCCCAAGCATCGCCATCCCATGATTGCAATCAGGAAAGTGAGTTGAATTGCCACAACATGGTCTGTAGATACCCTTGGATACTTTGTCCACAAGAGTCTGCTGTTCAGGCGTCAAGTCGAAGAATTTATGGCGACTGTAGTGCTCCATAGCATTGCCTTGCGCGATCGTCCAACCGCCTGTCGAGGCAAAGTTTCCGGCGCCTCCATATTTTGGATTTGCCATCTCCCCTTTTTCCAGAATTTCATTCTTATTAGCGAGACCCAAAGCCCAGAATAAGTTTAACAAGAGCCCAGCATTTTCTCTGGTAATTTCTAATTTCCCGAGATTATCGCTATTAAGCAGTTTGTCATACTCTTCTTCTCCGATATAAAGTTTTTTAAATCTTTCTCCGTCGATTACTCCTGCTTCAACAAGTTGTCTGCCGAGATTATTCCAGATAACCGGAAGTTCAAACTTTTCTTTGAGTGGTGCTTCTTTGACGACTCTTACCGAACTTTGAGGCTGATAGACAATACCCAGAGCAATAATTACTCCGGCCATAATTATAGCCGCCGGTAAAAGAAGGGGATTATTTTCTTTTTCCATTTTAGTCGCAACAGTGTTTAAGTTTTCTCATGGTTTCTCTCAATCCGGATTCGCTAATCTCATTAAGTATCAGCCGTCGCCGCTCGCACTTTTTACAATGCGGAAGATGCAGAACTTTTGTAAACTTCGCGATGATGTCGCCCAATTTTATGCTTAGTTTGGTTTTCATGTAGTAGAAGAATTATAAGAATAATATGAGGAGACCGAGAATGACCATAGCAATGCCCGCCCAAAGCCTAACACTTTGGATTTTAGTTCTTTTCCATTCTTGCATCCTGTCTACCACCAATCTGTCAGACGTAATCCAAAGGACAACGGCAAGCGGTATGATTAGAATTAGATTATAGAGGAAAAGGTATCCGAAACCCGAGAGATACGTTACCTGATCTCTCAAGAGACCGATCACCATGAGATACGGACCGCCCATACAAGGGAATTGGCAGAGTCCTACTAATAATCCTAACCCAAATGCGGCTAGTAGCGATGCTTTCTCCATAAGCTTTCCCATCCAAATATGTGAGACCGTTGGTATCTTGAGCTTGATGGGAAAATTCGGGAAGAATCTATTGAGGAGATTCAATACGCCAAATGTAATCAGAAGGCCGGCTCCAAGCTTACCCATGAAGTGTGGTGTGTTGAAGATGTGTAGTATCTTCAGAATGCCCAGACCAATGAGAAGATAGGCGATAAAGATGCCGGCTATGTAAGTCCCTCCAATCTGAATGATTTTCTTACGAGTCAGTTGTAACCCAAAGAGAAAAGCAATAGTAATAAGGAGAATCGAGAACGAACAAGGATGAACGCTGTCGAGAATTGCGGCTATAAGCACAAGAGGCATGAGCCAGCTACCCTGGCCACTGGCACTCCACAAAAGCTCTGATACCAAAGTGCTTTGTTTTAGTAAAGTAATACCAAGCACAGCTACAACAATTATCGATAGTATAGTTATTACTCTTTTCATATTTAGGGAGTAACTACCGCCCTTATCTCGAACTCGAGTTTTTGGCCGGTATTATCTTCTAGCGTAACAACTCGGTTAATGATTCCTACACCCGCTGGTCCATGGGCGTTAGGATCGAAGACCACTCTCAACTGTCTTGATTCACCTGCCTTAATAACTTCATTTGCTTTCGGTACCGTACTACCATGTCCAACCATGCCGAAGGGCCCCTTTTCTTTACCTTCAGATGTTGAAATGTAAGATGATGTACACATACAAGAAGTGGTAATCCTCTCAACAGTTATGTCCTGGTTCGTGGAATTACTGATCTCAAATGTTTTCTCCACTAAGCCTTGAGCCATACTGATTTTGCCGAAATCATAAGAGGTTTCTAGCGCTGTCAGAGCATTGACCGAGAGATTCGAATTCGGACTCGGATTTGCCGAGGCGGGTCTCTGGGCAACACGACCCCACCAGAAGAGCCCTGCTATTCCGAGAATAACGATGATGATGCTAATAATTGTCTTATTTTTCATTTGATTCTGTTAGTTAATAGCTTAAATAATGAACCTGAACAAGAGCTGATATAACACGAAAGAAAGTGAGGCTTTCAGAGGCACCTACTAGAATGAGGGGCTATGTTCAAAAAGTGACAACCAGGCAGTAATCCTATGTTTAGCAAAATTAAATTCACGTCTATGTTCTCTAGCTCTCTGGGCGATAAATTGATTATGTAAAAGCAAATATCGGAAAAGATAAGCAAAACTAATTAAGGAAACGGCAATTAATAGAATTATTGAAATAACAAAAGTGCTTACGGGAACATTAAAGAAAGTTTGAATAACTGAAATGTGATGCTCCACGATGCTCTTAATGTTTGTGGGGCACGGAGCGTTTGACATCACCGAGATCACACAGTTTGACTGCTGGTGGCTCATACTGTGCTCCAATGCCGTTAAGCCAAAAATAACAACAAAGAGAATACTTGCTATAAGGATTGGTGAGATAATGGTTTTCATGTCTGTTTTTGTGTTTAAGTGCATGCTAGCATATTTCTATATTTTTTGCCTACGCAAGAGTGCAGCATTAATCGCCACAACGACAGTACTAACCGACATAAGCACGGCCGCGATTGCCGGATCAAGCAATATGCCTTTGAATGCGAGCACACCAGCCGCCAGAGGCAACGCGACGATATTGTAACCAGCCGCCCACCAGAGATTCTGAATCATTTTTGAGTATGTCATCTTGGAGAGATTGATGATTTTCATAATATCCCGAGGGTCATTTCTGACTAGAATAATTCCGGCCGATTCGATCGCTACGTTTGTCCCGGCCCCAATAGCGATACCGAGATCGGCTTGAGTGAGCGCCGGAGCGTCGTTGATGCCATCACCAACCATGGCGACCTTCATGTTGCGCTTCTGAAGCTCTTTTACTTTTTCTGATTTCTGATGCGGCAATACGCGGGCAAAATATTCATCAATACTCAATTCTTGGCTAACACTCTCCGCTACCTCCTCAGAGTCTCCCGTAATCATAACTAGTCTCAAACCAGCTTCTTTAAGCGCTGCTAAGGCTTGTTTCGCCTCTGGTCGAATTTTATCTTCGACTTTCAAAGTACCTATCGTTTTGCCATCAACTTCTACTTGGATAAGATCCTTGCCCCGATGGCCCACAAAGACTTTTTGACTCTCTACTTCCGCTTCGCCGCCGATACCGGGAATCCGCTTGAAATTCTTTGATTCACGAATAGAGAGATTGCGCTTCTTGGCTTCCGCAACAATGCCGAGAGCGATAGGATGTTCAGAGTGCGCATCAACCGATGCCGCGAGTTGAAGCGCCTCATCAGATGAATAAGATATAACGCCAAACGCGCCTTCCGTCAATGTCCCGGTTTTATCAAATAGTACTATATCAATAGTTCTTGCTGCCTCCAAGGCGATCCTCTGTTTTACCAAGAAACCGTTATGTGCCGCTTTGGTAGTGGATATGGATGCGACTAGAGGAACAGCGAGCCCTAATGCGTGCGGGCAGGCAATGACGAGAACAGCCACAAGACGCGCTACGGCAAATGCGATATCCGCGCCAGCCAGAAGCCATGATATGAGAGTAATTATACCTCCGCCAACAGCGACAATGGTCAAATAGAACGCGG
>Ga0209211_10004869_pt1 | contig 20510 bp, 17 predicted proteins | sample RifGroA2_FD_183992 | JGI IMG/M metagenome (GOLD analysis project Ga0209211, IMG submission 183992) | Groundwater microbial communities from Rifle, Colorado, USA - Groundwater A2 (SPAdes) (version 2) | ecosystem: Environmental > Aquatic > Deep subsurface > Groundwater | place: Rifle, Colorado...
TGTCAAAGTACACTTAAATACTATTATTTTGAGTATAATAATTATGCTTTTTGTGTTGCTTTCCTTTGCCGCAGGATATATAATAGCGAAGTATCAAGATAGAGAAAAAATTATTATTACGAATGAGAAATCTTAATTGTAAAATATGAAAAATATACCACAACATATCGTATTATTTCCTGATGGTAACCGCCGATGGGCAAAACAAAAGGGGATTGTTTCTTTAGATGGACATTTGCAGGGCTATAGAAATATTATTGACTTTGCACAATGGTGCAAAAACAAGGGAGTGAAAGTACTTACTGCTTTTGGCTTTTCAACAGAAAATTGGAAAAGATCAGAAGAAGAAGTAAATTATTTGATGGAATTACTTGAGAGGGGATTGTTAGAATCTCTTGAAAGATTTAAAAAAGACAGCGTAAAAGTTACCATAATCGGACAAAGAGAAAGATTACCAGAATCTTTAAAAAAAACCATAGAAATGGTTGAAAAAGAAACAAAAGAAAATACAGGTTTCCATTTAAATTTAGCAATAAGCTATGGAGGCAAATGGGATATGTTAAATGCAGTTAAAAAAATAATTACAGAAAAAATTGAACCAGAAAAAATAGATGAAGCATTGTTTGAAAATTATTTATCAACTGCGGGATTAGTTAACCCCGATCTTATAATAAGAGCAGGAGGAGAAATGAGACTTTCAAATTTTGTAATATGGCAAGCGGCATATTCGGAATTATATTTTTCACCAAAGCTTTGGCCTGATTTTACAGAAAAAGACTTTGATTTGGCACTGGAAGAATTTGACAGCCGCCAGCGAAGATTTGGTAAATAATTTTTATTGTGCGACACTTCAAATTAATGCGAGGTAAATAAAAACACCGAACTTCGGTGTTTTTATTTATAAACCTTTAAGTAGGTCTTATGATTTTTTTGATAGCAAGTGAGCCATTTCTATCCACTTAGGCTTTTTCGGTTTAATTTTATATTTTGCAGCCAATTTGTGTATTTCTATTAAAGACAACAAGTCATTTTTTTGCCAATTTGAAAGATAAACGCCTTTATTTTTATAAATAATATCAAAAGCTTTTTGCCATAAATTAAAATCTTTTTTCTTTTTATCTGCAAGTTTGTTTTTATTAAAAAATGGAATAATATATTCTTTTATATCATCAATTTTTTGTACAGAAAATCTTGCTTGATCTTTAGTGGTAGAAATAGTGCCACAACCGATTATTTTCTTACATTTTTTCAATAGTTTTATATTTTCTTTTGGCACGGTAATAATGCACTGAATTTTCCATCTATAATAAGTTGGTGAATTTGTCCTTTCGTGCCTTGTGTCTTTGCGAAATTGTAAATCAAAGCAACCGTCATTGTTTACTAAATCTGTAATATTAAATTCTGATTTTTTTATAGTCATAACAAATTGAATATAGAATTTAGTATATTGAAGCTTGGGTGGAATACAGAATAAAGAGTTACGAATTCAAGCTACTAGATACTTAATTCAAGGTTCTACCATAAATTATAACAAATATTTAATTATGCGACAATAGTAAATACAGTAAAACATTATGAGTGGATAACTTTACTTGCCATGTTTTATATATTGCTAGTATAATTAACTTTAATGTGCAATAAAAGAAAAATAAAATTTAAGATAACTGGACATTTCATTGATATATTTGCATTTTTTTCAAAAATAGCCCTGAAGAAATTCAGGGTTGTTTTTTTGCTTTTGTAATTAAAAATTATTATTAATTTTACTAATATAATAATACGGCCATCGTAAAAACTATGATCATATTATTGAATTGGTAATATAAAAACATGATGCACAATTATAAGGGAGTTGAGGATATAGGTGCGTATGACAAAGTGGTGAGTCGTTTGCGCAAATTTTTTCAGGATAAAGGATTCATAGAAGTTCACACTCAAGATCGTCTTTCAATTTTGGCCGCCTGTGAAGACCCAACTACGGTTGCTACTTTCAATTACGCTGGGCAAACTTGGCCTCTTCCTCAAACAGGGCAAATGTGGCTTGAATATGAACTTTTAACAAAACCTCAAATTCCTGGGGTTTTTTGTTTAAGTACCAGTTTTCGCAACGAACAAAATCCGGTACCTGGTCGGCATAAAATAATTTTTCCAATGTTTGAATTTGAATCAAAAGGCACTATAGATGATTTACGAAGTCTTGAAGAAGATTTGGTAAAACACTTAGGGTTTAAGCAAGAAGGAGGATTTATACATCAAACCTATGATCAGCTTGCAGATAAATATAACACGAAAGAAATTTCACATTATGAAGAAAATAAAATGGAAGAAGATTTGGGACCAGTCGTTTTTCTTGAGCAATTTCCGGTAAGAACTTCTCCCTTTTGGAATATGCGTAAAAATGGGGAATACGCAAATAAGATTGATGTGATTATTGCGGGAAATGAAACCATTGGAAGTGCCGAACGCAGTTCAAATCCAGTAGAAATGAGAGAACAATTTGAGACTATTTCCAACGGCAAATATGCAGGGCTTTTGTATGATTTATTTGGGGAAGATAGGGTCAAAAAAGAGCTTGAAGAGTTTTTATCCCTTCCATTTTTTCCGCGATTTGGAGGAGGTATAGGAATTACGCGCCTAATTGATGGAATGAAAAAATATCAACTCGTTTAGATCAAATTATTACAACTGACCCTGTGGGCAGGCAATAAAAATAGCAGAAGCCAATAAGTGGGGGATTGGTAGATTTTAGATTACTAAATACAATTGTATTGTGCGACAAAGTGCTACAAATAGTTGATTACGATTTAAGATTTTTACCGCCATGAAATTGACGATGAATATCGCGCAACCGTTTATTAGTTACATGCGTATATATTTGAGTGGTAACAATATTTTTGTGCCCTAAAAATTCTTGAATGCTGCGCAAATCAACTCCTTGGGTTAACAAATCCGTTGCATACGAATGCCTCAAGGTATGAGGGGTAGTAAATACTGGAATTCCCGCCAATATGGCATATTTTTTAACGATTCTTTCAATTGACCTTGAAGTAAGTCTTGATCCAGTTCCATCCTTGTCCCTGAAATTTATAAATAATGATTTTTCTTTGGAATTTCGCAAAGACAAATATTTTTTAATATAACCTAATGCTCTTTCTGAAAAATACACCGTTCTTGGATTTCCGCCTTTTCCAATAACCGACAACTCAAAATCTTTTTTATCTTTTATATTAGCAAATTGTTCGGTATTTAACGCAACAAGTTCTGCAATTCTCAAACCTGTTGAAAATAATGACTCTAATATAGCCCTATCTCTTATAGTAATACGATCTTTTGGCGTAATCGCATTTAAAAGCTTTTCTATTTGGTCTAAATTAAGAAATTTTATGGTTTTTGCCCCTTTATCTACCTTAGGAAGGGCTATTTTATCTGGAGGTATAGAAAATATGTCTTTTTGAACAAAATAGCCTAAAAACGACCTTAAAGCGATTAAATAGTAGTTTTGGGTGGCTTTTTTGAGGGTTTGGCCATTTTTGGGGTTTTGATAGCGAGAAAGGTATAACCTATAATTCCAAATGTGATCTGAGGTTAGTTGGTGGGGAAGTAGGCCTTCTAAATGAGAGGATTTTAACCAGTCAGTAAATTTTTTTAGATATTGCCCATAATTTTTTTGAGTATTATTTCTTAAACCTTTTTCAACTTCGCAATAATCTAAAAAATCTACTACATGATTTTTTATGGGCTTGTTTGATTGTTCCATGTTTTAATATAGATTCATTAACTACTATCCTACTTAAATGTCGCTTTACCTACATTTTGCGACATTATATATATTAATACTAATGCCCCAAAAGTGCTTCGTCAACAGGTGCGTTACTCACTCTACTTTTGTACCAAAAAATTTAGAAAAGTTTTCTGCCAAATAGTTTTTTATTTTTTCCCACGAATTCTTTGCGATATTATTTTTTTGATTTTCAATTTCTTTCTTTATGACTTCTCCCCCGCTTGCCACCTGGCCACTGACTTTGGGATACACATGAGCATTAAACCAACTATTGAATTTTACCCCGTATAATTCGCCCTGTTTTTTCATTTGTGAATATGCTTTTTCCCCCGCAGGTCTAAAATGCGGTTGCTGGCTTAAAAAAATAACAATTAATAAAATAATTATTATAATAATATTTTGAATAAACCCTTTTTCTTTATTCATAAATTTTATGATTTATCATAATTATTTGTCGCACAATAAGATTGCTTCTGAAATTCTTTGTAAAGATTTTTCCTTGCCTAATATTTCTGCAATTTCAAAAGGGCCTGCTGATGCAGATTTGCCTGATAACGCAACCCTTAACGGCCAAAGCAAATACCCCTTGTTTTGCAAAGGATAATTTTTTTCTAAATTAAATAATTCCGCTTCTCTTACTAATATTTTTTCTAAATTTTCTTTGTCCCATTTTTTAGCTAATAATAATGTTTTTTGCGCAGCCACTAAAGCGTTTTTTATTTCGTTATCCCCCATCTTGGCCCACTTCAAAAGATTTTTATCATACTCTAGCTTTTCTTTAAAAAAATAGTCTGTAAGTTCGGCAATATCCGAAAGTTTTTTTAATCTTGGTTTATGTAACTCAATAATATTTTCCAATTGTTTTTGTGAAAATTGCTTAGTATCAAATCCTTCAAGATATGGCATACATAATTCAGTTAATTTACGAATTGGCTTATTTTTTATATATACAGAATTAATAAAATCCAAGCGCTGGATATTAAACACCGCCCCCGCTTTTTGCACCTTTTCAATAGAAAATTCTTTTATTAATTCACTTAAAGAGAAAAGTTCTTTTTCTGTCCCTGGGTTCCAGCCCATCAATACCATAAAATTAATAAGAGCCTCAGGAAGATATCCCTGATTGTGGTAATCTTTCAAAGCCACATCGCCTTGGCGCTTAGACATTTTACTTTTATCTTTATTTAAAAATAAAGGAATGTGGGCGTATGTGGGATGCAAAAATCCCATAGCGTCTTGCAACAACATTTGGCGCGGCGTATTTGATAAATGTTCTTCACCGCGAATCACATGACTAATTTGCATTAAAAAATCATCAACCACTACAGTAAAATGAAATAAAGGATTTTCTAAATTCTTAGCAATCACGATGTCTCCTAAAAGACTAGTATCAAATTCTACTTCGCCCCTAATTAAATCACTCACTCTTACTGTTTTATTTTCTATTTTAAAGCGTATAACAAAACGATCATTATTTTTTATTTTTTCTAGAATAATTTTTTCAGAAAGATTTTTACAAGTGCCATCATATTTTGGCGCCAATCCCCTACTTATTTGATCTTGGCGTTTGGCTTCTAAATCTTCAGGCAAACAAAAACAATAGTAAGCTTTTTTTTCCGATAAAAGTTTTTCTAAATACTGCTTGTAAATATCTATGCGTTGTGATTGTTTATATGGACCAAAGCTGCCACCAATATCTGGACCTTCTTGCCATTGAATACCCAACCAATTAAATTCGTCAATAATTTCTTGCGTCCATTTTTGATCTGATCGTTCTTTGTCGGTATCCTCAATGCGCAAAATAAAACTGCCCTTATTTTGTTTGGCAAATATATAATTAAATAATGCAGTTCTTGCGCCCCCAATGTGCAAAGGTCCTGTTGGAGAAGGAGCAAATCTAACCCTAATATCTTTTACTAATATGGTTTTCTTTTTCATTTTATATTTACATATTCCAATATTTCTCTTGCAATTGCTTTTGCCGCAAGCGGTTTTGAAAATTCTAGCGCAGCCTTTTTCATATTTTCCATTATTTCTGGCTGTGAAAATAAGTAATTAATTCTTCCTAGAAAAAAATTAGGAATTAAATTATCTTGTTCAACAACTATGCCAGCACCGGCTTGTGAATATTGATACGCATTTTTTGACTGATGATTTCCCGCAGAAGAAGGCAAGGGAATTAATATACTTGGCTTCCCTAGTGCAGCTATTTCAAAAATACTTCCCGAACCAGTTCGAGAAACCACAAGACCACACACTGCGTATGCATGCTTTAGCTCGACTTCATCTAATGATGCTTTCAAGTGATAATATTTTTCTAAATCTTTATCTAAAATTTCTATTAATTCTGATGTTATTTTTTGGTAATTTTTAACACCACACACATGGATTATTTCATAGTACTGCAAAATATTATTTAATATTTCTAATACAAAGTTATTTATTGCTTCCGAACCCTGTGATCCTCCCATAAATAAAATAACAGGTTTTTGCAAAGTTAGGTTAAAAACCTCTTTTGCTGATGCACTATTGCCTTCAAGCAACTCTTTGCGTATTGGATTTCCAACTAATATTGCTTCTGACAAGCTAAAGTATTCTGTTTTTTTAAAAGAGGTAAATATTTTTTTTGCAAAGCGAGAAGTTATTCTATTTGATAATCCTGGAGCCATATCAGATTCGTGCAAAAATACAGGAATCATTAATACCCTGGCGCAGAAAGTCACCGCAATAGAACCCGTACCTCCTTTACTAAAAACCAAAAGAGGCCTTAAAAATAAAAGTAAAAAAAAGCTTTGTAAAAAACTCAAAGGAATTTTAAATAAAATGTCTATGATATTTTGAAAAGAAAAATACCTTCTTATTTTTCCCGATACAATACCATAAGTTTTTATGTTTTCCTGCGAAAGCAAAAGCAACCCCAATTCATCATTTGGACCAATATAATAAAGCTTAAGATTATCTTTTTGGTAGAGCCTTCTCAATTCCCTTGTAATTGCAATGATTGGAAATAAGTGGCCACTTGTTCCTCCACCGGTAAATAATATTCGCATAATTTAAAAAATAATTAACTAATTTTGAATTTTAAATTGTGATTTTGCATTTTGACTTTTGATTTTTGAATTCACTTACCCATTTTTAGATATATTCAACAATATTCCTACCCCTATCAATTCAGAAATAATATGCGATCCTCCATAGCTGAAAAATGGCAATGGAATACCGCTTAAGGGAAATAAGCCAATCGCTGAAGCAACATTCATAAAAGCCTGGGAAGTTATCCAAAAAGTAATGCCAATAGCAGTTAATTTAGAAAACTTATCAGTCGCTGAATTTGCAATTTTAAGACCTAACCAGAAAAATAACAAGAATGATAAAATCAAAAGAGAAGTACCTACAATTCCTGTTTCTTCGCCTATGATTGCAAAAATAGAATCGGTCATTGCTTGAGGCAAAAAACCAAACTTTTGAACCGACATTCCTAATCCCTTTCCAAAAATTCCCCCAGAACCGATAGCAATTAAGGATTGTTTCATTTGAAGTCCAATGCCTAATGGATCTATTTCTGGGTTAAAAAAAACTTTTAAGCGCTCTATTCTATATGACTCTCGCGCGATAAAAAAAACTGCGCTAGTTGCTGCTATTAAAAATGCTAGTACCATATGTAACAAAGGAGTACCTGCTACAAAATATACCACAATTAGTGAGGCAACGGTGATTAATAAAGTGCTAAGATCTTTTTGGTAATATAATATAACGGTAATTATTAATAGTAGCAATAAAAAGGGTATAAACAACCGCCTTAAGTTATCATAGCTTTTTTTTGCCAATGCCGCCCACCCCTTTTTTGAATGCTCTGAAAATCTATTAGAAACTAATGCTGCAAGATATAAAATAGCTGAAATTTTTAAAAACTCTGAAGGCTGGAATGTAATAGCGCCTATGCTTATCCATCTTGTTGCTCCCCAAAAATTAACTCCTATGAATGGTAAAAAAACAAATGTCAAAAATAATAAATTCACCACTAAAAGAATTGGACTTATTTTTTTTAAAAATGGCAGAGGTATTTTAAATACAATAACACATAACACAACTCCAATTAAGATACGAACAAGTTGGCGGAATAAATAGTAATTAGTATTTCCAAAAAAATTAAGCGAAGTAAGAGAAGAAAGAGTTGCTAAAAACAGTATGCCTGCCAAAAGTAACAACGCTACTAGAGTTAAAAAATAATAATTTATATGACGCTTCATTTATATTTTTTTACTTCTAATTTAAATTGATTGCCTTTTTGTTCAAAATTTTTCCATAAAGAATAACTGGGACTTGCGCCCGACAATAAGCATATTTTCCCTTTTTTGGTGTGCTTATAAGCAAATGCAACCGCTTCTTTCATGCTTTTAGTTTTTAATACATTAAGCCCCCTTTTATTTTTTATCATTTTATCTCCATTATCGGGAAATAATACTACATTACTTATTCTATATTTTTTTATTGTTTTTTCCAAATCAGAAAATACAAATCCCCTTTCTTGGCCGCCAATAAAAATAGTATCAACATTTTTAAGCGCCTTAATAGCTAAAATTGCCGACTCTGGATTTGTTGAACTTCCATCATCATAAAATGTAATTCCCTTAAAATCTCCTATAAATTCTAATCTATGAGGTAAGGCTTTAAAACTCTTAATTGCTTTTTTAATTACTTCTTTGGAAATATCTAATATTTTTGCGGTGGAAATTGCCGCTTTTATATTATTTTTATTGTGCTCTCCTTTTAACGGATTTTCACTATCTTTTAAAAGAATATTTTTTGAAAAAGGAATTAATTTGCCTTTATAATTCTTAAGCCAATTTGCCATTTTTTTATTACCACCATCATACACAAAAAAATTATTTTGATTTTGGAAATTAATAATGTTTTTTTTGCCCTCGTAATAATTTTTTAAAGTACCGTGATAATTTAAATGCTCAGGAAATAAATTAGTAACTACGGCGATATCTGGGGAAAATGCAATATCGTCTAATTGATAGCTTGATAACTCTAAAACAAAAATGGTATTTTTATTAACAGGTTTTAATAACTGCAAAAGCATGGGTTTTCCAATATTTCCCAACAGTTCAACTTTTTTTCCTGCAGTTTTTAATATGTGATAAATTAAGGACGAAGTAGTGCTTTTGCCCTTACTTCCGGTTACCCCTATTATGGTATTTTTATGTAATATATTTGAGAAAAAAATATTAGTGGCAGTGGTATAAGGTATTTTAACCAATTCTTTTTTAATTCCCGGAGCCAGAGCACTAAATTTTTTAGTGCTCGGTCGAGCGCCCATCGAAATGGGTGCTCTGATTTTAATTAGCTTTTCCTTTGGTATTCCAGGAGTCTTTATCACAATATCGTAATTCTTTATTTTATCCAGATAATCTTTCCCCTGTTTCTCGTCCGCAACCCCTATTTTTATATCGGGGTAATATTTTTTAAGATATTTTTTTGTTACTTGACCCTCTTTGCCATACCCCAATATCAACGCTTTTTCTACCCCTAAAAATAAAAATTGTTTTGGAATATTTGTTGCATTGTAATACCCAAATACCTCTTCAATTATCTTGTTGCCCGCATTTAGTTTAGTTGCAAATTGTCGCACAATAAAGCTTTCTTTGTGTTTTTTACTTGCTAAATGCAACGCTACTTTTGCTTCATTAAAAGTTCCTACGCAGTCAAAGGGCTTCATTTTGCCAAAACCCAATACATCTTTAAATAATGGCAATAATAATTCTTTTTCATACAGATTCTGGCCAAAAATTTCAAGCAGTTCTTTTTTTGGTAAAAATGCAGACAAAAGTATAAATGCAAATACGCATTTTGCACACTGACCGCACCATAGCTTTTTTTGTTGGGTATTATTAATAGTAAAGTTTTTATTACAACTAGAAAAATATGGAAAATATTTTTTGTAAGAAGAAAATATTTTTGCGATTCTTATTTCATAAAAAGGCCGTAATAGTGAAATGTATTTTACATCAGGGGTTATGATATTTTTTAGATAATCTGAAAAAAGCGTTTCAAATTCAAAAGATTTTGACCATTGGTGATTTACCCCCATCCCCCTGTAAGTTATATTTCCAAAATTACTGCTATGCTCATTTGAAACAATAAAATAGTCATAATGATATAATGCTGCGGTAAAAATGCCTAAAAATGCGTATATCGCGGAAATGGGAATGTGGCCATTATATTGGTGGGGATGTGAAACCTGCCGATCTAAAAATCGTTGGATTTTTAAACTTTCAACACCTAAATTTTTGATTACATTATTTACCAATTCCGAAGATTTACCAGTTTCTATATTAAAAGCGGTAATATCAAAACCTTGTTTTTTTAATAATTCCGCTGAAACTATTGAGTCTTTGCCTCCCCCAATGCCAACTAAAGATTTATTATATTTTTTTATACTATAAGAAACGGTTTTTACTTTTTTATTGTAAGGAAACTTAATAGATACATTGGGATTTAGTTTATTTTTATAAAAAAACTCGCCCAACCCTTTTTTATACACCGTATTCCAAAAATCAGCTTCTTGTTTTGACAAAGCATAAGGCAGCCTTACTTTTGTCGCACAATAAAACTTGTAATAGCTTATTCCCAAAACTATATGCAGACCTTCAAGTAATTTTGTTATTAATTCTTTTGGAAGGCGAGAAAGGTTTGGTATTTGGGGTAAAATAATCGTTTCGGTGAAAAAAAGCGGGTCTTTATCTTTAAATTCTGTTTTATAACTAAAAAGCACCCTCTTTTTTTGAGGTTCAAATTTATAAGAAGTAAATTCAAAAACTGTGGCTCCAGATTGCATAAATTAAGATACCTTGAATTATCAAATCCCTAAAGAAAACCCCTTGAAAGCATTTCATGATTCAAGGTAAATTACAAGCTCATAATACTCTAAAATTAGCTAAATTAAAAGGTTAGATTTTACAAAAAAGCATTAATAAAAAACACCCCAATTTTAAGGGTGTTTTTTAAAAGTAATCGTTATATAATATTATACTTCCGAAGAAAGCCTTCTAAATAACACAATAAATAACAATAATAATATTACGCTCACAAGTAGCCAAATATACCATCTTTTCATAAAATTCATGAGCGTACCTATAAAAGAAGAAGAATTTTCAGAAACCGCAGCAGTAAAGTTTTGTTCAGAATCTGCCTGCGCTTCTGCCACTTTTGGCGCTATGACAATTGTTAAAAAATCTGAATTATATATAGTATCATTGCTAACTGTTGCATTAAGTTTTACCTCACTTTGAGCATCGCCGGCTTTAATAGAAGATGTAATGTATATATCTTTAAATGTATTTGAAGCCATAGTTCCTAAATTAATACCGGAAACGATATTTCCTACTGAATCCACATTATCAATTTTTATATTTTCCGTATATACAATATTGTCCGAAGCACCAAGTTTAATAGAAACATTTTCTAGGGGCAAACTAGAAACATTTTTAATAGTTAATAAAAAATTAACTTTTTCATTATCTTGTACATTGACTGTTTCAGACCACGGTTCCCCCGCTACTTCCTTTTTTCCAGAAATAAAAACACTTATATCTTCGCTTTTAATTTTTTCCCCGCCGCCGCAATGCTTAATATAATCCGGTGAATTTTTTGCGCAAGTTGATCCATCGCATTTTAGCGCTCGAGAACATACATTATCGCCACAGCTATCAATAGTGCATTGATTATCATCAGAACAGTTTTCATAAATATCCTCAGGTGTACCCAAAGAATTAAACCAATATACACTGTTATTATGGCACATTGTCCTGTAATTTTTTATATAGGCAGGAGGCGGATTTTGAGCTTGCTTATCTACACATTTTGCTGCACTACATACCTTATTGGTAGTAGTACAATTTTGATACAAGCTGCCTTGATTACCGCAAGAATCCTGCCAGTATACAGAATTGCCTACGCATTTTTTTGAAACATAGGAAGTACAAGATGATTGAGGGGTTGTTGGAGCGGGATTATTATTTGGCAAACTAGGCTGCTGAAGAGCTTCTGTACACTTTCCATAAGTACATTGTTGATTCTGGCCACAGGTTATTTGAAATTTAGGAACCGATGAACTAGTACAAAACGCATTTGCAGTACCGGGATTATTACATGTATAAGTTCTATAATTTTGGTATATACTATTTCCTTGGCAAGTTTGAAATCCAAAATATCTATTAGATCCGCATTCGGAATTTGAATAGCACTTAACATAAGAACATGTGCCTCCAGAACACACTTCGGCGGCAGAAACTAAAAATGGGCTCATCAATAAAGATAAGCTAAAAATGAAAGAAATAATAATGAATATTTTTTTGGTTGTTTTCATTTATTTCTATAATTTAATTATATCATATATAAAAATTATGTCAATACCTTGTTCTGGTCCACATGATATGATACACCCAGCTCTTCAAAAATTATGAAAGGAAGGTATAGTGGAAGACCTATGACAATATATGGAACAATCCTGCCGGGAGCGGTGTCTATTGCCCGTTCTTCATTCCTGACAGACAAACTCACCGAACAGGCAAAACAAAGAATCAAAGTCTTTGATTGGCACAAGGCTCATGGCAATAATTCATCGCTCACCGCCCGTCACTTTGGCATCGGAAGAATGACCTTGTTTCGCTGGCAAAAAAGAATTGATAAATTGGGACTGCTTGGCTTAAATGAATCTTCCAGAAAGCCAAAGCGATTAAGACTCCCCATAACTCCCTGGTCAATCGTTGCAAGAATTGTTGCATTAAGGAAACAATATCCTGCCTGGTCAAAACACAAACTGGCAGCCATTGTAAAACGAGAAGGAATGATTTGTTCTAAAAGCACAGTAGGCAGAATATTAAAAAGAAAAGGGTTGATTGATAAAAAAGTTTCAAAGAAAAAGAGAAAATCTGCCCTACATCCCAGAATGAGATTTCCCAAGGGCTTGCGAATACATCAAGAAGGACAAATGGTTCAAATAGACACCAAATATATTACGCTGGCTGGAGGTCGAAAGTTTTACCAATTTACTGCCATTGATGTCTTGAGCAAACAACGGGTGCTCCGAGTCTATTCGTCACAATCGTCACGCAACGGATCATTGTTTTTGAAAGAATGCCTGGCTTCTTTCCATTTCCCAATCCTGAATGTCCAAACTGACAACGGAGCGCCATTTTTAAAAGAATTTGATGCGTTGTGTAAAAAGTTACAGCTACCTCACTACTTTATTGAACCAAGACACCCTAAACAAAATACCTATGTGGAAATATCTCACGGGGCAGATGAGAGGGAGTTTTACCAACAAGGAAATGTGTGTTCAATCCTTCCGGTGATGCAAGAAAATGTGAGAAATTGGGAAACCACTTGGAATACCTTCAGACCTCACGAGGCGCTCGGGCAATTAACTCCCGCAGAGTATTCACAAAGAATAAAACTACAAGGATTACCAACGAGAAATGTGATCGTTTTACAAACTTAATTTAATCAACAGGGTGTATCATATGTATCTGAACCTGGACAATATCCAAACATACCCCTTCTTTCAAATCACTATTATACTGTTATCTATTCATTCTGAAAATCTATCATAATTACATATCCTAATAGTCAGTGAAACTGATTACATTACTAATGATTTGAAAGAAAGGAGTGAGTCTAAAAAATAACTCCCTTTAACCAAGTATCTGTTGTGCGCCCCACTATAAAAGAGCTCGATTTTTACTATGTCTTAATTATACTCTTTTTATATAAGATTGTCAATAGTTCAATAACTAAAAACACCTATTGATAGGTGTTTTCTTTTTTTACCCGGTCAAATAATTTTGTCTTTTGGCAAAATTAAAATCCTTTGGATTTTATTTAATCGGGTGAATTTTAGTAATTAACTATGCCTCTGGTTTTGGTGATTCTTTAGTTGGAGCAGGATTTTCTACAGCAGGAGTTTCTGCGGCCTGCAAAGGAGCTTCTGGTGTTGGTGCGGGAACTTGTGTGGTTGGCGCAGCTACGCCAGCAACAACTTTCTTTTTAGACTTTTTTGATACATTTATTTTTTTAGCTTCTATTATTTTCTCTGAAACTAATAAATTATGTACGGTATCTGATGGCTGTGCCCCATTTTTTATCCAATGCAAAATTCTCTCTTTTTTCAAAGATTTTCTTTTAGTTAAAGGGTCAATGTATCCTAAAATTTCGGATGGCCTGCCGCCTTTTGAAGATCTTCTTTTATCAATAACCACCACCCTAAAAAATGGCTGGTTTTTCTTGCCCTTTCTTGTAAGTCTAATAGTTAACATTTATATTAGAAAATAGAAGTTAGAAAATAGAAAATAGAATTTCGGTGTCGTATTCTACTTTCTGCTTTCTATTTTCTAGATTCTCAATTACTAATTCCACTTTTTTAATTTTAATGCTTCTTTAGCTGCTTGTTCTTCTGCTTCTTGTTTTGAATATCCCTCTCCTTCAGCCACCTTGTCATTATGCAAAAATACTCCCACGGTAAACTTTTTCTTGTGATCCGGTCCCCATTCTTTAATTACTTTATATGCCGGCGTAATTCCTACTTTTTCTTGTGATACTTCTTGAAAATCAGATTTAAAATCTTTATATAATTTATTTTCTATTATTTCAGGGATTTTTTTAAGCAAATACTTTTTTATAAATTCATCCACCGCATTATATCCCAAATCAAGATACGATGCTCCTATTAATGCTTCAAAAGTATTAGCTAAAATATACTGGCGCGCCTTACCTAATTCTTTTGTTTCTCCACGCGACAATAATAAAAAGTTATCAAAACCCAATTCCTCGGCAACTAGTGCAAGCATTTTAGCATTAACCAACGCAGCTCTCCAATTAGTAAGTTCTCCCTCGGCTTTTTCTGGGTATTCTTTGTAAAGATATTCTGTTACTACTAATTCTAATACGGCGTCTCCCAAAAATTCCAATCTCTCGTTTTGAGGTAAAGCGAATTTTGGATTTTCATTTAAATACGACCTATGTACAAATGCTTGAGTTAAAAGGTCTTTATTTTTAAATGATAATCCCATTTTCTTTTCAAATAATGAGAAATCCTTCATCTTGGATTTTGGGTGTTGGGTGTTTGGTGTTGGATTCTAACGACGGCTTTCCTTCTAAAACCTAACACCTAAAACCTAACACCTATTGTTCTAATTGTTTAAACACTGTCCCCAAAACTCCATTTACAAATTTACCTGAAGTTTGCCCTGAAAAATTTTTTGCTAACTCAATTGCTTCGTTAATGGCAACTTTTGGCGGAACCTCTTCTTTGCTTCCATATAAAAGTTCGTAAAGGCCGATTCGTAATACATTCCTATCAATAATAGGTATTTGCGAAATTGGCCATTCTGGAGCCGCTTTTTCAATAATTTTGTCAATGCTTTTAAGATTTTTTAGCACGCCTGCAACTAATTTATGCACAAATTCCAAATCTTCTAAGCCGGGTCCAAAATCTTCAATATTTCGCTGGGTAATTTTTTCTAAAGAACCTTCTTTTTTATCATAAAAATCCCATTCATATAAGCTTTGCATTGCAATTGATCTTGATAAGTGCCGACTGGCCATAAAACTAATTACAATTTACAATTTGAAATTTGCTTGGCCCACAGGACATCCCGAAGGCTGATTCAATATTTTAATATTTAAATATTTCAAATTGTAAATTTCAAATTTCAAATTATTTCTTAGAAAGTTCTTCTATTGTTGCTGGGCGTTCTGTTTTTTGTTCTTTTTCTACCGCTTTCATTTCTTTTTCTCGTTGCTTTTTTTCTTTTTTAGTAAGCTTTCCCAACACATTAATAAACTCTTCACCCTTATAATATCCGCAATGACTACAAACGGTATGAGGCCTTACTGGTTTTGCGCATTTTTTACAGGTAGTCAAAGAAGCAGGCGTAATGTAAATATGCATCCTGCGTTGTCCTACGCTTGATCTTGTATGTTTATGTCTTGGAACAGCCATATTTTAGCGTTTGATTTATGATTTATCCAGTTAAATAATTTCGCCACTGGCGAAATTAAAATCCTTTGGGATTTTATTTAACCGGATGAAGATTTATGATTTACGATTTACAAATCTTAAATTAGTGTCACTCTATCAAATAAAACATTTTTTTGCAACCTCTATGATACTTTGAATTACAAAATGCACATTTTAAAAGATTTTTCGCATCTTTTCTTTAAATTCCAGCCGAAAATTCGCTATAATTTTTTCCCGTAGCCTTTGACTACGGGAAAAAATTCTATCAAATTTTCAACTTGGAATTTGAAAAAAATCCTGCGAAAGCATTTTGTAATTCAAAGTATGATACTAAAAAGCTTCTGAATTATCAGAGGGACCCGTGCATTGTGGATCAATAGTATCAACAAAAGTATCACTATCATTATCTACCATATCTGCACATTCACTAATTTCAGATAAATCTGCGGGCGCACTACATCCAGGGTCAAACATATCAATTAATGAATCACCATCATTATCAGCCAAGTCTGAGCAGTGTGATAAAGGTGGTGGCGGAGGCGGAGGAGGCATTTCAGGTAAACAGGCACTAGAACAACCATCTCCATTAGTAAGATTACCGTCATCACACAATTCTGGGGGTTCTAAAAATCCATTACCGCAGGTGATAAATGAATCGAATAAAAAAGAAGAAAATTCTTTCCAAAATACTTTGCCGAAACTAAAATTATTAGAAACGGTAGTAATATCTTGCGTTTTTGCGCATTCAAAACCATCATTGTCAGAGACAGTTAAAATAACACTGTATGAATCAGCCTCAGGGTAAGGGTGTGTAGGATTTTCTGTGGTACTTTCGGTGCCGTCTCCAAAATCCCACAAATAAGTGCAAGCACCACCTTGGCCATAGCAAAAAGAATTATTATTAAACAATACCGACGGAGAAGTTGCAGAATAAGAAAAATCAGCGTATGGGCCAGGATGATTTATAGTAATATACGGAGTACCAGGACATTCGCCACTTTGTCCGGGACACACCCATCCGGAATTATCAGATTGATAAGGAGAAACAGGTGGCACTTCCCATACCATAACTCGCCAATAATAGGTGGTATTATACAACAAAGAATCTATTCCAGTTCCACCCACAGTAATAAAAACTGCTTGTTGATTTTGGGTGGGTGGCACATTATTAAGATTATCAGAAAAATCATCAACTGCAGGCGAACTAAAATCCGAATTATTATCTATTTGAATTTGAAATTTTTTTTCATTATTGTTGTCTATGTCATTATAAGTCCAAGAAAAAGTAGCCAATCCTGTGTTTTCTAATACTGGACATACATTACTTGAAACACTTAAATTATTTGCAGTGGGAGGCGCATTATATATGGTAAGCGTTTGAGAATTAGAAGTTCCCCCACCAGGCAATGGATTTACTACAGTAATTAAATGAATACCTGGAGGAGGAAGCGCCGCTATAGTAGTAGTTAATTGAGATGAAGAAATATAAACAGTAGATACTGCTAAACCATTAATATAAATAACAGATGATGCAACAAAATTAGAGCCATTTACTGTTAAAGCAAAAGGTACTGGGTCACCATTAGTTTTTGAGGTTGGCAAAATACTTGTAGTTGTTGGTATGGGATTATTAACTGTTAATACGCTATTGTTAGAAGTTCCGCCAAATATAATATTGTTAAATACCGTGATATTAGACAATCCTCCGAGGGCAATATCGGCAGTCGTAATAGTTGCGGTTAATGTTGTTGAAGAAACATAGGTGGTAGTTCGAGATGAACCATTGATTTTAACGGTAGAAATATAGTTAAAAAAATTGGTACCATTAACCGTTAAGGTAAAACTTGTCCCTCCCGCAAATACTAATGAAGGAGATATAAACATAATGGTTGGTGTTAAAAACCCAGGAGTTACAGTTAGTGTTTTTGCATTAGAAGTTCCTCCGCCGGGACCGGGACTAGTCACGGTAATAGGATAATTTCCAACCGCAGTGATATCAGTGGAAGTAATAGTAGCGGTTAATCTTGTAGAAGAAACATAAGTAGTGGTTCTTGGAGAGGCGTTAAAATTAACCACAGAAGATGAAATAAAACCCGCGCCATTTACGGTTAAAGTAAAACTTAGGCCTCCCGCAGTTTTTGCAGAAGGGGAAATACTGTTAATCACAGGAATAGGATTATCAGCCTTTACTTCATTTGCGCCAAAGGTAAGAAATGCCGCAACAATAAATAGTAGAAATAATAATTTTTTTGACATTTTATATATTAAATTTATTATAACAATTCTTTTTACAATAAATAGTGGATAAATATAAACTAATCTTTTAATATCGCACTCACTGGAAAGAATGATTTCCTATGTATTTTAGATGGACCAAATTCGTACAAGTTTTTTATATGAAGTGCAGTCCCATAACCCTTATGCTTACCAAAATCATAGTTTGGATATTTTTTATGCATTTTTTGCATTATTCTATCTCTTGTAACTTTAGCAATAATACTTGCCGCAGCAATAGAAAATACTTTTTGATCTCCCTTGATAATTGATTTTTGGGAAATTTTAGTTTTGAGACCAAAATTTCCGTCAATCAACAAAAAATCTACATTTGGGATTTGAGATTTTTGATTTAGATTTTTGGATTTAGAATTTAAATTATCTATTGCTTTAATCATAGATAATTTCGTAGCTTCCAAAATATTTATTTTATCAATTACTTTTTCTGAAACCACGCCTACTCCCCATTGAATATCTTTATGATTGGTTAAAATTTCGTAAAAATATTCCCGCTTTTTTTCAGAAAGTTTTTTAGAATCATCTATTTTTGGAAATTGGAAATTGGGATTTGGGACTTGCCGGACGGTAACCGCCGCGGCGGTTACTGGTCCAGCAAGTGGCCCGCGCCCAGCTTCGTCTATTCCAGCTACAAATTTATAACCTTGGCGCCATAATTTTTTTTCTTCTTTAAGATTCGGGGATTTCATTTGTTAATTTTAGCATAATTTTTCTTTATTGACCCTTCACCCAAAATGACATTTGAGACATAAGCTTAAGTGTTGATGTAATGTAAAATTATCAAAAAGTTTAGGGGGTAAATAATATCAGTGTCATTTTGGGTGAAGAGTTGACTTTGAATTTTAGAAAAACTAAAATGTAGTATAAATAAATTTTCTATTAAATGAAACTCGCTCATCTTCACACTCACTCACATTATTCCCTTTTAGACGGATTACCAAAAATTCCAGAGCTTTTAGATTATGTAAAAGAATTGGGAATGGATTCGGTTGCCTTAACCGATCATGGAGTAATGTACGGCGCAGTTGAATTTTATAAAGAAGCAAAAAAACGCGGAATTAAACCAATTATTGGATGCGAAGTATATGTTGCCTATGAATCGCGCCTAGACAAAAGACCCAATATAGATTCAAAAAGCTATCATATGATTTTGCTTGCAAGAAACCAAACAGGATATGAAAACTTAGTAAAATTGGTAACAAAAGCGCACTTAGAAGGTTTTTACTATAAGCCTCGCATTGACGAAGAAATTTTAGAAAAATACGCAGAAGGCTTAATCGCAACTTCGGCTTGTTTAAATGGCAAAATTCCAAAAATGCTTTTGGCAAATAAATTAGATGAAGCCGAGGCCTTAGCGAAAAAATATGAAAAGTGGTTTGGTAAAGAGCATTTTTATTTAGAATTGCAATACCACAAAAATATTCCCGAGCAGCAAGTGTTGAATAAAAAAATCATTGAACTCTCAAAAAAAACCGGCATTCCGCTTGTAGCAACCAATGACATACATTATTTAAGACCCGAAGACGCTGATGCTCAAGATATTTTAATGCTCATAAATACCGGAGCTGACCCAAATGATCCCGAAAGACTAACTTTGAAAAACGATGATTTTTCAATGTTAAGCCCCGAAAAAATGGCAGAAATTTTTAAAGACACTCCCGAAGCCATTGAAAATACACAAAAAATTGCAGACAAATGCGATTTTAATTTTGAATTGGGAAAGCCTAAGCTCCCCCATTTTGAGGTTCCCAACAAAAAAACTCCTGAAGAGTATTTAACAGAACTTTGTCGCGATGGCTTGAAAAAAAGATTTGGTGAAAATATAACAAAAGAAATAACGGAAAGAATAGATTACGAATTATCAGTCATCAATAAAATGGGATTTGCAGGATATATTTTAATTGTGCAAGATTTTGTAAATTGGGCAAAAAATAATAGGATCGTGGTAGGACCTGGGCGAGGTTCCTCTGGAGGCAGTTTGGTGTGCTATGCAACCAACATCACCAATGTTGATCCCTTAAAACACGATTTGCTTTTTGAAAGGTTTTTAAATCCGGAAAGAATTTCTATGCCCGATATTGATATGGATTTTACTGACAGACGAAGAGACGAAGTAATAAAATATGTTACCCAAAAATATGGCCAAGACTTCGTTGCCCAAATTATCACTTTTGGAACCATGGCTGCTAGGGCCGTAATAAGAGATGTAGGCCGAGCGCTTCAATACGCATATAGTTACTGTGACACCATGGCAAAAATGATACCCCCTGGAATGGACCTGCAAGAAACTCTAGAAAAAGTAAGCGAATTTAAAGATTTATATAAAAGCGATATACAAGCTAAAAGGTTAATTGATTTGGGACTAAAACTTGAAGGAGTGGCGCGCCACGCTTCAACACACGCCTGCGGAGT
>Ga0209211_10004870_pt1 | contig 20510 bp, 21 predicted proteins | sample RifGroA2_FD_183992 | JGI IMG/M metagenome (GOLD analysis project Ga0209211, IMG submission 183992) | Groundwater microbial communities from Rifle, Colorado, USA - Groundwater A2 (SPAdes) (version 2) | ecosystem: Environmental > Aquatic > Deep subsurface > Groundwater | place: Rifle, Colorado...
GCGCCCAGGTCCTTAACCATTTTTACTTCTTCCGGAGAATCCCTTCCGGTTATCACTATGACCGGAATGTCTTTAGAAAGAGGATCTGCTTTACAGACGCTCAAAAAACCAAAACCGTCAAGCCCGGGCATAATTAAATCTAATATAATCAGGTCTATTTTTCCAGCCTTAAGCAAGGCTAATCCCTCATTTCCATCTGAGGCCATGATTGTTTTATAGCCGGCGCTCTCCAGGGTAGAACAATTTATCTCCCGGCTTAAACGATTATCATCCACAACCAATATTTTCTTTTCCATTATCCCTAAGAGAGTGAAAAACCCCCGCGAAAAGACCTGTCCTTACAATATCGGGAGCTTTCGCGAAACTACTGTTATGTCCTTTTTTTCGGCCAGCTTTAAGGCATCCTTCTGATCCAAAAAAAGAGTCTTCTCCGCCTCAAAGGCCAGGCAGCTGCCGCGAGGTAAATTCCTGATTGTCTTAAGGCCTACCACCGGAACATCAAAACGCATATCCTGATTAGGCTTGGCGGTCTTAACTAAAACTACCGGGGACCGGGCTAAGGATTTTGCCCGGAGAATAGTATTATCCGTTCCCTCTATTGATTCAACCGCTAAAATTACTCCGTTTTTAACACAGACACTCTGGCCGATATCCATAATTCCTAAATGCTTAGCTATTTTAAAACCGAAAGAAACGTCATTATCCTCCGCTTCTGTTGGCTTTCTTTTACTTAAGGCCCCTTCCTTAGGCATATATTTATCCAGAAACGCGGTTGAGGCGATAAGCTCTAATCCCGCTTCCCGCAGTCTCCCGGTAAAGGCGTTAAAAATGGTATCCGCGCGCCGGTCCTCTATTTTACCGAAAAAATCCCGGACATCGGGATTAGACATAATCTTAGGATTAAAGAGAAAATAAGGATTAATCTGGCCGGCCATCGCCGCTTTAGATACGCCTTCCTGTTTAAACTTAGCGGCTATATCCTTAAATTCAGTAACCTTAATCCAAAAGAGCTTATCCGCGTATTTCTTCAGGCATCCTCGGGTATTTCCCTTGACGGCGATCGCGATGACCGAATAACCTGAGCGAGCGGCCTCCTGGGAAAACAGGATGGGAAAATTACCCCTTCCGGCAATAAGACCTATTTTTTCCATACCTTGGCCTTTCCTTAATCGGAAAGCTTATTCTTTTAGATTATATTTGGCGAGAAATTATAGAGATTCTTCCTGTGGCGCGCGGTTTGCCCTGGCAACTCCCCGCGAAGAAGACTTGATGAAATCTATTAAATAAGCGGCTTCAGGACTTTGGGGAATGTCCTGCCTGGCTTTTTCTACCGCGCTGGTCTTGTTCAGGCCAAGGAAGAAAAGTATTTTGAACGCGATTTTTAAATCCGAGATAATCTTGGAGGAAATCTGGGCCCGGCGCAGTCCAACCAGGTTTAAACCGTACACCTTAGCCGGATGGCCGTCACAAGTGGAGAAAGGCGGAATATCCTGAACCACTTTGGAACAGCCGCCGATAATAGACATCTTACCCACCCGGGTAAATTGGTGTATGGCCACCAAACCTCCGATAACAGCCCGGTCTTCTATGGTAACATGGCCGGCCAGGGTAGCGCAATTTGCCAGAACACAATTATCCCCCACCACACAATCATGGGCAATATGCGAATAGGCCATAATCAGGTTGTTGCTGCCTACCTGAGTCAATCCTTTTTCTACTGTCCCTAAATTAATAGTGGTATATTCCCGGATAATGTTATTCTCGCCGATTATTAATTTGGTATCTTCACCTTTATATTTTAAATCCTGAGGAACGCTTCCGATAACCGCCCCATTAAAAATCTGGCATCCGGCTCCGATAACGGTACTGCCGTCAATCAGGCAAGAATTACCGATTTTCACCCCGGAACCGATTTTAACCTTGGGCCCGATAACGGTCCACGGCCCTATTTCTACATCGCCGGGAATCTGGGCTTCTGGAGCAACTATCGCTGTCTTATGTATCATCTTTTAATTATTCACCAGGGCAAACATCAGCTCGCCTTCAGCGGCTACTTTACCATCCACATAAGCCTTACCGTAAACCCGGCCGGTCTTGGATTTAATTCTACCGGCGATAACCTCAATCACCAGCTGGTCTCCCGGTAAAACCGTCTTTCTGAATTTTACCCGGTCTACCGCCATAAAAAAGGCCAATTTCCCCTGGTTTTCTTCGGGAGAAAGCATCATTACTCCTCCCACCTGAGCCATGGCCTCAACGATCAAGACTCCGGGCATAACCGGCCTGCCGGGAAAATGCCCAACGAAAAAATTCTCATTCATAGTTACATTCTTGATTCCCACCGCCCGTTTGCCCTTCTCCATGGAAATAATTTTATCCACCAGGAGAAAAGGATAACGATGAGGAAGTATCTTCATAATCATCGCGGTGTCAATTACTTCATCGCTCTTAGGAATATAACCGGCGGATATCCCCCCAAGCTCAAGGCGCGCCTTTTGCTGCCAAATTTTCTTGACTAATTTTAGATTAAGGGAATGCCCGCTCCTGATGGCGATTATCCTGGCTTTAAGCGGCACACCTAACACATAAAGGTCTCCCATCAGGTCCAATATTTTGTGGCGCACGAATTCATCGCCAAAACGTAATGTATTATTGATGACCTCATTCTCACCGACCACCAGGGTATTCTGATAATTAGCCCCCCGGCCTAAGCCTTTCCCCTGCAGGTCATCAGCTTCTTCTTTAAGGCAAAATGTCCTGGCCCGGGCAAGCTCACTCTCAAAGGCCTCCGGGTTCAGGGTTAAATCCATATACTGAGACCTAAGAAAAGAGTGGTTATAATTTAAGGTATAGGAAATTTTGAAATCATTGTCGGGAAGGGCCACAATCGTCCCGTTTTCATCCTGGACACTTATTGGTTCTTTCAGGATGTAAAATTTTTTCGGCGCGTCCTGTTCTATTATGCCGGCTTTTTTAAGCGCCTCTAAGAAATCAAGCCCGGAACCGTCCATCCCGGGTATCTCGTTATTATCAAGTTCTATCAAAAGGTTATCTAACTGCAATCCGGATAAAACCGCCAGAAGATGCTCAACCGTATGCGCCTCAGAATCATTCGCCCCCAAGGAAGTGCGGCGCATACTGCTCATAGACTCTAAAAGATTCCGGCAATCTACCTTTATTACCGGCTTCTGGGCCAAATCCAAGCGCGTGAAATTTATTCCGGTATTTACCTCAGCCGGCTTAAATGTCAGGTTAACCTTATTACCGGTATGTAAGCCTATTCCTGAAATTTTAACCGGGCCCTTGATTGTCTTCTGCATAGGTTCCATTTACCCCGTTACACCCAGAAAGCCCCGCCCTTTAGAGGTTGGGTCATAATTGCTTTTTCTGGTCGGATAGGCGGGGTTTTCTAACCCCGCCTCATCGAGAGCGGGACAAGAATGTCCCGCCTATCCGCCAAAAATGTTTATTTGACCCAGCCTCTTTCGCGGGGTGTAATGGGGTTTACTTCTCCAGCTTCTCCAATTCCGCCAGACGCTTCTTCAGGGCTGAAACTTCCTCATAAAGCCGCGGCAGTCTCTGAAGGCAGGCATTTACTTTTTTGGCCTCACTGTGCGGCCTGGCCGGATACCCGGAAACAAAGGTATTGGCGGGAACAGATTTGGTAACCCCGGCCTGGGCGGCGATTATGGCGCCATCCCCGATTGTAATATGCCCGACTAAACCGGCTTGACCGGCTAAGATGGCGTTATTTCCGATAACCGTGCTTCCGGAAATACCTACCTGAGATATAATTAATGTATTTTCACCGATAATCACATTATGGGCAATTTGAACCAAATTATCAATCTTGGTGCCTTGGCCCACAATTGTCTTATCAAAACGCGCCCGGTCAATGGTAACATTGGCCCCTATCTCCACATCATCCTGTATTTCTACGGTGCCTATCTGAGGGATTTTTTGATGCCTGCCGTTAACATTGATAAAACCAAAACCGTCTGAGCCGATAACTGTTCCGCTGTGAATTATTACCCGGCTGCCAATGGTTATCTTCTCCCTTATTGAGACATGAGGATATACAACGCAATCATTGCCTATAGAACTACCGCAGCCGATAAAACATCCGGGATAAATAACCGTCCGGTCTCCTATTACCGCGTTATCATCTATTACCACATAGGCGCCTAAAGCCGCGTCTTTACCTAAAGATACATTCTTACCGATGATAGCGCTGGGATGAATTCCCGCGGGATGACGCGCCTGGGATGGACAAATATGAGAAACCACCCTGGTAAAGGCAAGCGAGGGATTATCGGTCTTGATTATCGGCTTAAGAAGCGAACCAACATCCTTGGAGGTAATGATAGCCGAGGCATTGGTCTCATCCGCCAGACTGCCGTAGCGGGAATTAGCCAGGAAAGTAATATCTCCCGGCCGAGCCTCTTTTATTCCGCTGACTCCGGTTATGACGGTATCCGGATCCCCCACTATTTCCCCGTCAATAAGCCTGGCTATTTCAGATAAAGTGCTTTGCATGTTTATTTTTTAAAATTATGAGGGCTATTTCCCCGCCGGCGCCTTGGTTTTCTTGTAATTCGCCTGGAGCATTTCTAAGACCTTATCGGTAACATCGTTGGCCTTATTGGTATAGGCAAATACCCGGTCGTTAAAAATCATAGTATAACCCTCTTTTTTGGCAAACTGGGCTGTGGCCTCCTCAATGTCTTTAGCTACCTCTTTAAGCCGGTCATCGCCTTCTTTCTTCAGGTCGGTTTCCCTGGTTAAAGTAAAATCCCGCGCCGCCTTAACCTTATCCTCCAGATCCTTCTGTTGTTTTTCCTTTTCGGCTTCGGTAAGAAGATTAAGCTTATCCTGAAGTTGTTTTATCTCGGAAATCTTGACATCCCGCTCTTTTTCATAAGAACCGGCTTTCTGCTCAAGGCCTTTGGAATATTCCTTGGTCTTTTCGTATTCATCAAAAAGCTTCCCCACGTCCACCGAACCGGTCTTCTCCCCCGCCGCGAAAGCTATGTTTAAAAACGTTACATAAAATAACAAACCTGTTACAACTATCAATATCTTCTTCATTCTTTTTTCTCCTTATATATATTTTTTGCGCCTTTAGCGGTGTAAATACCTGTTTACCGTATTTTGCGCCTTTGCGTTTAAAAGCCGTGGCTTAAGCTGAAATGAAACCTGCCTTTTCCTTTTGAAGGCTCACCCGGTTCCTTGTTTAAGGGCCAGCCATAATCCAATCTCATCGGCCCAATCGGAGTTTTAACTCTCACCCCAAAACCAAAACCTGATTTAAAATCTCCGGAAGCAAAATCAGACATTTTTCTCCAGACATTACCCGTATCGTAGAATACCGCCCCCTTAATGAAATCAACGATGGGATAAAGATATTCAATGTTGCCCACCAGCATTGAATCGCCTCCGATAGGATCCTTGGATACCGGGTCTATAGGCCCGATTTTTCTTTCGTGGTATCCGCGGATGCTGTAGGCGCCTCCGGCGTAAAAACGCTCATAAATAGGAACGGTGCCGGAATTAGCGTAGGCATCGGTTAATCCGGCGCGCAGCCTAAACTCCAAGACCGAAGAATTAAATAAACCAAAATATTTACTGTTGGCGGTGGTAAACTTGACAAAATCCTTATCGCCTCCGAAAGGCCCGCCGGCAAGTTCAAATGTCCCGGCTAAGACATAGCCCTTGGAAGGGCTAAAGATATTATCCCGGGTATCCCTGGTTAAACCAAACTGCATTGAGCTTATGATATTGGTTCCTACCTCTTTTATCAGATCGGCTGTGGCATCGCTGGAGGCGTTGGAGATATCCACCTCTTCTATCTTATACATCGTATCGGCCCTAAGATATTCATTCAACTCTTTTCCCAGGCGCAGGTCGCCTCCGGTCCTTTTCTCGCTATAGCCGTAACCTACATCGGTCTCCCTATCGCGGGCCCGGCGGTAAGCGTCAAAACCAAAGGATACCGGATAATCCCACATCCAGGGCTCGGTAAAACTCATTTCAAAGTTAGTGGTAATTGAACCGAGTTCCGCCCGAAAACGCAGGTCCTGGCCGCCGCCGGTAAAATAAGGAAAATTCTTCCAGTCAAAATTCTTCTGGGCTACCTCTATAAAACCTATCAGACTGTCTACCGAGCTGTATCCGCCGCCGAAACTGAACTCTCCGGTCTTGGACTCTTTTACATCCACGACCAGATTCCTTTTGCTTGGGTCGGGAGAATCCGAAGGCTCAATATCATACCCTACCTCCTCAAAGAAACCCAGATTCCGCAGGCGCTCCTTACTGCGTTTAAGCTTATCCCCGTCAAAACGCTCACCCGGGTATATCCTTAGCTCCCTCCGGATAACCTTATCTTTAGTTTTTATATTCCCCCGTATCTTAACCTTGTCCACATAGCCGATTATTCCCTCATCTATAGAATAGGTAACATCCACCCGGTCAGTATCCGGATTTAGATAAGAACTCTCAGAAGCCTGGGCAAAAATATAGCCCTTATCAAAATAGAGGCTCTGGATATCAGAAGCGCCTTCGTGCATGCTCTCCGGGCTGAAAACCTTACCCGCGCCCAAGGCCTTCAGGGATTTAATTATCTCATCCTCGCCAAAAACCGTGTTGCCTTTGGCGCGCACTTGGCCGATAACATACTTTTTCCCCTCTTCAATCCTAATTACCACAAACATCCAGCCTTTTTTCGCTCCATAACCGGTTTCGTAATCTATCTTCGCGTCGGTATAGCCTTCCCGGCGGTAAAAAGACTTTAATCTTTCAATATCATCCTTTAAAAGATCTTCTTTGTAAAAACCCGAACTAAAAAAACCCGCCCGGCGGCTTTTCATCAGCTTAATCAACCTTTTGGTTTTTAAATTTTTATTGCCGCGGATATCGAATTTTTTTATCTTCATCCGGGCGCCGGAATCAATGGTAATGGTAAGGATTACCTTGTTAGTCTCAGAGCTGACAACCTGGCCTTGAGTTATCCGGGCCTCAGGATAACCCTTCTTAACACAGGCATCCTTGATTGTCTGGAGGTCCTCTCTTAATTGAACCTCATCCAGATACTGGCCCTCCTTAAGCTTGATAGTTTCTCTTAATTTCTCTTCACGGATTATCCGGGAGAAATATCCCTTGAAAACAATTTTTCCGATAAGCGATTTCTCGGTAACAATTATGAACACCTTAAGCCCTTCCTCAAAATTTTGGGTATCTATCTTGATGTCGCTGAAGTAACCCAATTCATTGACCCGCTTGATATCCTCACTAATAATATTCGTGGAATAAACCGAACCCAGGCGAGTCTTGATCTTGGAAAGAATAACCGCTGAGCTAATGAACCTGTTGCCTTGAACCTCAATAGCCGTAATTTTTTTCTCGACAGGCGATTCGACTCTGCTCACCGCGGGCGGGCTTTGGGCTGATTTTAAAGCTGTTTCAGGCTCACCCGGGTCTACAACGGCCCCCAAGACAGATCTTTCTTCGGCTGTCTGATTAGCCGAGCCTTGAGCATAAGCTGTTTTTGATAGCAAAGCTAACGCTCCGATAATAAAAAATAAGAAATATTTTGTTCTCATGTATTTTATTATAGTGAATTACACTTCAAAAAGCAATTGAATTATTCCTCTCCCGGCCGGGCCATATTCTCAAATCGGGCGTACTCCTTAACAAAAACCAGATTAAAGGCTCCTACCGGGCCGTTACGCTGTTTGGCAATGTTTATCTCGGCCAGGCCCTTATTCTCTTCGGTGGGATTATAATATTCTTCGCGCATAAGCAAAACCACCACATCCGCGTCCTGCTCAATCGCCCCCGATTCCCTGAGGTCGGATAACTGCGGCTTATGGTCGGTGCGGCTTTCTACCGCCCGGGAGAGCTGGCTTATGGCAATCACCGGAACATTCAACTCTCTGGCCAAAGCTTTCAACGAACGCGATATATCGGAAATTTCCTGTTGTCTGTTCTCAATCTTATTTGAGCCGCGCATAAGCTGAAGATAATCCAAAACAATCATCTTAATATCATACTGAGATTTCAACCTCCTGGCCTTGGCCCTTAATTCCATTGCTGAAATAGACGGAGTATCATCAATAAAAATAGGCGCCTCGGAAAGTTTACCGGCGGCGGCGGTTAATTTCGGCCAGTCGGAAAGCGACAAAAATCCCGTGCGCACCTTATGGGCGTCAACCCTGGCATGAGAGCAAAGGAGGCGCTGAACCATCTGCTCTTTAGACATCTCTAAGCTGAAAAACGCGGTAGGCACTTTTTCGATAACCGCGGCATACTCCACCATCCCTAAGGCCAGCGCGCTTTTACCCATCGAAGGCCGGCCGGCGACAATAATCAGGTCTGAAGGCTGAAGGCCGGCGGTCTTGATGTCAAAATCGGTGTATCCGCTGGCTATGCCGGTAACATGAACCTTCCTCTGATAAAGCTTATCAATTGCCTCAATAGAATCCTTGATTATTTCCTTCAGAGGAACAACCTGGCCTGATTTGCGCTGATCCCTGATTTCAAAGATAAGCCGCTCGGCATCATCCAAAACCACATCAGTATTCCCTTCAGCGGTATAGGCATCGCTGATTATCCGGGTAGAATTACTGATTAAAGCCCGCAAGGTTGCCTTTTCCCTGACGATATGGGCGTAATGCTGAATATTGGCCGCGGTAGGGACGGTATTAACCAATGAGGCTATATAGCTGGGCCCTTCAACCTTGTCCAGGATATTCTGCTTCTTCAATTCCTCGCAGATGGTAATAATATCAATGGCCTTATTCTGATTAAACAACCCCAGTATGCAGTTATAGATGCGGCGGTGGCTGTCTTTGTAGAATAATTCCGGAGATAAAATCTCAATTGCCTGGGCAATGGCTTCTTCGTCAATAAGCATCGAACCTAAAACAGCCATTTCAGCTTCGAGATTCTGGGGCGGGAGTTTTTCTAAGATAAGTTCCTGAGGCATCGATTAAAGCATATGAATAACCAATAACCAATTTCCAAATCACAAATAATAACCAATACCCAATAATCAATGATAAAGCGGGAAGCTAATCCATTGTTTGGTTATTGATGATTGGTGTTTGGTTATTCTTTTGTTATCAATATGGTTTATTTCTTGACCACCCAAACCTTGATGGTAGCGGTGACCTCAGGATGCAGTTTTAAATCCACAGTATAGGCGCCTAAAGACTTTATCGGTTCAGTCAGGAGGATGTTTTTCTTGTCAATATCATACCCTTCGCTCTTTAACAATTTCTCAAGCTCTTGAGCGTCAATACTTCCATAGAGTTTATCCTCGGCCGTTGCCTCCCGGGTAAGGGTAAAAGACTCAGTCAGAAGTTTCTTGGCCAGGCCCTGGGCCTCTTTTTTATTCTTTTCTTCCAAGACGGCCTTAGAGGCCTCTAATTTTTCCTTAAGCTTTAAGTTTTCTTTGGTTACCGCGAGAATAAGCCCCCGGGGAAACAAAAAATTCCTGGCATAGCCGTCTTTGATACTAACCACATCCCAGGCCTTTCCTAATTTTTCCACATCCTGCTTTAATATAACTTTCATATATTCTCCGCTTCTTTAATTTTAAATACTGCCGTACTAAGTCCTTACATACGGCAATAAAGCCATATACCTGGTAAGTTTAATTGCCCGGCCTAATCCTCTTTGATGCTTAGTGCAGGCGCCAGTTGCCCGGCGGGAAATCATCTTGCCTCTTTCGTTAATAAACTTTTCCAGCCTTTTAGTATCCTTATAATCAATTGCTTTAACATTCTCAATACAAAAACGGCATACCTTCTTTCTGGGCAAACCGAATTCATTTTCTTTCTTTAGCGTAAATACCTTGCCTCTGACATTCCTGCCGCCGCCGCGTCCGGCGCCGCGGCCCGTGCCGCGTCCCGCGCCTGAGCCGGTGCTTCTACCGGCAAAACTTTTTTTAATCATTACACTCCCTCCATCTGCGTCTACGAAATATTGTCTTCCTGTAAAGAATCAGAATCTACCTGCTGAGGGCTTACTTCTGATATAACATCCGCGTCAGGCTGGGATTGCTCCCTTGCTCCTGAGGCGCCTTGAGACGAACTTAAAAACTGCACCCTCTCCGCCCGGACCTCAACCACACTGCGCTTGCCTCCGGCAGCATCCTCCCAGGAACGCGACTGCAGCCTTCCCTCAACAAATACCGGAGCGCCTTTACGCAGATACTGGTTGCAGACTTCCGCCTGTTTATCCCAGGCTACCACGGTAATAAAACAGACCTCTTCTTTAGACTCCCCTGTTTTATCCTTCCAGCGCCGGTTTACCGCCATCCTTAAATTAACCACCGCGGTGCCCTGGGGAGTATAACGCAGTTCGGGATCCTTAGTAAGATTTCCCATTAATAACACCTTGTTAAAATTAGCCATTACTTCCTCCCTCGAGCTATACGATGCTCATACAAGTGTAGTGTTTCGGGTTTAGAGTTTGTATTAGAGCTTATCACTTGCGCGCGCCATTAACTTCCTGCTGTTCGTTTTTAATAATTAATATCCTGAGGATATTCTCATTAAGCTTATAAATCTGCTTTAACTTCAAGATAGCGGAGGCTTTAGCCTTAAAGGTTATCAGATAGTAAAGGCCTTCCTGAAACTTTCTTATAGGATAACCGAGTTTCCTCTTCTCCGACCAAATCCCGGAGGTTACTATCTGGCCTTCATTTTTAATTATCGCCTCATCCAACTGAGCGAAAGCTTCTTTACCCTGCGCCTCATTTAGATTCGGCTGTAATATAAACATTGCCTCATAATTATTAATCATTACTTTCTCCTCTTATTATTGTCCATTATACTTATTCATCGCTGTTTCTATTCCCTCTTTCAGCCAGCATACAACCGCCTCTTTCGCCGTATCTAAGGCCTGACGGATTGTCTTCTTTTCAGAGGGAGAGAAATCAGTCAATACATAATCGCTTACATCCTGTTTTTTTTTAGGTAAAGATACCCCGATGCGCAGGCGGCTGAATTCATTTGAGCCTAAAACCTTAATGATAGAATTTAGCCCCTTATGGCCTCCGGAGCTTCCCTTGGCCCTGATTCTTAACCTGCCCAACTCTAAACTTATATCGTCGCAGACAACCAGGATATCCCGCGCGGTGAGTTTATTTATTGTTTTCAGCTTCAAGACGCTCTCACCGGAAAGGTTCATATAGGTAAGAGGCTTGCATAAGATAACATCTTCTTTATTAAAAAAAGTTGTTGTCCGCATCGAACGGCTCTCTTTGTCAAGCCTAAACTCAAGCAGTAAATCTTTGGCCAGACCGTCAAGGGCCATAAAACCCAAATTATGCCGGCTGTTTCTATATTCCGGGCCGGGATTCCCTAGACCTACGACTAACTTCACCTGAAGCCTCATGTAGTGACAGCACAATGGGCTATCACTACTTCTTCTCTCCCGGAGCTGTCTTAGCAGAGGCACCCTCCGCGCCTTCGGCCTTTTCCTTCTTCTCTTTAATCACTTCAGGCTCAGCCTTTGCCCCTGCTGCCAATGCTTCTTCAACTGTTGGCGCGGCTTCCTCCTTGATCGGAGCGACCACCGCCAATACTGTCGCTTCAGGGTCATTAAATACCTTCAAGCCCTGAGGGATAACCAGGTTCCGGACATGAATAGAATCACCCACTTTTAAAGCGGTAACATCCACCTCGACTGATTTGGGTATCTGGGTAGGCAAACACTCAACCTCAATCTCCCAGAGGACATGGTCTAATACCCCGCCGTCCTGCCTAACCCCGACAGACTCACCCTTGGCGGCAACCGGAACCTTTACCCTTATTTTTTTAGTCAGAGAAATCTCATTAAAATCAATATGCACTATATCGTCGGTGACCGGATTGTGCTGGACCTGCTTGATCAAAACCGCCTTATCTTCATTTTTCAGGTCTTCTTTTATCCTCAGGTTCAAAACAAAAGACTCGCCGTGATGCGCCGACATCAAATTCACAAAATCCTTTGAACGCACCTGGATGGTAAGCGTTTTTCGTCCCTCGCCGTAAACCACTGCCGGGATAATTGCCTGCTTACGCAGACGATTAACCCTGCCTGTGCCGCTATCTTTTCTTATTTGCGCTTCCAAAATTATCTCTTCCATATGCCCTCACTTCGTTCGGGAGAAACCAGAGGCCAGTTGCCAGAAACCAGAGAAAAATTTCTTCTGGTTACTGGTTACTGGTTACTGGTTACTGGTTACTAATATTTATCACTAATCGAATAATGAACTGACCGATTCTTCGCCATGAATCCTCTTGATTGCCTCACCAAAAAGTTCGGCAGCCGATAAAACCTTGATCCGGATATTTTTCTTGGCATCATCCAGAGGAATACTGTCAGTAATCACCAGCTCTTTAAGTTTTTTGCATTTCTCTATCCGCTCAAGGGCCGAACCGCAAAGCACGCCGTGAGTAATTGCCGCCCGGATTTCCTTGGCCCCCCGCTGGCTGAGAATTTCTACCGCCTCAATCAGGGAAGAGCCGGTAGAGATAAGGTCATCAACCAAAAGGACATTTTTGCCTTCAACATCACCTAAGATATGCACTGCCTCGGTGGACTCGGGGGAAATCCGGCGCTTATCCACGATAGCCAGCCCGGCCTCCAGCCTCTTGGCATAAGCCCTGGCCATTTTAATACCGCCTACATCAGGAGAAACCACCACCAAATCACTTAACTCCAACTTTTCAAAATACTCCACCATCACGCCCACGGCAAAAAGATGGTCTAAGGGTATATCAAAAAAACCCTGAATCTGACCGGCATGCAGGTCCATAGTTAAAACCCGGTCTGCCCCGGCCACAGTAATCAGATTAGCTACCAACTTTGCCGTAATAGGAACCCTGGGCTGATCCTTACGGTCCTGGCGGGCATAGCCGTAATACGGCATGACCGCGGTGATCCGCTTCCCGGAGGCCCTTTTTAGGGCATCAATAAGAATCAAAAGCTCCATCAGGTTGTCATTAACCGGAGTGCAGGTCGGCTGGACAACAAACACATCCTTGCCGCGGATATTTTCTTCAATCTTAACCCTGATTTCTCCTTCGCTGAACCTTCCCACCAAACATTCAGAGAGCTTGATCTTAAGATACTTGCAGATTTTTCTGGCTAATTCCGGATTGGCATTACCGGTAACTACGGCTAATTTATCCATATAATAATCGCTGAACTACGCGGAATCTTACGCAGAACCACGCTTGATATGTTGTGCGTATTTCCGCGTCCGGTTCCGCGAAAGTTCCGCGCTATTTAATCGTCTTTTTAATCGTCCTCGCCGGCACCCCTGCCACCACTTCTCCGGCCAAAACATCCTTGATTATCACCGAACCGCACCCCGTAACCGCCTTCTTCCCGATTTTAACCGGAGCTCTTAATATCGTATCCGAGCCGATAAAGGCGCCCTCTCCTATAATCGTCTTCTGCTTATTCTTGCCGTCAAAATTAGCCGAAACAGTGCCACAGCCGATATTCACCGCTCTTCCCACCACGGCATCACCCAGATAACTGAAATGCTTCATTAGGGTATCCTGGCCAATGCGCGAACGGACTATCTCGGTAAAATTACCAATCACCGCTTTATCTTCAATCCTGGTGCCCGGCCTTAAATGACAAAAAGGCCCGATTGAGCAGAATTTTTTAATTATAACATCTTTTTCAATAACTGTAAAGGGATAAATTACGGTATCCTGGCCTATTTTACACCCTGCTTCTATATAGGTAGTGTCCGGGTCAATAATACTAACCCCGGAGGCCATAAAATTGTCTAAGATCCGCTGGCGCATAATCTTTTGGGCCTGAGCCAAATCAATCCGCGAATTTATCCCCTGGGCCTCCCGGACATCTTCACTTATACATAAAGACTCAATGGCCAACCCTTGAGCCGCCATTATTTTTATGGCATCGGTGAGATAATATTCCTTCTTGGCGTTATCCGGTTTTATCCTGGCTATGGCCTTAAAAAGAATATCCTTTTTAAAACAAATTATCCCGGTATTTATTTCTTTGACCCTTTTTTGCTCCTCGGAGGCGTCTTTTTCTTCCACAATAGCCCGGACTCGGCCGTGATTATCCCGAATTATCCTCCCGTATCCAAAGGGGTTATCCATGCAAGCGGTCAAAATAGTAGCCGAGGCAAAGCTGGAAATATGTCTTTGAATAAGCTTCTTTAGGGTTGCGGCCTTTAGAAGCGGCTGGTCACCATAAAGAATCAGTAGATTCCCGGAGAAACCTTTTAGGGTGCCTTCGGTTCTTCGGACGGCATCAGCAGTGCCCACCAGCCTATCCTGATAAACGCTCTTGGCCTTATACTCAGCCAAAAGGCCCTGCAATTGCTCTTTGCCGTGTCCGGTGATAACAATGGTCCGGTCCAATTTAAGGGTCTCAGCCAAATCCAACACATAGGCCAGTATCGGCCGGCCGCAGAGAGGATGCATCACCTTAGGGATTTCCGACTTCATCCGCGTCCCCTTACCCGCCGCCAAAATTATCCCCGCGAAATTATTTTTCATTTTTTCTACTAATTATCAACACCAGCCCTCTATTGCTCTACCAATTTCGAGTCAAGACTCGAAATTGGTTGCCCGGTGAGGGCTCCGGCCTTCGGCCTAGAACCTGTCACTCACTCCGTTCGTTCCCCATAGGGGCTCTGCCCCTCTGGCGTTCCTCGCTTTCGCTCGTCACTGTCACCCCAAAAGCGCGGGGACGGTCTCCCCGCACCCCTTAGGTTCTCGCCCTCTTTAGCTCTATAAATTGCCCGGTGAGGGCTCGAACCTCAACGCCGAGATCCAAATTCTCGTGTGCTACCATTACACTACCGGGCAGATTTTTCACGATAACAGTTTATGGTTGATGGTAGGGGCAGGTTCGGAACCTGCCCCTACGGATAAACTATTAACTACTCCTTAACCGCTACGCGGGGCCCCTTTTTCTTTTCCTGCTCGTAGGCCTCAATGACCTTCTTTTGAAGCTGTTCCCGGAAAATCTGGGTTATGGGATGGGCGATGTCCTTATGTTCAGACTGCATATCCGAGGCCTGGGATTCGCCGGTAATCGGCTCGGATACCAGGGGAAGCTGACCGGCGCACTGGTTGCAGTATTTACTGCGGATTTCGTTACGATAGCCGCATTTCGGACAGGGCTGTTTTATTTTACGCGAAGGCATAGCGATGAATAGACCGCTGGAGCCCTCGATAACTTTTATATTCCTTACCACGAAAGCATCATCAAATGTAACCGTGGCGTAGGCCTTAAGTTTTTTATCCACTGAATCTTTTAAAAATATTCTTACTTCGGTTATTTCCATAGCTGTATCCCTCCAGTTTTAAGCTTTTTTACTTTCTTAACACACGTTAAACGGCGGTTTCCGCGACAAAGACCTTGAGATTCTTAAAACGCTGCAAAATTTTAGCTATTCTCAAACCCCCCTTTCTACTTCCCACTATCCCAAAGACCGCGGAGCCTGAACCTGACATCAACACGCCTCTAATTCCCTGTGCCTCCAAATCCCGCTTAAGTCTGCCTACTTGAGGATATCTTTTAAAAGTTACTTCCTCAAGGCGATTGAATAAAATATCTTTGACGTGTAGGAACGAACCACCATTCGTCCCTAGATTTTTTATCCTTGATGAGCCAAAGGCTTTTTTATTTCCTGTCTGTTCGCGCGATACATCTAAATCCCGGTATATTAGAGCGGTAGAGACATTTAATTGAGGAACGGCTATCACGTGCCAGAGCTTCTTTTTAAAACCACTCCAAGGTTCTATCCGCTCTCCCCTTGCGCGCCCGACTGCCAATGGGTAATTATAGATGAAAAAAGCCACATCACTGCCCAGGCGCGAAGCATACTCCTTTAATTCTTCGACGCGTAAGCCTAAATCCCAAAGGTAATTTAATCCTAAAAGAGTACTGGCGGCATTACTTGAACCACCGCCTAAACCCGCACCTACCGGAATACGCTTTTTTATCTTAATAACTAAGCCGGCAGAGATACCAAAGTCTTTCTTTAAAAGCTCCGCGGCCTGATACACTAAATTTCCTGAGCCTTGAGGGATATCCGGAGAATCGGTTTCTATTCTTATGGAATTGCCGGGAGCCTTTTCTATAATTATTTCATCCGCTAAGGATACGCGTTCAAAAATCGTCTCCAGATTATGATAGCCGTCCGGCCGTTTATCTAAAATCTCCAAGTAAAGATTTAATTTGGCGTAAGATAAAACCCGGACCCCGCCGGGGATTTTTCGTATTCTTTTATCCGCCTTAAGGCTCACCCGTGATTTTTCCTTAGCCATCTCAAAGATCAGACAATCTTCCCGCAGGCACTAATAATATCCTCAACCGAAAGCCCGTATTCCTTAATCAGCTCATCCGGTTCTCCGGACTGTCCGTAGCGGTTCTTTACCCCTACGCGCATAACCTTGACCGGCGAATTCTCAGCCACGATTTCATCTACCGCTGACGCCAACCCGCCCATCACCGTATGCTCTTCACAAACCACAATGCCTTTGGTTTCCCTCGCCGCTTCTATTATTGCCTGAGAATCAATAGGCTTTACGGTATGCATATTAATCACCCGGCAGTTGAGGCCTTTTTCCTTGAGACGGCCTGCCGCCTCCAGGGCGGATTTTACCATTATTCCACAGGCGATTATAGTCAGATCATTTCCCGGAGTCAAAATTTGGGCTTTACCGAATTCAAAGGTTTTATCCGCGGTTATCGTGGGAACCTTGGGCCGGCCTAATCGGACGTATACCGGGCCCGGAGTATTATACGCCGCGATTACCGCGTCGCGGGCCTGAGGCCCGTCAGCCGGGACAATGATCTTCATAGTCGGGATTATGCGCATCAAAGCAATATCCTCTAAAGCCTGATGTGATGCCCCGTCCGGGCCCACGCTCACCCCGGCATGGGTAGCTACAATCTTAATATTAAAGTTGTTATAGGCAACAGTATTTCTCACCTGGTCCCAGGCCCTTCCGGTGGCAAATATGGCAAAGGTCGAGAGAAACACCGTCTTCCCGCAGCTGGCCAGGCCGGCTGAAGCGGCCACCATATTCTGTTCAGCCACCCCAAAGTTAACAAATCTATCCTTAAATTCCTTGGCAAAAAGGCAGGTGCGGGTTGAGCCGGAAAGGTCAGCATCCAAAACCACAATATTGGAATCTTTCTTACCCAGTTCAATTAAAGTCTGTCCGTACACATCGCGCTGATAAAGCATCTCAGCCATATTTTACTCCAATTCCTTTAAGGCTATTTCCGCCTCTTCCTTGGTGGGGGCGCGGCCGTGAAAATCCAGGACATTCTCCATAAAAGAAACTCCCTTGCCTTTTATGGTGCGAGCAATAATAACAGAAGGCTTTCCTTTTGTTGTCTTGGCCTCCTCGTAAGCGCCGAGTATCTCTCTGATGCTATGCCCGTTTATCTCTATGGCATGCCAGCCAAAAGAGCGCCATTTATCCGCCAAAGGCTCTAAATTCATAATCTCTTTAGTGCATCCGTCAATCTGAAAGCCATTATAATCAATCATCGCGCAGAGATTATCACACTTATAGTGGGCGCCCGCCATGGCCGCCTCCCAGACGTTACCTTCCTGGGTCTCTCCGTCTCCCATCAAACAATACACCCGATAAGATTTTTTGTCCATTTTAGCGGCCAAACTCATTCCCAAAGCCACGGATAAGCCCTGGCCCAAAGAACCGCTGGCCACCTCTACTCCGGGAACCTTACGGTCCGGATGCCCTTGAAGTATCGAGCCCAGCTTACGCAAGGTCCAAAGATGCTCCAGAGGAAAATATCCTAATTCCGCCAGCACCGCGTAGAGCGCCGGACAACAGTGGCCCTTGGAAAGATGAAACCTGTCTCGATCCGGCCACTGGGGGTCTTTAGGATTCACCTTCATAACCTTAAAATAAAGGCAGGTCAGTAAGTCCGTGGAAGAAAGGCTTCCTCCGGGATGGCCCGATCCGGCTTTAACCAGCATTTTGATAATCAGCCGGCGCGTTTCTTTAGCCTTATCCTCTAAAAGCCGTATTTCTTTCTTCTCGAAATCCATTCCTATTCCTTCCTTGACTTTCCTATCTTTTCTTTTAGCTTATCTTGCGCGGGATTAAGCTCTAAAGACTTTTGCCAGGAGGCCTGGGCCTTATCCTGAACTCCCTTTTTAAAATAGGCATCCCCAAGATGTTCGTATATCAGAGGGTCGAAAAGCAAAAGGCTGGCTTTCTCCAAATGCTCAATCGCCTTATCCAGCTCATTTCTTTTAAAATAAACCCAGCCCAGACTGTCAATATAAGCCCCATTATCCGGTTCAATCAAAATGGCTTTTTTGATTAACTCCTCAGCCTCGTTAAGCTGGCGGCCATCTTCAGCATAGAGATAGCCTAAAGAATTCAGGGCATTCGCGTAATCCGGCTTGAGCTTTAAAACCTCTTTAAATTTCTCTACTGCCTCGTCTCTTTTACCGCTCTCCTCTAAAAGAGCCCCCAGCAAAAATACCGATTCATAATCATTTTTGTCAATATCCAGAACGAGTTTATAAAGGTTACCCGCCTCCGGGAATTTCTTCTGCTGATAATACAGGCCGGCCAAGGTCTTGAGGATATCAACATTCTTAGGGTCAGCGCTTGAGGCCTTTTTCAAAACATCCTCATATTCCTGGACTGCCTTATCCGAAGAATTCTGGATGGTATACAGGAGGGTCAAAAGCAACCCGGTTTCTATATTCTCAGGGTCAAGCTTTTTTGCCTCCTGAAGTTCTATGAGCGCGCCAGGGAAATCGTTTTTGCGGATAAGATTCGCGGCGATACGCACCCGCGGCGCCGGGATATCTTTTTCTAAGGCCAGGGTTTGTTTATATTCGGCAATTGCCTCATCAAATTTATTCTGGTTTTCATAAAATAAGCCCATCATATAATGGGCTTGAGCCTGCGTTTGGGATTTTTCTTTCAAGCCGCCGAATCCAACGGCGCCTTCAGATACATTAAGCGCCTTATTCCATAAACGGCCTGACAAGGATAGAACGCACGCTGTTACAAAAAACCAGATTAAAAACCTGACCACCCTAGGCTGCGACATTAATATTACTCAGGCTTTTTGTAAATCTATTTTTTCTAAAAAAAGCCGAGTTTATCCCCTTAGCAAGCTATAGAAATATACACTTACCGGCAAGCCGGTAAAGCAATGGTTTGGCTTTCCATATAGCCAAAGTCATAAGTCCTTCAATCTATTGCCCGGATTGTGGAGGCGAACAGCCGTTCGCCTCCACAAAGCACTGCTTTTTAACCCCAAGCTCTCTTCTTTAAGTGTCTGAGCTTACGACGCATCTTTTTTCTTTTATGCGTGCGTATCTTTTGTCTTTTTCTTTTTTTACCGCAAGGCATTTTTTCCTCACTTAGTTCGTAAACCCTAGAACCACGCAAAAATTGTATCACGTGTTTCCGCGTGAAGTTCCGCGTAGTTCAGCGGTTCTTCTAATATATTAACTTATTCAGCGGATACTCAATAATCCCCTCGGCTCCGGCCTCCTTGAGCTGGGGAATTATATTACGCACAACCTTTTCTTCAATTATGGTCTCAACCGCCAGCCAGCCTTCCTGAGCTAAGCCGGATACCGTGGGATTTTTCAGAGCCGGTAAAATACCGATTATTTTCTTTAGATTTATCCGCCTCACATTCATCTTCAGGCCAACCTTGCCCTCAGCCTGGATTGCCCCTTTCAAAAGAAGGCAAATCTGCTGCATCTTGGCTTTTTTCCAGAGGTCTTTATAGGAAACCTTATTAGCGATAAACTGGGTGGTGGAGAAGATTATCGCGGTAATTTCTCTTAGTTTATGCGCCCGCAGGCTTCTGCCGGTCTCGGTCAACTCCACAATCGCGTCCACTAAACCGGAAGCCACCTTCACCTCAGTTGCCCCCCAGCTAAACTCCACATCAGCGTTGACTTTATTTTTCTTTAAAAATTCCTTGGTAGCGTTAACTAATTCCGTGGCAATAATTTTCCCTTCTAAATCCTTAACGCTCTTTATATTTGAACTCTCCGGCACAGCCAGTACCCAGCGCACCGGATTCAGGCTCTGCTTGGCGTATACCAGCTCTTCTACCCGCACCACATCCGAGTCATTTTCTAATATCCAGTCGTTTCCGGTAACCCCGCAGTCCAGCGCGCCATCTTCAACATAACGGGACATCTCCTGGGCCCGTAAGAGAACCGGCTCAATCTCCGGGTCGTCAATGGAAGGCAGATAAGACCTTTCGCCTACATGCACATTAAAACCCGCCTTCTTGAACATACTAAAGGTAGCCTCTTGCAGGCTTCCTTTAGGCAAGCCAAGTTTTAATATATTTTTCATTTCTTTTATTGAAATCCTTTTCCTTGTTTCTCCTCAATTTAAAATCTTAACAATTATACAACCCATAAATCAAAATGTAAAGTAAAAAGAATATTGTTGCTTTTGGCGCTTTAAAAGGTATAATTATAAATTATGTTA
>Ga0209211_10004871_pt1 | contig 20499 bp, 18 predicted proteins | sample RifGroA2_FD_183992 | JGI IMG/M metagenome (GOLD analysis project Ga0209211, IMG submission 183992) | Groundwater microbial communities from Rifle, Colorado, USA - Groundwater A2 (SPAdes) (version 2) | ecosystem: Environmental > Aquatic > Deep subsurface > Groundwater | place: Rifle, Colorado...
TAATTATTTTTTCTACAGCGCCGGGGAGTTTCTCTTTTTTTTCTTTGAGATGTTTTTTAATTTCTAGCCCCAGCACTTCATCAAACTCCAAGAGAGTTTTTTGGTCAATTGTTTTTTCTTTGAGCGTTTTCCAAACTAGAGCAAGGGCGGCCGGGATATCTAGGTCGGAGTTGATGGCCGAAGAAAATTGTTGTTTGATAAGAGAGGGATTCTTCCCCCGTGAAGGCGGGGTCAGAATGACAGTTGGGGCGAGCGAGCGAGCCATATTATAGAGGTGTTCCAAACCGTTCTCGGCGGCTTTGAGCGCTTCCCAGCTAAATGTAAGTTGTTTGCGGTAATGCGTTTGCAGTAAAAAATAGCGATAGGCCAGCGGGTTAATGCCACGGTCTTTAATCGTTTGCAAGGTAATAAAATTTTCACCGGATTTGGCCATCTTGTCTGCGCCGATGAGCAAAAATTCGCCGTGCATCCAGATATTTGCGAGTGGCTTGCCTTCAGCGGCTTCGCTTTGGGCGATTTCGTTGGTGTGGTGCACGGGCACATGGTCAATGCCGCCGCAGTGTATATCAAACGGTTGTCCCAAATATTTTACTGCCATGGCCGAACATTCAATATGCCAGCCCGGAAAACCGACTCCCCACGGGCTGGGCCATTCCATTTGGCGCTTCTCGTCAACAGGCGAGAATTTCCACAGCGCAAAGTCGGTTGGATTTTTTTTGTCGCCGATCGCCACCCGCGCGCCGGCTTTCAGTTCCTGATTTTTTAAATTGGCCAGTTTGCCGTAGTCGGGGAGTTTAGATGTATCAAAATAAACGCCGTCCGCGGTTTGGTAGGTAAAACCTTTTTTTTCTAGTTTTTGTACCAGCTTTGTTTGCTCTTTAATATGGTTGGTGGCTTGGCACCAAATGTTCGGTTCTTCAATATTTAGAGCGGCGAGGTCTTGTTTGAAGGCTTTGGTATAAAATTTGGCGATTTCCCAAGCGGTCTTGCCTTCGCGTTTGGCGCCTTTTTCCATTTTGTCCTCGCCCTCGTCCGCGTCGCTCACGAGGTGCCCAACGTCGGTGATGTTCATTACGTGTTTTACTTTGAGACCGTTGTGTATAAGCGTTCGTTTCAGGATATCTTCAAAAATGTAGGTGCGCAGGTTGCCGATGTGAGCGTAGTTATACACCGTCGGGCCGCAAGTATAGAGGCCGACGCGTCTCTTTTTAAGAGGTCTTAATTCTTCGGTTTGTCGGGTAAGCGTGTTGTAGAGTTTGATTGTCATAAAATTGTCATCCTGAATCCGCCTCAGGCGGATGAAGGATCTTCAAAATTGCGTCGCCAACCGTGTGCTACGGGGCATAAGCGGAAGATTCTTCGCTCCGCTCAGAATGACAGTATAGTAACCTATTTTTCAACAGTTATCAACAGTTCATATACGGCGCGGCTGTTTTTTGCTATACTATAATCAGCTAACAATGACTTATGTTTGGTTTTGGAAAAATAAAATCGTATCTCGGCGTAGACCTGGGCGCCGGCGGGGTGAAGCTGGTGGAGTTGAGAGAGGAGAAAAAGCGCCCGGTCCTTTTTACCTATGGCCTTACCACTGGCGCGCAAAACGTTCACCGTTTGCTAGACAAAAAAGAGCTGACGGCGGTTGAATTGGCGGCCGGGGCAAATGATGGCCAAAAAGAAGGGACGGCGGGCGGCGCCAGTAGCCCGATGTTAATGGCAGACGATAAGCAAGCGGAGCGCTACGCGGGTATTATTCGTTCGGTGTGCGCTGAAGCGAAAGTGAAAACGAAAATGGCGGTCGCCAGTTTGCCGGTGTCGGCCGTATTTCACGCCATCGTGACTCTTCCTTTGGTAAAAAAAGAGGAGTTCAACCGGATTCTGCGGGCCGAAGTGAAAAAGCTTTTGCCTTATCCTCTGGAAGAGATGGTGCTGGATTCGCAAATTATCCCGGGGGCTCCGGGGGCGGCGAGCCAAAAAGTGCTGGTGAACGCCGTCCCGCGCGCTTTGGTGGTTTTTTATACCAAGATATTCAAACTGGCCGGTCTCAATCTAGAGTCGCTTGAACCGGAGTCGGTCGCTCTTTCTCGTTCGCTCATCGGCCGCGACACTGCCACCACCATGCTTGTTGATATCGGCGCCGAGCGCACTAATTTTTTCATTATTGATCAGGCTGTTCCAATCACTCACCACAGTTTGGAGATGGGCGGCGCGCGCATCAACGCCGTGCTGGAGCGATTGCTTGGAATAGAGCCGGGGATTACCGAACAGCTCAAGCGTGATGTCTTCACACACCTAATTGAAGGCGGCGATGGCGGCGATGGCCTTCTGCCGCGCGCCAAGTTTTTGGAGTTTTTTAATTCTGTCGTTGATCCGATTTTGAAAGAGATAGAATATAGTTTAGAAATGTTCCTTCGCCAAAGCGATAACCAGAATAAACGCCCGGAAAAGGTGATTTTAACCGGCGGCGGCGCCTTGTTCCCGTATTTGGCCGAAGAAATTGCCGGCCGATTCAAGGTAAAATGCTACATTGGCGATCCCTGGGGGCGGGTGGTGTATCAAGACGGTCTGCGGCCGATTTTGCGTTCCATCGCTCCGCGTTTGGCGGTTTCTATTGGCCTGGCTTTACGTAATGTGGTATACTAATAAATAGGCGTTGTTCATTGCTATTTGTTAATTTTTAGTATGGAAAATAAAATGGTGTATGTGCTCTTGGTGGAGGACGACGTTTTTCTCGCCGGCATCTACCAGAAGAAGTTTGAAATGGAGGGGTACAAAATTTCCATCGCCGAAAATGGAGAAAAAGGTCTAGCCGACGCCAAGAAAAAGAAACCGGATATTATTTTGCTTGATATTTTGTTGCCCAAAATGGACGGTTTTACCGTGCTCAAAAATCTTAAAGCCGATGCCTCTACCAAAGATATACCGGTAATTCTTTTAACTAATCTCGGCCAGAAAGATGACGTGGAAAAGGGTTTAGAGGCGGGAGCGTCAGATTATCTCATTAAAGCCCACTTTAAACCATCAGAGATTGTTGAAAAAGTTAAAAAAGTCTTGCACCTCTAAATCGCGGTATGCCAGTTATCCAGTGGAAAAGTTATCATATCTGCATGTGGAAGGGGGTGAATATATGAAAAGACAAGGTTTTACGTTGATTGAATTATTGGTGGTTATAGCCATCATCGGTTTGTTATCAACCTTGGCTGTCGTCGCTCTCGGTTCAGCTCGGGTGAAAGCGCGCGACTCCAAAAGATTATCCGATTTGAAACAGCTTCAGACCGCGCTGGAACTCTACTACACCGATCAAAACGCTTACCCGACGGGTAGCGCTATTAACCTCGGAGACACCGACCATGCTTGTTTGAACGCGAGCGGTTGGCAGACTGTTGGTTGCGCGAACGCCTATATGGGGCAGGTTCCAACCGATCCGAGCGGCACCGCCGCGACTCCAAAATACTATACTTACACCACCGCTTCAAGTTCATACTCGGTGGCGGCGACTTTGGAAGGCACGGTTAATAATTTAAGCGCCGGCATTTCTCTGACTCCAGCTGGAATCGCTGACTAGTTTCTATTTTCTATAGAAAAGATAAAGAATCCTTTCGGCTCGGCCGGAGGGATTTTTTAATTGTTTTTTCCGAGCAATTATGCTACAATTTGTGTTAGATTAAATTTATGCGGAGTTTGCCAATGGTCAGAAAGACCAACTAAAAATATGTTTATAATATCCGCAGATTGGCTTTGGTACGGTCTTGTTTTGGCGGCGGGGCTGATACTGGGCAGTTACCTAAATTCTTGGATGTGGCGCGTTCATGAAGGGCGCTGGCAGTTCAAACCCCGTTTTCCGGGGGGCGAAGGCGCTCAACCGTCGACTATAGCGAGAATCGGGGGGAGAAGCGTTTGCATACATTGCCAGAGGGTTTTAGCTTGGTTTGAAAATATTCCGCTCGGCAGTTTTTTGGTTCTTCGCGGCCGGTGCCGCACCTGCCGGCGGGCGATACCGCTTGATTATTTTTTGGTTGAGCTCGCCGCCGCTTTGCTTTTTGTCGGTATAACCTACTACCATCTGCATTTGCCGGCATTTAGTCCGTGGCATTTTTTTCGTGATATTTTTTTCAGCGCGCTTCTCGTCGTCGTTTTCGTCTACGATTTGAAATACTATATAATTTTACCAAGCTTAACTTTGGCGGGGACGACTATTGCAATATTTTTTAATATCCAGTATTCAACAGTAGGTATTAAATATTGGATATTGGGTGCGATTGTTGGAGGAGGATTTTTCGCCTTGCAGTACTTAATTTCCAGCGGCCGCTGGATTGGCGCGGGGGATATTTATCTAGGGGTGATGATGGGGGCGCTCTTGGGCTGGCCGGTTATTTTAGTGGCGTTTTTTGCCGCCTATATTCTCGGCGCGCTCGCGGCCGTTCCGTTGCTTGTCTTTAAGAAAAAGGGCCTAAAATCAGAAGTGCCGCTGGGAACATTTTTGGCGGTGGGAACATTCATCGCGATGTTTTGGGGGAATAATGCAATACAATGGTATTGGAGTTTGATTAGGTAACGGAGAATGGCCAAATGGCTAAATAGTATGGCAGTTTTAAAAAAATTTAAAGATAAAGTTGAGCGGTTGCGGGCGCAGATAGACGATCTGCGCTATCGCTACCATGTCTTGAATGACCCGGAGGTGACGGACGCCATGTACGACGGGCTGATGGACGAGTTGCGCAAAATTGAAGCCGCGCATCCGGAGCTGATAACGTCCGACAGCCCGACCCAGCGCGTGGCCGGCAAGCCGGCGGAAAAATTTGCCAAGGTGCGGCACACGGTAACGCAGTGGTCGTTTAATGACGCCTTTGAAGAAAAAGATATCGCGGATTGGGAAGAGCGGATTTTAAAAATACTTGAGAAAGAGCTTGGTTCTCGCCCGGAAGACATTTCGTATGCGTGTGAGCTGAAGATTGACGGCCTCCACATGGTGCTCGCTTACGAGAAAGGCCGGCTGAAAACGGCAGCCACGCGCGGGGACGGCACGGTTGGCGAAAATGTTACTCAAAATATTAAGACTATTCACAGCGTGCCTCTCAAGCTCGCTGAGCCGATTGATCTCATCGCTGAGGGCGAAGTCTGGTTGTCAAGCGAGATGTTGAAGAAAATTAATGAGGTTCGGGAAAAAACCGGCGAGCCGCTGTTCGCCAATCCGCGCAACGCCGCCGCCGGTACCATCCGCCAGCTGGATTCCAAAATTGTTGCTGAACGCAATTTGTCTTTGACTGCCTACGATATTTCTTCCGGCAATTCCCCGCTCACCCAAGAAGAGGAATTGATTGAGTTAAAAAAAATGGGTTTTAAAACTGACACTCATTGGCAGGTTTGTAAAAATTTGGCGGAAATTTTTCAATTTTATCATCAAATAAAGAAACAGCGCGGCTCGTTTCCGTTTTGGATTGATGGCATTGTGATAAAAGTGAATCAGAAAAAATATCAAAACGCTTTGGGTTTCACCGGCAAAGCGCCGCGCTGGGCGATTGCTTTCAAATTTCCAGCCGAGCAGGGGACGACTAAAATTAGAGAGGTGTATTGGCAGGTGGGGCGCACCGGAGCCCTGACGCCGGTGGCGCAGATGGAACCGGTTAAGTTGGCCGGTACCACCGTAACGCACGCCACCCTGCATAATTTTGACGAAATCACGCGCTTGGGAGTAAAAATCGGCGATACCGTCGTGGTGGAGAAAGCCGGCGATATTATTCCCAAAGTGATTAGAGTATTGGATAAAATGCGCGCCGGCGCGGAAAAAGAGATAAAAAAACCGGCCAAATGTCCGGTGTGCGGGGGGGCGGTGGGGAAAAAAGGCCAACCGTCAGCTGTCATCCTGAGTGAAACGAAGGATCCCTTAAACTCAAAAATAAGGGATTCTTCGGCTACGCCTCAGAATGACAAGGCCAAACCGGACAGTGTATCAGTGGCGCTGTACTGTCTGAACAAAAATTGTTTTGCCAGGGAGCTGGAGCTAATTATCCACTTCGTTTCCAAATCCGCTTTTGACATTGATCATGTGGGAGAAAAAATTGTGGAGCAGTTGGTCGGCGCCGGGTTAATTGAAGATGCGGCTGGCTTGTTTGCTCTTACTGTTGATGATTTGACGCCGTTGGAACGGTTCGCGGATAAGTCCGCCCGGAATTTAGTGGCGGCGGCGCAAGGCGCGAAAGAAATTACCTTCGCGCGCTTTATCAACGCTCTCGGAATTGGCAATGTCGGCGAGGAAACTGCCGAGGTTCTAGCTGAATATTTTGGCACACTGGAGAAATTACAACACGCCACCACTGAACAGCTTTATAAAATAAACGGCGTAGGTGAAAAAGTAGCGCGGTCAATTTTAGAATATTTTGCGAATGAAAAGAATAGAAAGTTTGTAGAAAAATTATTATCCAATGGCGTCAAAATCACTAATCATAAATCACTAATCATAAATCAAAAATTATCCGGCCAGACGTTTGTATTGACGGGAACGCTAAGCGCGATGAGCCGCGATGAGGCGAAGGCAAAATTGAAATCCTTGGGGGCGGAGGTGGCAGAATCGGTGAGCAAGAAAACTACGGCGGTGATCGTCGGCAGTGAGGCGGGGAGCAAGCTCGCCAAAGCGGAGAAATTGGGGGTACGGGTACTGGGCGAAACCGAATTTTTAGGACTTCTTAAAACGTGATATACTGATAGTCTATGTTTCGTTACATCCGTTGGTTTAAGGATCTGACAATTAAAGATATTCCTTTGGTTGGAGGGAAAAATGCCAGCTTGGGAGAAATGTACTCCAAACTGACCAAAAAGGGCGTACCAGTGCCCAATGGTTTCGCGTTGACGGCCGAGGCTTATTGGGCTTTTATCAAAGATAATAAGCTGGACAAGCAGATTAAAGCCGCGGTCAAGGATTTGGATGTAAAAAATATAAAATTTTTAAGCAAAGCTGGGTTGAAAATACGCGGCTTGATTTTGAATGCCAGTCTTCCAAAAGAGGTGGAAACGGAAGTGATTAAGGCGTACCGGGAGTTGAGTAAGACAGCGACCACTCACCCAGCGTCCCTCTCCCGCGGGGAGAGGGCGGGGATGGGCGTGGCCGTGCGGAGTTCCGCCACCGCCGAAGATTTGCCGGACGCCTCTTTTGCCGGCCAGCAGGAGAGCTATTTGAACGTGCGCGGCGAAAGTGATTTGCTCCTGGCTGTACAAAAATGTATTGCCTCGCTTTTTACCGATCGGGCGATTTCTTATCGCGAAGCCAAAGGTTTTGACCATCTGGCCGTCGCGCTGTCGGTCGGCATCCAGCAAATGGTGCGTTCGGATTTGGCTTCAGCGGGCGTGATGTTCACTTTAGACACCGAATCTGGCTTCAATGGCGTGGTGCTTATCAACGGCGCTTATGGTCTCGGCGAGTACGTCGTGAAAGGCCGCGTGACGCCGGATCAGTTTTTTGTCCACAAAGAAGGCGTGAATAATGGGTTTAAGTCCATCATCAGCCGCCGTCTGGGGAGCAAAGAAGTGAAATTAGTCTATGGCCATCCGCCAACTGGCGGAGGCACCAAGCAGGAAAAAGTGCCGGCGCTGGATCAGCGTAAATATTGTTTGACTGATGATGAGATTATTCAGCTCGCCAAGTGGGGCATAAAAATTGAGGAGCATTATGGTCATCCGATGGATATTGAGTGGGCCAAGGACGGCGCCACCAACAAATTATTTATCGTGCAGGCCCGTTCCGAGACCGTCAAGTCACGCGCGCCGCTGAATGTAATGGAAACCTATCGCCTCAATAAGCGCGGCAAAGTAATTTTGGAAGGCGTGAGCGTGGGGCAGAAAATCGGGCAGGGATGCGCGCGCGTTATCAATAATCCGTCGCAGATGAGAGAATTCAAGGCGGGCGAAGTTTTAGTAACGCGTCTCACCGACCCCGATTGGGAGCCGGTGATGCGCATCGCGGGCGCGATTGTCACTGAACAAGGCGGAAAAACTTCGCATGCCGCCATTGTTTCGCGCGAGCTGGGCATTCCGTGTCTGGTCGGCGCCAAAAAAGCCCGCCAGCTGGTGAAGCCGGGCGAAGAAGTCACGGTATCTTGCGCCGAAGGCGAGGCCGGTTATCTCTACCACGGTCTTTTGCCGTTTGAAGTGGAAAAAGTTGAATTGAAAAAGCTGGAGCCGATCAAAACCGAAATTATGATGAACATCGGCAATCCGGATCGCGCTTTTGATTTATCGTTTATTCCGAACGATGGCGTCGGTTTGGCGCGCGAAGAATTTATTTTTACCAATTTTATCAAAGTGCACCCGCTGGCTTGTGTGCATTATCGGGATATTAAAGATAAGAAAGTTAAGAAGCAAATCAATGAATTAACTTTGGGCTATAAAGATAAAACTAAATATGTAGTGGATAAGCTGGCCGAAGGCATCGCCCTTATTGCTGCCGCTTTTCAGGGGAAAGACGTGATTGTTCGTTTGTCGGATTTCAAAACCAATGAATACGCCGCGCTCATCGGCGGCGCCAATTACGAGCCAAAGGAAGAAAACCCGATGCTCGGCTGGCGGGGCGCGTCGCGTTATTATGACGCCAAGTTTAGGCCCGCTTTCAAATTGGAATGTGACGCTATCAAAAAAGTGCGCGAAGAATGGGGATTGAAAAATGTCATTGTGATGGTGCCGTTTTGCCGCACGGTGGAAGAAGGCCGGAAAGTGTTGGCCACTATGAAAGAGTTCGGGCTGGAACGCGGCCAGAGAGGCCTGCAAGTGTATGTGATGTGCGAAATTCCGGCTAATGCCATTTTGGCGAAAGAGTTTAGCGAAATTTTTGACGGGTTTAGCATTGGAAGCAACGATTTGACCCAGTTCACGCTTGGAGTTGACCGCGATTCGGCGCTCGTCAGCCAGATATATGACGAAAATAATTTGGCGGTGAAAAAACTTATCCGCGAAGTGATTCAGACCGCCCACCGATACAATCGCAAAGTAGGTATTTGCGGCCAGGCGCCGAGCGACTATCCGGAGTTTGCCGAATTTTTGGTACAAGAGGGAATAGACAGTATTTCCTTAAACCCAGACACGGTGCTCAAAACCAGAGCGCGTATCGCCGCCATGGAGAAAAAAGTGGGCGTGCGCGCTGCCGCCAAACCAATGCCGGCGGTAGTCAAAACCGCTTCGTTCGTCGGGGTGGTATTTCTCTCTTTGGTGCTGGCCGGCTTCTCTTGTCAGACTATTAGCGACCGTGAAGCGCAAAAGCAAATAAAACAGCAGGTTGAAGAACAATCATTGCTCGTCAAGCATCAAATTCGTCAGGAATTACAGGCCAAAATGGAAGCAGACAAGAAAAAAGAGCGCGCGGTTTACAATGAATCCGGTTTTGCGGAATTCTCCCTGAATTATCCGCGCGGTTGGGAGGTAAGGAGGTGGGGCAACGGCGTGGAGTTTAGCGGCGCCGATGGAGAATTTTTTAAGGTGGTGCGGCAAGGCGAAGTAGCCGCTCCGGTCGTTGAAAATCTTACCACTTCTTTGCGTTGGGGTTTTCCGGCCAAGGAATTTATCACCAATAAAGACGGCCAAAAAGTAAAAATGATAGAAATTTTTCCCACCGGGTTCAGAAAGAAGATGCCGGAGTTTGTTCTGCAGGGCAGCTCGCGGTATTTTGATGAGATTTTGGGAAGCATTAAAGAATTCAGCGGCAAGTAATACGAATCTTCCCCTTCGGGAGGATTTGTTAGTTTATAAATTCCGATAAATATCATGTTTGCCGATGGAGATAAACAGAATATCGCCATTGGGCTCGCGTTCAAAAATTATCCGATAACCGCTACTGATGTAAATTGACCACAGCCCTTTAAGTTTGCCCTGCAGGCCGTGCAGTCTAAGGGAAGGGTGCAAAGGATTGGCCTTAAAAATGTTCTCTTTTTTAGCGGCAAAGAAAGGCTTAATATTTGTCTCATATGGTTATTGGTTAATTAAGATATTTATATTGTATTACACTTGTAATACAATGTCAACGTTTGGCTGTGTGTATGTGGGGGTGGCGCGAAACGCGCGCGGCGATTGACAAACGATTGACTTTGTTATACAATTTACCAATAAATTTTGGGTCGGTAGATCAACTTGGTTAGATCGCTTCCCTGTCACGGAAGAGGTTGCGGGTTCGAGTCCCGTCCGACCCGCTAAAAGTTTGTGCCGGCCAAAGAGAAAACAATCCATTGTTTTCTCTTTGGCCGGTTGCGCAAACAGCGCAACCACACCGACGCTGGCCGACGTCGCAGAGAATCGGAGGAAACCAAATGGTGCTCCGTCAGTTCGGAAAAATTTTAGTCCGCGTGGACGACCTGTCGCCCGAGGAAAGGACACTCCTGGAGGAGAGCAACCGTTCTAAAAAACAAAAAAAGGCCCTGGAAGTGCTCGGCAATAGGCAAGAAGCGAAGGAGGGGGCGCTTCCACCACATGCCAAACACTCTCAAGGTCTTTATGGTAGGGTGATTATAACAGATTTTTTTTGCCTGTCAACAACTGGTGATGTGGATAATCTTAGCGGGCAGTTTCCACGATTTTTTTGAACAAAGCCGGGTATTTTTGGGCGATGGTGGAGAGGACTTTGCGGTCTAAGCCAATCTGTTTTTTCTTCAAGAGTCCAATCAACTGGCTGTAACTCAAACCCAAATCGCGCACGGCGGCGTTGATGCGCACGTTCCATAATTGGCGGCTGGAGCGTTTCTTGGCGCGACGGCTGGCGAAAGCGTATTGTCCGGCTTTCATCTTGGCCACTTTAGCCACTTTAATTTTTGATTTGCGCCCCCATTTGTAGCCTTTGGTATGTTTGAGAATGCCGCGGCGGCGTTTGGCGTGGAGCAGCCCACCTTTAATGCGTGTCATATCAACAAAGTGTTAAGTAAGTATTAATTAGGAATTTGGCAAATTTATTTGCATAATGCGGTTGAGCCGCGCGCTCATCACCACGTCAGATTTTTTGTTCCGGCCGGTCTTGCCGCTTTCGCGGGCGTTGAAATGGTTTTGTCCGGCAGTACGCTTCATGATTTTTCCGGTTTTGGTTCTCTTGTACCGTTTGTCGGTGGCTTGGTGGGTTTTTAGTTTGGGCATACATTTATTTAACAATTTAGCAATTTAGCAATTTAACCTCGTTACGTTTGCGGAGAGACTGTTAAACTGTTAAATTGTCAAACTGTTGCCATTTGTATATTAAGATTTCGCGATAATTGTCGTCACCTTGTTCGCTTGTTTTTCCGGAGCCTGTTCGGAGCGCACTGGCATCGCGCGGTTCACGTCCTCCACGAATTTTTTAATCATTTCAAAGGCCATGCCCGCCTGCTGATTTTCTCGGCCGCGTAAAATTATTTCCACCTTTACTTTGTTGCCGTCATTTAAAAATTTCATCGCCTGGGTTTTGCGGATTTCCAAATCATGCGCCCCGATGCGCAGTGACAACCGTACGCCTTTTATTTCCACCACATGCTGGTGCGCTTTGGCGATGCGCGCTTCTTTTTCCTGCGTGTAGCGGAATTGGCCAAAGTCAATGATTTTGGCGACCGGCGGGGTGGATTTGGGATTTATTTCCACCAGATCAATTCCCTGTTCTTGAGCCAAAGCCAGGGCCGCGCTCGTTTTCATGACACCCAAATTGGCGCCCGTTTTGTCCAGCACCAACACTTCCGGAGAAACGATGCCCGAGTTAAAGCGGTAGGCTTTCTTTGGCTCTTCTTTTTTATGGCGGTGGGTAATTCTCATAATTTTAAGTGGAAGTGGCGAGAGTTGAACTCGCGTCCAAGAAAGATAACCTTAACTATCTCCATACACAGTTCACTTTGGTATTTCAATTGCTGGTCTGAAAGTGAACAAAATGCCAGCAACCTAGCTTAAGGGGTTTCACGAGCCAGTCTGTAAGCTCAGCTGTATCGCTACACTTCGTGGGTTACACCGAGGTCGCACTACGAAGTCTTATGCGTTCGATGGGTAACGACCGTCTCGCGCCTACGCTCCGAAGAGCTTCGGACGGGGAACTAGGCCATTGCCGGAGCAAAAGCAAAGACGTTTGCCAAGTTGGCAACGCTGGCTTTTACTTTGGATAACAAGTTTGCACTTATTATGGTGTCCATACTATTTGCGTGGCTATGGACAGCCACGGTATGCAAGTTAAGGGAAGCTAACCTGTCGAAACCGGTCACTCCCAGATAAGCAGCTTAAGCAAGGTAAGCAACTTAAGCAGATTAAGCAATCAGTTGCTTACTCTGCCTACTCTGCTTAAGCTGCTTTTATTCTGTCTCTCGTTTAATATCGCGATCAAGATCACGTTTTTTAATCGTTTCGCGCTTGTCGTGGAGCTGTTTGCCTTTGGCCAAGCCAATTTTTACCTTTATGAGGTGTTTGGAAGTATACACGCTTAAAGGTACTATTGTCAAGCCCTTTTCCTCTAATTTACCGCGTAAATAATCAATTTCGCGTTTTTTGAGCAGGAGACGGCGGCTTTGGGTCGGGTCGTAGGCGGCGGATTGGCCGGAAAACGCGTAGGGAGAGATATGGGCGTTCAGCAATGTTGGGTTGCCGCTGGTAAAAACGACATAACTGCCTTTGAGGTTAATTTGGCCGTTTCTGACCGCCTTGACCTCGCGGCCGGATAACATAATACCCGCCTCGTAATTTTCCAGGATGTCGTAGTCAAAACGGGCTTGTCTATTTTCCGCAAGAGTTGACATAAGGGGGGTAGAAAGGTATAACCAAACGGCAAACTAGAACTCACTGTAACATTTTTTTGAGCGATAAGCAACGCCGGGCGCGCGCGGGGGAACTTCTTTTTTTCTCTGTCATGCGGTATACTGGTTCTATATAAAAGCTATGTCATTTCGGACAACCATTTCTTTTCATCCTAAACTGGCGGCCGCTCTAGACCTCCTTTTCGGGTTGGTGTTAGTTTGGTGGGTGGGGAAAATTGGAGCGCTTTGGCTTTTTGGCGTTTGGTGGCTATTTCGCGCCGCGTGGTGGTTCGGGCTTTTGGGGTGCATGTACTATCCGCCGTTTTTGAGCCGGGCAAGGCACTGGGCGTCTCTCGCGGTTTTCAATCTCGGCGCTTTATTTTTTATTATCTTTGTTGACAGCGTGCTGGCTCGCTCCTTGGTTAAAGGCAGTCTTCTGCTAGTTCCGCTCGCCAGTTTCTTGCTCGTGCCGGAGCGTGCTGATCAGCTTTCAGTCTTAGCGAAGCCGGAGCGCCGCTGGCTATTTCTTATGAATGTATTCGCACTGGCCGGTTTGTGGTCGGGCGTTTTCGCGTTGGTAGCTTTTGGGGTGGTTGACACCAGTTTGCTTCGTTTGGCGACTGGTCTCTCGGCTGTTGTCGCGACGGCGGCCGTAAGCGTGTGGTGGTGGCGCGAATATGATCTGCCTTTCGGCAGGAATCTTTGGCTTTCCGGCGGCGTGCTCGCTCTCGTCATTTTTGAAATATTTTATTGCTTGGCTCTCTGGCCTCTAGGGTATTTGGTGAGCAGTTTTTTGATGGTGTGGCTGTGGTATGTGCTGTGGCTCTTTCTGCGTTTTTCTCAGACGGTTGAAGGTATTGATTGGAAGCGCCAGCGGTTTTTTCTAGGAGCGAACGCCCTGCTGTTTACACTATTTCTTATTTTTATCGCCCGTTGGAAATGATTATGTCTTACCCTCCGCATCTTCCCCCGCCAGTTTGTAGTGTGGCGCGGCATCATCAGTGGCAACGTCTGAAAATTATCGGTGTCGCTACTTTTTTTGGTTTGTGCGCGGGCATCTCTGGCGCCGCCATGCTTTTGGGGTGGTTGTGGCCGTGGTTTGGCATTGAAGACACCTATTTAAGTTCGCGCTATCCGGGGATTTTAGCCCGCCAAAGCATTGAAGACCAAGCGGAAAGCCGGATTGCGGAAAAAGTGTTCGCGCTCTATCAAAAATTCAGTTTGCAAAACGGCATTCACTTGCTCAACCCCGCCGACCATGTGGCTGATGGCGTTGTCGGCGTTACTTCAGGCTGGCTCATCGCGTATTTGCCGAATTTTGATGGTCGTTTTCGAGATTGGGCCATTGCCGGGCCGAACGGCACGCTCTATCGCGCGGTGAAGGTATTAGCGGATAAAAGGTCAGGGATGATATATGTAAAGATTGTTCGTTTTGAATCACCTGCTTCGTCTGAAGCGGAACAGTTCAAGGCGGCGGCGTTCGCGGAAAGTCCGCAAAAATTTGATGATGTTTTTGTGCGGCAGGGCGGGCGATGGTTTGCCACTTTTTCTGTCGGCGCGGCCGTTGCCGCTCCCGCCGAGAGCCAGCTGGACACAGTTCCGACTCCAGATGTTGGTTTGGCCGCTTCATTTAAAAATGGCTCGCTTGTCATTGACATCCAGGGAAATTTAATTGGATTTGTGGTTAATAACAGCGCGCTTCTGCCTGTCACTCCGCTCACTCGGGTCTTGAATGGCATTGAGGGTCGCACCCGCATCACTTATCAAACGCTCGGCGCGGAAGGATGGTTTAGCGATAGTCGTCCGCTCTTTGCGGGCGGGGAACAAACGGACGGATTTTTTGTGAACAGAATTGCCGCTCCAAAAATAGTTTTGCGCAAGGGCGATTTAATTACAGAGATTAATGGCCGCCCAATGACTCGGCGCAATTTGTGGTATACTATCGGGGACAAGACGGTGCGGTTGAAAATAATGAGAAATGGCAAAGAGTTGGAAGTAGAGGCGACGCCGGTGGAATTGTAAAAATACTAACTGTCATTCAGAGCGAAGCAAAGCGGAGTGAAGAATCCCCGTCGGTCATACTGTCATTCTGAATCCGCCTCAGGCGGATGAAGAATCCCTTAGACTCTGTTTATGAAACAACACGACTATTATGTTTACATGATGGCCAGCACCACAGGGACACTATACATTGGCGTCACCAATGATTTGCTTCGGCGTGTTTCCGAACATCAACAAGGGCTGGCGGAAGGTTTCACTAAAAGATATGGTTGTAAAAAGTTAGTCTACTACGAAAATTATTCCGATATTAATCAAGCGATCGCCCGAGAAAAGAGTCTGAAAGGAATTAAAAGGATCAAAAAACAGGAGCTCATCAAGACAGTTAACCCAGCATGGAAGGATTTATCGCTGGAATGGGTTTAAGGGATCCTTCGCTTCGCTCAGGATGACATACGCGCCCAGAATGACAAACTATATATTCAGTATTTAATATTTATCATTTCTCACTATGCTCTCTGTTCTCGCTCGCCATCTAAAACTCCTTTCCGTGTGGGGATTGGTCACGGCCATCATCGCCGCCGGTGTTTCACTTTTGTTTCCTTTGCAGTATAGCGCCGTGAGTAGGGTGCTTATTATTTCCAACAGTCAAAGTGGTGTTGACCCCTACACCCAGTCCAAGGCCGCCGAGCGCGTGGGGGCGAACCTCGCCGAGGTAATGCAGACGTCCGATTTTTTTAGCAAGGTGATGGAGTCCACGGTTACCTTCAACAAAGACAGCTGGAAGAAATTGACCGACCGCGCCGCCCGCAAAAAGTGGCAGAAAGACGTCCGCCCTGAAAGTGTCTATGGCACCAGCCTGCTTAAAATAACCGTCTATAGTGGCACTCAAGATGAGGCTATCGCTTTTTCCAACGCTGTCACCCAAACTGTCGCTAGTCGGGGGTGGGAATACGTCGGCGGCAACGTGGTTTTAAAGCAAGTTGACAACCCGCTTGTGTCCCGGCTTCCCACTCGGCCAAATATAGTGGTCAATGCCATCGCTGGCTTCTTCATTGGGGCCTTTCTCTCTGGGCTTTGGCTGGTATGGTACAAAAAGCACACCTGGTTTAACAAGGTTTAAAGAAACTCCCAGAAAAAGGCTAATTTTAGCGTAAATAATCCCGCCTTTCACGAAAGGCGGGTTTTTGCTAATAATAAGGCTTTTTACCTCTTGACAAAAAGGCCATTTTGTGGTTTAATGTTCTGTTGCTTGAGCGGGGGAGAAGAGAGTTTCTGGGTAGCTTGCCCGCCAGAGAGGCAGGGGCTTGACAAGATAGTCAAACTATGGTATACTGATTCGTTACGATTGAATTAGGCTAAGAATGTTTGAGAGAGCATTTCTTAGCAAGATCAACAAAACAGCCCTGAAATCTCTCGGAAACGAGAGGTTTTTTTTACATCTAGACGCCTCCTTTTAAGCCTGTCCGCCTTGGGCGGGGGAAGTACTTGAAAAGAAGCGTCTGGTTGTTCTGGATAGGCTCTTTACAATTTGCAGAGGAAATAATTCCTACACGGAATTGAGTAGTTTTATCAATTGTCATTCTGAGCGGAGCGAAGAATCCCTTAAACACAGACGCAAGGGATCCTTCATCCGCCTCAGGCGGATTCAGGATGACAATGTGATTGAGAGAGATATAACTATTGAATTCCGTGTAGGAACACTGCCCCAGTGTGGGGAAACGTTGGCCAGAGGAATCCTCCTCCGGTTGACTGACCCCTACACGGGGCAGAGAAAACAGCCGTAAGGCTAACGTCCGGTCGGATGACTGGACAAGAGGAGAAGTCATGAACCGCATCAGGATCTCCCACCCGAACCGGCCGCCGCAGTTCTACTCGGTCGGCGCCACCCTCAACCCGTCGGCCAACCCCGACCCGAACGGGACCGTGCTCGTCACGTTCCCCGACGGGACGGAGACCCGCTACCCGGACGGGACCATCTTCAACGTGGTGGTGCCGGCCGTGGTCGCGACGCCCCCGCCGGTGCAGATCGCGCCGCCCCCGCCGCCGCCCCCCGCGCCGCTCGCCAACAACGAGCAGGGCGGGAACGGCCACGTCACGGTGCCGGTCACGACGACCGGCGCGCTCGAGAACGTCCCGGGCACCCGCAAGGAGGAGTCGCGCGGCAAGATCATCGCCGTGCTCGTCGCGCTGTTGCTCGCCACCCTGGTGGGCCTCGGCGTGTACTTCCTGGCGCGCGGGAGCAACACCCCGCCCGCCCCGCCGGTCGCCACCGAGAAGGCGCTTCCGGACTGCAACTCGCTCATCGCGAGCTGCACGCTCCGGGACGAGTGGCTGTTCGCCACGGCCGCCGAGGCCAAGGCGAACTGCGAGAAGTTCATCGCGGTCGGGAACGACTGCGTCCATTGATCACCACGTGGAGTGAAGCGCTGAACCACAACCCCGCAAGACCCCGACCAAGTCGGGGAACCCTTCGGAGGATGCAATGCGCAACTTGAACGGCAGGTGCCTGGCGGTGGGCTTCATCGCCGCGATCGTGCTCGTCAACCCCAACCCCGCCCGCGCCAACAGCACGGACGCTGGGCTCGTCGCCATCGCGACGAAGCTCGTCAAGATCGACACCGCGATCGCGGCCGGCTCCTGCGCCTCGTGCGCCGGGTCGCTCGCGGTCCTGAAGGCCGACCTCGCGAAGCTCGCGGCGCTCCCGAACCTCCTCCAGGGGGAACGGGACGCGCTCACCGAGATCGACCGCAAGGCCGACGCGCTCGACCAGAAGCTCGACCAGCTCCCCAGCCTCACGGCCAAGGAGGTGGTCAACCAGCTCACGGCCAAGTACGGCGCGGGCTGGGAGGAGGCGGCGCGCAAGCCGAGTAACACCTGCTCCACGTACGTGGACGCGCTGAAGGGCGCGGGCACGGACGCGCAGGCGCTGAAGGCGCTCGCCGACGCGATCGGCAAGTGCGCCGAGCAGGGCGCGGTCGCGACGGAGCTCGCGAAGGTCGTCTGCATCAACGGCGGTGTGGTGAAGACCAACACCATGACCGTCGTGTGCGACAAGCCGCCGCGGCCGGCGGCAGTTCCGCCCGCCGCCCTTCTGCCCCCGCCCGCCCCCGTCGTCACGTCCTCGCGGACGTTTGCGGGCTGGGCCCTCTCCGGGCTCGGCGGCGCGGCGGCTGGCGCCGCCGTCGGCTGGTACGCCGGCAACGAGGCCAAGGCGGTCAAGATGACCGACCGAGGCCTTGACTGGGGCGGCGCCCCCCCCGGCGCGCTCATCGGCGCGTTCATCGGCGCGGCGGCTGGCGCCGTCGTCTACGGGCTGGCCAGCACCAGCCAGTAGAAGCAGCGCCTCTGCAATCACCTGCGGTACCCGGGTGGCGTCGCAAGTAGACGCAAAATGGGTACCAACGTGGGGACGGGAGAATGAGACTTTTCTAGACAACGGCAAAACTCGTCCTCTCTCCAATTACTTTCTTTTCCAAAAGAAGAGGAGGTTGAAGGGAAGTTACGAATCGTTCTTTACAATTTAGGAAAGGTAAATAAGTGTCTTACACGGAATTGAGTAGTTTTAGCAACTGTCGTTTCTAATTGTCATTCTGAGTGAAACGAAGAATCCCTTAAACTAATAGGCAAGGGATCCTTCACTTCGTTCAGGATGACAGTGCGACTGAGTGTGACAATACAACTATTGAATTCCGTGTAGGAACACTGCCCCAGTGTGGGGAAACGTTGGCCAGAGGAAACCTCCTCTGGTTGACTGACCCCTACACGGGGCAGAGAAAACAGCCGAAAGGCTAACCGGTCCGGTCGGATGACTGGACACGAGGAGAAGCCATGACCCGCACCACCCCCTTCCTGCTCGCCGCCCTCCTGCTCGCCGCCGCCTGCGCCGTGGAGGAGGGCCGCACGCCCCCCGCCGCCGGCAAGGACGGCATCCCCGGCGAGACCGGCGCCGTCGGCCCGGCCGGCCCCCAGGGCGACCCGGGTGCGCCCGGCCCGAAGGGCGACAAAGGCGACAAGGGCGACACCGGCCCCGCGGGCATCAACGGCGTCGACGGCCTGCCCGGCACGCCCGGCCTCCAGGGGCCGAAGGGCGACACCGGTGCGGCCGGCGCCCCCGGCCCCAAAGGCGACAAGGGCGACAAGGGCGACAAGGGCGACAAGGGCGACAAGGGCGACAAGGGCGACAAGGGCGACACCGGTGCGGCCGGCAGGGACGCCACCCCGTACACCGACGCGCAGGCGGCCAGCGCCGCCGCGGCGGCGCTCCAGGGAGACCTGGACGCCATTCGTGTCCGGCTCGCGGCACTGGAGGCAATGGCCTCCGGCTTCTGCACGGCGAACGCGCAGTGCCGTTCCGGCAACTGCGTGATCGTCGCCCCCGCGACCACGGGCACCTGCGCCGCCCCCCCCACCCCCCCCGGTTCCATGGCCCCGCTGACAGTCACCGCGGTCGGCCTCACGGTCGCCCAGGTGGACTGCTGGAACGCCGCCGGCACGGCGTCGGTGAAGGGAACCGGTGCGGGCACCATCACGTGCCCCGCCGGCTTCGACGCCTCGCTCGTCATCCCCAACACGGTGACGGGCGGCATCTGCACCGGCGAGCGGGGTCTCGCGACCCCGACCGCGGTGCACCTCATCAACCTGCCGGGCGGCACAGCCACCTGGCAGGGCTGCCAGCGGTAGCGCCCGAACGGGCACCTTGACAATAGAGAAGTCAGGGAAACCTTTCTCTTTCCTGTCTCTGAAAGGAAGACAGGGGCTGGTCGTTCTCTACGACCAGCAGTTCTCAATGCGCATCTTTTAGCAATGAAGATACGCAGTGACAGACTGAAAGACTCTGAAGAAAAATATCCATCGTGCGTTTATTTCGCCTCTCATCCTAAACAGATAAGGGCGGCGAGAGAAACTCTCTCCACGATGGATATTTTTTTTGTTAAATGGCTTTTTGTCCGAGAATATAATATAATTGCTGTGTACACGAACTCATACAGGGTTTTCTCAATTGTCATTCTGAGGTCGCCTGAGGCGACCGAAGAATCCATGTCGGTCGTACTGTCATTCTGAACGGAGTGAAGAATCCCTTAAACAAGGGCAAAGGGATCCTTCATCCGCCTCAGGCGGATTCAGGATGACAACCGATACTAATGATGACAAACGCTCCGTCCAATATGTCCGACATTTTTGCTTACATTTCCGCCAATTACTTTACCCTTTTCTTGCTCGGCGCCGCGGCGGCGCTCGGGCTTGTTCTTATTTTTTTTCTGGAAAAAAGTTATTATCTCATCTACGTTTTGCTCATTTGGTTTCCTCTGGAAAACCTCATCTTGCGCTTCACGCCCCTGGAATACTACGCGCCGGTAAAATATTTTCCGGAAATTTTAATTTATAGCGCGCTTTTGGCGGGCTGGTATCGTTACGCGAAGCGCGAACAACGTTTTTTTTTACGCCTGCCGGTCAACCGGTGGTTTCTCGCTTTTTTAGCCGTTGGCGTAGTATCGTTAATTATAAATTGGTATAATCCGGTCGTTTGGCTGTTGGGGTTGCGCCAGATTTTTCGCTTCGCGCTTATTTTCGTCATTATTTTGTTTGAAGATTATTCCGACGATGTCATCAAATGGTTTTTGCGGCTGGGCGGGGGAATGATTTTGTTTGAAGCCGCGCTCGGGCTTGTTCAATATCTCGCGGGCGGCGCCCTGGACCGGTATTTATTCTTCTCCGACAGCGTTTCCATTGCCGGCGTGGCCGAGCTGGAGGGTCTGCGGCAGTTTTGGGCGCCCGGGGAGCGGGTGTTTGCTAC
>Ga0209211_10004875_pt1 | contig 20493 bp, 17 predicted proteins | sample RifGroA2_FD_183992 | JGI IMG/M metagenome (GOLD analysis project Ga0209211, IMG submission 183992) | Groundwater microbial communities from Rifle, Colorado, USA - Groundwater A2 (SPAdes) (version 2) | ecosystem: Environmental > Aquatic > Deep subsurface > Groundwater | place: Rifle, Colorado...
TTTTATAAATGTTCGATTTATATTTTCACAAGCTCTTATTGTCAAAAAATAACTAAGCAATTTTCATAAAAGCAAGTTAAAAAAACAGAAAATAATATGAAACAACCATGATTAATTTTTAAACACACAAGGGAATGATTATTTTTGAAGAAAATACGCCACAGATTTCACAAATTGACACAGATCCGATAGCTATCGGATTAAAACTACCAAAGGTAGTTTCTTCTGTGTTAATTTTAGGAGAAAAATTTCTGTGTAATCTGCGTAATCTGTGGCAAAACATTATAGAATTTAAATAATTTAATTTCAGACACATATAAGATTATAAACACATGAAACAAGAATTTACAAATTTAAGTAGTTAAGTATCAAAAATCCTTTTTTTTGTAAGTTTACTTATTTTAGTTCGTTGATAATTTGAGTTATTTTTTCTTTAAGTTCAGGGATATTATTTTTTATAGAATCCCAAATAACATCGTAATCTATACCAAAATATTCATGTACTAAGATATTTCGAATACCCTTTAAGATAGACCACTCTACATTTGTAAATTTATTTTGTAAATCTTCTGTTATTCCGTTTGACGCTTCGCCAATTATTTCGAATAGTTTTATAAGAGCAAGTCTTAGCTTAAAATCGTCAATATAAGAGTTATAACTAATTCCATCAGTAAATTCCTCAATATTATTTATTGCTTCTAAAATATGTAAGAGTCTTTCTTTGTCGCTTGTTTTATTTCTCATAAATCAAGACCTTTTCTTTATCAATATATGGTTTTATTCTTGAAGATAAACCATTTGAAGATATTAAATCAACAGTTTTATTAAGCAATTTTTCTAATTGTTGTTTTATTTTAATGAATTTAAATAAATCTGTTCCTTTTTCTAATTCTACTAATACATCTAAATCACTGTCTAGTCTATAATCGCCCCTTACATAAGAGCCAAATATATAAGCACGGATAATAGGTTGATTTTTAAAAAATTCAACAATGCTTGAAATATCTATTACTGTTTTAAAAGATTCTTTCATAATTAACTGTAAAAATATAAAAAGTTCATATATTTTCAAAACTATTAAATAAAACATCATTAAAAAATCTTAATTGCAAAAATTATTTAAAAAGTTTTATTTTTTTAAAATATCCAAATTAATTTTAATATTATGTAAGTTTGTAAAAATTATTTTATGATAGTAGTTACTGGAGCAGCGGGTTTTATTGGAAGCGTTTTAGTTTCTCGGCTTAACAATGAACATTTTAAAGATATTGTTTTAATTGATGATTTTACAAAAATCGAAAAACTATCAAATCTCGAAAACAAAATATTTACTGCAAAAATTCAACGCACTAAATTTTTTACATGGCTAAAAAATAATCACAAATTTGTGCAAATTGTTTTTCATATTGGTGCAAGAACCGACACAACCGAATTTAATAAAAGTATTTTTGATGAATTCAATTTTAACTACACCAAAAATATTTGGAAAGCATGCGTAGAATATGGGTTACCTTTAATTTATGCATCGTCGGCTGCAACTTATGGGAATGGAGAATACGGCTATAACGACGACGAAAACATTATACCCAAACTTAAACCATTAAACCCCTATGGCGAATCGAAAAACAATTTCGATATCTGGGCTTTGCAACAAAAAGATAAACCATATTTTTGGGCAGGATTAAAATTTTTTAATGTTTTTGGACCGAATGAATATCATAAAGGACGCATGGCATCTGTTATTTTTCATTCTTTTAATCAAATAAAAACAACAGGCAAAATAAAACTTTTCCGCTCACACAAACAAGATTATAAAGACGGAGAACAAAAACGCGATTTTATTTATGTTAAAGATGTAGTTAACGTATTATATTTTTTAATGAATAACAGAAAAAATTCTGGTATTTATAATTTGGGAACTGGTATAGCAAGAACTTATATTGATTTGGCAAATTCAACATTTTTAGCAATGAACATTAATCCTAACATTGAATTTATTGACACACCAATTGACATTCGCGACAAATACCAATATTTTACCGAGGCAAAAATGGAAAAATTAAAATCTATTGGATACAATATCCCTTTTGCTTCTTTAGAAGATGCTATTGATGATTATGTAAATAATTATCTTTCTACAAATTCCCGAATATAATGAGCTCATTAAAAAACAAAATACAGAAATATTCAATTGTAACATTATTTACATTGATTTTATTTATAATTGTTGCATTAATATTTAAACAATCTATTTTCAATTATTTTTTAAATTCTAAAATTGAATCGTTTAATAAAAATCATGAGGGTTATGTTTCAATTCAAAGCGCTAAATTAAATGGAATTACGACAATTGAAATTTCGAAAATATGCTTAAGTCCAAACAATAACGATACACTTGTTTATATTGACAGTTTAAGTACAAATTTAAATTTTTGGAATTTATTAATTGGAAATGTTAAAATTAACTCATTAAACATTAACAACATTTCTACAAAAATAAACATTAAAGATTCTACAGATAATTTCAGTTTTTTGTTTAAAAACAAAACCGACACCCTTACAGATACAATAAATATTAAAAAAGTAAATTATTACAAACGAAGTAACATTATTTTTAATGCTTTGTTTAACCATATTCCTAACAATATAAATATTTCTAATTTAACTTTTTTATATAAAAACAAAAAAGATTCTGTTATAGCAAATTGCACAACTTTAGAATATACTGATAATATGCTAAAAGGAGTATTTTTATTAAACGACGGAAAATACAAATCGGAAGTTAGAATCGTAAGTGAAATAATACCAGATTATAGAACAGTTGGAATAAAAATTTTACAATTAGGAAAAAAAGATAAACGGCTATCTGGATTAACACAAAGTTATAATGCTGATATAAGCTTTGATACTGCATTTTTTAGTTTTATTCAATATTCTGCAAACAATAAAATTAACTTAATTGGAAAATCGTATTTAAGTAATTTAAAAATTAACCAACCTGCCATTTCTAAAACTGATGTAACATTTAACAATTTAAATTTTGATTTTAATTTTAATATTGGTGAAAATTATTTTGAATTAGATAGCAGCACAATTGTTCGCATTAATAAATTAAATTTTAATCCTTATATAAAATATAATGTAAGTCCTACCAAACAATTAACATTAATAATAAATAAAAACTATTTCCCTTCACAGGAATTATTCGATGCTCTACCCGAAGGTCTATTTCATACTTTGTACGGTATTAAAACAAAAGGCGAATTAGCATACAACCTCAACTTTTTTGTCGATTTTTCGATACCCGACTCATTAGAATTTAATTCAGAATTAAAAAAACATAATTTTTCGATACTACAATATGGTAACACAAATTATTCGAACATAAATAATGAGTTTGAATATACAGCATTTGAAAATGGCGAACCAGTAAAATCATTTTTAGTTGGCGCAAGTAATCCTGAATTTTCGCCAATAAATCAAATTTCACCTTTTTTACGAAACGCAATTTTATGTACCGAAGATGGTGGCTTTTATTATCATAGAGGATTTTTAATAGAATCTATACAGCAGTCAATAGCTGAGGATATAAAACGTAAAAAATTTGCACGTGGTGGAAGCACGTTAACAATGCAACTTGTTAAAAATGTTTTTCTAAATCGCAATAAAACTATTTCGCGAAAATTAGAAGAGATAATTATTGTTTGGCTTATTGAAAACCATCAATTATGCTCTAAAGATAGGATGTTTGAAGTTTATTTGAATATAATTGAATGGGGACCAAAAATTTATGGTGCAACCGAAGCATCAGAATTTTATTTTAATAAAAAACCTTTAAACTTATCGCTGTCCGAAGCAATATACCTTGCCTCAATTATTCCGAAACCCAAATATTTTAAATACAGTTTCGACCAAAATGGTGAGTTAATTCAATCTTCTAAAGATTTTATTAAAGCTATTGCTAACAAAATGCTCAAAAAAGAAATGATAACTGAATCTGATTTACAAAATCTTGACACAAAAATAATTATTTCGGACCATGCAAAATCATATATTATTCCATCAGACTCATTATCTACATTTCAAACAATAGATTTTAATTTTTAAAATGAAAATTTCAATACCCATTTTTCCATTACAAGTTGAGCAGGGCGGGCTGCATTTATTAGTAAAATCAAGATTTGATTTTAAGATTAAAGGATATTCAATAATTGATACAGGAGCTTCAATATCTGCATTCGATAAAAATTATTGTGAACAATTCTCAGAATTACTTATAAATATTAAAGACATACAATCTTCAGGAATCACAAAAGAATCGCTTAATGCAGTTGTTGTAAAATTTAATAAATTTTATTTAAGTAAGTATTCATTCGAAATAAATCAAGCTGTTTTAATTGATTTATCGCATATAAATAGTTTATATAAACAATTTACAAACAAACTTATTATTGGAATAATTGGCGGAAATTTTCTCGAAGAACATAATGCAGTAATAAATTATAAATCAAAAACTTTAAATATTGAAAAATAAAGCAATGAAAAATATTAAAAGCATAAAATCAATTATCGAAGACGAATCTGGAAAATTTGTTAAAGAATATAGAGAGTATAATAATTTGGGGAAAGAAATTATAAAAGAATCATATTTGGAAGAAAATAAAATAGAAGAGAGAATTATAACAAATTACAACGATAATGGTTTAATTTCAGAAGAAATAAACTATGGAGAGAACAATGAATTAAATACAAAAACTACTTTTTATTATAACGAAAACAATAAAATAAATAAAATTATTGTTGAATTTGCCGATGGTTCAAAAACAATAAAATCGTACTTGTACGATAACAACAGTAAAACTATTACTGTAACAGAAAAAAGTGACGAGAACGAATTTGAAGGAAAAGAAAAAATTACTTTAAACGATAATGGAAATATAATTGAACATCAAACACTATCTGAAGAAGACACAATAAAAGAACAAGTTAATTACGAATTTGATGAAGAAGGAAATATTTTAAATGAAGTAAATCGCAATAATTCCGAAATTACTTCAAAAACAAAGTTTTATTACAACGACAATAAAAATTTGACAAAAAGAGTAATTTCTAATGCAAAGGGTGAAACAATTGATTGGGCAATATTTAAATACGACGAAAAGGGCAATATAACAGAACAGCTATTTGGCGACCACACATTGTATAAAATTGAAAATAACGAAAACAATAAGCCAATTGTTGAGCAAAAAATAAATGCAATGGGAGTAATTGAATACTTTAAAAAGTATGAATATAATAGTAGTGGCGATTTAATAAAAGAAGAGGACTTATCGGAAACAACAATATTCGAATACACTTATTTTTAAAATAGAAAGACGGCTTCCGGGAGGAAACCGTCTTTCATTAACCCAAACAACTAACAAACTATGAAAACCTTGCAAATATATATTTTAAAAATGTAAATCCTAATTTATTTTTATAAAACGACTAAAATCGTTTATTAATTTTAGTTTTTTGTTGACAAACGTATTTCGGTGATTTACAGCAATTTAAAACGATTTAGAAAATATCATATTAATACCCAGTGTTTTAACTTAATATAGAAAGACGGCTTCCGGGAGGAAACCGTCTTTCATTAACCCAAACAACTAACAAACTATGAAAACCTTGCAAATATATATTTTAAAAATGTAAATCCTAATATATTTTTATAAAATGACTAAAATCGTTTATTAATTTTAGTTTTTTGTTGACAAACGTATTTCGGTGATTTACAGCAATTTAAAACGATTTAGAAAATATAATAGTAATACTCAACGCTTTAACTTTAAAAATAAAAGACGGCTTCCGGGAGGAAACCGTCTTTCTAACCAAACAAACTAACAAACTATGAAAACATGCAAATTTATAAACAATATATTTTAAATCATAATGTTTTTTGTTAAAAATTTTTAAAAAATGATTATTAAAATAAGTTTTTTAACAATGAACACATTTTATTTATTAATAATAATGTAAAACGATTTTGTAAATTTTATAACGGGACTTCTAAAATCCGATATCGGATTGCTTTTTTACGGTTTAACGTCATGGCAGGTCAAGCCTGCCATGACGTTAAACCACACAATAGCTTGCCTTCGAAGCATCGGGACTGTGAATAATTGTTTCTTTCAGATTTGACCTGCTTTAGCACGCAATGAAAAAAATCATTTACCCCGTTGGATATTCCATTTTTATTGCATAATAGCTATTCAACATAATTATCCTTCGGGGTAAATGATTTTTTTAACTCTGCGAGCTTAAAACTTTGCGAGAAATATGGTGCAAGTTAAACGAAAAATTATATTAACTTTGACAAGATTAGTTACTACTTATTTACATAAATACTATATTTGCAAATAATTACATCAGTTTAAAATTTATTTTATAATGAAGTCATTGATTTTAATTGCAGTATTTTTAGGAATAAATATTATATGCTTCGCACAAGTTAACCAGCTGGTTAAAATAAATCAGGAAGCCCAATTTCCTGGAGGCGACCAAGCCCTTGTGCAATATATTTATCAAAATATTAAATGGCCCGAAGCAACAAAAGGAAAATTAATAATGGATGAAATGAATATTAGTTTTGACGTACTTCCCGATAGTACGTCTATTAATGTAATTGCCCTAAAAAAAGTTGGTTATGGTATTGACGAAGCTGTTATAGATTTAATTAAACAAGCTAAATTTATTCCTTCAATTCAGAATGGCACAGCCGTTAAAATGAATATAATGTTTGTACTTCCAATTCAAGTCAGAAATTAACTTATTCTAAGAAAAGTAAAGCAACTGCAGAAGCACTTACGCCTTCTTCTCTTCCCACATACCCAAGTTTCTCATTTGTAGTTGCCTTAATAGAAATATCTTCAACCGGGATTTTAGAAGCCTTTGAAATTTCTTCTTTCATGCGATTAATATATGGAAATATTTTAGGTTTCTCGAGGCAAAGAGTACAATCAATATTATTTATTTGAAATCCTTTATTGCTAATTAATTCAACAGTTTTCGAAAGTAAAATTAGGCTATCTATTCCCTCAAATTCACTTGAGTTATCGGGAAAATGAATCCCAATATCGCCTAAATTTGCAGCACCTAAAAGAGCATCGCAAATTGCATGAATTAAAACATCACCATCAGAATGTGCTACAATTCCTTTACTATGAGGTATTTTTACACCACCTAAAATTAATGGTAAGCCTTGTTGGAGGCGATGAACATCAAAACCATGTCCTATTCTGAATTTCATTGTTCTATGTTCAAAAAAGTTTAAAAATGTTCATTGTTCTATGTTCAAAAAGTTCAAAAATGTTCATTGTTCTACGTTCATTGTTCACTGCCGACTGCTTACTGCTTACTACCTACTGCCAACTGTTCACTGTTCTATATTTATTGTTTGCGAAAATGCTAATAAATGTCCCGCCTGAGCGGAAAAACAACGAACATAGAACTTTTTTAAACTTTTTTGAACTTTTTATTTTGTTTTTGGTGCTTCGTTTCCTTTTATTCCTTCAAAATCGAACGTGAGTGTAAAACGTAACGTATTTTCTAAAGGATTTTTTTGATGTACAGGAATTAGATATGAAAAATCGAGTGCAAAAACTTTTAATTTTAGTCCTAAACCAACTGTAAAAAATTTTCGATTTCCCTTTGTAGCATCTTCATGAAAATAACCTGCTCTTAGTGCAAATTGTTTTGCATACCAGTATTCTAAACCAAACGACCAGTTAATTTCGCGCCATTCTTCTTTACCACGCGAGCGGTCATCGGGATTTAAAGGGTCTGATTCAACTCCAGGAGCATCCCAAAAAGATTGAAAAATACCAACTGGTGGAGCAACGTTTGGGTCTTTGCCATATTTTATTTTCAAACCATCTTTTATGGTATCTCCATTTGCATCAACTTCACCTATACTATAATAAATAGGTGGTGATGGAACTAACAATTTGCTTAACTCAATAACACCGAGCAAACTATTATAATCGTCTAATTCAGTTTTATACGATGTTCCTAATCTTAACATACATGGTAAAAAATCTTTATCAGCACCTTCAGTATAAGAAAGTTTTGAACCAATATTTGAAATATTAATTCCTACACCAAGTTCAGCTTTTTTCTTTTGTACCTCCATTGGTTTATGATAGAAAAAAGAAACGTCTGAAGCAAATGCCTGTCCTGCTTTAGTTTGTGAACCAGTTCCGGAATATCCGCCAGTTAAATTTGAGTTTATATAGCGTAAGGCAATTGAACCTGACAAATTTTTCCCGAGCAAACGACTATAACCTATATCAAGAGCAAATTCGTTTGGTTTATGCTGTCCGACTACACTTCCATTAATATCTGTAAAAGTTATATCACCAAGCGAAAAATATCTTAAAGAAGAACTGATTACCTGACCACCGCCAATTTTCTTATATCCGCACAAGTATGCTAAATTAATATCATTTACTAATTGTCTTAACCAAGGCGTATAGGAAACTGAAATTCCAAAATCGTTTTTCATAAAAGCATATTTTGACGGATTATGGTGTTGTGAATTCAAATCGGGAGTTGTTGAAACCCCTGCATCGCCCATTGCTCCAGCTCTTGAGTCGGCTGCTATTGTAAGAAATGGAACGGCAGTAGTGATTGTATTTACGTCGCCGCGACCATTTAATTCTTGAGTTGTCATTTCAGTTTGTGAAAATCCAATATAACTTAAACAAGAAAATATGGTAAACATTAAAAATATTGAAATAAAACTTCTCATAATCAGACTATTGCTAAAATATAAATAAATACAAAATTACAATAAATTTTAAAGAAACGAAAAATATAAAAAATTATTATCTTAAAATCACAAGTTTTTCAAATTTATTTTGTTGTTGGTCATTTGGTGCTTTAACGGTTAATTTATAAATATATACTCCTTTGCCAATTTTATCGCCATAATCATCTAAACCATCCCATGTTATTGGTGTGCTATGAAAACTATTATTATTTAAAGTTGTTTTTATTGATTTTATTAATTTACCTGAAACAGTAAATACCTGAATTAAAACGTCTAAACTTGAGTTTATTTGGTTATGGTCGAAATAAAAATCGGTATGAGTTGTAAAAGGGTTAGGATAATTAAAAATATTTCCAATGGTTAAATCCAGAGCTTCGGAAACAACAAATTCGGTATATGCTTCAACAGAATTATTAAAAACATCCCATGCTTTAAATTTAATGTTATGCAAACCGTCTGAAATTCCTGATAATGGATATCTTACCGTTCCGCTTTGATAATTATTCAAATCGCCTTCGTAGTAATCGTTTAAAACAATGGTTTTAGCAGTATTTCCATCTAAAACTGCTGTAATATCGTGCCCTATACCATTTCCAACTGTGTTTATTCCATTTTCATCATGAAGTTTCGCATAAATATAAGGGTTTTCGTCGGTAATACCACCATAAACAAAATTTTCATCGTTTATATATAATTGAACTTCAGGACCATTAACATCAGTAATAATATCAGTTGAATTTCCACCAATAAATACATTTGTAAATCCATGCGCATCGAACACTGTTCCATTTTCTGCATAATAGCTTACTTTTCCGTAACCTATATTATATTGAATATCTTTAGGCACAACAAAAGTAAATTCAAAAATAGAATTAGTAATTGTTGCCTTACCTTTATATAATACATTGTTTTGTAATTTAAAATAAAACTTTGAACCGCCATCATTTGCTAATGTTGCAATTGTAATTGGTTTATCAAATATGGTTGGATATAAAGTGCCATTATAATTAACAACTGGCGTACTATCTTGATTTACAATGTGTCCTTTAATAGTATATTTTTGCAAAGCATGAAGAGTGTCAATAAAAACAGAGGTAGAAACTCCATTGATACTATCTGTTAAAACTAAATAATTTGGGTACGCTAATTTTACAGCAGGGTCGCCTAATAACGAAAAATTTCTTTTATTAATATCAGCATTACTTGAAGTTGCGTTTTTTGCAAGCATATATATATCACCAAGTTTAAAGTAATTTCTGTTAGAATCTTTTTTAAATATTCTATTAATAAATGATGTATTTATAGCAAAATTCGAACTACTATATACTAATCGGGTAGTAGTAAACATTGCAACAGCTCCGCCATTTTGGTTTAAAATTACCATTTCTCCTGCCGATGTTCTTGCAAAGTCATCATAACGGCTAAACTCACATGTTGCTGTAATAAAAAGTGGTAATTTTTCAAAATTTGTCCACGAATTAATATCTGCAACGCCAATTATATGTTCATGTGCAAGCCCAATTTCGTTTCCATGGCCAGTATAGTTCATCAATAATGTACCCTTTTTCATCCTGTTTGATATTGCAGTATTCACATCAGGATAACGGTCGCCATTGGGTGTAGTTATTTGCTGAAATGCATCTAAAAATATTTTATCAATATTATAAACATGGTAAGTAGTATCAATGTATGTGCAAAGTTGATTTGACTGTGACATGTGTTCGTTACTATCTTCGTCGTCGCCAATAAAAGTGAGCCAGTTTTTCCAGTCGCCATTGGTAGTTGGGTTATAATAATTTATTATTTTATTTAAAACTCCCTGAGCTTCAGCACTGTTTTTAACCGGTAATCTTCCAACTCCAATATCTAATGCTCCAACATAGTCATATTCATTATCATCTAACATTCCAAAATAATCGTCGGTGCAAAATGATGCTGTTGACGATAACGAAGATGTTGACTGATAAGTTAAAATAAAATTTGTGTTATATGAAAAATTATGGCGGTTATCATAAGACCCATCTCCATAAAACAAAAGGTATTTAGGCATAAGCGAAGTATCGGCTCCTGCTCTGTCATAAAACATTTTCATAAAATCTTTAATAGCAGTAACATCAGGACTGCCCGAAGAAAATTCGTTGTATATAATTTCAGGTGTAACAATTAACACAGATAAATTATCATTTGTTCTATGAAATTCTGCCAAAGTATTTGCATAAGTTAAAAAATCGGGATGCGACACTATTACCAAATCGGGGGTAATTAATCCATGTAAATTTTGATTTGCAACTTCTACAATATTTGTATAAGAATAAGTTATAGTACCATCAAATGCTATGTATTCATGTAAAGTATCCGATTTTGCAGTAAAAGTAAGTAAATTACCATTTAAAACAGTTGGAACAATATAAGGATTAACTGGATTTGTAACATCCCACACAACAGTATTGCTTGTTGCATTTGTAATTTGAAATTCCGAAACATTGCCAGCAACTACCGACTTAATGTCTCTAAATTGAATTTGTCCCCCTTGCATTGCAAGTTGTTTTCTTACATTTACTTCAATATAATCGAGCCAGCCCTCACCACCTTCAGCAGGTTTATTATAAGTAACATTAAAACTTAAACCAGAACTGGTTGGATTAAAAGATTTAATAAACCAATTATAATTAGCATAATTTGCCTGCACATTAACAAGTTGAACTGCTCCTATACTTGCAGTACCCAATGAAGTACTATTAACATTAAAACTAAACGAGCTGGAAACGCTAGCTCTACCATATACCATAGCCGAAAATGTGGCTTGTTCTGCTTGGTCAATCATTGGAAATGAAAAATCGAAATTACTTGTTAAAACATTATTAAAATTTTCTCCAACCCATAATTTACCGCTTTTTATAAAGTTATAAGATTCTACTTCGTGATAATTATAATCATCGAAAGTTGTTACTGTTGCATTGGGCAAATTTGTTTCGAGAGGCAAAGACTGTATTATTTTTGAACTTTCTCCATCGTCAGTAATAAAGTAATACGACTCATCGAAATAAGGGTGTATCGAATGGGTGAATATTCCTTTATCGGTGTTATATGACCAATATACAGGACCATGTAGGTAAAACAAAATATAATCGCCGGAATTAAAAATGCCATCAGTACCTTTTTCAAACCAAATAGGATTTTCAACTAAATCGTCGTGTCTATAATTGAAGTTATTTACAGATAAAACTTTTCCTCCATTTCCAAAAATTTTAATTTTATCTGGGTTTGTAAAACCCAAGTCTGAAATTTGTTTATAAGTAAGTTTATAAATACCTGTTTGGTTGATTTTAATTTTTTGCCACTTACCAGAGTTTAACACAGAACTTGAAGCATAAACTCTACTTTTAATGTTTTTAAGTTGATTATTGTTTTCTGATTTTTTAAAAGTAAACGAAACCAATTTCTCAACTGTTCCTGCATTTTTATTATGCCGCAAAGGAATAAATGAAAACTGTAAAAAAGGTTTTTTCTTAATGTATGATACTGAAGAACGAAAAACAATTTCTGTAGGAATACTATCTAAATTTAAAACACTTTTCAACTGACCTGAAGGTATAACTTCAAAATTTGCGCTTACAATTTCAATTTTTCCATCATTATTATAAGGTAACATTTTAAATTGTTCATAATAATACGGTAAACCTGTAGAAATATTTTCGTAAACAGCGTTCGTGAAATATAATAATTCGAACTTAGTGTCGTAAAGATTTTCTGCTTTGTTGGGCAGCCAATTTATTGTTCTTTCATAATTTTGCCCAAAAGAAAATATTTGAAAAAATAAAAAATAAATTATTAAAGCAGGTAATGCTCTCATTTTATTGATGTTACACATAGTATTTAGAGTCAAAATTAATAATATTTTTTATAAGTTTTTTATTTAACGAGAAAATTATACTATTATTGTGGTCAATAAAAATAAAAATTATTTGTTAAAAATTAATTTTGTTAAAAATTATTCGTATAATTGCAAATTGTAGTAAACGCAGATTGAGATGATAAAAAATTACACCGCTATTATAATTGTCCTATTATTAGGAAGTTGTGAATTTATTTATGCTCAGGATCCTCAATTTTCACAATTCTATGCTTCACCCTTATACTTAAATCCTGCTTTAGCAGGTTCAGTAAAATGTCCAAGAGCAACCTTAAATTACCGAAATCAGTGGCCTGCATTAGGCTCAACCTATGTTACCTACATTGCTTCTTACGACCAACAAGTTAGAGCATTAGAAGGTTCATTGGGTGGATACATTTATGCCGACCGACAAGGCGATGGTGCGATTTCTACTATTAATATAAGCGGTATATATAATTATACCTTTGTATTAAATAGAAAATCAAACTTAAGTATAGCATTCCAACCTACATTTATTCAAAAGAAACTTAACTGGGATTTTATTTTTCCAGACATGATTCATCCTTTATACGGTCCTATTTATCCTACGTCAGAAGTTTTAGTTCCAACAAATGAGGTAAAAAACCACTTTGATTTTTCGGCAGGTGCAATTCTTGCCAGTAAAAATTACTTTTTTGGTTTAGCTATTCATCATTTAACACAACCTTCAGAATCATTCAGAGGAAATGATGATGCAGTATTACCAAGAAAATATACTATTCATTATGGAATTAACATTCCTATTAAAGGTATGGGGTTGAAAAAAGGTGATTTAATGATTTCTCCAAATGTACTTTTCCAACAACAAAGAGATTTTCAACAAATGAACTGGGGAGTATACCTCAGTCGTAAAGGTATTGTTGGTGGAATTTGGTTTCGCCAAAATTTAACTTTCCACTACGATTCATTTATAATGACAGTAGGTTATGTGAAAGAAAAAATAAAATTTGCTTATAGTTACGATTTTACAGTTTCGCAACTTAAAAATCAAACTCTTGGTGCCCACGAAGTATCTTTTACATTTATTTTTCCTTGTAAACAGAAAAAACAAAAGTTTAGAACAATAAGTTGCCCATCATTTTAGTTATTAATTAAAATTTTAATTTAAAAAGGTTAAAATATGAATACCAAATTTTTCTTTATCGCAATGTTGTTTGTAACATCGCTTGCTTTTTTATCATCATGCGACGATAAAAAATCATCAACAACCGGGTGGAATTATAACGATGAAAAAACAGGTGGTTTTGAGTATGTGTTTTACGAAGAACAAGAAACCGGACCTGGTTTAGTTCTTATTGAAGGTGGTACTTTTTCTATGGGACGTGTTGAACAAGATGTCATTTATGATTGGAGTGCATTCCCAAAAAGAGTAACTGTATCTTCATTTTATATGGACGAAACAGAAGTTCGCAATGTTGATTACCGCGAATATCTTTACTGGCTCCGTCGTGTTTTTGTTGATTATCCCGAAGTTTTTAAAATGGCATTACCCGACACACTTGTTTGGAGAAGCAAATTGGCTTTTAATGAACCTTATGTTGAATTATATTTCAGACACCCTGCTTATCAGGATTATCCAGTAGTTGGTATTAACTGGTTACAGGCAAACGATTACTGCAGTTGGAGAACCGATAGAGTAAACGAAATGATTATGGTTCGCGAAGGTTTGCTTTATATGGACCCAACAGGACAAACCGGTGAAGAAAATTTTAATACAGAATCTTATTTAGCAGGGCAATACGAAGGTGCAGTTCGCGACCAAATGCCCGACTACGACCCAAATGGTGATGTAAGGAAAGTTAGAATGGAAGATGGAATTTTACTTCCAAAATATCGCCTGCCAACCGAAGCTGAATGGGAGTTTGCTTCATTAGGACTTCTTGGTAATATGCTTGCTGATGAACGTATTTTCAACGAAAAAATATATCCTTGGAACGGACATTATATCAGAATTGACGACCGTTCGGGTTTCGACACAAAAGATGTTGGTCAAATTAGAGCTAACACAATACGTGGACGTGGTGATTATATGGGAATGGCTGGTGCATTAAACGACAAAAACGATATTCCAAGTGATGTTAATTCATATTGGCCAAACGATTACGGCTTGTATTGTATGGCTGGTAATGTAAACGAATGGGTTATGGATGTTTACCGTCCTTTAACTTATGAAGATAACGATGATTTCCGTCCTTTCCGTGGTAATGTTTATCAAACTCAGGTTCGCGATGATGAAGGGAATATTGCAGAAAAAGATAGTTTAGGAAAAATTCGTTATCGTAATGTTACTGATGACGAAGCATTTAACCGTCGTAATTATAATACTGCTGATAATATTAATTACCTTGATGGCGATTATGAATCGAGCATTGATTATAACACAGATGAGGTAAGTAAAGATAATACCAATTCTAAAAGAATGTATAATACTGGAAAATCTGCGTTAGGCGAAAATGGAAAATCAACTGTTAGAGGTGGTTTAAATATGACATCAATGGTTGATAACAGACAAAGAGTATTTAAAGGTGGTGGTTGGAAAGACCGTGCATATTGGATGTCGCCAGGTACACGTCGTTTTATTGACCAATCGCAAGCACGTGCCGATTTAGGTTTCCGTTGTGCAATGCATAGAGTTGGGGGAGCTCAAGGATTAGGCAATTAATATATAAAAAAAACAATAAAAACCCCATAATAATGGGGTTTTTTTATTTAATTTAATGAATAAAGAAGATATATATAATCTGTACCTTAAGTGCAAAACTATTTGCACAGATACCAGAAATATTGCTAAAGACTCATTTTTTATTGCGTTAAAAGGTGATAATTTTAATGGTAATTTATTTGCAAATGAAGCAATAAATAAAGGAAGCAAATTCGCTTTAGTTGACGAAAAACAATTTGCAAACAATGAAAATATTTTTTATGTACAAAATGTATTAACCGCTTTACAAGATTTATCGCAATATCATCGTAATAAGTTTGATATCCCTGTAATTGCTATCACTGGGACAAACGGCAAAACTACAACTAAAGAACTTATTTCGGCTGTTCTGCAAAAAAAATATAACATTGTTCACACAAAAGGAAACTTCAATAATCATATTGGTGTACCATTAACTTTATTAGAAATAAATAAAAGCACTGAAATTGCAATAATTGAAATGGGAGCCAATCATCAAGGAGAAATTAAAACACTTTGCAATATTGCTTTACCTAATTATGGTTTAATTACAAACATTGGTAAAGCACATATCGAAGGATTTGGCTCACTCGAAGGAGTGTTAAATACTAAAACTGAAATGTACAGATTTTTAGAAACCAAAAATGGAAAAATATTTATTAATAATGACAATAAATTGTTACTTGTCAAAAAAAACAATCTACCTTATATAGATTACGGAAAAAATGAAAACAACTTTGTTACAGGCAAAAACCCACAATCAAATCCTTTTTTATCTTTAGAATGGAAAACCAAAGAAAATTCTAATTGGAATTTGTTAAAAACTAATCTTGTTGGAAATTATAACTTTGAAAATGTTCTTGCAGCTATTTGTATTGGAATATTTTTTAAAGTCAAGAATGAAGATATTACTGGTGCTATTTCTAAATATATACCAACAAATAATCGTTCACAAATAATAAAATCAGCAAATAATACTTTATTAGTTGATGCCTATAACGCCAATCCTACAAGTATGAATGTTGCTTTAGATAATTTTTTTGATATGAAAGCAGACAACAAAGTTTTAATAATAGGCGATATGTTAGAATTAGGGAAAGATTCTGATATAGAACACAAAATAATATTTAACAAAATTCTAAACTCTAACATAAAAGAAGTTTATTTAGTAGGAAAAACATTTTGCAACATTTCTGATAATAATACATTTAGAACATTTAACAACATAACCGAAATACTATCACATTTTAAAGAAAATCCATTAACTAACAAACATATTCTTATTAAAGCATCGCATGGCATTCATCTTGAAAAACTTACAGAAGTTTTATGAAATATATTTTAATGAAACATTCATGACCAAAAATCCGATAACTTATATATCATCAAACCATTTGTGGACTTGATGGAGGAAATAATTTATTCCAACGACAAAGAATTATTAAGGCGTTTCATTGTGACAGTTGACGTTGTATGTAATCGCGGCAACTGGTTAACATCCGAAAATCAAAACAAAGAACTAAAAGTTCTTGCACAATCTTACGACTGGTTACTTTTCCTTACCGACAATGGACTTGCAGAGTTCATTGAAAAGTTGCTCTTCAAACCAACGAAAGAGTTTGCTCCAATTCGGAAAGCATTTATTTCAAGTTATACCATTACTCTTAAGTTTTAGTCAAAAAAAAAATTTGTATAATGCCGAAATAGTAGCTGTTATAAGACTTCCGATAGCTATCGGAATTATTGGACAATTACAGATACAGCATCGGTATTATTTGCGTAATGTGAGTTATATAAACACACATTTACCATACAAATTATAAACGATGGCAATACAGAAATGAATGTTGAACTAATAGCAATAGTTTAAAAATAAGAGGGGTTCTAAAATCCGATAGCTATCGGATTTTAGAAGTCCCGATAAATAAATTTTTGGTTCATTTGGAATTATATAAATTAGTATATTTACAAAAAATAAATCACCTTTTGATGATTTTATTTTTTGTGATGATAATATGATAGTTATAAATATTTTATTAGTTGCATATAAAGACGAAATAAACACAATTGCGTTTATACAATAGTTAGCGTTCATTTTAAAAACTTAACAGCATGACTAGAAAATTATTCACTACATTCAGTTTAATATTATTTATATTTTGTGGGTTTTCTCAAAATCCCCAAAAGATAAATCCCGAAATTCTTAATAAAAAATGGGAAGCTAGTTGGATAACACATCCTGATATTTGGGGAAATGAAGAAGGTGTGTATCTTTTTCGAAAAACAATTAATATAAGTGAAATACCCAAAAATTTTATCGTTAATATATCTGCCGACAATAGATACAAATTGTATGTGAACGGTAAATATGTCTGTAATGGACCGGCTCGTGGTTCTTTATTTAATTGGTATTTTGAAAACATAGATATAGCTCAGTTTCTTAAATCTGGAGAAAACTCAATTTGTGCGATAGTTTGGAATTTCAGCTGGTATAAACCTCTAGCTCAGATTTCATTTTTAACAGGCTTCATTATGCAAGGTAATAGCGAAAATGAAAACATAGTTAATACAAATTCTACTTGGAAGGTATGTAAAGACACATCATATTCTATCATACCAATAGATTATCTTTTTGCTTATTTGGTGGGTCCAGCAGAGCAATTTAATTGTAATAATCACCCATGGAATTGGATGGGCACAAGTTTTAATGATGAGAATTGGATAAATGCTAAAGAAATGCAAAAAGGAGTTCCTTATAGGGGTATGAGCTGGGAAGGAATGCCAAATTATATCCTTTATCCGAGAGAAATCCCTTTAATGAAATATAAAAAGCAAATGTTCAAAGAAATTAGAAAATACGAAGGGATTAAAAACCCAGAAAAATTGATTATTGGTCAGGATTTAACCATTCCTGCAAATAGCAAAGTGACAATTTTATTTGACCAAAAAGAATTAACAACTGCTTATCCATGTGTAAAGTTTAGCAAAGGCACAGGAAGTAATATGAAAATAATTTATGCAGAAAGTTTTTTTATACCTAAAGATACTTCGAACAATAGCACTACAACTAAAAACCAATTAAAAGGAAACAGAAATGAAATTGAAGGAAAAGAATTAATTGGGAATTATGATGTTATTATCCCAGACGGTGGAGAGAATAGAGTTGTTGAACCTTTATGGTGGAGAACGTTTCGATATGCGCAGCTAGAAATTTCCACATCTGATGAACCCTTGATTTTACACGAATTCTTTAGTAATTCAACAGGTTATCCATTTGAAGAGAATGCAGGTTTTAAATGTAATGACTCAATATATTCTAAAATTTGGGAGACAGGGTGGCGAACTCAAACTTTATGTGCTGGTGAAACGTATTTTGATTGTCCTTATTATGAGCAGATGCAATATGTTGGTGATACAAGATTGCAAGGCTTGATTAGTTTTTATGTTTCAGGTGATTCATTGCTCTGGAAGAAATCAATTTATGATTTTTATAATTCACGGTTACCTTTCGGTCTGATTCAATGCGATTATCCCAGTTCATATATTGGTGTAATTCCAACGTATTCTTTATTATGGATACCAATGGTATATGATTATCACATGCATTGTGACGATGAACAATTTGTAAAAAAATTAATGCCCGCAATAATAGATAATTTACAGTGGTTTGAAGACAGATTGGATTCAAATGGTCTATTGCCTAAATTAGAATGGTGGAGTTTTATTGATTGGGTTAAAGATAAGAATTGGAAAAAGGGAGTCCCTCCGTTTGATTCCCAAAATAATTCTGCAATAATAAATCTATTATATGCTTATACATTGGATAAAGCATCTGCATTAATGAAATATTATGGATATGCTGAAAATAGCATAAAATATAGTGAGCAATCAAAGCGAATAAAAACTTATATTCTAAATCATTGTTGGGACGAAAAGACTGGGCTGCTGGCTGATAATGCTGATAAAAACACTTATAGTCAACATACGCAAGCTTTGGCAATATTAGTTGATTTGTTTCCTGCCGGAAAGCAAAAAGAAATTATGTTAAAAACCTACAATAATGATTCAATAGTGCAATGCACTTATTATTTTAGGTTTTATCTTGCTGAGGCTATGAAAAAAGCAGGGTTAGGTGGTTTATATACAGAAATGCTGGAACCATGGAAAGAAATGCTGAACAATGGATTGACAACATTTGCAGAAGAACCTGAGCCTACACGTTCAGATTGCCATGCGTGGAGTGCTTCTCCAAACTATCATTTTCTATCATTAATTTGCGGAATTACAACAATCGAACCTGGGTTTAAAAGAATACGAATTGCTCCGAATTTTGGAAACCTTGAATGGATTGAAGCAAAAATGCCATTAAAAAACGGACTGATTAATATAAAAATCAAAAAATCAAAAAATGGAAATATTAATGGTGAAATTGAATTGCCTAAAGATATTACAGGACAATTTGAATACAGCGGAAGAATAATTGAATTAAAAGGTGGAAATAATAAAATTGAATTATAAACGATTAATAAAAAACGAAACGCTAATCGAGTAGACTGCCCCACCAGCCAATGCTGATGGGGAGAGCCTCTCACACCACTGTACGTACCGAGCTACGCTCCTTCGCTTCACAAAACGATTATCAATCGTTTTTGTTCACGAACATATACAGCGGTTCGTTAAGTATCAGTATTCTCGCTCTTTTCACCGAAAATACCTTTGTTTTAATTTAAGATAAGGCTGGTAAACTCGAAGTTTAGACCTCCTTATCGAATTTGAAACAACTTAATCCTTCGACTATCGCTCATGGCAAGCTGTTCAGTCCTTTAGTATTTATCTCTTTGTTGGATAGCTCAGCCAGTCTGTTCGCTCGACCTCCGCAGTCATATCCCCTTTGTTAATACCATAAATACCTACTATGACCTCTGCTGACTTCTTGAATATAGCTAACTCGTAGCTTCCAAGACCTCCCCCGGTAAGAGCTTTTTCCTTCATCTGATTACTGCGGCATCTACATATTTGTTTTAAACATTTGGGGCTTTACAAAGGTGTGCTTGCTTACCCAAACAAATA
>Ga0209211_10004876_pt1 | contig 20486 bp, 16 predicted proteins | sample RifGroA2_FD_183992 | JGI IMG/M metagenome (GOLD analysis project Ga0209211, IMG submission 183992) | Groundwater microbial communities from Rifle, Colorado, USA - Groundwater A2 (SPAdes) (version 2) | ecosystem: Environmental > Aquatic > Deep subsurface > Groundwater | place: Rifle, Colorado...
GCAAACATGGGCGGAGGACATGCTATACTCCCTGCATTTATATTGGGATTATTGATGTCACAACATTTTTCTGAGACATCCGAAACTAAGGTGGTTAAGAACAGGCTGAGGACTGTAGCATTTGCAGTTATCACACCCTTATTTTTTATTGTTGTCGGAATGAAAGTCTCCCTCTCCCTGGTCCTATCAGCAATAGGATTATTCGTTGCACTCTTTGTAATTAAACAGCTTGCCAAGTTCTGTGGAGTCTATTTTTTTGCAAAAAAGTATATTCCTGACGGACACATTTATTCAACGCTGTTGATGAGCACAGGCCTGACCTTTGGATTAATTGCAAGTATTTTCGGTCTGCAGTCAGGATATATAGATAATGTACAATATTCGGTGCTGACAGGTGTACTTATCGCAAGCGCAGTAATCCCTACATTTATAGCACAGAAGTGGTTTATGCCTGTTCATGCTGAAGACCTTGTTGACCTTGATAGCTGATGATTTGAGCTATATTCTGTGATAGAATAAACATGTGTGTGGCGGTTCATGAGAAAAATGATGATTCGTATCAGGTTTCATGGCCGCGGCGGCCATGGGATTAAGACAGCAAGCCGTATAGCCGGTACAGCAGCATCTATGGAAGGATTCAATGTCCAGGACTTTCCACTATATGGGGCTGAAAGGCGCGGAGCACCTCTTACAGCCTATACCCGCATATCTGACGGGACAATCTTTGAACGCGGGATAATAAGCAGTCCGGATATTGTAATCATAGCAGACGACTCCCTCATTGAAGACCCCATGGCAGATCCTCTGAATGGTGCAGATACCAATACCATCATAATAATTAATACGAATCGCCCGCATGATATCAGTGAGGGATTAGCCGCCAGAGGCCGTGTATTTCTCATTGATGCGACAGAGATCAGCATGTCTGTAATAGGTAAAGGCTCAGCAATCAGCGCCGCAATGGGCGCAGCAGCCTGCAGGGTTACCGGATTGATTAATAAAGCGACCGTAGAAAAGGCTGTTGTTAAGGAATTAACATCCATAGGTATCTCTTCTGAGGAAATCATACGTAAAAATGTTGAAGTTGCAGGAACATGCTTTGACAGTCTACCATCATTTGAAATAATTACGCGGGCTGAAACCTCACAGCTTTTGACAAAGACCATAGTCCTGCCATATGAAGCACCTGCCATTAGTACTCCAAACGTAATCGCAAGCGGAAACATAATTGAAAGAAAGACCGGTAAATGGCGGACATTCAGACCTGTGATTAACTATGACAAATGCAATCACTGCTGGATATGTTTTGTGTGGTGTCCTGACGGTGTAATATCTCTGGATGATAAAGAATTCCCGCATATAGATTATGACCATTGCAAGGGTTGCCTTATATGCTATGAGGAGTGTCCAATTAAGGCAATAACCGTGGAACGGGAGAGTTCAAGCAATGAGCAATGAGCGCCGAGCGATGAACAATTAGTAGCCGTTAGTAAGTGGGGGGATAAACTTTGGCGAAGGAATTGATTACTGGCAACGTGGCCGCAGCATGGGGTGTAAGGCTTGCAAATGTGGACTATGTCCCGGCTTTTCCGATAACACCCCAGACTGAAATAATTGAAACACTGTCGCAATGGTTTGACGATGGCATTATGAATGGGAAGTTCGTAACCATGGACTCAGAGCATTCAATGGTTACAGCCGCCGGAGCTGCCTCGGCTACAGGTGCAAGGGTATTTACTGCAACATCAAGCCAGGGATTGCTATATGCACTTGAGGTCCTTTATACCATTGCCGGATGGCGGGTCCCCCTCGTAATGGTAAATGTCTCAAGGGCACTGGCGTCACCAATTACTTTAGAACCGGACCATAATGATATACTCAGCGCAAGAGACTCAGGCTTTTTGCAGATCCACACAGAGACGTGTCAGGAGGTCATGGACTCTGTACTGATGGCATACAGGATAGCAGAAGATAAAAAGGTGCTTCTCCCTTTTTTAATAAACATGGACGGGTACTACCTGTCGTTTACAAGGGAACCTGTTGAAATCCCATCCAGGGAAAAAGTTAAAGAATTCCTGCCTCCGTACAACCCGACACACGCTTTTTTTCATGCATCAACACCAATGTCTCAGGGTGTCGCTGTATTAGGAGGTCCAACCTACTCGTACTTTAAGTATCAGATGCATATGGCGTCACAAAATGCAATCGAGGTGCACAACACCGCAGCAGATGATTTTAATCTGATTTTCGGAAGAAAATACGGGGTAATAGAAGAATACAGGATGGATGATGCAGATTACGTAATTGTGATGAGTAATACATTTGCAACAAAAGGGAAGACAGCAGTTGACAGGTTCAGGGACAAAGGGATCAAGGTTGGCCTTCTCCGTCTTAGACTTGTAAGACCATTTCCGGGAAAAGAAATAACAGCAGCGCTTAAACACCGGAAAGGAGTTGCAGTGATTGATCAGAATATATCAGTTGGTTCAGGTGGAATATTCTATAGTGAAATCGCTTCTTCATTATATAATGAGACAAAACGACCTGTTATGTTATCGTTTGTAGGCGGTCTTGGTGGTAAAGATATAAGCTTCGTAGAATTTCAAAAGGTACTGGATGATACAATCATGGCATCAGAAACCGGTATTGTCCCTGCCACTCAGCTTCTTTATACTGAATCTGAATGGCAGCAGATGAAAAAACTGCTTGAGATAGCCGGTAAAACTCGACAGTAAGACACATTATGGAGTCTGATACAAAATACAAAAGACTCAAAGACCTATCAAGAGAAGAGTTCATCCTTCCCGGTACAACTGTGTGCGGCGGCTGTGGAGGGCTTGAAGCCCTGCGGCTTTTTCACAAGGTCCTCGGTAAAAATGTAGTATTTGTCAACGCCGCAGGATGTTTTACCCTGCTTGCACTTTTTCCATATTCTCCATTCAGGGGATCATGGCTCTATACTAACATGGCATCAGCTCCTGCAGGAGCCCAGGGTGTGCGTGATGCATTGGATATTCTCATCGCCTCAGGAAGACTTAAACCTGAAGATGACATGAAAGTAGTAGTACTTGCCGGAGATGGGTCAACTTATGATATGGCTCTGTCTTCAACATCAGGAGCTATTTTCCGTGATTTGGATTTCTACTATTTTTGCTACGATAATGAGGCATATGGTAACACCGGTATGCAGATGTCAAGCGCATCACCTTATGGTTCAATGACCACGACTTCAAAACCTGCACACCTGTCTACTGCAGGAACAAGAAGCCATAAAAAAGATATCTTTGAGATCTGGAGGGCACACAAACCACCTTATATTGCAACAATATCCCCCAGGCACCCTGTAGACCTTTCAGAAAAGGTCAGCCGCTCCATGCAATACAAAGGCCCGAAACTCTTCATTGCATTCTCGCCATGTCCCACAGGCTGGATGTATGACCCGTCGCTCACTGTTAAAATAGCCAGGCTGGCTGTAGACACCGGTATCTGGGCATTGAAGGAAGCAATTAATGGAGAGGTCAAACACACATATATACCATCGAAGTTTAAACCTGTCGAAGAATACTTAATGACTCAGGGACGCTTCAATCACCTGTTTTATCCGGTACGACAAGATAAAATACTCGAGGATATACGAGAGGATATAAATAGCTACTGGGAACAGTACAAGAAATAGTGAGGTATGATGGATAATTATTTTGGGCAGATTAAAACTTGGCTTGACAACCTTCAATATTATAAATATAATTAGACACATTTATACCTGCAAATCTCAATTTTGCATCATACGCAACGCCTGAATAGCAACATCATTGACACATCCTCGATTAGGTATAATATTTGCAAAGTTAAACCATCAATAAATGATAATTTTACAGGAGGGTGGAATTTTCAGAACCACAAATTAGTATATGACCGAAAACTTATCTTTTTCTATACGTAAAAAAGATGATATAGCAATACTCGATTTAAATGGTAAGGTTATTGGGAGCAGGGCGCTTCACCTCAAAGATGAACTTCTGCGATTAAAGAAAGACGGTGTATCAAGCGCGCTCCTGAATTTTCAAAATGTTTCATCAATTGATTCCCTATGTGTTTTTGCCATACTCTCGGGCCTGGAAAGCGGTCTTATCACAAAAATATTTCACATGAATACGACCTGCAGAGACATTTTTGGACAAAATCGTGCTGCAAGCGTCATCCCTATTCTGGGATCAGAAGAAGAGGCATTAGGTAATACAGCTAAGACCGTTTCAATGTCAAAAGACATGAGGAAATACCAGCGAATCAGTACAAATATTCCTGTAGAAATCTCAGTAGGCAGCCAACAACAGCCGGGCGTTCTTCTAAATATAAGTGAAGGAGGCACGTTAATAGGATATTTAGACCCTCTTGATGAAGACACATATAATATCAGGCATATCAACATTATAATGAAACTGCCCGTACTCGGCTCTATTGAATTAGAAGGAAAACCCGTCAGATTCAGCCAGACAAGCGATATGAATACAATTGGAATGGAGCTTATATCAACTGAAAAGAACTGGAAATTAGTTAAACAGGTCTGCGAAGTAAATACACACCTATCAAAATAATCCCTAAATCTTGTTCTATAACTCTCTATTTTTATCTATTATTGACAACCCTATTGTATGTAGAGTAATATAATCAAGTTTAAAATTGTTCACTTAAAAGGAGCTGTTTCCCACCTATGGAGCTCTTCTGGGAAAAGGTTTTAGGGTTACGGATAAGCAAAAAACTCGTCGAAGTTTGCAACAATTGGGGCTTTAATATCCACTACTATAACAGCGTTGGTCAGGAAATAAGGAGTGTCTACAGATCCGACACAACACTGTGCAATTTTATTGAACAATCACCGCCGGCCAAACAAGCGAGTAATAGTTGGATTAAGAAACTTACGACACTAACCAGAGATTCCAGACAACCTTTCATAGACAAATGCCCGGCAGGCCTTACAGGCCTTATAGTACCGATATTTAACAACGACAACTGCCTGGGTTATGTGATGGCTGTCGGAGTATTAGAGCACGCGCTTAGTAAAAAAGAGATTGAAGACCTGAAGAATGATGTATCAAATTTAGGTGTGGAGCCTGAGGAGTTTGAGAAAAGACTCATTGAGGTCCCGGTAGTAAATTCAGAGAAATTAGAGGTATTTAAAGGCCTTCTCCAAACCATGGTCGAGGAGATGGTAAGCTATCAGAGGGAGATCACGAAAGAAGAGCATCCAAGCCCTTTGACCGAGATGATGAAGAAATTCGACTTCTCCAGTGTTGTAGGAAAAAGCCCTCCTCTCTTAAGAATATTCGGAACACTTGAGAAAATTATACCAAGTGACAGTACTGTACTATTGCTCGGTGAAAGCGGAACAGGCAAGGAGATGATCGCCCGGATCGTTCACTATAATAGTCCAAGGAGAGATAAGGCTTTTATTGCAGAAAATTGCAGCGCATTCAGCGAAAACCTGTTAGAATCTGAACTATTTGGACATGAAAAAGGCGCTTTTACCGGCGCTATTATACAGAAAAAGGGGCTCTTTGAGTTGGCTGACGGCGGCACTTTTCTCCTGGATGAGATAGGTGATACGAGCCCTGCCCTTCAAACAAAAATGCTCCGTGTTCTTCAGGATGGTGTCTTCAAACGTGTCGGAGGTACAAAGTTTATACATGTTGACGTACGTATAATTGCGGCCACAAACAAAGACCTCAAAAAAATGGTGGAAAAGGGAACGTTCAGAGAAGATTTATATTACCGTCTGAATGAAATAAAAATACACCTCCCCCCCTTAAGAGAGAGGCATGAAGATATTATCCTGCTGTCAAACTATTTCCTGACAAAGTTCTGCTATGACCGTAATATACCGGTAAAACAGTTGTCCGATGAAGTAATGGAATACTTTACCAACTACAATTGGCCGGGTAATGTAAGAGAGTTGCAGAATGAAGTAAAAAGGACAACCCTCTTAGCCGGCTTTGATACGATTATTACAAGAAAGTTACTTTCACCTAATATTGTCGAAGAGGTCGAAAAAAAATCATATTTAAAGAAACCCAAGACATCCGGGACACTCAAATCTATCGTAGAAACCATAGAGAGGGATGTCATACGTGAGGGGCTTGAGAGGACTAACTGGAATAAAAGTAAATTATCCAGGGACCTTGGAATCAGCAGAAAGAATCTGATACTTAAGGTACTCAAGTACGGCCTTGAAAAAAGTGAAAAAAAACGGCGCAGTTGAATAACAAATCAGTATAATTACACACCAGTTGTATTAAATATATACAAGCCAATAAGTCCTGCAAAAACAAGAAGTTAACAAATAAGCGAAAGACCCTCCTCAATACTGTATAATATTGATACATAAACAGCCAAATTCACACTTTTACAAAAACACCTTGACATTTATTATGTAAATCATGTAAGAAGGAGTTGACATTTTTCTTGTCAACAAAAATCCCCCTTAATCCCCCTTTTTCAAAGGGGGAAATTAGTTCCCCACTTTAGAAAGGGGGTAAGGGGGGATTTGAAACTGGATTTTCGGATAAATAACATTTTTTGGTTATTTTTCCAATAGTTACAAATGGCATGCTTGTTGCTATTTTACTAATGTAGATTTATCCCCTTTTTATAATAAAAGGGCCGTACTTATCCCGATATTCATAATGGGAGGGGATATTTACATAATGAAAAAAAACTTTTTACTGATCCCGGTCATTTCAATAGGGGTTGTTATGTTTGTAACAATAACAGCAACAGGAAACTCGATGATAGGTTCCAAGCACGACTTAGGTTATTTAAATCAAAGGGCATTCGGGAGTGATGTCGGACCGATGCAGGGGACAGCATACATTGACTTCGGCGAAATATGCGTATACTGTCACACCCCGCATAATGCTGACCCAATTGCCCCTTTATGGAACCGCCAGCTCCCGTCACACTCAAGTTATAAATTATACTCAAGCCCCAACTTTGATTCCCAGAATAATGGGCCGGATGGAATATCCCTTGCCTGCCTGTCATGTCATGACGGGACAGTTGCAGTAGACGCAGTCGTTAATCAGCCAAAAAGCAGGGAGATTATAGACACAGGAGTTCACTACCAGATGAAACCTGGAGGTTCAGAGTCAGGGGGGAATGCATGCGGCAAGTGCCACAGCCGTGACACAGGCGCTTATGGCGGCATGTCAGGCGCTCACGATGCTACACTGAAATATCTACAGACAGATTTGACAAATGACCACCCGATTTCAGTAAGCCTGCCTAACTACAATATAGACCAGGGGTTCAATCAACCCACAATCCCTTCCAAGGACGGTGGGAGGGAATTCCCTAATGGTGTAAAGACATTTTCCGGGGACAAGATTCAATGTGCCTCATGCCATAACCCGCACGACCCGGATGAAAGGAATGCAGAAGGCAGAGACCCGTTTTTACGGTCATCGAATAAGTATAGTGCACTATGCCTGACGTGTCACCAGAAGTAGACGCAGAGCCTGCCCCATACTTGATACCGGGCTTCAGCCTGCATCTTGTAGTTGCCCGATTCATCGGGCTTGAAGTTAACAGGAGGCGAAAAAATAATTAAAGGAAAATGTATAGTAGCTGCAATAACCATACTTCTCATCACAGGTTGTGCAGCCAAACATAAGGAGGCAGATCTCTTTTGGCCACTACCGCCTGATCCACCAAGGGTAAAGTATTTATACAGTGTTTCATCATCAGATGATGTTAAGGAACAGACATTTGGTAAAGCACTTAAGGAGACAATAATTGGGAAAGATGTGGCTTCAGCCCTGACCAAACCTTATGCAGTGCATGCAGACAGGGAAGGGAGGATACTGGTTGCTGACAGTGCCTGGGGGAAGGTGCTTATATTTGACAAAAAGAATCATAAATTCACAGTAATTGGTGAAAGTGGTGCTGGAGTTCTTAGCAAGCCACTCGGCGTTACTACAGATTCTTTGAATAACATCTATGTAACTGACAGTGCGCAAAACCGGATCATTGAGTTTGACAAAGACGGTAACTTTATAAAGGCACTTGGAAAAGAAGGAACTTTTGATCAGCCGGTCGGCATAGCTTTAAACGAACAAAATGGCAGACTCTATGTGGTGGATACGAAAAGGCACAATGTGCAGATAATGGATATGGACGGTAATATTGTCAAAACTGTTGGTCAGCGTGGAACTATGGACGGGGAATTCAATTTCCCTACAAATATTGATGTAAGTAAAGATGGCACGGTATATGTAATGGATAGTTTTAACTTCCGTGTTCAGGTCTTTGATACGGATGGAAATTTCCTGAAGAAGTTTGGTGGAATTGGGACTGGTTTAGGGATGTTCTCAAAACCAAAGGGGATAGCCTTAGACAGCGAAGGACATATATATGTAGTAGATGCAGCATTCAATAATGTGCAGATATTTGACCAGGAAGGCAGACTGCTTCTCCCTTTTGGAGAGATGGGGAACAAGCCGGGACTCTTCTGGCTTCCTGCCGGCATGGACATAGACAATGATAATAACATCTATGTAGCTGACCAGTATAACAGACGGATAAATGTGTATAAGTTTTTGGGAAGCGGGGACACAACAACTCCACAACCCTAAATAGGAGGTGAAAATGAAAGTCAATATGAAATCAGAAAATATTTATAACCAGAAAGGAGGTGAAAAGAAAATGAAACATCTAAGAATAATCCTTGCCTTATGCGTAACAACCTTTGTGCTATCAATTCTTGTCTGGTTGCCTAATACATGGGCTAAGGAAAATGTGCGAATGACAAAACATAATCTTTCTACAAACCCAAACATACTGGCACAGGGAACAACTGAAGTTTGCATATTCTGCCATACACCACATGGTGGAGATACTACTGTAGGAGGCGGAGCAGCACCATTGTGGAACCGAACTCTCTCTAGCGCTACATATGTATTATATGACAGCCCAAACTTTGATGGTATATCAAAAGGACAGCCACAAGGGGTATCTAAGGCCTGCTTGAGTTGCCATGATGGGACAGTGGCCTTTGATTCATTGATCAACTTCGGCGGGTCAGGGAGCACCCCTAATATAACAGGATTTAATGGCGCTCTTGTTGACCCAACAACTAAAGCATTCAAAGCGAGCGCCGGACCATTTCCTAACCTTGGATATCCTTTACAGGGTGGGAATCCGGATCTTTCTAATGATCATCCTATATCCATGGAGATACCTTGTGGCAAAGATCCGCAATTTGACGAGGTTTGTAATAACCTTACCGCTGGCGACAATGCAACACAAAGTCCAGCTCAGGTAAAATACTTGTTCAGGGGCGCCTCATCCACACTCCCTGGCGACATCAGGGATAGGATCAGGGCATACCCAACGGTCTCTGGAAAGGCTTATATAGAATGTGCTTCATGCCACAACCCTCATGAGGCGAGCAGACCGGGGAATGATGGAAGTACGGCAACAGACACTAATAACTCTCGTTTTTTGAGATATCCGTCAGTTGTTGGAACCACTGAGGAAGCAATATTAACCAGTAATTTAGGTGACCGCAATGCAGGGAGCCTGCTCTGTCTGAGCTGTCATCAAAAGTAACGGGTTGAGGTGTTTAGGATGTAGGAGTTAGTGAATCAGGGTAGGGGATAAAGGTCTCCCCTACCCTATTTGGGCTTGAAGGGAGAGGAGTGATTGCGTCTCCTGAATATAGAATTGTGGAAAAATCTGTCTGTTGTCATAGCAGCAGGAATTTTGTTACTTATTATTCCTATTGATGTCCAATCTCAGGCATTAAATCTTACCGGTCTTATAGCACTTGATTATCATTCCTCAGTAACCTTAAGCGATATTGCAGATCAGGAGACAACAAGCAGGGTATCTGATCTTCTTCAGAGTTATATGATAAGCAGCTCCGGAGTTATCGTTGACCCGCGGCTCGCATCATATTCAGCTAACATAGGTATCTCAGATTCTGTTTACAAAAATAAACCGGCCTCCGGAGAATCTACAAAAGTTAACAGGGATACTGTCACCTACAGCCTCCAGATGAACATGATACCAACCAGGTTTCCTGTAAATGTTTTTGCACAGAGAAATATGATGGGTATTGAGAATGCACCGGACTTGCTCTCTGATACCTACAGCGTCGGCTGGTCTGCCTCCCTCAGGACCCAAACAGCCCTCAGGATGACACTTTTGCAAATTGGCACTGAGTATCAAGACCCTAATGAACCTCGGGATACACGTGTAAGGATAGCAAATTTAGGACTTTCTCAACCATTCAGGACCGGTTTCCTGTCATCAAACTTCCAGTATACAGATTATCTTGTAACTACAAAGGATGACAAAACACAAAGCAAGGTAAGCAGCTACAGTATGCGAGGAGAAAACAGGCTTTCTCCTTTTCTTTTTTTGAGCGGAAATGTTACATATTTCCCGAAAGGCGGTTTTTTTACCCCGGGCATCACCACTACTGCCGAAACAACAGGAGATGTAGGTCTTCTTAATCAGGTTGAAAGATTCACACAGAGCGGTAACTATTCATTCCGCAAGACTGAAGGGGGTGATCTCGAAAGGGATTCTCTCTCATACAGCATGAGCTACAGACCACTCGGTAAGACTGACTACAGGGGTGACGCGGTTTACTCATCTACAGGCAGTGAGCTGACAGATTCGAAAGAATATCGCCTGGCGGGCGGAGTCAGCCACCGCCCATTTTATGGTTTATCAATTACAGATAATATTATCCTCCATCATTTCGATGTCTCAGGCATAAACACCAACAAGATAGACCGTATAGGAAATATGATTGGCATCAACTACTTTAAACTGCTTGATGTGTTCAACTTAAATTCAAATTACTCTGCTGACTATAGTACTGTATTTTCTGATGATGAGAATGCAGACGGAAACATCTTTACTCAAACAGCCTCCATAGGCGCTCAAAGCCGCACACTGCAAGCTATCCAGCTCATGACTTCATATACCTTTTTAATCAGAAACAACAGTATTGTACCAACTGATGACAGACAGGAACAGATGCTACGCATCGAGGCTCAGAGCGTCTATTTCAAGAAATTTGCACTTCGTGCGTCATCAAGCTTCTCTGACGTCCTGGACTATGGCGACACCTTCACCTTTGACACGCGGGCAGAATATTCCTACGGATTCGGGACAAGACTCGCAGGAGAATATAAGCTTTCCAATTATCCGGGTCAAACAGATACCCAGGACTCACAACTCTACATCATCGAAGGAAACCATTTCAGAAATATAACGTGGCGTCTCGGAATGAATCTAAACCTCAGGGGTGAGCGGGAGGAGCTTAAATTTACCAGCAGAGACAGGCTAATCATGACGGCTCAGTTAAACTACCAGCTCGGCAGAGTCGCTATAAATTTTGAATTCCGCGAGGACTATACAAAATATCCAGAATCTGTGTATAATATCCAGACATATTTTGTACGGGCAAGTCGGCCGTTCTAAGTTCTGAGATAGTGGATTTACAATAGTGGAATAGTGGATGTACGACTTGACACAATCCTGCCATCATGCTATCATGCAATATGCCTTATTCATTGAAGGAGGAGAAAATGCAGGCTCAGATTAAAACCATAGGTACCAGTGGCCAAATATCTCTTGGGAAGGAATATGCGGGGAGGCATGTCATTATAGAGGAAATTGAGGCAGGTGTATGGCTTATCAAGACAGCCAGCATTATTCCTGACAGTGAAATGTGGATACACGAGGAACCGGCAAAATCGAGGATTGACAGGGCAATAAAATATTCAGAAGAAAACAGGCCCTCAGAAAGCGATTTAAGAGAATTAAGTGGCAAAATCAGATAATGTATTGTTGGACTTAAATAATCCGGTATTTCAGGATGATTTATTTAACATTGAGAAAGAAGATGCCCTCCGAATACTGGACACCCTGAAGAAGATAAAAAGTCTTACCTGGACAGATATGTATAATGATAAAGGGTTACGTTGGGAGTTGATTCAGTCCAGAACTCGACCAGGTGGACAACGTTTATACACTATCCGTATAAGTCAGAAATTTCGTGCAGTGGTTTACAGAGAAGAGCAGTTTATGCGATTTCTATCTCTCCATCCGGATCATGATTCAGCTTATAAGTGAAGCTCTTGCAAAACTGTTGCTACATTCCGTGAGGACTATACAAAATATCCTGAATCTGTGTATAATATCCAGACATATTTTGTACGGGCCAGCAGGCCGTTCTAACTCCATACTTCATCGTGATTTAACTTAATAAACTTGCAGTAAGGGTGAATAAATGAACAGAAAAAAACATCGCACTATATTAATCTCTGCAGTTTCTCTTTTAACCATCTTTATACTCGGTTTCACATTCCCAGAACAGTCAAAGAAAGAGCGGGCTGTGTGGCCAGTGCCGCCTGATGAGCCCAGGATATCTTATGTAATGACTATTGAAACACCCAGGAATATCGGGGTTAAGAAATCTATTTTTAAGAGAATTATTGAATTTGTTGCAGGCAAGGAACCTGAACCCAGGATTCAAAGGCCATTCGGTGTTCTCTCAGACGGCAACGGGACTGTATACGTTACTGACACGGGCCTTCAGACGATCCATGTCTTTGATTATAAGAACAAGAAATATCGCCAGGTATTTAAACTTAATAACGAACAACCACCATCGAGGTTATTATCACCATTAGGTATTGTGCTTGATGAGAGCGGCAGGCTGTACGTGTCAGACTCGATCCTGAAAAAGGTCTTTGTCTTTGATAAAACAGATAAGCATATATACACTATTGGAGAAAATGGGGAGTTCGGCAGACCTACAGGTCTTGCAATAGATAAGTCGAGAGGTAAATTATATATCTCTGACACCATAAATCATAAAATCTGGGTATATGATATTAAGCCTCCCTTCTCCATAACGGAAAGCGGGAAGAGGTTGTCATCCTTTGGCATTAGAGGCAAGGACCATGGGGAGTTTAATTTCCCAACACACATTTCAGTTGATTCAAAGGGTGATATCTATGTGACGGATGCACTGAATTTCCGGGTTCAGGTCTTTAATCCTGACGGAAAATTCATAGCGTCAATCGGAAAGATGGGAAATACACTGGGGACATTTTCCAAACCCAAGGGATTGGGCACGGACAGTGACGGGAATATTTATGTGGTGGATAATCTCTACGATACGATACAAATATTCGACAGGTCAGGGGAATTACTCCTCAACTTTGCATCCCATGGAGGAGGTAAGGAAGGTCTGTGGCTGCCAAATGGTTTATTTGTGGATAAAGATAATTATATATTCGTGGCAGATACCTATAATGAACGGGTGCAGGTCTTCAGATACTTACAGTGACGGATAAGGTAATCATGAAAGAAAAGGAAATCCTACGGGAACATATAACCCGTCATAAGATGAAGCAGACACGTCAGCGGGAATTAATTCTTGAGACGTTTATAAAGACCGGGGGACATATAAGCGCAGAAGAGTTGTATCAGAAAGTTGTCAAAAATGACCCATCAATTGGGCTTGCAACAGTTTACAGGACTCTGACCTTATTATGCCAGTGCGGCCTTGCCCAGCAGCAGGAATTTGGAGAAGGGCGCACCCGGTTTGAGATCGTCCAGGAATACAAACACCATGACCACCTCATTTGCACAAAATGCGGCAAGATCATAGAGTTTGAAGATTGCGATATTGAGCGGCATCAGGAGCAGGTTGCAAGTGTTCACGGCTTTACTATATATACGCACAAACTGGAGATTTACGGGCTGTGCAGGGAGTGCGGGAAGTAATCCCCCCTCTCCCCCCCTTTATTAAAGGGGGGGATTTTTAAAGAATTCATATATCTTCTTGCTATCTATTAAATCCTTCAGCTCATCATCCTGCCCCATATATTTACCATCTATGTATATTTGCGGGACACTCCTCTCTCCGCCTGACATCTTCTGAAGTTTATCCCTCCAGTTTGACGAATCAGGTGTGATGTCAACCTCTTCGTAGTCAATCGTGTTGGTGTCTAAAAGATTCCTTGCTGTTGAACAGTAGGGACAGCCCTGGATTGTGTAAAGTAACAATTTCCCCATCTTCATCCTCCTTTGTGAAACTAAAGTTACTATCTTCTTAATTCCCTAAAGAGTGTCTCCGCCACACTTCTCGTCATCTTCGGCGACTTCATAATGTCTTCAACAGATGCATTCCTTAGAAGTTCAACAGTTCCAAAATACTTCAGGAGGGCAAGCTTGCGCTCCCTGCCTATCCCCTTAATGTTATCAAGCTCAGAAAGCATGGCCTCTTTACCCCTCAGCTTCCTGTGATATGAGATAGCAAATCTGTGGGCTTCATCCCTGACACGCTGCAGCAGGTGGGTTGCCGCAGACTTAGCATTTAGTTCAATTGCCTCTGATGCCCCAGGCAGGAATATCCTGTCCACCTTATCTTCCTTAGCCTTTGCAAGCCCTATTATAGCAATATCCCTGATACCGAGTCCATCCAGAACATCTATTGCAATATTTAATTGCCCTTTCCCGCCATCTATAACAATAAGGTCGGGGAGTTCTGCCCCTCCGTCTTTCACCCTGGAATATCTCCTGCTCACGACCTCACCCATCATTGCAAAGTCATCAGAGCCTGTCACTGTCTTAATCTTATAATGACGATAGTCCTCTTTCCGAAACCTGCCATCCTGCCATACAACTAAGGAACCTACTGCATCAGCGCCAAATATATTGGAGATATCAAATGCCTCAATCCTGTCAGGGATTACCGGCAGTTCAAGCAACCGCTGGAGTTCTCCGGCCTCTTTATACTTATCTTCTGTCTTTCTGTCATGTCCTTTTATAGCCTCCCGTGCATTTTCTATGGCAAGCCTCAGCATCCCCAGCTTTCTCCCCCGCTTCGGCACTATGATCTCTACCCTGCTGTTTCTTCGTCCTGAAAGCCACTTCTCAACAAGTTCTGCATCAGGTATCTCTACCGGGATGAGTATCGAATGTGGTATAAGCACATCCCTGCTGTAATACTGCTCAATAAATGATAACAACATCTCATCATCTGAAATGATATCAGCCTTTTCATGAAATATATCTTTTCTTCCAACAAGCATACCACCGCGGAAAAACAGCACCTGAATGTCTGCACTGTGACCTTCCCTTGCAATACCAATGACATCTATATCATTTACATCCGCAGATACTATGCGCTGCCGTTCCATCACTTTCACTATACTGAATATCCGATCCCTAATCTTTGCAGCCTCCTCAAAGTTCAATCTATCCGACTCCTCATGCATTCTCATCCTCATCGTCCTGAGGAGTTCCCTGTCCTTCCCTTCAAGGAACAACTTCACATCTCTCACCACCTTCTTATATCCCACTTCTGTAACACCCCCCACACAAGGTCCTATACATCTCCCAATCTCAAATTCGAGACATGGTCTTTCATACTGCCTGTTCAAATCTATTTTACATGTGGCAAGCGGAAAAACCCTCTTGATTATCTTAAGTGTTTCTCTCATGGCGCCTGCAGGAACATACGGGCCGAAATATAGCGCCCCGTCCTGCTTGATACGCCGCACTACTGTAATTCTTGGAAAGTTATCCTCAACTGAAAGTCTCAGGAAAGGATAGTTTTTATCATCCCTGAGTATTACGTTATACCTTGGCTTGTATTTTTTTATAAGATTATTCTCTAATATGAGGGCCTCAAGGTCAGAACCGGTGACCATCCACTCTATATCTGTAATATGTTGTACCATCGCCTCTATTCGCGGACTTAATGAGGCGCTTTTATGGAAATATGAGCGTATCCGATCTCTCAGAGAATGGGCCTTGCCGACATATATGACTCCCCCTTTCCTGTCTTTCATCAGATATACGCCCGGATGGTCAGGCAATGACTTAAGCTTTTCGATGATTACTGTTTCCATACAAAACCATATCCTATTGGTTTAAACAATGTCAATACTGAGCGCCTGAAACTATTTCTAAAGTTCCGCAATAAATTAACCGTTATTAAGCACATCTTATTTTACTTAAAGGAGACAATATGGTTTTTTTTAAAGGATTCCTCATGAATGTCAGTATCAGAAAACTGATAAACGGTGTCATCATTATATTGTCATTACTATGCCTTCTGTCAGCCGGTGTATTGGGATGGGATGCATATAAGGAACGTAACACAGCTCTGAGTCTGTCTCGTTTAAATGAAATGGCTGACATCATTATTGTAGCAGCAGCCCAGGAGGCCCGTGAGCGGGGTTTAACAGCAACGGCCCTTAGCAGCAACGGCACTGTCAGTCCTGACATGGTCAGTAAGATCAACAAATTCCGTACTGAGGGGGACGATCAACTTAATAAGGCAATAGCAATTGCAAAAGAAATAGCAGATGACGAACCACAATCAACATTTACTGCTGCATTAGAACAGACGAACCATGCATATAAGACCCTCATCGAAGCCCGTAAAAAGGTAGACTCAAGTTTAGTATCGGAAGAAAGGGTTATTGAAACTCCCGAATGGCTTAAGACTGCAACAGCCCTTATTGAGAGTGCTGCAAGACTTCGCCAGACAGCATTTATGTCATCAAAACCATTAGAACAGATAACCCAGAATAACCTGATCTTAAAGCAGGCAGTCTGGCTGATCTCTGAAAATATGGGAAAGGAGCGAGCTACCATTGGTTCGTCAATATCTTCAGGGAAGCCTATCCAGCCATCCACAATGGATAAACTTACCTCCTTCCATGCAGTAATGGAGTTAGGCATTTCTGATATTCTGGCTATTAAAGGACACAAAGGTATTGATTCCAGGATACTGGAGTCAGTCAATTCTATGGAAAAGTCCCTTGATCATTTTAATGAAACACGTAATGCAGTATATGCTGCAGGAGAAACCGGGAACTATCCTATAGATGGACAGGAATGGTTTAATCAAGCTACTGTCACTATTGATACGGTACTTGCCGTTTCTGCTGCAGTAACAGAAGTAAGTCATAAAAAGGCAGAAGAAATTACGAGGCAGGATTTATGGGTGATGTTGTTAATATTCGCCGGCATCATTTGTACGGTAGTATTTATAGGCATTGTGTTGTTTCTTGTACATGAAAAGACAAACCAGATTGAAAGGTTAAGAGAGTCAATGTTCCGGCTATCAGAGGGCGAAGGAGATCTGACTTTCCGGTTGGATGCAAAATCAGGAGATGAAATAGGCCAGACAGCAGCGGCATTTAATTCCTTTATGGGACAGCTCTATAATATTGTCTCACAGATTAAGAAGGCGACTGACCAGGCAGCCGCTGCAGCCGTCGAGTTATCTGCAACTGCGGAACAAATGGAAAGTGGTTCTGTTAATCAAAGTCAGCAATCTGTTCAAGCAGCTTCTGCTATAGAAGAGATGAGTGCCTCAGTGGTAGAAGTAGCTAAGAACGTAGGTGAGATAGCAAAGTTCTCCAAAAACGCCAATGAAACAGCAGATAAGGGCGGAAAGGTTGTTGAAGCAACTGTCCAGGGTATGCAGAAGATTGCCATATCAGTTAAGTCTGCCGCCTCTGTAATTGAGACCCTTGGTACGAGCTCCGAGCAGATTGGCGAGATAGTATCGGTAATAGACAATATAGCAGAACAGACAAATCTCCTTGCGCTGAATGCTGCAATTGAGGCAGCCAGGGCAAGCGAACAAGGCAGAGGATTTGCCGTAGTTGCAGATGAAGTCCGTAAACTTGCGGAGAGGACGACTAAGGCTACAGCAGAGATATCATCAACGATCAAAACAATCCAAACCGATATTCACAAAGCGGTAGGAACAATGAACGAAGGTACCACTGAGGTAGAGGCTGGGGTGAAATTGGCCAATGAGGCAGGACAGGCACTCAGGCAGGTAGTTGAAGGCTCTCAGAAAGTAACTGATATGATCATGCAGATCGCGACGGCCGCTGAACAACAGAGTTCTGTATCATCAGAGATATCAGGTAATGTAGAAAAAATCTCTAACCTCAGTCAGGAAAACAAGGCGGCAGCCTCCCAGACTGCCTCGGCAGCGGATGATCTCCTTAATCTTGCCACAGGATTACAACAAATGGTAAGCAGATTTAAAGTATAAACACTCCTGTCTCAAAATCTTATCTATTTGATTTAACTTATAAAAACTGATAATATGCTGATTGTGGACACGGTTATACAGCCCTGTCCACGTGTTTTTTACGTATATAGCAGGTCAGAAACCAATTAAGAGGGGGATAGAATAATGATAGAAGATTTCGTGAGAGAAATCAGTATCCTTAAAGATAAGGCCAACAGCCTTCGGGGGTATCTTTGACATTGTAGGCATAGAGACAAGGGTCAGTAAATTAGAATATTTAATGCTCAGTCCAACCTTCTGGGATGACACAGGCGAGGCACAGCGAATCAGCAAGGAGAAATCACGACTCGAGAAAGAGATCGCCAAGTGGCAAGATGCAGAACGTGCACTGGAGGATTTAGATGTCTTTATAGAGCTGTCAACAGAAGAAGGTGACGGAACTCTTTTCAGCGAAATAAAGGAGGGTATAAAAGCGCTCCGGCACAAATTAGAACAGATCGAGATAGAGACTTTACTCTCCGGAGACATGGACATGAATAATGCGATAGTCTCCATACATCCCGGAGCCGGAGGTACTGAATCGCAGGACTGGGCGCAGATGCTCATGCGGTTGTACACAAGATGGGCAGAGCGTAACGGCTACAAGATTGAAATCCTCGATTACCAGCCGGGTGATGAGGCCGGAATAAAAGACGTGACATTCAGTGTCATAGGTGATTACGCCTATGGATATCTCAAGGCAGAATCAGGGGTTCACAGGCTCGTCCGCATATCCCCTTTCGATGCCAATAAGAGGCGTCATACTTCCTTTTCCTCTGTTTTCGTCTATCCTGAGATTGAGGATGATATCACTGTGGAAATATCAGAAGATGATCTTAGGATTGATACCTACAGGGCAAGCGGTGCCGGAGGACAGCATGTAAACAAGACCTCCTCTGCAGTACGTATCACACATATACCAACAGGAATCGTTGTCCAGTGCCAGAACGAACGCTCACAGCATCAGAACAAGGCAACTGCAATGAAGGTATTGCGCGCCAAACTCTACGAGGTCAAGAGGCTTGAGCAGGAAAAGAAGATGGAAGGGTTTGCCTCAGAAAAGAAGGACATAGCCTGGGGAAGCCAGATCCGCTCATATGTATTACAACCGTACCAGATGGTCAAAGACCACAGGACAGAATTGGAATCAGGAAATGTGAACGCAGTCCTCGATGGGGATATAGATAAGTTCATAGAGGCTTATCTTACATCACAGGTCAAGGCATGAGGGATGTCTCTTGACTCATCAACATAGCACCAGTATAATGCCCACAATGGAAGATATAAACGACCTTGTCCTTCAGAGGATAAAAACCCTTAAAGAACTCCGTTCACTCGGAATCAATCCATATCGCAACACCTACAGTGTAAGTGACTCATCTCAGGATATAACGGATAAATACGGTAAACTCACAGCAGAAGAACTGGCGGCAAAAAAACATAACTGCAGTATAGCCGGAAGGGTCGTTGCATTGCGGAGCTTTGGAAAGGCCGCTTTCTCCCATATACAGGATCACGCAGGGCGGATACAGATATATGTAAAGAAGGAGATTGTTGGAGAAGATTCATACTCCCTGTTCAAAAAGATTGATATTGGAGACTTTATCGGCATAGAGGGGATACTGTTCCGGACAAAGACAGGTGAACTTACTGTTGAGGTTGAAAAACTTTCACTCCTTTCAAAGTCACTAAGACCCCTTCCGGAGAAGTGGCATGGCCTGTCTGATATAGAGATAAGATACAGGCAGAGGTATGTAGACCTTATTGTGAACCCTGAGGTCAAGAATGTCTTTATCCTCCGCAGTAAGATTATAAAGGCTATAAGAGAGTTCTTAGACAATCATGGTTTCCTTGAGGTGGAGACACCGATGATGCAGCCAATTCCCGGAGGTGCAACTGCAAGGCCATTCAAGACGCACCACAATGCGCTCGGGATAGACCTGTATCTGAGGATAGCCCCGGAGCTTTATCTCAAGAGATTAATCGTGGGCGGGTTTAACCGTGTATATGAGATAAACCGGAATTTCAGGAATGAAGGGATATCAATTAAGCATAACCCTGAATTCACCATGCTCGAATTCTATATGGCCTATGCGACTTACAATGACCTGATGGATTTCACTGAAAAGATGTTTATATCCGTAGCTGATAAGATTATAGGTGGTCTGAAGATAACCACAGAACAGACTGAGTTGGATATGACACCCCCATGGGACAGATTAACCCTGAAGGATGCAGTTATTAAATACACTAACATCGAGGCTAAGATATTAGAGGACAGGACACTTGCACTCGAATGGGCGAAATCAGAAGGCGTGCCGCTTAAAGGTGATGAGTCGCTTGCTAAGATTACCCTGGA
>Ga0209211_10004883_pt1 | contig 20476 bp, 24 predicted proteins | sample RifGroA2_FD_183992 | JGI IMG/M metagenome (GOLD analysis project Ga0209211, IMG submission 183992) | Groundwater microbial communities from Rifle, Colorado, USA - Groundwater A2 (SPAdes) (version 2) | ecosystem: Environmental > Aquatic > Deep subsurface > Groundwater | place: Rifle, Colorado...
CTCCTCTTGGGAAATGTCCAGATTAGGAACGGCTCAGAGTATCGGCGACAAAGCATTGCCTCTCGGCATCGCCCTGAAGATTTCTGACCTGAAAATTTCGAACTGAGGAAATGGCAGATCAGGGGTGAAGTCAAGTGAAGGGCTTGGAATTTCACTCCTGGAGGGGCTGCGTGGTCGCAAGTCCTGACCCCTCGATATTCAGTAGCCGGTAGGCCCGTTAGAGAGTAGCCCTTTTTGGGCGACTCGCTTAAAGGCAGGCCAGCTTATCCCGTAAGGGAGAGGCTGGCCTTTTTGCTTTTCTAAGGAGGAACAGGTGGAAAAATGGGAGCCTATTTTTTGCCATTTTGCTGCCGGTCTAAGGGGGTTTTTCTGTTTCTGATCCTTGAACCGACAATCATTTGGTCGAGTTTGTGTTAATGGCGCTGATTAATACGGGAGGTATTAGGCATGAATTCTGCGACTTATGCGATCGTCGGCGTACTTCTCATCATATTGGGCATCGTTGGTATCTACTACACGCGCCAGGCACCGGGATTAGCTCTCCTCGCTTCAATAGGTCTGATTGTGGGAATTGCAATGATAGGTAAGGCGACCGGGAAATTGTGACGCAGATTCGCATAGTAATAACGGCTCCTCTTCAGAAAAGTCCGATGTTTTTTCTTTGAAGGGCCAGGGGAAGAAGAAATGGTCTAAAAGCGCTCTTGTTCCATGCTTAAACAATGAGTTCATTGACCGACAAGCGTTCACCCAAGCCTACGGTAATGAAGCCCGGAAAAAGGGAACGACTCTGCCAAGAATTGAGAAAGTTCTTCGCACAGCGCTTGGCTGTTAGCGGGGATACAGAGGTCAAGATTGTTGATGACCTGATTCTTCTCCGCTGCAAGGAAGCCATTTCCCCCTCGGAGGTTAACTTGGGTACTTTGAAGTCCGGCCGGTTGCTTCTCCAGGAGGTCAACGAAAGGGTGTGTCGGGAGCTTCAGCTGGACCTTGATAGGGTTCTCCGTGAGATCACAGGCCTGCGTCTTGTTGATATTTGCGTGGGGTTGTTTTTGGTGCGGCGGGAAAAGATTTTTCTCTTCACCATGACCGATACGGTGAAGCAGTAGACAGAGGGCATCAATCGAGAAGGGAAGGAAGGTGAAATGAATACGCTGAAAACCACTTTTTTGATGGCGCTTTTGACGGTTCTCCTGGTTACAGCCGGTGGGGCGCTGGGGGGTGAAGGGGGCATGATTGTGGCCTTTATCTTTGCCCTGGTCATGAACGGTGTCAGTTACTGGTTCAGTGACAAGATCGTTCTACGCATGTACGGGGCAAAGGAGATTGGCCCAGAAGAGTCCCCGAAGCTCCATCGGATTGTACAAGAGCTGACGTTACGCGCGAAAATGCCTATGCCCAAACTCTATCTCATTCCCCAGGAGGCACCAAATGCCTTTGCCACGGGCAGGGACGAGCAACATGCCGCTGTGGCAGTTACGGAAGGTATTCTCCGCATTTTAGATGAGGCAGAGCTTCGGGGGGTACTGGCCCATGAGCTCTCCCACATAAAGAATCGCGATATCCTTGTTGGGACCATTGCCGCCGCCATGGCAGGGGCCATTTCCATGTTAGCCAACATAGCTCATTGGGGGATGATTTTCGGAGGCAGGGGCAGCAATGATCGGGAAGGAGGGCATCCCATCGTTGCCCTGGCCATGATCATCATCGCGCCGTTGGCCGCCATGTTGGTTCAGATGGCCATCTCACGCAGCCGGGAATTTGGGGCCGATGCCACTGGAGCGGCCATTTCTGGCGATCCCTTGAGTCTCGCCAATGCGCTCAGGAAGCTTCAACTGGGAGCAGAGCGGATTCCAATGGAGGCCAACCCCGCTACGGCCCATATGTTTATCGTGAATCCGTTAACGGGCGGAGGCCTCATGACCCTCTTCAGCACCCATCCACCCATGGAAGAGCGGATCAGGCGTCTTGAAGGAATGACAGGCATAAGACGATGAAGGCGCCGGGCATAGTGATTTTGCTCTACGGTCTTGTGGTGCTCGGAGGTGGAGTGATCGGTTACACCACAACCGGAAGCATGGCATCGCTTATAGCCGGTAGCGCTTTTGGGCTTGGACTTCTGGCCAGCGGTGTGGGGGTGCTTAGAGGCAAAGATATGGGGTTTCTGATGGCCCCTATCTTAACCGTACTCCTTACCGTGTTTTTTGGCTATCGCTTCGCGCAGAGCGGTGAGTTCATGCCGTCCGGGCTGATGGGAGTTATCGGCCTTGTTGCGCTCACCTTGTATTTCACTTTGCGCCGATAGGGAGATCTGGTGACACCGGACCGATTATTCTTATGGGTCGCTTTTAACGTCTTTGTCCTGGGCATGCTTGCCCTTGACCTGGCGGTATTTCACCGCAAGGCCCACGCTGTCTCCTTGCGCGAGGCTTTCATCTGGAGCGTTGTCTGGATCACCCTGGCCCTCATCTTTAACTCGGGGATTTACTACTTCTGGGGAGCGGAGAAGGCGCTTGAGTTTCTGGCTGGCTACCTGATCGAGAAGTCCCTCAGTGTGGACAATCTCTTTGTCTTCCTTGTGATCTTCTCTTACTTTGCTGTCCCCGCCATGTACCAGCACCGGGTCCTCTTCTGGGGCATCCTGGGAGCCCTGGTCATGCGGGCAATTTTCATTGCTACAGGGGCCGCCCTCCTGACTGCCTTCCATTGGATGATCTACGTGTTCGGCGGCTTTCTTATAATAACGGGCATCAAGCTGCTGCTCACTGGAGATCATAAGTTGGAGCCGGAGAAAAACCCGGCGGTCCGCCTGCTTCGCCGGATAATGCATGTCACCAAAGAATACCATGGGCAACGGTTCTTTGTCCGTAGCAACGGGCGTCTCTGGGCTACGCCCCTCTTATTGGTTCTGGTCGTGGTTGAGACCACCGATGTCATCTTTGCCGTAGACTCCATCCCGGCCATCTTCGCTATAACTCTGGACCCTTTTATTGTTTACACGTCCAACGTTTTCGCTATCTTGGGACTGCGTGCCCTCTACTTTTTGCTGGCCGGTGTCATGGACATGTTCCGCTACCTCAAGGTGGGGCTGTCCTTTGTTCTCTGTTTTGTAGGGGTCAAGATGCTGATCGTTGATTTCTACAAGATTCCCATCGGCATCTCCCTTGGCGTGGTAGCGGGTATCTTGGCCCTTTCCATCTTGGCGTCTCTCCTAGCTCAGCGAAAAGTTGTAGGGGTTCCAGCACCGGAGGGGTAATTCCCATGTCTGGCTTAACGAACGGATGGGCGATGCGGCCTCGTAGTCCGTTATTTGCGGCCTCAAATAAGGTTTGGATATGGTTCGCCGTTATCGTTGCGGTTCTAGCGATAGTGAAAGTGACATCCATTCGTACGGGGCCTTCAGCAGATGACGCCATTGTGGCAATCCGCGTGGCCCAGCGTGATTTGGATCAGGCCAAGCGGATCCATCGTGGAGCGAAATCTCCTACCCTCAACGAAGCTGAGGCTCAATTGATTCTGGCGTCATCAGCGCTAGAACAGAAGCGCTATGAAGAGGCAATTCTAGCGGCGCGCAAAGCGATCGAATTGGCAAGGAAGCTCATGGGTTGACGCTTTTTCGGAATTAACTGGTTCCTTAGGAATACACGCACGGGAGTAATGATGGATCTAAAAATTATTGGCACCACTTTTATGACGCTCTTCCTGGCAGAGATGGGTGATAAAACTCAACTAGCGGTTCTGTCTCTCACGGCCGCGAGCAGGCAGCCGCTTAGTGTCTTTGTAGGTGCGGTGAGCGCCCTGCTGCTGGTGACCGCTGTGGGCGTTTTGGTAGGCGAGGGGCTGACCCGGGCTATCCCAGAGGCGATTCTACACAAGGGTGCAGCGCTACTCTTCATCCTCATTGGTGTGGTGATGCTCTTTCAAGAGGGTACCTAACGGAGGGATGGAGATGCAGGAAGGTGTGATCACAGGGCTGCCCCTTTTCAAGCGGGGCAAGGTGAGAGACATCTACGATCTGGGCGATCGTCTGCTGTTAGTGGCTACTGACCGCATCTCCTGTTTCGATGTAGTTCTCCCGACCAGGATACCCGGCAAGGGAAAAATCCTGACCGCCCTCTCGGCTTATTGGTTCCGCGAGATGGAGGACATTGTGCCGAATCACCTGCTTACCACCGATGTCGAGCAGTTTCCCTCCATCTGCCACCGCTACCGAGAGAGGTTGGAAGGTCGTAGCATGCTCGTGAAGAAGGCCTCCCCGGCGCCCGTCGAATGTATCGTGAGAGGCTACCTTTTTGGCTCGGCCTGGAAGGAATACAGAGAATCTAGCTGTGTTTGTGGTATCCACCTGCCTGAGGGCTTGGTTGAGGCCTCGCGTTTAGAAAAACCCATCTTTACTCCTTCCACAAAGGCACCTGTTGGTGAGCACGATGAAAACATCACCTTTGCCCAGTTGGTTGAGAGGGTTGGAAGAGAGAAAGCTGAGAAGAAGCGTGAAATCTCGGTGGCGATCTATCTCCGCGCGCGTGAGATGGCCGAGGAGAGAGGGATTATCATTGCGGATACGAAGTTAGAGTTTGGCTTGGCCAATGGAGAGCTTATCCTGATCGACGAGCTTCTGACTCCGGATTCATCGCGTTTTTGGCCCCTAGAAGGATACCAGCCGGGAATGGCATCTGAGAGCTTTGATAAACAGTACGTGCGAGACTATCTCTTGAGCCTCAACTGGGACACAAAACCTCCCGCGCCATCTTTGCCGGCGGAGATCGTGCAGAAAACGCAAGAAAAATACGCCGAGGCCCTGCGGAGGCTCACTACACCCCCGGAAAGATGTTTTGGTCGCTGAAGGTATTAAGAAAGAAGATGGGAGAAAAGCCTGTGTCTGAGAGTCGTAGTGGCCGAGTCGATATTGTACCCCAGGGAGAGTCCCACTTTGAAGTGCGCTATTTTGAGAACGAGAAACAAGAACGCTACCGTAGCTGGTGTTTGCCCCTCCCTGCCGCGGAGACGGTTGCGCGATGGTGGTTGGGGCGGTCGCTACCGCTGGGAGAGGTTCCCATCGGCGGTGAGGGATCGGTGGAGTTGGAGATAAAGGCCGATGAAAGCTGTACTGGCTTACTAAGGACAGTAGACGGGGAAACGGACATCCTGAACCCTTATCAAGGAACTCCCATCGCAGCCTGGCTCCGCTATCACAACCTCGGTGAAGGTCCCCATGCTTACGATTCTCCCCAACTGTTGATCGTTACCTGTATCGATTATCGCATCCACCTCCAGCTTCCTAAGCAGTTTGCTTATGTCCTGCGTCTGGCCGGAGCCAATCTGCGTCACCGGGAGTTTGATCTTGCCTGTGTGCTGGCTTTTGCCGGTATTCGCCATGTCTGCCTCGTTGGTCACACAGACTGCGCGATGGAGTCCTTGAAAGACAAGCGGGAGGTTTTCGCCTCTGGCCTGCAAAGAGTAGGAGGTTGGAGTAAGACCAGGGCAGAGCTGCAATTCGATCTTTGCGCCCCCCGCCTCAACCTCCCCAATGTCATTGATTTTATCCTTTTCGAAGGAGCCTGGCTGGAGCGGAGATTCCCGGGAATCCTGGTTGCCCCTCTCATCTACGACGTAAAGGACGGCGCTCTCTACCAGATTGTGAGGCAATCATGACATTGCCGATAGAAAACTAAATCGAAGTTTGAGTGTGAAACAATTGAAGAATAGGAGACTACCGTGCAGCCTTTTAACGATGGCGGGAACCTGAGTCAGCTTATTTTTTCTCCTGACCTTGCATCGTATTTTCAGTACGAAAAGGTGCATGGGAAAAAAGAAAGCCAGGCTGACGACCAAGCACTAAGAGCACTGATGCTCGCGTTACTGGAGGATGCAATTGCTTGCTTCCAAGGCCGCTTTTTTAAGCCATCCCGCACCAATGACAAGCTGTTTCAGGAGGCGGAAGAATGGATTTCCTCGAAAGATGAAGGCGTCTTTTGCTTCAACACGATCTGCGAAACCTTAGGGCTTGATCCAGGAAGACTCAGAAAAGGACTGGAGCAGTGGAAGGCGAAGCAGATTAGGGCGCCTCTCGAAGCAAGGAAACGTCTCATCTTAAGCAAGGGGAAATGCGCAGGAAAGAACATAGAAGCTGCCTAAAGCTATTTTCCTGAAAGTTGTTTGCTTTCCTTTCTTGACTTCTATAGCATTCTGCCAGAATTGTTTCGAGGGTCTGACCGATAGGAGGGGTAAGATGAGAAAATTAACCGGGCTGTTTTTCTTCGCTGTCTTGTTGCTTATCGTGTTTTTCGGCCAGGCGGTTTCTCTCTACACCGACTGGCTCTGGTTTCAGGAGGTTGGCTACACTCAGATCTTTACCACCACCCTGACCTTTAAGTTGACCTTGGGGCTTGTTTTTGGCGGCCTCTTTTTCCTGCTGATCTATTTTAATGTTAAGCTGGCGGCCCACGCGCCGAGGAACATTCGTTTTTTGGAACAAGAGAACGCTATCGAACTACCCAGTCCGGAACTGGTAGATCCGCTGGTACAGCGCCTGCTTCTTCCCGTTGCCATTCTCCTGGGATTCTTCGCCGCGGCTCAGGCAGCAAGCCACTGGGAATCTCTGCTCCTTTTTTTAAACTCGGTTCCTTTTGGGCTCGAGGATCCTCTTTTCGGTCGCGACATTGGCTTCTATGTCTTTCGCCTGCCAGCCCTGAGTGCCCTCTACGGCTGGTTTAGTTTCACCCTAGGGGTCGTCATCCTGGCGACAGCCTTTACTTATCTCCTTTACCGGGGGGTCCAGTACGGTCCGCGAGGGCTGTTTCTCAGCGAGCGGGCCAGGGGCCACCTCCTTTGCCTCCTTGCCGTTTTCCTTCTAGTTAAGGCCGGAGGCTACTTCCTTGACGCCTTCAGCCTCCTTTATTCATCCAGTGGCGCGGCCTTCGGCGCAAGCTATGCGGATGTCTATGCCAACCTGCCTGCCCTGAGGATTCTGACTTTCCTGGCTGTCATAGCTTCCGGGCTTTCTCTCCTGCAAATCTATCGACCAGGGTTTAAGTACCTTTTCGTTGGTTTGGCAGGGTTGATCTTGGTCCATCTGGTAGGGCTGAATCTCTATCCTTCCTTTCTTCAGCGCTTTCGGGTCGTGCCCAACGAGATCAACGCAGAGAGGCCCTTCATCACGCGTAGCATCGAGTTCACGCGGCGCGCTTATGGCCTGGACAAAGTTGAGAGCAAGGACTTTCCCGCCGAGGAGCAGCTCACCGCTGCCGATCTCAAGCGCAACGACGCAACCATCAAGAACATACGGCTCTGGGAACACCGTCCTCTTCTCGCGACCTATGCCCAGCTCCAGGAGATCCGCACCTATTACAAATTCGTCGATGTTGACAACGACCGCTACCTGATCGACGGCACCTATCGCCAGGTCATGCTTTCGGCGCGGGAGCTCTCCCATCAGCATCTCCCTAGCCGCATCTGGATCAATGAGCACCTCACCTATACACACGGCTATGGCGTGGTTTTCGGGCCGGTCAATCAGGTCACCCCGGAAGGCTTGCCGGAGTTCTTTATCAAGGATATCCCGCCGGTCTCAGTTGGGCCGCTTAAGATTACCCGGCCAGAAATCTACTACGGTGAGCTGGCCAACGATTATGTCTTTGTAAAGACCAAGGCCCAAGAACTCGATTATCCTGCGGGCGACCAGAACATCTACACGGCATACACAGGCAAGGGAGGCGTTCCTGTTAGCTCTTTGTGGCGGAAGTTACTCTTTTCGGCCCGCTATGCAACCCTGAGAATCGCCCTCTCCAACGATGTTACCAGAGAGAGCCGCATACTTTATCACCGGCAGATTCAGGAGCGGGTTAAGAAAATCGCTCCTTTCATTACCTTCGATCGGGACGCTTATCTCGTCATCGCCCAAGGAGGCCGCCTCTTCTGGATCATCGACGGCTATACGACCTCGAACCGTTACCCATACTCGGAACCGACACAAAGACTAGGAAACTACATCCGCAACTCGGTTAAGGCGGTTGTGGATGCCTACGACGGCAGCGTGAGTTTTTACCTCAGTAACCCCGAAGATCCGATCATCCTGGCCTACGCCAAGGTCTTTCCGGGACTCCTGAAGCCCTTGGAAACGATGCCCGAAGATCTTCGGGCTCATATCCGTTATCCCCAGGATCTATTTGTTATCCAAACTCGCATGTACGCCACCTATCACATGCGGGATCCCCAGGTTTTCTATAATAAGGAAGACCTTCTGAGCATTCCGCAAAAAGCCGTGGAGCAGCAAGAACCGGAGATAGGGAGGATGATGGGGCGAGCGACGGAACGGGAGATAGACCCCTACTATACAATCATGCGCCTCCCCGGCGAAAAGAGGGAGGAGTTCGTCCTTCTTCTCCCCTTTACCCCCAACAAGAAGGACAACATGCGGGCGTGGCTGGCAGCGCGGAGCGATCCGCCCCATTACGGCAAGCTGATCGCCCTGGATTTTCCCAAGGCGAAGCTGGTCTATGGGCCGAAGCAGATCGATGCCCGGATCGATCAAGACGCCTTCATCTCCCAACAGCTCAGCCTTTGGAGCCAGAGGGGTTCGCAGGTAGTTCGGGGAAGCATGTTAGCCATTCCCATTGAGCAGTCACTCCTCTATGTCCAGCCGCTTTATCTGGCGGCGGAGAAGGGGTCGCTTCCTGAGCTAAAGAGAGTCATCGTGGCCTTCGGCAATCAGATCGCTATGGAGGAGAACCTGGAGCTTGCTCTCCAACGCATTTTCGGTGGTCGGGCCGCACCCGTAACGGCTCAAGCGGGCCAGGTGAGTGCGTCCCCTGGGGTCGCGGGAGCGGAGAAGAGCCTGGCGCGCCGGGCCATGGAGCACTACACGCGCTCTCAGGAGTTCCTGCGCCAGGGGAATTTGGCGGGCTTTGGCGATGAGCTAAAAAAGATCGAGGCGCTGCTTAAGGAGATGCAAAAGGGGCGCTGAACAAGGCGCGCCCCTGGTGCTTCGCTCTACCAATTCAACAAGGGGCGTTCATACGTAAACTTTTTGAATCGGGTGGGCTATGCCCCGACACGATCAGGTAACACGCCAGTGGTATCTGCTCCGAAAGCTGGAAAGCAGCAGGGGGGCGACCCTTCAGGAGCTTGTCGATTTCCTGCCCGACGATTATCCCAAAAACCCCCGCACCATCCGCAGAGACCTCGAAGCATTAGAGTCCGTAGGCTTCCCGCTGGTTACCGAGCAGTCAAACAGCCACACGCGCTGGAAGTTGATGGAGGGCTTCCGAGATATCCCTGCGCTCGGCTTTTCTGCGACCGAGCTTATGGCTCTTCTTTTCAGCCGCAATCTTTTGAAGCCTCTGGAGGGCACGGAAATCCAGGCTTCTCTGGCTTCGGCGCTGAATAAAGCCGCGGCAGCCCTGCCGCCGCAGGGCCATGAATATGTTCGGCAGATGGAAAAGGTTTTTTCCGTAGGTCTGGGTCCGTATAAAAGCTACCAGCAGCATAGGAAGGCGATTGACCTGATTACTCAGGCCATTGCAAAAGCACGAACCGCCCAGATCCGCTACTACTCCGCCTCTCGTAATACTACGACCCGGCGCGAGGTTGATCCGTATCACCTCTGGTTCGCTGCGGGGGGGCTCTATCTAATAGCTTACTGCCACCTGCGCAAGGACGTGCGGTTGTTCGCCGTGGAACGCATCCGTTCCATTACGCTCACCGACCATCCCTACCAGATGCCGTTGGGTTTTAACGTAGACGAATATGTCCAGGATGCCTTGATGGTCATGCGTGGAAGGCGCATCGATGTGGAGCTTTTGTTTGCCAAAACGGCGGCGGCTTGGGTCAAGGACAAGAGCTGGCATCCAAGCCAAGAGACAAACGTGTTAAAGGACGGACGGTTGAAGATGGCGTTGAAGGTCGCCGATACGGCCGAGCTTGTCGGATGGATCTTGAGTTTCGGCAGCGAGGTTCGGGTAGTCCGACCCGAGGCTTTGAGGGAAAGGGTCAAAGAAGAGGCCCGAAAAATTTCTAAGTCGTGACCTATACGACAAAACGCGCGATGTGATCTGTCATGGACAGCTGGTAAGCTGCGGAACCGATCGGGCGGGGGTGGATGGTCTGAGATATTTGAGATGCGACTATTTCAGACATGGGATGATTTAGGATACGATGAAGGAAATAGAGATTATCCCGATCGCTAAGAAAAAGATGGACAGGCGGGGAATTCCTGAGTCATGGGTCGGTGAAGCCTTGAGATCGGCGGAGCAAATTGTTGAGGGACACGGGGGCCGTTCGGTTGCTCAGCAGCGACGCAGGATTCGTAGGAAGGAAAGGCTTCTCCGGGTTGTCTTTGAAGAAACCCAGGACAAATACGTTGTGATTACAGCCTATCTCACTTCGGATATTGAGCGTTACTGGAAGGATGAAACGCCATGAAGATAGAATACAATACCGAGCATGATCTGTTGAACATTGAATTTCTGGCCGATGTTCCCATCGATGACTCGCTGGAGGTGGACGGCGTGGTCATTGATTACGCCAAAGACAAACGCATCGTTGCGATTGAGGTGTTGGATGCGAGCAAGCGAACGACTCGCAAGCCTCTGGATCTTATCGATCTGGCCATCGTTAAATCTTCCGGATCCGATGCCGTCCGGGAAAGAGGCGAGACTTATGGCAGAAAGGGAAAAGCCAAGGCTAAACGTCGTCGGCCATATTCTAGCTGAAGGCAATGATGCCTTGTATAACGTGAACGATTTGACCCCTTCGGTCTGCGAGTTGGAATTAGACTTTGAACTGTTTGAACCTTGAACCTTTGTGTTGAACCTTGAACCCTTTGAACGGCTTAAACGCTTTGAACTTTTGAACTGTTGAACTTTTTGAACTGGAGGGGGCCTGTGGTCGGCTGGGTGAACTTTGAATCGTTGAACCTTGAACTTGGAACATTGAACCAAAAAAGAGGTGTGACCTTGGATGTCAAAATGGGAAAAATGCCGTGACCTGATCTGTCAAACTCGTGGTGTATAAGAATCGCAAATGATGAAAGGAACGCGGCATGCCCGTTGTTGATTTAGCGTTTAGGCTGACCGGCAGCAAGGTTCCTGTGGATCATGGATATGCGCTCTATTCCGCGATCAGCGGACTTATTCCGGAGATTCATGACGCGAAGAACATCGGCGTGCATCCCATTCGAGGAACGTACAGCGGCAACGGTGAATTGATGCTGCGGGATTCATCGCGATTGGTTGTGAGAATGGAAAGCGAGCAGATCGGGCAGTTTTTGAAACTTGCAGGTAAGAAATTGGAAATCGATAGTTACAGCTTTCGAGTTGGAGTGCCAGAGGTCCGAGTTCTTCTTCCAAGGGCAGCGTTGTACTCGCGGCTTGTTACCATCAAGGGATTCATGGAGCCTGCTGAATTCCTTGAAGCAGCCAAGCGGCAGCTTGAGAAGATTGAAGTCCAGGCGGAACTCCAGATCGGCGAACGCCGGACTTTTCGGATCAAGGATAAGCAAGTGGTGGGATTCGAGCTGGCCGCGACAGGGCTCGACGCCGAAGATTCGATACGTTTGCAAGAAAACGGTCTCGGTGGGCGTAGGCATATGGGGTGTGGGGTTTTTGTACCATGGCGGAGGTAATGGTGGCTGAAGTCATTCTCGCAAAGAGCCCTATCCATGGGCAACAAATTAGTCTTTCCGAGCACGTGACGACAGTCAGCAATGCCGCTCAATACCTCTTTGGCTCACCTAGTCAACCAACACGACTGGGAACAGAATGGCTGCGATTTTTCGGCCTTACGTCAGGTCAATTCCCCGGATTCTTGACGAACCTGCAGCTGGCCGCATTGTTTCATGATTTGGGCAAAGCTAACGACGGATTCCAAGCTACTCTGCGGCACCGAGGGCAGCAAGCAATCCGGCACGAACATCTTTCAGCGTTGCTGCTTTACCTTGAGCCAATCCGCGATTGGTTGTGTCGAGGCGGTACGGCTGGGATTGACTTTGAAACTATCCTATCGGCTGTTGTTTCTCACCACTTAAAGGTCAACGACCAAGAATTTGCCAAGAGACTTCTTCCTGGAGTTGACACCTTTACCGTGTTTACGCGAGACGCAGATTTCGTTAAGTGCTTGCGACTGGCAGAACGGATTGTCGGTTCCCCGCCCCCTGATCTGTCTGCTTATGATCGGTTGTGGTCGTTTGAGCACGACGTCGATCCACGGAAAGGACCTTCTGGAGATTTGGGTCGTTCGATGCATAACTTCAAACGCAAACTCCAGAAAGGTTCAGAACGACACCGGCTCCTCGTTGCTGTGAAAGCAGGTCTGATTGCTGCTGACTCGGCAGGCTCAGCGCTGATTCGCGAAGGACATCCGCTCAAAAGCTGGATAAGCGACTGTTTTGAATTTGATCCGCTGACGGCGGATTGGGTCGAGAATAAAATCATTTGTCCAAGGATTAAGGAAATCGAAAGAAAATCAGGTCGTGCCTTTGAATGGCACGACTTTCAGATTGCCGCTGGCGAACTAGGCCAACGTGCTTTGCTTCTTTCGGGCTGCGGAACGGGGAAAACACTCGCGGCATGGAAGTGGATTGCCAATCAATTGAGCCAGAAACCAGCGTCGAGGGTGCTTTTTCTCTACCCTACTCGTTCTACCGCAACTGAAGGGTTTCGTGATTATGTCTCATGGGCTGGAGGAGAAGACGCAACACTGTTGCACGGCACTGCCGCTTACGATCTTGCGGGAATTTTTCCAAATCCTGGCGATCCCCGCTACGGGGGTGACTATCATGTTCAGGAACGGCTTTTCGCTCTTGGCTATTGGCCGAAGCGGGTTTTTAGCGCGACTGTGGATAGTTTCTTAGCTTTCGTCCGGAATCAGTACGCGTCTCTTTGTCTTTTGCCGGTTCTTGCCGATAGCGTCGTGGTGGTCGACGAAGTCCACAGCTTTGACCGCAGTATGTTTACGGCGCTTGAATGGTTCCTAAAGTTTTTTGACATCCCAGTTCTTTGCATGACCGCCAGTCTTCCACCTGACCGGCTGGAGATACTTCGAGATGGCTGTGGTTTGCAGGTATTTCCGCATTCGAAGGAAGCGTTTGAAGATCTACAGAGGCAGTCGGAAAGTGAGCGCTACAATCTTTCCGTTGTTGAGGAAAGTAGGCTGTTGGACATCGTTAAAGACGCGATTGCCAACGATAAGAAAGTGCTCTGGGTAGTTAATACGGTCTCACGCTGTCAGGAAAGAGCGCGCGATCTTAAAGCACATCTCGCTGATTCCGGCAGAGTACTTTGCTATCACAGTCGATTCAAACTTTGTGACAGGCGGTGCCATCATAACAGGGTGGTCCAAGAGTTCGACAAAGGCATCGTTGTCGTTGCGACGCAGGTCTGTGAAATGAGCTTAGATTTGGACGCAGACGTTCTTATCACGGAGGTTGCTCCTGTCCCCTCTATCATTCAACGTATGGGTCGTTGTTGCAGAGAACCTGTTCCGAAGAATGGGCGGGCCGGAAAGGTTTATGTTTATTTGCCCAGCGACGTGAAACCATACGATAAAAAGGAAGTAGAGGCAGGAAAGACCTTCGTTGAAACGTTGTTAGCCGGTAAAAAGCAACTCTGCCACGCCGACCTTGCTAACTACCTGGCAGCTATGCAGGTAACCGATCCCTTCATCGAAGGCGGTTACACAGGATTTTTGGACGCGGGACCTTACGCGATGGCTCAGGATGAGTCGTTTCGCGAAGGGAACGATTTCACAGTTGACTGCGTGCTTGATTCTGACATTGACGAGTATTTGCTCAAACGTAGAGCTGGTGAATCAGAAGCCGATGGTTACATCGTTCCGGTGCCAAGGCGTTTCGCCCGAGAAAGTGCGAAGCTGGGTCGATATCTTCGCGACGCACCGAAAGCTCACTACCATCAAGACTTCGGATTTTTAGATGAGGAAAAGTCAACATGGCTGAAGAAGAAGTAGTTGAGCTAATTTACGATCCTTTTGCGCTACCTACTGCACAACACCGTGCGGGCCTGGCTGGGTTCTTGGTTCTCGTCGACTCAATGCGGCGTAGAAAGATCAAGGTACTGCCTGAAATATCTGTTCACTCAGATGGTACGGTTACAGTTGCTTTGACAAAGAAGTCTCTCGCCTCCACTTTTAACGACCTTTATGACGCGGCAACCGCGGAAAGAGAATCGCCCCGTAAGAGGAAGGATAAGAAGAAAAGGGAAATCAAGCCGTTGCGCGAGGAGAAACGAACTGACCCGAAGACAGGCAAAGAAAGGACGGTATTTATATACCCTCAAATTATTCCCAAGGCGGCGTTTCTTGCTGGTTTTGGTATGGTTCAGGTTTGGCTCAAACTTTGGAGAGAGGCAATTTGGGAAACATTACGAGGCGTCCCTAGGACACGAATTCCCTACGAAGAACGTGCGGAGGGGGAAACGGTGAGCGAAGCGGACGCCACATGGAGCGAACTGCAAAAATTCCAGCAGCGCCGGGCACAAAATGAAATTTATGCCGTTGATATCTCGAGTTCAATCTTCATTGGGGCTCAGGCCGCGAACGCCGAACGGGTTCCTTTCCGTGGTAGGGCAGACGAGGTCTTTCTGCTTCACTTTTGGCCGGTGGTGATGGGTGTCTACGTTCCGCAAGTAATCGACCGTGAGGGTGGGAGTAAATTTACGGGTAGTTACGTGCTTGTTGTACCTGATGTGTCGGACCTTGAAGGATTCGTCCAAGATTTCCCGGATACCATCGCTCAGTTGAAGCCTGAGTTGGCCGGTTATCGTCCGAGGGAGGCGGCCATTTCTCTTCCTCAGGAGGGAGGCTTGGAGTACCTTCACCATCTTACTCGTCTCACAAAAGCTAAGGCAGAGAGAGGCGAGTTGGCGTATAGCATTGCTGGTGTCGAGGTTTACCACCTGGAAAAGCAAGGGAATAATATTCGCATGCTGGGGGCAGACCGAGTTTCTATGACACCTCGCTTGTTAGAAAAATATGAAACTATTCGAGGATGCTACCGTGATCCGTTATTCAAGCGACAAAGAATCTTTAATTTGCTACGTGGAGAACCTTGGTATCGTGGATTTGACCAACTCTTCTCCCGCAATAACTCCGAGCGGTTTATTGGTTCACAGGCAGATTGGTTTTTAACAGACAGCAGGAAAGGTTTTGAAAGCGAATGAGGTGAAAGGAGGTTTAGATGACAAATGTCTCATCTGTCGAGGATAACATTACAGAGCGAGTTTATAAGCTCGTACAAGCCTACGTGTTTCGAAAAACAGAGAGTAAATCAGGCATAAAGTGGGAGGACTTCAAAGAAAAGAAAGTGAAAGATCCCAGCAGTAACAGGGAAAGGATCAACGTGCCTCAGAGGTACCGCGAAGCACGTGAAAAGGTTTGCACGGACGCCTTTTTGAGGTTTCGCGCTTGCCATGCAAAGGAGGACTTTGTGTCCTACTTCACTGGGACTATTTGCTCGGTTCCACACTATTTGCCGGAAGCTGAATATCAAGCCGTAGCGGAGGCGATCCTGAGCGATGGGCGGTGGGAAGAGGTTAAAGCGTTAGCGATGCTGGCGCTGTCAAGTTTCTCTAGAGTCTAATTCTGTTTGAAGCGGAGGTTAAGATGAACATTTTCGCAACTGTTTTGACATATCCGGCCCCGTCAGCGAACTATCGCGGGGAGTCCGAGGAAAATCGAAGTGTCATTCAAAAGGTAACTTACGGACGGTTCGAGTATCCCATAATCTCGCCAGAGGCGATGCGCAATGCGCTTCGAGAAACTCTTTTTATGTATGGTTTGCCCTGTAACCGGAAGCGACTTCATAACGAAGAGCAGCTTGCAGTTCGATTTGAGGACTATCCATTTCCGGAAAAATTCGCTGACGACTTCTTCTTCGGCTACCTTGTTGCCGATCGCGGGCAGATTCCGGACAAGGTGATCAAAGATCGCGACTTTCAATTCAAACGCGACTCCGTCCTACGCATGAATCTCGCAAAAGCCCTCGAGCCGTATAGGCATGATGCGCTTTTTACTCAATCTCCACTGACCATAAAGAACGAGAAGAGCCCTTGGCAAAATGCAACGACCTCTGCACTCCTTCACCGTGAAACCGTTGTCACTGCGTTCCAGTACCCTTTTGCTCTGAATCTGATCGACTGCGGTCTGGACGATAAAGGGAAGCCGGCGGATGGTGCGAAAGCCTCAGATGGTAAAGCGTATCAAAGCAAAGGGGAACAACAGAAGGATTGGCTTCGTCATTTGCTGCGGGCCATCTCTGAGCTGAACGACGTGGCAGGCAATCACGCGCGCAGTTACTTTGAGATGGCTCCAGCAAGTATCATTATACGACTTACGGATTCTTTGGTAGCCGGATATGAGACCTACGGTTTTAAACCTGACGGAGGGTTCCCTGAAGTAGTGGACGGCGTACTTCATGGCGACTATCCAGGTAATGAATTCTATCTTGGAGGGCAGATCGTCAAGAATGTACTCAATCACGACAGTAATAAGAACCTGAAAGCTAAGGGTGTGAACCTCTTCAGGATGGCTAATGAGTCCCTCAGCGCCGTTGTAAGGAAAGTCTGCGGCACCGGCTTTCTTGAAAAAGAAAGAGAATGGGAGGAGAACGCTGATGCTGCACCTCCGGCTTAAGGCCCCCTTCGGCGCCTTTCGCACATTTACCGCCGGATCGTATCGTCCTACAGCCCCATTCATTACACCAAGTGCCGCTTACGGGCTAATTCTGAACGTTGCAGGAATTGAATCTCGGCACGATGATGGTCAGGCTGTCATGACGTTGATGAAATCGGGCCTGCCGCGGGTGGAAATAGCACTTGGGGCCATTACCTTTCCTGAGACTCAAAGCATATATCAGCAACTTCACAACTACCCTGTTGGAGCTACTGGTAAGGACCGGGCGAAGGAAACCAAAGGAGCTAAGTACAACATTCAACCCGTTCAACGCGAGTTCCTCTCCGGGCTAGATGCATATTTGTGTCTTCGAGGCAACGAAAGTTTGGAAGGGCAAGTTAGGGAGGGTTTGCGTCACGGTGCGCACCTCTTATGTGAGGGTCGGTCGCGTTATGGCATTCCGTTCTTGGGCGACAACAACTTTATGATTGATGTGCTTCGAGAGGAGCCCGTCCTTGGACCAGCGTTTTGGTACAGACGATTGACAGGGGAACTAGGTCCGGTAACGGGGCGCTGCCGACTAACTGCATGGATTGATCGTGCTGATATGACGCGTACTGTGGCGTACTTATACGCGCCTACAAGAGATGTCGTTACTGCTATTCCTGAGGAAGCCTGGACGCTTATCGCTCCACCTTCCGAGAATCCGAGATCGGATAGACAAGGGAGAAAAACGAAGTGAGCGAACCTGAACCTCTCATCCGCGTTATGGCGCTGCATGCGCTGATGTACTGCGAGCGGCTTTTCTATCTCGAAGAGGTGGAAGAAATCCGGATTGCAGACGCATCGGTTTATGCAGGGCGCAGACTCCACGAAGAGCTGGCGGCTGACGAAGGGGAGATGGTGAGCCTGGTGCTGGAGAGCGAGAAGTTGGGCATAAAGGGAAAAGTTGACTGTCTGCGGAGAAGGAATGGGCAACTTATTCCTTACGAGCACAAGCGCGGGCGGTGTCGCAAGGGAGAGGACGGGCCGGAGGCTTGGCCGAGCGATCGGCTTCAAGTCTATGCCTACACGATGCTCCTGGAGGAGAACACCGGCACCTCTATTGAAGAAGCAAGGATTCGCTACCACGGCGATAATACGACTGTGCGGGTCCCAGTGGATGAGCCTGCTCGCGAGAAAGTTCACTGGGCAGTTGCGCGTATCCGGGAATTGCGGAAATCCGTGCAGCGTCCTCCCGTTACTGACAACGAGCGTCTTTGTCTTCACTGTTCGTTGGCGCCAGTATGCCTGCCGGAGGAAGAGCGCTTGGCCAAAGACCCCGGTCGGGATACTGTCCGATTGTTTCCCAAGGACAACGATCGGCAGACCATTCACGTGACAGATCATGGAGCCCGTGTTACCCGGTCCGGCGATACTCTTTCGATAGTTCGCACTGACAACACCAAAGAAACCCTTCCTATCCGTGAGGTGGGCGAGGTAGTCCTGCATGGTTCCGCGCAAATAACGACCCAAGCCATTCACCTTTGCACCCATCAGGAAGTTGGAATTCATTGGGTGACAGGAGGCGGGCGTTATGTTGGAAGTATGGCGGCGGGTGCTGGCCCGGTGCAGCGTCGGATTCGCCAGTATGAAGCCCTGCGAGATCCGGGTCTCTCATTTAAGCTGGCGAGAAAGCTCGCTTCCGCTCGCTCGGCAAGCCAGCTGGGGTTCTTGCTCCGTGCCTCCAGAGAAAAGGGACGGAGCTCTGACATTGATAATGCTGTTCGAGGAATGCGGGCCGCACTGAGGGCGATGAACGAGGCAGAGGGGATCGATAGCCTCCGAGGATTTGAAGGCGAGGCGGGAAGGCTCTACTTTTCTGGTCTGCCCGGGGTGTTGCGAGATGATCTAGATGAGCGGCTACGGTTCAGAGGGCGCAATCGACGGCCTCCAAGGGATTGCTTCAATGCCTTACTCAGCTTCGGCTATGCCTTACTTTACCGCGATGTGATGCAGGCCATCCTTGCGGTTGGTTTGGAACCATCCTTTGGCTTTTACCACCGCCCACGCTCAGCCGCTCATCCTCTCGCGCTCGATCTTATGGAACTCTTTCGTGTCCCATTATGGGATATGTCTCTTGTGGCCTCTGTGAACCGACAACAATGGAATCCTGAGGAGGACTTCACATACGCAGGGGTTCAAGTCTGGCTGAGCGAGAAGGGCCGAAAGAAGGCAATAGAAGTCTATGAACGGCGGAAGGAAGATCAATGGAAGCACCCGGTGACCGGTTATTCACTTTCCTATGCAAGATTGATTGAATTGGAATGTCGGCTGCTTGAAAAAGAGTGGTCTGGCCAGCCCGGCCTCTTTGCCCGGATGCGATTAAGGTGATGTTATGGCCGAGGAAAGATTTTTGTACCTTATTTGCTACGACATTCGGGAAGCCAAAAGATGGCGGCGTGCTTATAAGCTGCTGAAAGGATATGGGAAAAGCCTCCAGTATTCTATTTTCCAATGTCGGATGACCCGACGCCAGTTGGAAAGAATGCGGTGGGAACTCGAAAAAGAGCTTGCGCCAGAAGACAGCTTGATGATCGCCGGACTATGTACCGCTTGTCACTCAAAGGTTATCGCCCGGAACACGAGAACTGACTGCCTTGAAGAAGAGCCAAGATTTCGGGTTGTAGGGGCAGCTTAAGGGAAAATCGATTCAAGCATCTATCGCTGTTGACGAGTTGGTAAGGAGAATTTGGCTGTAAGTGCTTGCGGCAAAAGGAGAAAAGGATTTTTCCGTGGCCCACAGTTTCATGAAAACTAATCTAAAGGCAGCGACAACGGCTATTTATTTCTAGCGAGATCGGGCGTGAGCAAAAATTTTCTCGTTAGTGTCATCGGAGAAAGTGAGGTGCCTGAAGCTTCTATGAAATTGTGCAAGGAAAACAATGTGTTTTCAGTGAGGGTGAATGGATCTGAGATGCCGAAAGGCGTTGAGCACAAAGACCATTCGATACAGCTTGTCGTTACGGGCGGTCGTGAATGGATCTGAGATGCCGAAAGGCGTTGAGCACGAGTAAAAGAGCCTGATCAGCCCATCGGCCGTGAGCGTGAATGGATCTGAGATGCCGAAAGGCGTTGAGCACTGAATAGGGGGGGCCAGATAGGTGATAACTTTTAGAGTGAATGGATCTGAGATGCCGAAAGGCGTTGAGCACGATCACGTCCGCGGCGCATTCTTTCAGCTCGATCTCTGTGAATGGATCTGAGATGCCGAAAGGCGTTGAGCACGCTACCATGAAGTCAATCCGTACCTGGGAAAACGAGGTGAATGGATCTGAGATGCCGAAAGGCGTTGAGCACTGGAGCCGGTGAGACTGACTGTCCCGCTCTTGGTCGTGAATGGATCTGAGATGCCGAAAGGCGTTGAGCACTAAAATATTCGGGCAAAAGTTATCATCTATTTGATGTGAATGGATCTGAGATGCCGAAAGGCGTTGAGCACTGAAGGCCGAGCCCGGCTGCCACCGGCAGACAGGCGGTGAATGGATCTGAGATGCCGAAAGGCGTTGAGCACTAAGACAAAATTGGCGCAGTTTCCGTAACCTCTCCCCGTGAATGGATCTGAGATGCCGAAAGGCGTTGAGCACAGCCTATCACGGAAGGAGTTAAGATCCCGTAGGGCGTGAATGGATCTGAGATGCCGAAAGGCGTTGAGCACGAGAAGAAGATAACAAAGGAGTCCCGACCATGAAGCGTGAATGGATCTGAGATGCCGAAAGGCGTTGAGCACGACTATCAGGCGGCCTTTAGTCAAGAGCCAGAGAGTGAATGGATCTGAGATGCCGAAAGGCGTTGAGCACAGGCATCTTGACGCGGTAGG
>Ga0209211_10004884_pt1 | contig 20466 bp, 17 predicted proteins | sample RifGroA2_FD_183992 | JGI IMG/M metagenome (GOLD analysis project Ga0209211, IMG submission 183992) | Groundwater microbial communities from Rifle, Colorado, USA - Groundwater A2 (SPAdes) (version 2) | ecosystem: Environmental > Aquatic > Deep subsurface > Groundwater | place: Rifle, Colorado...
GCTTGCCACGTACGGTTTTGGGGAAGAAATTGGCTGGCGTGGGTATCTCTTGCCGAGGCTTCAACGCGGCCGGAGCGCCTGGTCGGCTTCCGTGATCCTGTGGCTCATCTGGGCGACGTGGCATGCTCCATCGTTCTTCTACCTGCAGACTGTCTCGGGCGTCGGAACGCTGCTTGGATTCCTCATCGGCGTTCTCGCAGGTTCCATTTTTCTTACCTGGCTCTATAACAGCAGCGGGGGAAGCATTCTCCTGGTCGCCGTCTGGCATGGTCTCTTTGATTACGTCACCGCATGCACGGAATGCAAATCCGGTCTTATCGCTGCGATTGGCAGCACACTCGTCATGGTATGGGCGGTCGTTATTGTGGTCATCTTCAAGCGGCCGAACCTTTCGCTCAAGGAGCGACAGGTGTTGTGAACGCACAGGCTCGCTTTTGGGAGGAGAGCGAATTTTGAGACATGCGCCATGTTCACTTCTGAGAATAACACTAATTTCTATTCTCAGAACCGAGAATTATATTGGCTGGGAGTAAAGCCTACCCTGATCGTTATATGGCGTATGTGCGGGCCAGATTGTGACTTGCTCACTTGAGTCTTCGCCCCGGAGGCCGGGCATACCGTTTGTAGAAAGCGATGTGCTCTGTGACGGCATGAGCGACCGTAGGGCGCACTCCTTGATCAACCTCAACAGCATATTCCCCTGGCTTTCCATCCGCAGCAAGCTCATTATCGCGTTTGCCGGTCTTTCCATTATCCCCGTTGTCGTGCTTGGCCTTCACGGCATTTTCTCGAACGTCAGCATGATGAAGGAGATTGCGTACGAAAACCTCGCGCACGACGTTCGTACCATACGCGAGAAGACCGCAAATTTTCTTACCAATGTCGAGAGTGACCTCCGGTTGTTAAAGAATTCCCCATCGCTGCAAGGGTATGTGCAGGCTTTGAGTTCTTCCAGCTTGCGCCAGGGTGATCGTGTGTCCCGGCGATTGAATGACGAGCTTCTGGCGTGGTTGCGGACAAAGGGGATTTATTATCAGCTCCGCATTATCAGTGAAACAGGGGATGAAGTGATCCGTGGTGAGAGCACGGACGCACCCGACTCCATGCAGCGCTATCGGGTTGTCCCGGCTCAAGAACTCCGGGTGGGACGAGAGTCGTTTTATTTCCTGCTTGCAGAGGGTCTTCAGCCCAATGCACTAGCCTTCACGGCGGCAGAGCTCGTGAGCCAGAGCAATGAGCGTATCCCTATTATCAGTTTTGTGACGCCGCTCGCTCGTCATGGTGAGAAACCCGATGTGCCGGGAAAACGAGTAGGATTGCTCGTAGCCAACGTCTTCGCAAAGGATCTCTTCCTCATCATGGAAACCCCGAGACATTTCAGCCTCAACGGGAAAACAGTTCTTGTCAGCGGAGATGGCCATTACCTCTACCATAGTGAAAAGAAAACAGAATGGAATAAACTCCTGGCGTCGCGGGAAGACGATAATCTCCAGCACGATTATCCAGCGGCGGTGGTGGATTCCGTGCTTTCCGGGAACAATGGAATTGTGTCGGAAGGAATCGATGAAATCATCGCCTATGCTCCTCTCTTTGGGGGAGCGGCGCTATCGGCCAATCAATCTTTCACATCGTTTTCCGTGCCGTTCTACGTGTTTGAGAGTGTCCCCAACCATGTCGTCCTCGGACCTGCGTCTTCCTTTGCATGGATGTTTGCCGCCTTTCTCATGCTTTTTCTCGGCGTCGCGATCGGACTGGGCCTGATTGCAACGCAACAGTTCACAAAGCCGATCGCTGCGTTGCAGCAGGGGGCGGAAACGATTGCCCGGGGAAATTATCACCACCGGCTGAACGTTGAGACCCATGATGAGATTGAGAAACTCGGAGAGCAGTTTAATTCCATGGCTGCGTCCCTTGAGGCCCGTGAGGAGGAGATCCAGCAGCACCGGACAAGGCTTGAAGAATTGGTGCAAGTCCGTACCAAGGAACTTACCGAAGAGAAGACGAAGCTGCAGGCGATTCTCGACAATGTGCCAAGCGCCTTCGTTCTCCTGGACAAAGACTACCGCATTCAAACGGCAAGCGCCGCCTTTGGATCGATCACGGGGTTGCAGCTCGACAATGTCCGTGGGAAGGATTGTGCGTCGATATTTTGCGACAGCGGGTTCTGTCAGCAATGTGTCTCAAGGATCGCAGTATCCTCGGGAAGAATAGCGAGTCACATCGACCACATTGCCGGTACGGGTCGTGGAGAGCGTTATATCGAGCATGCGGCAATCCCGCTCAAAAAAGAGGGGGACCTTCATGCCATTCTTGAGATCATCACCGACGTAACGGAGCGAAAGCGGCTCGAACAGCATCTTCTCCGGACGGAGCGGCTGATGGCGACGGGGGAAATGTCGGCTCTCATTGCCCATGAATTTCGGAACTCCCTGACCTCTATCAAGATGATCTTACAGCTTCACAGTGAATCGAAGCAGCTGAGCCGTTCCGACAAAAAATCCCTGCGCGTCGCACTCAACTCGATTTACCACATGGAGCAGATTGTTGCCGATTTATTAAGTTTTGCCAGACCCTCGCCGCTTCAATTTCAGAGTGCCAATCTGAATAATGTTATCAACGAGAGCCTCGACTTCGTGAGACCGCACTTGACCAAGGAACGAATCCATGTGCAGCAATCACTGGACCTGACTCTCTCCGACCTGCCGCTCGACACCCAGCGATTCAAGGAAGTCGTTGTGAACATTTTGTTTAATGCAGCCCAGGCTATTGAAAGCAAGCCGGCGCGCGCACAGGAAGAGAGCGTATCCATCGCGACGAAGAAGATCGTCCTTCGTGAAACACTGCACGATTTCACGTTTACCCATCTCTACGATGGCAGTCAAAACAAGGACGGCCAGGACGGTGCGGAAATTGTTCTTCAGAAAGGCACGGCATGCGCGCTCGTCGAGGTGACCGATACAGGTTCGGGGATCCCCGCAACGATCATCGGTCGCATCTTTGATCCTTTCTTTACGACAAAGACGAACGGGACGGGTCTTGGTCTACCGATGGTGAAGCAGACGGTGAATGCGCACGGAGGCATTGTGACCGTCAAACGTTCACAAGCCGGGGGTGCGATGTTCAAGATCTACCTGCCGATCACCAATGGTATGGGACTATGAAGAAACCAACAGTGCTGGTTGTGGACGATGATCCGAAAATTCTCTTTGCATTCCGCGAAGTTCTGCGGAAGGACGGGTACAAGACCGTCCTCGCGCGGGATGGACAGGAGGCGTTGAAGAAAATCTCCTCGGACCATCCCGGCGTGGTGTTCATGGACATCACGATGCCGAAGGTCGACGGACTCGAAGTGCTGAAACAGATGAAAACGCAAGACGAGCGTATGCCCGTCGTGATCATCACCGGCTATGGTACGATGCAAACAGCCATTAAGGCAATTCAACTTGGCGCATTCGAATATCTTACGAAACCGCTGGATGTCGGCAAGATCCGCGCCGTCACTCGCGAGGCATTGGCCAGCACTGGCAGAACATCTCCCACGGCAGGCCGTCATGGTCAATACCATGGGGACATGGCCGATCGGTACGAACTGATCGGCAGGAGCGCCCCGATGCAAGAGGTGTATAAGCTCATCGGATCGATTTCGACAACTCCGAATCACACCTCGATCCTGATTCTCGGTGAAAGTGGAACCGGGAAGGAACTCGTTGCGAGGGCGATTCACAATGCGAGCCCCAACGCCCACCAACCGTTCGTTCCCATTGACTGTACGGCGCTTCCCGAGCCGTTACTCGAATCGGAGCTGTTTGGACACGAAAAAGGAGCGTTTACAGGTGCAGGAGAGCGCAAGCTCGGGAAGTTCGAAATCGCCCAGGAGGGGACGATTTTTCTTGATGAGATTGGAAACCTCTCGCCGCATCTCCAGCAAAAGCTTTTGAGAGTCCTGCAGGAGCGCGAATTTGCACGCCTGGGGGGGAACACTGCTATCCGTGTGGGGGCGCGATTTGTTTGCGCGACCAACCACGATATCGAATTAGAAATGCAGAAAGGGAATTTCAGAGAAGATCTCTTTTTCCGATTGAAAGTCGTTACGGTCAATCTGCCCCCCCTGCGGGAGAGGAACGAAGATATTTCCCATCTTGCCAACTATTTCCTGATGAAATACAACAGACAGCTCAAAAAGTCGGTCACGGGTTTTTCAGACGGAGCGATGACATTTCTCCAGACGTACCATTATCCGGGAAATGTTCGTGAACTCGAAAACCTTCTTGAACGCGCCGTGATGTTAACAAAAGGTGACGTGATTCTTCCCTACGCACTGCGGGAACCGGTTCTTGATACGCCGGTCCGATCTCCTTCGCTGCCCATGATGAGTGAGAATTTCGGGAAGGCCCGAATCAATCTTCTTACCCTGTTCGAGCGTCAGTTTCTCTCGGAGCTCCTGCGGAAATACCATGGTAATGTGACCGCCGCCGCGAAGGGTTCCCACATGACCCGGCAAAATTTTCAGCGACTGATGTCGAAGCACGATATCAAAGCGAAGTCCTTCAGGGGTTAATCCTGCCTCGTTGTACCGATCTCCCGGTGACAAGTCCCGCTTTCCAGACTGCCAAGTCCCCCTTGGCACTTCCTTGTTTTTTCCCCGGCACCGTTTGGCCATTCCGCCCAATTCGGCTCAATCTTGCAGGCTTGCCTCATCATGCCGTCGTGGTACACCTCTTGACTAAAGAAGGGGATTGACAAGAGGGGTAGGGATGTCCAGTCAACCGACCGTGCTGGTGACGGACGACGACAATAATATTCTTGCTGCGTTTGAGGATTTCTTACGGAGGGAGAATTGCAGCATGATTGGTGTTTCGAGCGCCGAAGAAGCGCTTCAGAAGCTCGAAGACCATCGCGTGGATCTCCTTGTCACCGACGTGCGATTGAAGCTCCAATCCGGCGTCACCCTTCTCCTTCACGTCAAGGCGATGCTTCCCAAACTTCCTGTTATCGTCATCACCGGTTATCCGGATCGTATCACCGAGGCAGCCGCGAAGACGTATGGCGCCGATTATGTTTTTCTGAAGCCCTTGGAACTTGATAAACTGCGGGATGCTGTAAGAACATGTCTTCACATGAACGGTAAACTCTAAAGTATCACCGTCATTCAACCACCCATCAGGAGGCTGTATGAAAACGCTTGTTGCAACGGTAGTCCTCATTGTTCTGGTCACGGCGATCGCTGCCGAGCACGTCTATGCCATTCCATCGTTCTCGCGTAAGTACAAGACGAGCTGCAGCACTTGCCACTATGCTGCGCCCATGCTCAATGCTTTCGGGAAAGCGTTCAAGAACAACGGATATCGCTATCCGGGAGGTACGGACCCTGAAATGACGAAAGAAGAGCCGGTCAGCATAGGATCGGAAGGCTACAAGAGAGTTTGGCCCGACGCCATCTGGCCTGCCGACATTCCCGGCACGACCCCCATCGGCATCTGGGCTATCGGTCGAATCGAATATGCAGCCATCGCCAATGTGAAGTGGAGCCTGGAGATACCGCATGAACTTGAATTTCTCTATGGAGGGACTATTGGCGAGAACTTTTCGTTCTTCGGGGAGCTCGAGGTTGAGAATGAAGCCAACGAGACCGAAATCGCTTTCCCGTTCGCCCTGCAGTATGATTTCAGCCCCGGGTTTCATCTCCGAGTGGGGATGGCGCATGCCGATCCAACACCCACGCATCTCCGGCTCACACGGAATCACTACAACATGGCGAGCTTTCGGAGTCGCAATGGATGGCGGTTCCGTGATGATCATACGGGACTCGAAGTGTGGGGCGCTGCCAATGGCGCGGGCGATCGTGGCGGGTTCACCTATCGTCTCGGCATCGTGAACGGCCAGGGATTAACTGACATCAATCCGCAAAAAGATTTCTTTGGCAAGGCAACGTACAAAATCGGAGGGCTCGGTGAAATCGGAGGCACAGAGGGGGCCGAGAGTCAGGCGTCGGAATTCTATCTCGATAATTCGGTGACGCTCGGAGCCTTCTTCTATAAGGGCACCGCCTCGAGGGCGAACGCGTTGGATGAGGACTTCACGGTGCTTGGCGGGGATGTCGATTTTTGGTACAACCGTTTCATCGTCAACGGAGCGCTGATGCTCATGAATTCAACGATCGACGGAACCGCGGACAGATCATCCATGGTGTATTATGCCCAGGGAAACTATGTGTTCTACCCGTGGCTGATCGGCCTCGTGCGGTACGAATGGGAGGACCGGGATACCGATGCGGACCTGGTGAAACCGGTGAATGCGTTCATCCCCGGCGTTACCGTGATGGCGCGCGCCAACGTCAAGCTGGTGTTTGAATTCAAAAAATTCCTCGACGAGGCGAACAAGAAGCGGGATACCTTTACGCTCCAATTCAATTTCGGCATATGACGGTCGTACGCAACTACCCGGACATCGAGGCGGCCGGAATTTCATGAAGGATGGGAGACCGGAGCCTGAGGAATTCACAGGCGGCGAAACAATAACCGTCGAACGAATTTCTCGGCTCCCCTCTTTTTTAGAAAAGCACAATTACGAAAGGGTGAAGTATGAGGGCCTTATTCATTGTTATGACAGTACTCCTGGCATGGACGTGGAGTGACGGTTTGATGGCGGGCGATATCAAGGGCAAGGTAAAAGCAAAAGGGGTAAAACACAGCGGAGACGCAGTGATTTTCATCGATAAGATTCCCGGCAAGACCTTCCAGCCGCCGAAAGAACATGTAACGATGGACCAGAAGAATCTCGTTTTTATCCCGCATATTCTTCCGGTTGTTGTCGGATCCACCGTTGACTATCTGAACAGCGACGATGTCCTGCACAACGTTTTTACGCCCGACAAGTGTGCCGAGAAATTCAACCTTGGCACCTGGCCGAAAGGTCAGGTGCGGTCGTTCACCTTCACGGATCCCGGCTGCGCGTCGGTGATGCTGTGCAAAGTTCATCCTGAAATGGAAGCCTTCATCCTCGTGATGGAAACTCCCTACTATGCGGTCAGTGAAAAGGACGGGAGCTACACCGTGAAAGATGTCCCGCCGGGAAAACACACGCTGAGGATTTGGCACGAGAAGCTGAAAGGAGAATCCGTCACGGTGGAAGTGCCGGATAAGGGAGAAGTGATTGTCAATTTTGAGGTTAAGAAGTAAGCAACCAATGCGGTTGAACAGGGGGAGCGAGGGCCGGGAACCAATGAACGAGTCAAGATGGCAAACTGCGGTGGTGACGACGGCTCTTTATTTTATCGCGGGGCTTCTGCTGTTCGCCGCAGTCGGTGGTGCTCGGGATCTCTCTGTGCGTGGACAAAAAAGCCGGAAGCAGGATCCCTGAAATATGCCGGACCAACTGAAATTCGTAAACCTTGAGTGGCTTGACTCCAACTTTCCCTGCATGGCTGCCTGCCCCGTGCATACCGAGGCAGGGCGCTATGTTGCGCTGATCGAGGAGGGACGTTATCGGGAAGCCTATCACGTCGCCCGCCGTCCCAATCCGTTTGCATCAATCTGCGGACGCATTTGCGCCGCACCATGCGAGCGAGCGTGTCGTCTTGGGAAGCTCGATCAGCCGATTGCCATCCGCGCGCTCAAACGATTCGCCTGCGAACAATATGGTGTGGAGAGCATGGTGGATTTGGAGAAACTCAAAGAGGTCTTCGGCAAGTCGGTCAGGAAAAACGGGATAAAGGTTGCTGTGCTGGGGGCGGGGCCGGCGGGACTTTCCTGCGCCCATGATCTTGCCTTGCTCGGCTACGAAGTCACCGTCTTCGAAGCCCAATCGGTCGCAGGCGGCATGTTGCGCCTCGGCGTCCCGGAGTATCGTCTTCCCCGGGAGCTTATACGGCTTGAGGTCAATGCCATTCTCAGTCTTGGCGTGGAACTCAAACTCAATGCCGCCGTGGGTCGTGATTTCTCCCTTGCGGATCTCCAGCGGCAAGGATTCCAGGCTTTCTTCATCTCGATTGGCGCACACAAAAGCCGCGATCTTCAAATCGAGGGCGTGGAACTTGACGGTGTTCTGCGAGCCGTGGATTTCCTGCTCAACGTCAATCTCGGATACCGCGTGGAGCTCGGAAAGAAGGTCATCGTGATCGGTGGCGGTAACGTGGCTCTGGATGTCGCCCGGACGGCGGCACGGCAAGAGCGCGTGGAGGTCGGCCATGTCACGGAAGTTGCGGAAGCGTTGGATGTGGCCCGGTCTGCCGTGCGCTTCGGCGCTAAGGAAGTCCATCTGGTGTGCCTTGAGGATTGGAAAGAGATGCCGGCCTCCGCGGATGAGATTTCCGAGGCGAGAGAGGAACGGATTGAGATTCACCCGCGGAGGGGTCCGAACAGAATTATCGGAAGAGATGGAGCGGTCGTGGGATTAGAAACAGTCGATTGCGTATCGGTCTTTGATGACCATGGGCGCTTTAACCCGAAATTTGCGCCGCACACCGAGAAGATCATGGATGCGGACACGGTCATCATGGCCATCGGTCAAACATCCGATCTCTCGTGGATTCACCCCGGGGACGGCATTGAGGTTACTCCACGCAATACCATCAAAGTCGATCCTGCCACTCTTGCCACAACCGCGCCGAGTGTCTTCGCCGGAGGGGATGTCTCTTTCGGTCCGCGGAACGCAATCGATGCCGTCGCGAACGGCAAGAAAGCCGCCCGATCCATCCACCACTATTGCACCAGGGACAAGATCGAAGGGGTCGAACTCGTTCTGAGCGAACGTGAAGCCGAGATTATCGTGTACGACACGAAGAAGTATAAACGCAGTTGGGGATATGAGAAAACCCAAAGGGTTCCCATCCCTGTACTGCCGATCGACAGGCGCATCGGCGTGTCCCAGATTGAGTTGGGGTATACGGAGGAGCAGGCGATCGAAGAGGCTTCGCGCTGCCTGCATTGTTGGGTAAACACGATCTTCGAACCGGAGGGTGAAGAAACCGGGACGGAATGCATCCTCTGCGGGGGTTGTGTCGATATCTGTCCCGAAAATTGCATCGATCTTGTCGTGCTCACTCGAATCGAAGCGGAAGGGACTGTGCTCGCCGAACTTGAAAGCGAGTACCGCATCGTGATGAAGGGGCAGTCCGAGGAATTCGTCGGCTCCGTGATGATCAAAGATGAAGATCGCTGTATCCGATGCGGTCTGTGTGCGATGCGATGCCCGGTCGGATGCATTACCATGGAAGCGTACGCTGTGTCTGAAACAGTCCCGGTCTAAGGAGCGGTTGACGTATGGCTGAAGATTCGATGAAAGAGCAATCGGAAGGCTCAATCCTCACCCGCCGTTATTTTCTCGAGACGATCGGGGGGGGCGCAATCGGAATCGTCGCTGCCGGCAGCGCGGTGTTGACGGCGCAATTTCTTTCACCCAACGTGTTGCGCGAGCCGCCGCTGAAATTCAGGGCCGGGCCGACGGAGAATTTTCCGCCGGAGAGTGTCACGCTCAACAAAGAGCAGAAGGTTTTTATCGTTCGCGCCAAGGAAGGGTACTTCTCTGCAGTGTCCGCCGTCTGCACGCATCTCGGTTGCATCACGAACTGGAAATCGGAAGAAGAGATTATTGCGTGTCCCTGCCATGGGAGCAAGTTTGACAAAGAGGGAAACGTGCTCGAAGGCCCCGCGCCGCGCCCTCTGCCGCGGTTTGCCATGACGCTTGACGAGCAGGGACAGTTAGTCGTGGACAAAGGGGTGATGGTTGGGGAGGAAGTCATTCTTAAAGTCTGAGGAGGAACTCACATGGAAGTCAACGAACAATATTGGCAAGCCGTTCAATCCAGAGTCTGTGCCCACTGTGTGGATAGTGATCCTCATGGCCATTGTCGCTTGAGCGCCGAAGAAGAGTGCGGATTGAGGGCTCATTTCCCGAGAATCGTTGAAGCCATTCTTTCCGTGCACGATCCCAGGATTGAGCCCTATATCGACTCCCTTCGCCGGAATGTTTGTGCCGTGTGTCGGCATCAAACGCCGGACGGAAGATGCTCAACGCGATCGCGGCTGGACTGCGGTCTCGACCGATATTTTCCCCTGGTGATCGACGCTGTGGAAGAAGCGCACGCCGGATTTGAAAAGCATGAACCAGCGTTCGGAGATTGAGAATGAAATCCCTCTGGCAACGATTGTTCGCATCACAAGTATGGCGCTCGATGTTTCGTCATGGGCTGCCCGAATCCAACCGGACAAGAGCGGAAGCGATCTTTTATAACTTTTTCCTCCATGTCCATCCCACCAAAATCCGGAAGCGCTCCGTCAAATTCAGTTACACGTGGGGACTTGGTGGACTTTCCTTCGGCTTGTTTATTGTCCTGACAGTCACGGGGGCATTGCTCATGTTGTACTATCGCCCTTCGGTACCTCAGGCGTATTGGGATATGAAGGACTTGCAGTATGTCGTCTCCTCAGGACAGTTTCTTCGGAACATGCACCGCTGGGCTGCCCATGCGATGGTGGCGGTGGTGTTCCTGCATATGCTGCGGGTGTTCTACACCGGTTCGTACCGGCCTCCGAAGGAGTTCAATTGGGTTATCGGCGTTGTGCTGCTTGTATTCACGATCCTGCTCAGCTACACGGGTTATTTACTCCCGTGGGACCAGTTAGCGTTCTGGGGAATTTCGGTTGGCACGAACATGGCGCGCGCAGTTCCGTTTGGCGTGGGGGACAATATTTCTTTCCTGTTGCTCGGTGGCAATATTGTTGGAGAGAATGCGCTTGTGAGATTCTACGTGCTGCATTGCTTCGTCCTGCCCGTTGCGGCGACCATGCTGATGGGCATTCATTTCTGGCGTGTGAGGAAAGATGGAGGAGTCTAGAGTGATTCTGAATCACCCATTGTCGATTGCAGATTGCGATAACGGGTCCCGCCACAAAACACACTGGCCAAGTCATTCTCAACTTGTTGGAAATCCCAAAACCCACATTGCGAAACTTCATGTCCATCTGCAACGCGACGACGGAATACCCCGACATACCCAGAACGATTGCCAAGAGCGGGCAGCGAAAGGGTAATAAGATGGTTGACACTCATATGCTGGGGGGCATAAACTTTTTCAGCGGACTGACGGCGAAGGAACTCAGGCAAATTTCAGAACTCTGTACGATCGTGAAGCTCAAAAAAGGAGTTACCATCTTCAAGAGAGGGGAGAGCGCCGAACAGTTCTACATTGTTCGTTCAGGCAAAGTGCACCTCAGTGTTCCAATTTCTATCCTCCTCGCAAGTACGGAAATCGTCGTGGATGTAGTAATCCCAGGGAATGTTTTTGGCTGGTCCACCCTCGTCGAGCCCTACCAGTTCACCTTGTCCGCATACTGTGATGAAGAGAGCGAGTTGATCCAGGTTCGCGGAAAAGAGCTGCTTTCCTTCTGTGCCAGGAAGCATCATGTGGGGCATGTCTTGATGGGGAACTTAGTCAAGGTCATTGGTAGCCGCATGGATCGCATGCAGGGTTTGTTAGAGAAAGAGATTGCGTTCAACGTCCCCTCCTTCTAGGGAAAAGGCGATATGAGTAAAGATTTCAACGTCGAACAAACACCGGACGCGAAACAAGTGCCGACGCGTATCGCATTCATCAAAGGGCGCACGGCCGCGAGGGTCAGGAAAGAAGACGCGGAGATGGTGATGACCTTCCCGAACCTGGTCGTCAAGGAAATCATCGCTTTTGAAGTCATGGTCATTCTTCTCGCCGTTCTTTCGCTCATCGTCGACGCACCGCTGGAATGGATTGCCAACCCCGAGCATACGCCGAATCCCGCCAAAGCCCCATGGTATTTTCTCGGACTGCAAGAACTGCTCCACTACTTTCCACCGGTTGTGGGCGGCGTCATCCTCCCGGCCTTAGCTGTCATGGCGCTGATCGTCATCCCCTATTTTAAGATCAACATCAAACGCGAAGGCCTGTGGAAAGAACATCGGCGGGAGACGTTCCTGACGCTTGTCGTCGCGGTTGGGATTGTTTCGCTTGTCCTCCTTCTTTTCAAGGTCTATGCGATGGTCATGCCGACACTCATCATGACAGGATTCATGCTCACTCCCTATTTCATCAAACGAGAGCATGGTTTCATCGCCTGGCTTGGTCACCGGCCGCTTTCGTGGTGGGTCATGACCTGGTTCGTGATGGTCGTGGTGGTTCTGACTGCGATCGGCACGTTGTTCCGCGGCCCGGAATGGAGCTGGACATGGCCGTGGGAGGGAATCTATTGACTCATGACTAAACTCAGGCTCTCGTTCGCACTCTCCGGTGTCGTTTTCTTCGTTGTCCTTGCGATTGCTCCATTGAAAGATTTCTTTCGCGAGTGGAAATGGTACCAGTATGAGTACAACGACCTCATTACGGAACTTCCCCAGAGGGTGAAGCCCGCAGAGATCGGGATCAAGCAGTTGTGGGTCCGGGGATTGGACCGGATTGACCGTTGCGGTACGTGTCATCTCGGTCTCAGTGAACCGGCACTGCAACAGGCCCGGCAACCGTTTCGCGCACACCCGCGGATCGATCACGATTTTGAGGAATTTGGATGTACCGTGTGCCATGAAGGTCAGGGCGCGGCGACGACCTACAAGGGCTCTGTCGGCAACGTCGAATACTGGGACAAACCGATGTACCCCACCAAATTCATGGAGGCGTCGTGCGGCAAGTGTCATAAGGAAAAAGAAGTTCTGCGCGCCCCGATTCTCACATTCGGTCGAAAGCTCATCGAAGAATCGAACTGTGCAGCCTGTCACAGAACGGAAGGGTTTGAGAAACAGTGGACGCCGAGCCTCGACGGAATCGGCTCAAAGGTTAATCGCTCCTGGCTCGTCAACTGGCTGAAAAACCCAAAGGAGTATTTTGCGAAGACCAGGATGCCAAATTTTCTTCTCACCGACGATGAGGTCAACATCCTGGCTGATTTCCTGATGACATTGAAGACCTTCCCCCGCGATGCAACACTCGATCGGCTTCCGGCGGTTTTGACCTCCGGGACGGAACCGCAGCGGGAGAAGCTTGCCGAACTGGGTGCGACGCGTTTGAGCGAAGCACGCTGTATCAGCTGTCACCCGATCAACGGGCGGGGCGGTACCGTCGCGACAGAACTCGGTAAAGTCGCCAGCAAAGTCAATGCGGCATGGCTCTATAGTTATATGAAGAATCCAAAGCGATTGCAGCCGGGTGTCGAGATGCCGAGATATCGGTTCAACGAAACAGAACTGGCCGCCGTTGTTGCCTCTATCCAGAGTGAGTTTGTCGATTATGAAATGGAGGAACAGCCTCCTCATACTCCCGACCCATCCTATTTCGAAAAAGGTCGTGCGCTCTTCAAGAAATACAACTGCAGCGGATGCCATGAACTCGGTGGGATGACGAAGGCAGAAGAGATGGGGCCGGACCTGACCTCCATTGGCGCGAAAAAACTCTATGAAATCGATTTTGGCAGGTCAAGCATCGAGCAGGCACTTCCTTCATATCTTTTCACAAAAGTCAAAAGTCCGCGTGTCTTTTCACCCACGATGAAGATGCCGAGCTATGAATTCACAGACGAAGAAGCTCAGGCGATCACCGTGGCACTGTTGGGCAGTACGAAGGAGGAAATTCCCGCGGAGTTCAAGGTCCAGCCAAAAGCGCGAAGCACCTACGCGCCACAAGGGGAATTCGGGAAGTTAGTAGACGACCTTGCCTGCTTCGGCTGCCACACGATGTTTGGGCGCGGCCGGCTCGTAGCAACCGACTTGACGCTTGAAGCAAGTCAAGCGCAAAGGAAATGGATCGAGAAGTACTTCAAGATTCCTTATTCCCTTCGTCCTATCCTGCCGGAGCGGATGCCCAATCTGTTCGTGTCTGATGCCGAGATCAAGGTGATGGTCGACTACATGGAGAAAGTGTTCATCGCCGATAGTGTGGAACAGGAGGTAAGAGTCGATCAAGACAGGATGGCCAAAGGCAAAATACTGTACTATGAAAAATACGGATGTCAGGCTTGCCATCAGATCAACCTCGAGGGTGGATATGTCGGACCGGCACTGGACAAAGCCGGCTCGCGACTCAAACCCGGCTGGATTTTCCATTGGCTGAAGGACCCGCAGGCATTCAAGCCTGAAACAATCGAGCCGAAGAACAACCTGACAGACGAAGAAGCAGAGGCGCTCACCGTCTTCTTGATGAGTTTGAAATGAGAACTCCCGCAACCTGTCATAACGTCGAGTACCATCTGATGACCCATGTTCTCGGTATCGTAGCATTCGTCATGCTGCTGATGAGCTGCAAGGAAAAAGAGGCCACGCCGCAGCAAGCGGATGGAACCGTAGATATTCTCCAGACGTCGGTGAAGGTTGAGGAGGTCGCTGAGTCCAGGTTGCTTTCCTATGAGCAGAGACAAGGGAGACATCTGTATCGGAAGTATTGTTCGGTTTGCCACGGCGAGGAGGGAAAAGGCGACGGCTTCAACGCATTCAACCTTGACCCCAGGCCAAGAGACTTTACCGATGTGACATATATGAATGCACTCAGCGATGTGAGAGTAGCTGAGACTATCAGCCAGGGAGGAAGAGGCGTTAATAGATCACCCTTGATGCCATCGTGGGGAGGGAGGATGAGCAAGAAGGAGATGGCATATGTGGTCGATTACATACGGTCGATCAGCGTCAAGGCCGAGTAACAGCCCGCGATGAACGGAGGAAAACGTCGGACGACTAAAAGAAATCCTGCGGAGCCTGAAGCAGTCCGAACCCGAACAGGGCGCGGGGAACGCCCGCATATTTTGTCATCACACAATCATAAACTTCGCTTTTTGAGGCTGATTCCGGCCGTCCCGCTGAATTCCATTTGAATATCCCCCAAGAGACCCACCCCGTCAAGAAAAGACCCTCTCGTTCAATAATTTGGTCGTGAAAAAAACCACAGAATTGCTCAAATTAACGGGATAATTATCAACTTTGACCAGGAAAAGGGAATTCCTCTCCCTTTTTTCCTTGACAAATGGAAATTAACTGGTAAATTGTGGAAGCGCTTCCAAGATCCTCTCGTCGTTTTCCTCTTTTTGAAATTTCGGAGTAATCCTGTTAGGGAATCTCAATAAAGCACTGAAAAACTCTTCCCACTAATCTACACGAATCTGCACGAATGATTGTTTAGGGAAGAACGTTCTTAATCCTTCGTGAAGATTCGCGGAGATTCGCGGGAGCTCCTTAACGTATTTCCAAGAACCATTTTTCATGCGTGTCACCATCTACGATATCGCCAAAGAGGCAGACGTTGGAATAGGCACCGTCTCGCGGGTGTTCAACAATCACCCAAGTGTATCGCATGAAACCCGCTCCCGCGTCCTCGAAGTCGCAACCCGGCTCAATTACCGTCCCCATCCGTATGCCCGCGGGCTTGCCAGCAACCGAACGAATTCCATCCTCGCCGTCATTCCGTTCTTCACCACCTTCTTCTTCCTGGAGATCCTGCAGGGGGTCCAATCGAAGTTATCGGACCTGGACTGCGATCTGATCCTGTACGGAGTCAACCACCCGGATCAGGTGGCTTCGTCGCTGAGGCAGAACGCACTGAGAAGCAGGGTCGACGGCATTCTCTTCTTCTCCATGAAGATGCCGGAGGAATTTGCGCTGCAGTATCTTCAACATCGCACGCCGGTCATCGTCGTCGATTCATACCATAAAAGCTTTGACTCCCTGACGGTCGACAACCAGGAGGGGGCGTTCCATGCGACCATGCACCTGATCAAACTCGGCCACAAGCGCATCGGACTTCTGAATGCGAATATCGAGAGCGCACCGGCCCGGGAACGATTGAAGGGATTCCAGAACGCGTTGACCGGCGCGGGCCTTGCCATCGACTCGGGGCTGGTGAAGAACAGCAGTTCTCCCATACTTGACGGGTTCACGCGCAACGCGGGCTACGAGCTGATGAAACAGTTTCTCTCCCTGAAAGGAGGGATGCCGACGGCGATCGTTGTGGCAAGCGACATCCAGGCGGTGGGCGCCCTGGCCGCCATCAACGAAGCGGGGCTCAAGTGTCCCGACGATGTCGCGCTCATCGGCTTTGACGATATCGAACTTGCCTCCCACCTCGAATTGACGACCATGCGCCAGCCCATGTATGAGATGGGAGCGCTCGCCGCCGACACCCTTGCCGACCGCCTGAAGAACCCCAAAGAAAAAGTGAGCCAGACCAAGTTCGTCCCCAAACTCATTGTCCGCAAGACCTGCGGTGCCTCCATGCATCGGAAGCAGATCGAGGTAATTGCCTGATGAACGGCATAGGAAGGAACGTATGATGGTTTCCCGAAGCAGTCTCGCGATGTGGTTGACCGGTGCAGGGTTTCTCTGTTTTGGGTTCATCGCCGGCCGTTCCCCGGGAGCTCATGAAGCAACGCCGTTCTCCGAACCGCCGGGATGGTCGCGCAACGCCGTCTGGTACCAGATCTTCCCGGAGCGTTTCCGGAACGGGGACAGGGGGAACGATCCCCGTCCGAAGGATCTTGTCGGCTCATGGCCCCGTGAGATCGCGCCTGGGTGGAAGATCAGCGACTGGACCCACGACTGGTTTGAGTTACAGCCCTGGGAACGTGCCGACGGGAAAGGGTTCTACGTACACGTTCAGCAGCGACGGTACGGAGGGGACCTTCAGGGGGTCATCGACAAGCTCGACTACCTGAAGGGACTGGGGGTCACGGCGCTGTACTTCAACCCCATATTTGAATCCCCCTCGCTCCACAAATACGATGCGGCGATGTACCATCACATCGATAACAACTTCGGTCCCGATCCGGAGGGGGACGAAGCGCTCTGGGCGGCGGAACGGCACGGCGATCCATCCACATGGCGATGGACATCGGCCGATCTGTTGTTCCTGAAGCTGATCAAGGAGACGCACGCGCGCGGGATGAAGCTCGTGATCGACGGCGTCTTCAACCATGTCGGAAGGACCTTCTGGGCGTTCCAGGATGTGCAGCGAAACCAGGAGCGATCACCTTACAAGGACTGGTTCACCATCAAACGCTGGGATGACCCGCGCACGGAGGAGAACGAATTCGATTATGAAGGATGGAATGGCGTGAAAGAATTGCCGGAGGTGCGCGAGGACGACCAGGGAATTGTGACGGGTCCAAAGGAGCACATGCGCGCCGTGGTACAGCGCTGGATGGACCCGAACGGCGACGGCAACCCGGAGGATGGCATCGACGGATGGCGCCTGGATGTGGCCGAGATGGTCAATCCCCTGTTCTGGGGCGAGTTTCGAACGTGGGTCCGCTCCATCAACCCGGAAGGGTACCTGGTGGGGGAGGTCTGGTGGGAGGACTGGAACAACGAGAAGATGTTCAATCCAGCCCCCTGGCTGAAGGGGGACGTGTTCGATGCGGTGATGAACTACCGGTGGGCGAGGGAGGCGGTCCGGTTCTTTGCGGGAAAGGGGACGAAGATCACGGCCTCGGAATTTTCCAAACGGCTGGAGGCCCTTCTCACCGCATGCCGCACCTCCAACAACCAGGCGTTGATGAACCTGTACGACAGCCATGACACGGACCGGCTCGGCTCACGGATCGTCAACCCGGACCTGAGTTACGACAAGCGTGTGGGCCTCAACGATAACCGATCGTACAACCTTCGCAAGCCGGAGAAGGGGGAGCTCCAGACGCAAAAACTCATGGCCCTCTTCCAGTTGACGTTCGTCGGCGCCCCGACGATCTACTACGGCACGGAGGCCGGCATGTGGGGTGCGGACGATCCCGACTGCCGAAAGCCCATGCTCTGGGACGACCTTGTGTATGCGCCCGAGCGGAGCCACCCTTTCGGAACCGCGCGTCCGGTCGATGAGAACAAATTCAACAAGGACCTCCACGATTGGTACTCACAGCTTGGACGTGTTCGTCAATCGCTTCCGGCACTCCGGACCGGCACGCTCTCATTTGTCACGACGGACGATGGGCGCGGCTTGGTCGCGTACGTGCGCGAGCTGGAGAAGGAGAAGGTTCTGGTCATTCTCAATAATAGTGAGACGGAGCAGGAACATTGGTACAACGTCCCGGAGGACGGTCGGGGAGCGAAATGGTCGAACGTGCTGACCGGCGAAAGCGTGTCACCGGAGAAGGGGCGGCTTTCCACCAAGGTATCTCCGAAGTCCGGAGTCATTTTGAAGCAGGCTCATCCATGAAGGTCCGTCTGCACCTGGATTGCACACTCCTGTTGATGATGGCGCTGCTCCTCGGCTGCAGCCGGAGTGACGACTCTGCGGTAGCCGTGGTCAACGGGAAATCCGTGCTTGCCCGGGATTTCGCCGAGCGCTATCGGATCTACCTCGAGACCTCGGGTGCGCGTGACAATATCGTCCTGAGGAAGTCGATTGTGGAGAACATGGTCAACGAAGTGTTGATTCTCGAGGAATGCGAGGCACGCGGCTGGATGAACGATGAGCAGGCGACCTCCATGCTGGAATCCATCCGGACTCAGGCGCTGTTGAACGGATGGACGCGCAAGATCCTCGATACGCTTTCCGTGACGGAAGAGGAGCTGCACCGGGAGTTCCGCGCGATGAATACGAAAGTTCGCGCACGCTATGTCTACGGCCGTACCCTCCTCGAGGCAGAAACCCTCAAGAGACGCCTGGAGGCCGGTACGACCTTCGATGCGCTGGCGCGCGAGGTGTTTGAGGACCCGGGACTTGCACACAATGGCGGTCTCCTCGGAATGGTCGGATACGGGGAAACGGACCCTGCCTTCGAGCAGACGGCTTTTACCCTTCCGGTGGGTGCACTCTCCGAGCCGGTAAACATCGGGGTCGGCTACGCGATCATCAGGGTTGACGATCGGGTGGAGAACCCGCTCTCCTCGCAGATGGATTACGAAAAACAGCGGGCATCGATGACGAGGACGATCCGCGAACGAAAAACCCAGTCGACGCTCTCCGATATCGCCCGAACCGCGAGTGCCGGGCTGGAGCCAATCTTCCGGGAGGAGACGGTCCGGGCTCTGGTCGCGTCATGGAGCGAAATGTTCCCGGAGGGAAGGATCCGCGAGGAGGGCCCGCAGCAGCAATGGAAGAGCCGTGAAGGGGAGGAGCTGGTCCGATTCCGGAATGGGGTGTGGAAGGTTGGCGACTTTTTCCGAAAGCTCGAATTCACCAGCGAGCGTCAGCGGAAACAGGTCAAGTCCTCAGAATCCCTGAAGGCCCTGGTCCTTGGTCTTGCTGCAAGGGAGACCTTTTTGAGTGAGGCTTCGGCAGCGGGAATGGCAGCAGATCCGGTGGTTATGAAGGAAATGGAAGGTCCGAGACTCCGTTATTTTCTGAAGCGATGGGCTGACGATGCCCAGAGCCAGGCGGCCAATGAGCCCATGGATGAGGCGGTCCTCCGTACACGGTATGAAGCGAACAAGAGTCTCCTGAAGCACCCTGCCGTGGCCAACGTTGCAGAGATCCTTGTGCGGAGTCCGGAGGAAGCGGTGGTGGTTCTCGGCCGCTTCAAACAGGGGGCCGATTTTGCGTCGCTTGCCCGGAAATATTCCATTCGACCAGGGGCCGCGCAACGGGGGGGCGAACTGGGATTCGGGACGGAGTCCGATTTTGGCGTGGTCGGGAAGGCGATTTTTGCAGCGAGGGAGGGAACAATCATCGGCCCCGAATGGGTTGATCCATACTACGGGGTCTTTCAAGTGCTCAAAAAACGGCCTGCACGGGCCAAGACGTTTGAAGAAGCAAGGGAAGAAATCGCAAACACGTTGCTCGTGGAAAAGAAACAGGAGCGGTTTCAGCGCGCCCTGTCGATGGTGCGCGAACGCGCCACCATCATGATACGGGAAAAAGTACTCGCCGGTATCGTGTTGCAGCCATAGCATGCTCAGGGAGGTTCTTTCATGAAATCGAAGGCACTCGTCGTTCTCGTTGCTCTCTTTCTTATCGCCGGCCATGTTCTTGCCGGCACAACGGGCAAAATTGCCGGGATCGTCAAGGACGCGAAGACCGGTGAACCGATGGTGGGAGCCAACATCGTTCTGCAGGGGACGATGTACGGCTCATCGACGGATCTCAACGGCTACTACGTCATTCTGAATATCCCGCCAGGGACGTATTCTGCGGCGATCTCGTTCATCGGCTACGCCAAGACCACGATAGAAGGGATTAAAGTTTCCATCGATCTGACGACGAAAGTCGATGTTGCCCTCCAGGAGATCGTGCTGGAATCGCAACAGGAGGTTGTCGTCACGGCGGAACGGCCGATCATCCGGAAGGACCTCACGTCGTCCGAATCGCGTGTCGATGCCGGTCAGATCCGGAATCTCCCCGTTCAGGAAGTGGGGGAGGTCCTGGCGCTGCAGGCTGGCATTACGGTGGGTCGTGGAGGGGCCATCCACATACGGGGAGGGCGTTCAAGCGAAGTGGCGTACTGGGTCGACGGCATTTCCATCTCCGACAGCTATGACGGGGGACAAGCCGTGCAGATCGACAACAGCTCCATTCAGGAGCTGCAGGTG
>Ga0209211_10004887_pt1 | contig 20452 bp, 18 predicted proteins | sample RifGroA2_FD_183992 | JGI IMG/M metagenome (GOLD analysis project Ga0209211, IMG submission 183992) | Groundwater microbial communities from Rifle, Colorado, USA - Groundwater A2 (SPAdes) (version 2) | ecosystem: Environmental > Aquatic > Deep subsurface > Groundwater | place: Rifle, Colorado...
GCAGGCCGCCCCGCCGCCGCTGGAACCGCTGGCCGCCGTCGATACTAAAACGGGAGGAGCCTGCGAGGCCTGGTTCGTGCCGTCGGGCCTTTTCTACGCGGACCTTTCACGGGCGGCGGCCGATTTTACCGGGCTCCGCCATCCTTCCCTGCAGGGCTTGCTGGGGGTCTTCGCCGCCCCCGGCGGCGCCGGCGATTACTGGGTTTACGAAGGCGCGCCCGGCGGGTCCTTCGAGGCCCTGGCCCTGGACAGGCGCCCGTTCACCGAAGCCCAGGCCTCGGATATGGCTGCTTCCCTCGCCGGGGCATTGAGAAAACTTCACGCAGTCGGTCCCCGGGCCTTCCACGGCTCTATCTCGCCCGCCAATATCTACCTGGCGGGGGACGGCCGGGCGGTACTGGGCGGGGTAAAGCCGTTTTCCCGGCGGGTCGACGGGGAATCTCTATACGACCCCCCCGGGGAGCACGGCACGCCCGCGGCCGATATCTATTCGCTCGGCGCTTCGCTCCTTTCCCTGCTGACCGGAAAAAAACCCGGGCCCGGCGGCGCCTCCGGGGACCTGGCCAAGAGCCTGCCTTTCTCGCCGGGGTTCATCCGCATCATCAGTAAAATGACGGCGTCCGGCGCTTCGGGGCGCTACCCCTCCGGCGCCGGACTGGCGGCTGACCTGGCCGTCCTGCTGGCCGGGCGGCCGGTCTCCAAGCCGGAAAAAATTATCAGGGCCATAGCGCTCTGCTCTCTGCTGGCCGCCTGCGTCTGGGGCTTGCGCGCCTTCCTGACCCGCAGCGGGGCCGACGAGGTGCTTAAGGGCGGGGCGGTTGGCTGGGCCGAACCCGGCGGCCTGGCTTTCAGCCCCGACGGCGGCCTGCTGGCCCTGGCCGGAGATACAAAGCTTTATTTGTGGAAGACCGGTGCCTGGAAGCCCGAGCGCACTAACACTTTCCTCAACGGCCGCGGCAAGCGCATGCGCACCGTCGCTTTCCTGCCGGACGGCGGGCTGGTGATCGGCTCCTCTACCGGGGAAGGGGTGTCGAACATAAGGCGCATCTCCCCGGACCGCGGCGTCCTGTGGGAGGCCAGGCTGCCGCGGAGCCTGGACTCCGTCGACGTGAGCCCCGACGGCGGCCTGATAGCGGCGGCGGTCAACTATTATGACCGGACCGAGCAGCGCCATCTGGGCGGGAGCATAATTTTACTGGGCGCGGACGGGAAGGAGCAGGCCGTGCTCGCCCGCTCGCCAGCGCCTGTGTTCTCCGTCCGGTTCGCCGCCGGGGGGGGGCGGCTGATCTATAAGACCTACCAGTGGGACGCGCCGGCGAAAGCGCATAACCTGGGGCGGATAGTCTCGCTCGACCGCGTGACCGGGGACGTAAGCGAGCTGGCGCAGGTCAGGCCGGGGCCCGGCATCGGGCTTTTCTCATACAGCCCGGCCGGCTTCCTGGTCCTTCCCGTGGGGAACAGTGAGGTGCTCACGGCGCTGGACTTATCCGGGAAACTGCTGGCCAGACTGAACGAGGACTCGCTGCGGGAGAAATTATTTTACACGCTCTCCTCGGAGGGGGCTTTCAGCGCGGACGGCGCGCTTTTTGCGGCGCCTTTCACCAGCCGGAACACGGCCTATACGCGCCTGTTCGAAACCGCGGGCTGGAAACCCCTGAAAACTTTCCGGCTAGGCAGCCTGGGTAAGGGCGGCGTGGCGGCCCTCGCCTTCTCTCCCGACGGTAAGACGCTGGCGGCGGCGCAGGGAAACGCTTTCGGCTCCAAAGTTCATGTTTTCAGCCTGGAAGGGGCGGGAAGGTAAAATGGATATCGGCGGAAAATATTTAAATCTTTCCCCGGCCGGGCCCTGGCCGGGCCGGCCCGTGTTCGCCGCGGAAGGCCCCGGCGGCAAGAAATATTTTATCCGCGAGGCCTCCAGGACGGAGGCGGGCGCCGCCCCTTATCTTTCGCACCCTGTTCTTCCCGCTTACGTCGAAACGCTCGCGGCGGAGGGCAAGACGCATATCGTGTATGAGCACTTTTCCGGGACGAGCGCGGCCGCCGCTATGGAAAGCGGCGGGACTTTTTCGGAACTGGAGGCACTGAAAACAGGCTATGACATAGCCGGGGGGATAAAATACCTGCACGGGCTTTCGCCGCGCGTGGTCCACGGGGGCGTGTCGCCCGGCGCGGTCTTCCGGACCGCGGACGGCCGCGTTTTTCTTTGCGGCTGCGCGGCGGCCGGAGAGCCGGCGGCCGACCTGAAAGGCCTGGCCGGGCTGCTGCGCGCTTTCGCCGCCGCTCCGAAGACCGGGCGGTTTTCCGACGCTTACTACATAATGCTGGGCTCCCTGGAGGAGCCAGGACTTGAAGCCGGTCATGCCCTTAAAATTATAGAGTCGCTCGGGACCCGGCCGCTGTTCCAGGCCGGGCCGGCGCCGCGCAAGCTGCAAAAAGGGAAATTGCCCCTGTACGCCTGGCCGCTGGCCGCCGCCGTCCTGTTCGCGGCTTTTTTCCTGGCTTTTAAATTCCGCATAGACTACTGGCCCCAGCTCCGCGCCCGGCGCAATATCACGCTGGCTACCGAGCTGGCCAGGTCCTACCCTTGCGCGACTTTTCCCGCTCCGCGGGAGCGTACCGGTTACGGCGAGAATTTGCTGTTCAATCCCGGCCTCGAGGGCCCTTGCGGCTGGCAGGTATACGGCGGTTTCACGCGGAGCATGATAAAAAAAGGCGGCGCCAATACCGGCGGCCACTATTTTATGGTCAAAAGCGGCGACGAGGGGGTCTACCAGGATGTGGATATCTCGCAGTATTCGTCCAGGATAGGGGCCGGGGGCTGCAAGGTCAGATTTTCCGGCTATCTGAAGGCCGGCGGCGCCGGCGGCGACGGGGAGCCCTACCTGTACGGCTATGCCATGCGCGGCGCTAACGATTATGTCTACCTGAGCGGCTTCAGCCCTGTTTCCTCCGGGAACTGGGTTCCCGCTTCCTATGAATGGCAGCTGCCTGCCGGCGCCAATAAGGTCAGGATCTTCCTGAATTCTTCTTCCTATAAGCGCAGCTTCCTGTCGAAAAAAGCCTATTTCGACGATATCTCCGTAGAAGTCAACTGTCCCTGAAAAGGCGGCAAGCACCTTTTTGGGCTAAAAAACATCAAAAAAGCGCCAGCCTCCTTTACTTGAGGGGTTGACAAGTCAAGATATTCACCTATAATATAGATGGCGCCGTCGATGGCAATCTTTATCTTTGCAGCGTAGGACCAAAGGCCTATAGGCCCTTGGGGCTTAGGACCTTTGATTAAAGTCAAGTAATGAGCGAAAATATTGATATGAAACGGGCTTTCCTTACTTTAGCGGTGCTGGCCGCCATGACCCTGGGCTTAAAAGCCCGGGCCGCTTCTTTCGACACCCTGATGTCGGACCTGCCCCGCCCCTCCGCCGCCGAAGTATCCGCGCCGGTGCCGGTGGACGCGGCGCCCCAGGCCTCCGCCGCGGCCGAACGCGAATGGCTCGTGCTCGTTTTCATCAACGGCGTAAACGACCTCGGCATACTCGGTTTCGCCAATACCGATATCAACGAGATGGAGGCCGTAGGCTCCTCCGGCAGCATGGCGGTGGTGGTGGAATACGGCATACTCGGCATAGACGATAATCTGGGCCGCAATCTCCAGTTCCAGCGCGGCTCCAAAACCATTTACGTGACCCGCGACGCCGACCCTTCCAAAATAACTTCCCCGGTCATCTTCAATTCGAACGAGGCCGATATGGGCAGCGAGGCCAATCTGGTGCGCTTCGTGAAGCGCGGCCTGCGCAGGTACCCGGCCAAAAAAGTGGCCGTGATACTCTGGAACCACGGCGCTGGCCGCCTGGGCATCTCTTATGACGATGTGAGCAAGAACTATATGGAAGTGGACAAGCTGGGCGCGGCCCTGTCCCTGATAAAGAAGACCCTGGGCCGCAAGATAGACGTTTTCGCCACCGACGCCTGCCTGATGCAGATGGCCGGCGTGGCCTATGAATTCAAGGATTCGGCCAAGGTTATAGTCGGCTCGGAAGAGGAGATCCCCGGGAACGGCTACCCCTATACCGAACTGCTTAGCCGGCTTTCCAATAATACCGGCATGGAAGCGGAGGCACTCGGTTCGGCGATGGTGGACCTCTACGGCGCCAGCTATAACAGTGCCGCCACGCTCTCGGCCCTCCGGACCGCGGCCCTGCCCGGTTTCGTAGGTGCTCTGGACGCCTGGGTCAAAGCCGTAAAAGCTGACCGGGCCGCTTTCGCCGCCGCCACGGACGCCGGCCTGGTGGCTTCCACCTCCCGGTTCACCCAGAAAGAATCGAAAGATCTCTATGATTACCTCGAAAGGGTAGAGGCCCGCCTGCCGGCCAGCCAGCCGGTCAAGGACGCCGGCGCGGCTTTAAGACTTTATCTTTCATCCAAAGACCTCCTTATCATCAATAATGTGGCCAAGCCGGCCGGGCGCAAACCCTATACTCAGGCCATGGGCCTGGCCATCTATATCCCTGATTCCCAGTACAATTCGGCCAACTACGAGAAGCTGGCCTTCACCGGGGCTTCTCTCTGGGACGATTTCCTTTTGGACATGATGAGGGAGAGGCTTAAATAATATGACTTCCGGTGCCGCCAAAATAATGCGCCTGGCCGCCATAGCGGCGGGGCTCCTTATTTGCGGCCTGGACGCCAGCGCCGGGATGACCGCCCCCGAGAGGCTGACCGCTTATGAAACAGCGCTTTCCAGCGGGGACCCGGTCGCCGCCGCGGCTTTCCTTAGGGACGGGGAGGCCCGCGAACTGGCGGAGGCCGAACCGCAGAAAGCGGCGGCCCTGCTCGCCAAGGCCGAGGCGCTGAAGGACCTGAAAGAACTGCTGGCCATGCCCTGGGACGATTCCAAGGCCAACCAGCTCAACCAGTCCCTTTCCATAAGGATAGACACCGACAGGCCCCTGCCCAAAATGGGGATAGGCCCCGAGCCAGAGAAACTTTTAACCTGGCTGGCCAAATACCAGCCCTCCTACCCGGCCGCTAAAAAAACCGTTCTCACGAAAGCCATAAGGCAGTGGGAAGTGGTTTTCGGGACCATGACTGACACCCGCTCTTTAAGCTGGGGCCAGGCCAGCATGCGCTCCGGCCAGGCCGTGACCGTGACCAAAACGGCCTGGGAAGGCATGGTGATACGCGAGAGGAATTCCGTCATCGAGAAGATGATACAGGCCGACCCGAAGTTCCTGGTCTACAATGACGAGAGGCTGGCCGCCGCCAAGAACGACGTGGCCGTGGACGTGGCGGTGCGGGCCGTAATAAATTCCGGCGCCCTCACTCCCGCGCAGCTGGCCCAGCTTTCCGGCAAGACCTTCACCGAGCAGGCCTATTTGCTGGGAAATTTCTTCGACGGCAGCGACATAAAAGTGGACCCGGTCCTGAAGGCGAAGATCAATTCAGCCCGCGGTTCCCTGCCGCAGGAAGTCCTGCCGGCCCAGCAGCGCGAGCTCCTGGGCAGTATGCTCAATACTGCCGTGGCCAAAGAGCTGGCCGGCACCCAGGCCGGAGACAGGGCCCTGGCCGCTTTCCCCGGCGGCCTGAAGATAAAAGTCTCCCCGCTGAGCGGCGGCTATTCCAGCTATGACGCGGCTTCAGGGTCAGTGATCCTGGATTCCGAGACCATACAGCAGTATATGCGCATGAAGGGCTATACCGCCGACTCGCTGATGGGCAGCCCCGCCCAGGTGGCCGAAATAGCCAAGTACATGTCGTCCGCCGTGGTTTACGAGTCGGCGCATAAAATGCAGGCCGACTGGGCCGCGAAACAGGGCGTCTACAAGCCGCATATGCAGGAAGACGAGATAGAGGCGATGTCGCTGGAAGGCCTTTATACCACCGAGAAAATGCGCAAAGACGCGGAATTCGACCGCATACTTACTTCGAGCCGGGACTTTTCCTCTTACGCCTTCAAGACGCTGGAGGTCGGCACTGAATTTAAAACAGGCCGTTCTAAAAGATTCGCTACCACGGTGCGCCAGCGCTATTTCTCCGGCCTGCCCTCTCTCGACGCCGCCGCTTCGCAGGTGCTCGGCGCCGTGACCGAAGAACTGGACCGCCGCGCCGGCCTTTCTCCCTCCGAGAAAGCCGCCATAGATTCCACCGGCCTCAACCAGGAGGAGGCGCTGGAGATGTCCCCCGCGGAACTGGCCGGCTCGGTGGGGGAGATACAGACCTCTGTTCTTGCTAAAATACAGTCAGACCTTTCCGGGCTGGGCGTTTACAAGAAACATTATAACGCCGCCGAAATGGAAAACAGCAAAGCACTTAAATCTCTGGAGGCCGGCGCGGCGCCTAAACCCGGCGCGCCCAAAGCGTGATGAAGAATATAATCCTGGCGGTATCCATGCTCTCCGTCCTGGCCGCCGCGGCCTGTGCGGGGGCTCAGGCCAAGACCAAGGGCGTACAATTTAAAAATTACGCCATGGATGATAATTATTTTACCTGCAGCGTGCCAGCCGACTGGTCGCTCGAGCGCGACCAGGAGAAGGATGAGCAGTACAATATCTACGAGATCCAGCTCCTCTCACCTAAAGCCGAGAAGGCGCCCACTTCCATTTTCGTGTCCTATTACGCCAAGGACAACGCTGACTTCAACGGTTACGAGGATTTTGTAAAGAGCAACTCCAGTAACGTGGCCGGCGAGACCAAGAATTCCCGCGAGGTTTTCGTGCCGGCCAAGGCTATAAAGCTTTCCGGCCGCAAGGCCCTGCTGCTGTCCCGCGAAAGGGTGGTTTCCCTGCATCCCAAGAGCAAATCCGACGAGACCGTCCAGCTGAAAGAAAAACTTTATGTCCTGCCCGCCCAGGACGGCTTCTACGTGCTCCACTTCAGCGCGCAGAAGACCGCCTTCCTCTCCAACCTCCCCGTCTTCGAGAAAATAGCCAAAAGCTTCAAGGGAAAACCTTAACCTTTCAATGCCTTTCAAACTAGAGGCCGATAAGATCATAAGCACGGTAGAGCGCCTTCGCGACCGGATAGGCGAGCGCTTTCCCGGAGCCGGCCTCTGTAAAGTGGCGGCGGACTTCCTCGGCCTGTCGCGCGAAGCGGCCGAGCGGGCTAAGAATATCGGCAAGCCGCTGATCCCGCTGCGGGCGGGGATAGCGCTGCTGCTGCTGGCTTTCCTCCTCGTGCTCTTCGAAACGGCCGCCGGGCTTCACGTGGCGGGGAATTTCGGCAACCTTACCGACCTGATCCAGGCCGTGGAGGCCAGCTTCAATATCATAATCCTGCTGTCCGGCGCCATCTTCTTCCTGGCGACGCTGGAGACGAGGATAAAGAGGAAGCAGGCGCTGGAAATGATACACGAGCTCCGCGTCCTGGCGCACCTCGTGGACGTGCACCAGCTTACCAAGGACCCGGAGCAGCTGCTCAGCCACGGCCGCAGCACGCCCTCCTCCCCGCGGCGGACGATGGAGCGCTTCGAGCTGCTGCGCTACCTGGATTATTGCTGCGAGATCCTCTCCCTGACCGGGAAGGTGGCCGCGCTCTACGCGCAGCACTTCAACGACGCCGTGGTCCTCGAGGCCGTAGACGGGGTTGAGGACCTCTGCAACGCCTTCTCGCAGAAGATCTGGCAGAAGATAGATATCATAAGCCGCGAGGGCGGCCGCGCCCCTGAAAAAGCGTCCTGAGCGCCGCGCGGATTTAAGGTCCCGGCCGTGGCCGGAATTTACTATTATTTCCTTGGGTTATGAAAATCGCTAAACTCCTGTTGTCGCTGCTCCTCCTGGCGGGCTGGGCCGGCGCTCCCGCGCTGGCGGCCAGGGGGCCGTATAATTTCATGGCCACCACCATGGCCGGGGCGGCCAAGAGCAAAAAGAAACAGCGCGTAGTCGTGATCGGGTTCTTCACCGAATCCGGCAAAACCAGCCGGGCCTGCGATATCGTCACCGCGCGCCTTACTTCGGAGCTGGCTTCGAAAGCGGGCCTGGAAATAATAGACCGGGGGCAGCTGGACGGGGCGCTGCGGGGCCGGACCGCCGGCCGCAACGGGATCGTGGACGCCGCTACGATCAAAAAAATAGGAATGACGCTGGGCGCGGACGCCGCGGTGACCGGCACCGTGATAGAGCTCGACGACAGGAAGATGGAGGTCTATACCCGCCTGCTGGACACGAAGGACGGGCGCATCCTGAAAGCCCTCACCACCACAGTCAGGAAGGACTGGAAAGAAGAAAAAAAGGGCGACTGGGCCGATTTCGATTTCGAAGAGGCCATGGACCTGGATTCCGCCTCGGGGCTCCTGCCGGAGGGCTTCGGCGAGGGCGGGACCTGCGAGAAGCTGAGCGAAGAGGACACCGCTTTAGTGAAGACCTGCGTGGACCTGCGGGCCCGCAAGACCGCTTTCGATATGAAGTCCGGGGCCCTGAAGGTCGGCCAGCTGACGAAGAACCCCGGCGCCGAAATAAAGGACGCCGCCCTGAAAAGTCTTTTCTACGCCAAGCTCAAGGAATGGTACGACTCGGAGCAGTTGGCCCAACTGACCCCGCAGGAAGAGGCCCTGCTCGAGAAGGGCGGTCCCATGCTGGAAAAATACCCCTGCCAGTAAAAAGGTGCCAGGCACCTTTTGCCCTAGCCGCCTTTTTTCACAGCGGGAAGACTTTAAAATTTTCTAAAATTTATTACTGCGGGTTCCCGGGGACGGGGACGGAGGGTTCATGAACGCGGTTACGCTGCTTATTATCGCTCTGCTGGTTTACGCGCTGGCTTACAGGTTCTACGCCAGCTTTATCATCGCCAAGATCCTGGCCTTCGATAAGGACAAGGCCACTCCCGCCCACACTTTAAGGAACGATTACGATTATAAGCCCACCAATAAATGGGTGCTCTTCGGCCACCATTTCGCCGCGATAGCCGGCGCCGGGCCGCTGGTCGGGCCCGTGCTGGCCGCGCAGTTCGGCTATATGCCGGGCTTCCTCTGGATCCTTATAGGCAGCGTGCTCGCCGGCGGCGTGCACGACATGGTGCTCCTTTTCGCCTCCGTCAGGCACGACGGGCTCTCCCTTACCGAGATAGCCAAGCGCGAAGTGGGGAAAGTGACCGGCGGCGCCACCGGTATAGCCGTGCTCTTCATAATCATCACCGCCCTCGCCGGGCTCAGCCTGGTGGTGGTGAACGCCCTGGCCGAAAGCTCCTGGGCCACCTTCTCCATCTTCGCCACCATGCCAGCGGCCCTTTTCGTGGGCTGGTACATGAATAAACTTCGCCCGGGCAAGATCACCGAGGCCACCATTATCGGCGTTTCCCTGGTCATCCTCGGCATCATAGCCGGCGAGCCGCTGTCCCGGAGCCAGTGGGCGCACTGGTTCGTCTATTCCAAGGGCAGCCTGGTCCTGATCCTGGCCGGCTACGGCTTCCTGGCCTCCATCCTGCCGGTCTGGCTGCTGCTCTGCCCGAGGGATTATTTAAGTTCTTATATGAAGATAGGGACCATAGGCGCGCTGGCCCTCGGCATACTGTGGGTGCACCCGACCCTGGCGGCCCCGGCCTACAGCAGCTTCGTCCACGGCGGCGGCCCGATAGTCCCGGGCAGCGTCTGGCCCTATGTCTGCATCACTATCGCCTGCGGCGCCATCTCCGGCTTCCACAGCCTGATAGGTTCCGGCACTACGCCCAAAATGATAGCGAGCGAAAAAGATATACGGTTGATCGGCTACGGGGCGATGCTGACCGAAGGCCTTGTTTCCATCATGGCGCTTATCGCCGCTACGGCTTTGATCCCCGGGGATTATTTCGCCATCAACGTGCCGCCCGCCGTGTTCGAGAAGCTCGGTCTCTCCACGGTCAACCTCGCCGCTTTAAGCGCTTCCGTGGGCGAGAACCTGGCGGGCAGGACCGGCGGCGCCGTCTCGCTGGCCGTCGGCATGGCGCAGATCTTCTCTTCCATGCCGGGCATGAAGCACATGCTCGCCTACTGGTATCATTTCGCCATCATGTTCGAGGCGCTTTTCATACTGACCACGATAGACACCGGGACCAGGGTGGCGCGTTATATACTGCAGGAGATGCTCGGCGGTATCTACAAACCTTTCGCGAAAGGGGAATGGCTGCCAGGCGTGTTCATCACCAGCGCGGCCATCAGCGGCTCCTGGGGGTTGATGGTCTACATGGGGAATATCACCACCATCTGGCCCATGTTCGGCGTGGCCAACCAGCTGCTGTCCGCCATCGCGCTGGCCATCGGCACCACCTTCATCATGAAAAGGACGAAAGCGGTTTACGCCCTGGTGACCTTTGTCCCTTTCGTTTTTATCTTCGTCACCACGGTGACGGCGGCGATAATGAATATTTACGGGAATTACCTGCCCAGGCATGACCTGCAGGGCTATATGAACGTGGCGCTCACCCTGACCATGCTGGTCCTGGCCGTCATCATCGCCTGCACCTGCACGGCTTCCTGGGCGGCCCTGCTGCGGGGCAAGAAGCTGCACCCGGCAAAACCCGCCCCGGTCCAGCCGGTGCCGCCTGAAATAGCCGGTGAATTCTAGCCGCGGCGAAGACAGGGAGAGGATAGCTAAATGAGCAGCCTGGAGAGGCCGCCCGACGAGGCGATAAATTTTTTAACCCACGGTTTAGGGCTGGTCCTGAGCCTGGCCGGGGCGGTTTTCCTCATGCGCCTGGCCATGACGGGCAGCAACCCGTATGTTTTCCTGGCCTGCGGGGTTTATTGTTTTACGCTGGTGGTCACTTACGCCGCTTCCGCCCTGTCGCACGCTTTCCACGACCTCAATAAGCGGCGCCTCTTCAGGACCCTCGACCAGGCCAGCATTTTCCTGATGATAGCGGGCTCCTTTACCCCTTTCGCCGTGGGCTTCCTGGGCCATGGCCGGTGGTGGCTGCTGCTGGCCGCCATGTGGGTGCTGGCTTTCGCCGGCGCGGTTTTCGCCCTGGTGCGGCGGGAATTGTCCCGCACGGATAAAGTTACTTACTGCATTTTGGGCGGGCTGTCCATGTTCTCTTTGATGGAACTGTACCGCGTGGCCCCGCTGAACATGTTCCTCCTTATAATAGCCGGGGAAGCGTTCTACCTGGTCGGCAGCGTCTTCCTCGGGCTGGGAAAACATACCAGGCATTGCCACGCCCTTTGGCATATTTTCGTGCTGGCCGGCAGCGCCTGCCACTACGCCGGCATCGCCGCCTACGTGGCCCTGCGCTGAAAATAAAAAAAGGCCGCCCCGCAGGGGCGGCCTCGGTCTCTCTTCCGGGGCAGGCTACTTCCGGTCCTTCGGCCTCGTTTCAAGTTCGGCTTTAAGATTCGCTATCTCGGACCTGGCCGCTTCCAGTTCCCTGGCCAGACGCGAGGCCAGGCGGTTCTTTTCGTCCAGTTCCAGCCGTAAAAGCTCTGCCCTGCGGTGGGTATCGGCCTTGTGCTTGGACAGTTCATCCGCGAGTTCCAGGACGCGGTTGTTCAGGAGCTGGAGGTCTTCCTCTTTTTCATGCAGGGCGGAGAGCGCGGATTTGGAGAACATCTCCTGCTCCTTGATCTTTACCAGGCCCGCGTCCCGCAGCGCTTTGACCGCGGCGTTCTCGCCCTTTAATTTTTCCAGTTCGAGGCCCGCCGCTTCCAGGTCCCTGCGAAGGTGTTTTGCGGTCTCTTCCAGCTCGCGGAGCCCGCCCTGGGCTTTTGCCTGGGCGGCTTTGGCTTCCGCTTTTTCCTTGTCCAGCAAGGTCCCTGATTCAGCGGCCTGGCCGCGCAGCTCGCCGGAAAGATCGTCGTTCTGCGCCTTCTGCCTCTTCAGCTCCTCTTTCAGGGAGGCGGTGAGGGTTTCCAGTTTCAGGAGGCGTCCCTCGTAGTCGGCGGCGAGCGCTTCGTTCTTGTCCAGGAGCTTCTGGATCTCGGCCCCGGAGCGCGCCGCTTCAGCGGCTTTCTGCCGCAGGCTCTCCCGCAGGGCCTCGATCTCGCCCAGCAGGCCTTTTTCCGCCTCCGTCCCGCCGGCTTCCAGCTTTTCTAAATTCAGCCGGAATTCCGCGCGTTCCTTTTCGAGCCCGGCTTTGAATTCGCCGGCTTTCTCCGCAAGCTTGTGCGAGAGGGCCGCGCTCTCGGCCTGATATTTTTTTAATTCCGCCCGGAGCGAAACAAAGAGGACTTCTTTCTCGGCGGCTTCGGCCCGTGAGGCCTGGATAGCGCCGCTGCAGACCTCCTCTTTCTCCTTTAGAGTGTGGCGCAGGTGCTGGTTGGCCGCGGTCAGCTCGGACAGCTGCTTCAGGCGGGCGTCCTGGTCTTCCTGCAGCGCTTCGTGCCTGGCGAGGAGGAGCTTGAATTCAGCCGAGGCGTTCTTCAGGCCGGCTTCCAGCTTTTCTTTTTCCGAACCGGTTTTTTTCAGCTCTTCACCGAGGGACTGGACGGCGGCGGTCTTCGCTTCCAGCTCCGCCCGGAGGGTTTCGAGCTCGGTCTCGCTGGCCGCTTCCTGCTCTTTCAGCTCGTCGAGGACCTGCGATTCTTCCACCAGCTGCTTCTGCATCAGGTTCAATTTCGCGAGGGCCTTGGCTAAAATACTCGGTTTTTTATCCATAAAGCGGCGTGGTCGAGAGGAGGGGGAATGTTTGTGGAATAGATATTAGTGCGGCTGCCGGGTTGACGCAAGTCATATTATATCACAGCGGCGCACTTGCCGGACAGGTAAATTCCGTTACATTGCCTTCCCGCCGCTTATGGTGTAAACTTGGAGTATGACAGGCCCTTTTTTTGACGCGCACGACCACCTGCAGGCTTACCCGTCGAAAGAAACCCTGGACGGGGCGCTGCGCCTGGCGGCGGAGGCGGGGGTGGGGTTGATGCTGTGCAGCGGCACCAGTCCCGGGGACTGGGAGGCCGTGCTGGCGCTGGCCGCGGAGCATAAGGGGGTCTACCCTTTTTTCGGCCTGCATCCCTGGTTCCTCAGGGCAGGGCCGCCCGGCTGGCTGGAGGGTTTGGAAAGTTTCCTGCTGCGCGTCCCCTCCGGCGTGGGGGAAATAGGCCTGGACGGCGGCAAGAACGCCTCCGACCCCGCGCGGCAAGAAGGCGCCTTCACGGCCCAGCTGCGGCTGGCCAAAAAACTCGGCCGGCCCGCCTGCCTGCACTGCGTGAAAGCCTGGGGCAGGCTGCTGGCGATACTGAAGGAGGAAGCTCCCGGCCCCGTAATGTTCCACTCTTACGGCGGCCCCGCGGAGATGGTGCCGGAATTGGCGGCGCTGGGAGCGTATTTTTCCTTCAGCGGGGCGATACTGGACGGGAAGAGGGGGAAACTCCGGAAGGCGCTGCAAGCGGCGCCGGCGGAGAGGCTGCTTTTCGAGACCGAAGCCCCGGCCGCCGACGCCCCGGGCTGGCGGGCCGGGCCGGCCGGCGTAGTGGAAGTGATCTCGGCCGCGGCGGCCATACTGGGCCGGCCGGCGGAGGAGCTCGCCGCCCAGTCCTGGGCCAACGGGAACAGGTTTATCGGACGCTGATGCCGCGCTTCTCCAGCGCCGCTTTTATTTCGCCTTCGGAACGGCCGCCGAGCAGGGACCTGTAGGCCGAATATTTGTCAGCCAGCGCCGAGCCCTTCTCCTGCAGCAGCGTTCCCGCCAGGGCGGCTATTATCCCCGCCGCCGCCGCTGCCGCCAGGGCCAGGCACAGGACGCGCCGCCCCCGGGAAAACATTTTCTTTCTTTTCCAGGGCATTTATTTCCCCTCCAACCAGGCGAGTATAGCCGGTATCACCGACGGGTATTTGAACATGTTCACCCCGTGCCCGCCGGTCGCTTCCATGGAATAGGCGGTCAGGCCTTTCTCCATGGCCGCCCGGTTAAGCTTCAGGACGCTTTCCCAGGCGTAGAGGTCCGGGCGCGCGGCCAGGCTGAGCACCCTGAAGTCCCTGGGCGCCGAGAAATAAACCTCCGTCTCCACCCCCGCGTATTCCAGCCCGGGGGAAAGCAGGATGACCGCGGCCGGTTTTGTAGCGCCCTCCGCCGCGGCTTTCAGGGCGAGGTTAGCTCCTATACTGGCGCCGCAGAAGACCACCCTGCCGGGAGCGAGTCCGCGCTTTTTAAGCCAGGCCGCCGCCGTTTCTATGTCCAGGGAAGCGGCGTTCCAGTCGGCCTCCGAGAAGAACATATATTTAACTTCTTTCCCGCCGCAGGTCCTGCTTTTGCCGTGGCCGCGCAGGTCCAGCGAGAGATAGCCGTGGCCGGCGCTTTTGAGCTTGTCCTGGAAAGGCCCCCATTCGTTCTTGTCCGAGCCCAGGCCGTGGGCGTTTATGAAGACATAGGCGCCCGAAGAGGGAGCCAGGTAAAAAGCCTCGAGCCGGCAGCCGTCCGCCGTAGTGAAACGCACCGTCTTCTGCTGAGCGCAAACGGGCCCGCCGGAAAAAATCAGCGCGCAAATAAAAATAAATATTCTCATCCGTATCCTCGACTCCCCGCTCCCGACTCCCGACCCCAGACCCCAGACCCCCGACTCCCGACTCCCGATTCTCGATTCTCGATTCCTTGTTAATCCTTCGCGTGGTGTTTCTTCCAGGTCAGGGCGAGGAGGAGTATGGCCAGCACGCAGGAGACCAGCAATAATTTAAAGCCGCCGTCCCAGCCCCAGCGGTCCACCACCCGGCCTATCCCTACCTCGGCGATCACCGCGCCGAACATATAGCCGAAAAAGCCCGTGAAGCCGGCCGCGGTGCCGGCCGCTTTCTTCGGCACCATGTCTACGGCGCTCACTCCGATCAGCATCACGGGCCCGTAGATCAGGAAGCCGATGACGAAAAGCGAGGCCGAGTCCACCCAGAAGCGCCCGGCCGGGTTCTGCCAGTAGACGTAGACGGCCAGGGTGACGAAGACCATGTAAATGACGGAGACCGGGCCGCGGCGGCCGTGGAAGAACTTATCCGAGGCCCAGCCGGCCAGCAGCGTGCCCGGGATGCCGGCCCATTCATAGACGAAGAACTGCCAGCGCGCCATGTCCTGCGGGCAGCCCTTCACGGCCGTCAGGTAGGTGGGCGCCCAGTCCAGCACGCCGTAGCGGATGACATAGACGAAGATATTGGCGATGGCTATGATCCACAGCGGCTTGTTGTAAAGGATATGGTTCACGAAAATTTCTTTCGCGCCCAGCTCCCGCTCGGGGTCGGCCACGCCGGTATCCGGGTAATCGTTGGTGAATTCCTCTATGGGCGGCAGGCCGCAGCTCTGCGGCGTGTCGCGCAGGAACACCGCTATAAGCAGGCCCATGGCTATGGCCATCAGGGCGGGCACGTAGAAAATGAGGAAGAAGGGCAGCTTGCCGTCGCCGGCGACCGCGGCCAGGCCGAGGAGGGCGGCCAGGGCCAGGGCCCCGTTTATGATGGGGCCCACTATCCCGCCTCCTACATTGTGCGCCAGGTTCCAGAAGGCGAACTTCGTGCCGCGCTCGTCGTCGGAGAACCAGTGCGTCAGGGTGCGCGCGCAGGGCGCCCAGCCCATGCCCTGGGCCCAGCCGTTCACGAACCAGAGCGCCGCCATGGCCCAGAGCGAGCCGGCCAGCGTCGGGAACAGCAGGTTCACCGCCCCGGAAAGGATCAGCCCGGTGGCCATGAAGTAACGCGGGTTGGAGCGGTCCGAGACGTTCCCCATCACGAACTTGCTCAGCCCGTAGGAAACGGCCAGGGCCGTGGCTATCAGGCCCACATCGCCCTTGGAGAAGCCGTACTGGTTGATCAAATAGGGCTTGGCCAGCGAGAAATTCTTCCGCACCAGGTAGAAGCCGGCGTAGCCGAAGAAGATGGAGAGCATCATCTGCCAGCGCAGGGCTTTGTAGCGCGCGGCGCGCAGCTCTTCGGGCAGGCGCGCTATATGCGCGGCGGGTTTAAAGATAGCGAGGAATTTGGAGATCATTTGTCCTTATGGCCGGGGCTGCTCGGGGCAGCTTTCATGGTCCTGTTCTTCGCCGCTTTCCGCGCCGAAAGAAAGGAGGAGGTTAAGCAGGACGGCCAGCACTGTCCCGAAAGCTATGCCCGAGACGTTCATGGTGCCGGCGGTGAAGCCCCTGACGCCGAGGCCGGTGGAAATTATCAGCGAGGAGCCCGCTATTATCAGGTTCTTATGCAGGCAGAAATCCACCTTCGCGTCCAGCCAGATCTTGATGCCCATGATCGCGATCAGCCCGTAAAGTATCACGGTCACGCCGCCCAGCACCGGGGCCGGTATGGACTGGATGACGGCGCCGAACTTGGGGCAGAGGCCGAGCAGCAGGGCGATGCAGGCCGCCGCTATGAAATTATAGACGCTGAAGACGCGCGTGATGGCCATCACGCCCATATTCTCGGCGTAAGTGGTCTGCGGCGTGCCGCCGCCCATGGCCGAGACGAAGGTGGCCGCCGCGTCGCCGAGGTAAGCCCGGCCCAGGTGCGGGTTCAGGTCGCGCTTCATATACCCGGAGATGGCTTCTATATGGCCTTTATTCTCCGCCACCAGTACCACGAAGACCGGCGCTATCACCAGCACCGCTGCCCAGCTGAACAGCGGGGCGACGAAGGGGGGCAGGCCCAGCCACGGCGCGCTCCTGATGGCGGCGAGGCTGGCCAGGTCTATCAGGCCGAAGAAAAAGGAGAGGGCATAGCCGACGGCCACGCCGGTGAGGATGGGCAGCAGGCGCAGGAAGCCTTTAAGGTAGATGGAGACAGAGGCGGCGGTCACGAAAGTGGCGCAGGCCACCAGCAGCTTCAGCGCGTCCCCTTTAGTCGCCAGCAGGAAATCCGCGTTGAGGAAGTTGGAGACGGCAGAGGAGGAGAGGTTCAGGCCGATCAGGGCCACGACGGCGCCGGTCACCACCGGCGGCATCAGCCGGTCTATCCATTTGGAACCGTATTTCATGGTGACGGCGGCGGCTATGGCGTAGAGGAAAGCCGCGCCGGCTATGCCGGACAGGGCGTAGGGGATATTTTCCGCCATGCCGCCGGTGACGGCCAAAACGGGGCCGATGAAGGCGAAGGAGGAGCCCAGGTAGCTTGGGACCTTGGCGCGGGTTATGGCTATGAAGAGCAGGGTGCCTATGCCGGAGAAAAAGATGGCCGTCTGCGGGTTGAAGCCCATCAGTATGGGGGCCAGCACCGTGGCCCCGAACATGGCCACCACATGCTGCATGCCCATCGGGATCAGCCGCGAAAGAGGCAGTTTATCTTCAGGGTAATATAGTTTCTGCATAGTTCCTCCACGTACCAGATAGATAATATTATTAATGGGGATAAAGGTAAAGGAGGTAAAGGAGGGCTATTGACATCCCCCCCTTATTTTCTTAACTTGTCCCTAAGGGGGGCCTTCATCTGCTGGGTGGGGGCGGGCCGCCTCTTCCCCTAAAAAAACAAGTCTTTATAGTTCCATGGAATTTATGAAAAATACTCGCTCTTGGGTGGGAATTTATTTGCCGGCGGCGGTCTGCCTGGCGCTCCTGGCGCCCGCGGCCGGCGCGGCCGACTGGAAATTCAGCACCTCCTTCAACTACGATACCGGCGACTACGGGACTAACAACCTCACGGAGTCCGTCTACATACCGTTCACGCTGAAACGCTATTACCGCGAGGGGGACCTGTCCGTGACGGTGCCCTGGCTGCGCCAGAGCTCTACGGGGCAGGTGACGCGGGTGGGCGGCAGGCCGGTGCGCGTCACCGGCGGGAGCGGGGGCGCCGCGGCCCAGTCCGAGTCCGGTCTCGGCGATATCATGGTGCGCGGCTCCTATATCCTGAAAGTGGACGGGCCGAAGTCCTTCGACCTGGCGGCCGCCGGCAGGCTGAAGCTGCCCACCGCCGACGAGACCCGCGGGCTCGGCACCGGCGAACTGGACGAGGGCGTTGGCTTCGAGTTCGCCAAGAAGGTCTCGCCTGGCCTGACCCTTCTCGCTGACGGGTATTACACGATCATAGGGGACCCGGAAGGGATAGACTTCAACAACCAGCTGGCCTTTGACATGGGTTTTTACAGGCCCTTGAACAGTAAGCTGGGGCTTACCGTGCTTTACGAGACCCGCAGCGCCATGCTCGACGGGAACTCCGATCCGCGCGAACTCAGCGGCACGCTGGACTATAAACCGGCCGGCGGGAACCAGTATTCGGGCGGTCTGCTGCTGGGGCTTTCCGACGGTAGTCCCGATGTAGGGCTGAGCTTCGGCCTGAGCCGTAAATTTTAGCTGTTCTAAAAAAAGGGGGGGTATGAAAAATAAAGAAATGATAATGATGGTCTCGGGGCTTCTGTTGTGCGCGGGTATGCTGGTGCTGGCAGGGGAGAAGTCTTCGGACGAGAAGAAACTGGATACCGCGACCGTGGAAATGGACAAGGAGGCCGCCATGCCGGCCTGCCAGGAGGCGTTCCAGGAGAGGATAAAGACGGACTTCGGGGTGGACGAAGCCACGGTGCAGGGGCTGCGCGACAAGAAAATGGGCTATGGCGAGATCTCTATAGCCCTGGGCCTGGCGCAGCAGTTGCCAGGCGGGACCACGGAGGCTAATATTCAGAAGATAACCGCGCTCCGGCAGGGGCCGCCGGTAATGGGCTGGGGCACAATAGCGAGGGACCTCGGCCTGAAGCTGGGCCCCGTGATAAGCAAGGTGAGGAAGATCTCGGCCGGGGTCCGCAAGCAGCAGAAAGCGGAGAAAATGAAAAAAGAAAAAGGCGGAAAGGCCGGGAAGCCGGAGCACCCCGGGATGATGGACAGGCCGGGGAAAGGCGGCCGCCCCTGAAAACCGGACAAACGTTAAAAAATACTGGAAGGCGCGGTTCCTGGCCCCGGGGCTGTATCCCGGCTGGAAAAGAGCCGCGCCTGGCCGGGGTTATTTCAGGTAATGCTTCAGTGTCAGCAGCGGGTGGCGCAGCGGCATGCGGGGGCCGGCGTACTTCATGACTTCACGCATAAGCTCCCGCTTCGCCGGCAGGTAGCAGTGGGTGGGGCAATCCTTGCAGGCGGGCTTGGGATGGTGGGGGCACAGTTCCAGGCGCTTGGCGGCATAGGAGAGCAGTTCGGCGCAGGCCGCGCAGAGCTTTTTGCCGCCATGCTTATCATGGCAATAGATGCCGATCATCAGTTCGATGGTCTTTAATTCGGTCTCGAGGTCTTTTTCCACCTTAATATTATACGTGAAAAAAACGGTTTTTTTGACTCGCGGGGCGGCATATCCTAGAATCTAGCTATGAACGAAAGAGATAAAAGACAGGCGCGCCGGGACAAGCATGACTCGGTGATAGAGATCCTGGACGCTGCCGGCAAGTTCTCAGCTTCCGGCAGGCTGAGCGATTTTTCCACCACCGGCGCCTCCTTCTCGGTGAGCGGCGCCGCAGCGCTGCCCGCTAAATTCCGGGCCCGCCTGAGGCTGCTGGATAAAGGCGTCCTGGAGGTGGAGGCCAAAGTGGTGCGTGTCACCAAGGAAAATAACTCCACGCTCTACGCGGTGAAGTTCGAAAGCGTTAAAACTGTCTACCCCACCGGCGAGCTCAAAGACACCTGGCAGTAGCGGTTCCCCGCTATTTTCTTCCCCTTGACTTGTCAAATAGGGCTGGTATACTCTAATTAATGAAGAGTTTCCTGGCCGCTTTTTATGGCATCGCCATGATAGCGTGGCTCGCTTCCCCGGTTCGCGCCTGGGAAGCCGGCTTCGGCGATATTTCTTTGGGTGAAATAAAGACGCGGGCCGTCCCGGCCGCCGCCCCTTCTGCCCTGCCCCCGGCGGCCGTCCCGGCGGTCAAGGAATGGACCGTGATGGCTTACATGAACACTCTCAACGACCTGGAGACCTTCCTGGTGGGGAAGAACCACGTGAACGCCCTCGAAAAGGTCGGCTCCACTGACAGGATGAACGTGGTGGCGGAGCTGGGTCGGGCGCGCGGGAACGCCTTCGACGAAAGCGACAACTGGACCGGCGTCAGGCGCTACTACGTGACCAATGACGCGGCCTCGGACCCCAACGGCTATCACATCAATTCAAAAGTGCTGCGCCATTACGACAAGGCCGATATGGGCGACTGGCAGCACCTGCAGGATTTTATCCTGTGGGCCAAGAAAGAATACCCCGCGAAAAGATACATGCTGATCATAAACAGCCACGGCACCGGCTGGAAGTCCAACCATGAGACCCCGCATTATTCCAAGGGGATTTCCTACGATTTCTATTCCGGCAACCATGTCACCACCGAACAGCTGGGCAAGGTGTTTGAGGCGGCCGGGAAGATAGATGTCTACGTGAACGACGCCTGCCTGATGATGGACGCCGCCGTGCTCTACGAGATAGGCCGGCACGCGGATTACGTGGTGGGCTCCGAGGAAACCACCTCCATCGCGCTGACCAACCCGGACCAGCTGCTGGCCCAGCTCGCCGCCGAGCCGGAAGCCGACGCCGCGAAAGCCGCCGGCTTCGCTTTCAATTCCCTGACGCCCCGCCTGCTGGAGCAGTACTCGGTGGCGCGCATGTCCGGCCTGGAAGGCCTCGCCCCGCTGGTG
>Ga0209211_10004888_pt1 | contig 20451 bp, 18 predicted proteins | sample RifGroA2_FD_183992 | JGI IMG/M metagenome (GOLD analysis project Ga0209211, IMG submission 183992) | Groundwater microbial communities from Rifle, Colorado, USA - Groundwater A2 (SPAdes) (version 2) | ecosystem: Environmental > Aquatic > Deep subsurface > Groundwater | place: Rifle, Colorado...
ATTTAGGAATGCCCGCCGCCAGAAAATATGACATTGAAGTCTGGCTGCCTTCAGAAAACCGCTACCGGGAAACCCATTCAACCTCAACCTGCACTGACTTTCAGGCCAGAAGGCTTAATATTAGATTCAAGAGGAAAGACGGCAAATTAGAGTTTGTCCATATGCTTAATGGCACGGCTTTTTCCGAAAGGCCGATCTTGGCTATCCTGGAAAACTACCAGCAAAAAGACGGTTCAGTTAAAATTCCTAATGTTTTGCAAAAATACACCGGATTTAAAAAAATCACGAAAAAAGGAGCTTAGCTCCTTTAATCTATGGCAAAACCAGAAAAACCAACAATTCTAATTCTCCACGGCTGGGGCCTGGGCAATATTTCATGGCAAAAAACCAAGGAAATCCTGGAAGCCAGTGGCTATTTTGTGTTTGTTCCAGATCTGCCCGGATTCGGTCAAGAACCGCCACCTGAGAAACCCTGGGTAATCGATGATTATATCAACTGGGTCAATAATTATAGCAACGAAAACAAACTTAGTAATTTTTTCCTCTTAGGATACTCATTCGGCGGAAGAATTGCCATCAAATTTACAGTAAAGCATCCCGAGAAATTCAAGGGCCTGATTCTGGTTTCTGCGGCCGGCCTTGAATCGGAAAAAAACGTCCAAGAAATCAGCATTTCAATTCTGGCCCCTTATTTTAAAAAACTTTCATTTTTGCCCGGTTATGACTCTCTAAGAAAGTTTTTTTATCGTTTTATTTTGAAGAAAACCGATTATCTCAAAGCAAAGGGAGTAATGAAAGAAACTCTCAAAAAAGTTATCAGCGAAGATATGACGCAGTTATTAGAGAAAATCAAAACGCCGACCTTGATCATTTGGGGCGAGAACGACAAAACCCTGCCTGTTACCGATGGCTATTTGATGAATAAAAAGATAGAAAATTCCCGATTAGAAATCATGAAAGGTATTGATCATACTCCGCAGATTCAAGCTCCGGAACTTCTTACACAAAAAATCATCGAATTTATCAAAAGGTAAGCCCTATGCCAATCTCTCTTATCATCCGCGGTTATTCTCAGCCAAAAACAAAATGAATTTATCGTTTCTTTATATTTCTGCAATCTGGACATTCTGGTTTGTCAGGCAGGAAAAAATTGCTCTCTTTTACATTTATCTTTGGCAATTGAAAGAATACCATTGGGGCAGGTTTATTGACCACTTTAGAACCGAAAAGGGAAAAAGACTAATCTTCCATCCCCTGAAGATCGCGAAGATCCTGGTATTTTTTAGTTATTGGCCATTGGCTCGCTTTGGAATTGCTTCTGTTTGGTTAGCTTTGATTTTTACAATATATGCCGTGGAATTCTTCATAGCTCTGAGAGACTGGAACAATAAGACTCTTAAGAAACCCGTCTTTACCCTAAAAACATGGTTTTTCACAAGCATAATTTCTTTTATTTTTCTAGCAATCTTAATCTATACTTTTATACTTGAAATTGCCCTGACTGGCTTTATTATCGGCATTCCTCTCACTCCTATTTTGGCGCTTTTGCTAATTGATATCTTATCTCCAATTATTGTTTCTGTAATAATCCTTTTGTTCCAACCCCTAGCTGTAATCTACCGTTTAATCGCCATTATCAGAGCAAAAAGAAAACGCTTAAAATTTAAGGATTTAATCGTAATCGGCATTACCGGCAGTTATGGCAAAACTTCGACTAAGGAATTTTTAAAAACGATTTTAGAGCAAAAATTCCGGGTTTTGGTTACCGAAGAACACCAAAACTCGGAAATCGCCATTGCCCGCTGTATCCTAAACGATTTGAAGCCCGAACACCAAGTATTTATCTGCGAAATGGGCGCTTATGACAAAGGAAAAATCAGGCAAGTAGCTAACGTCGTTCAACCCCAAATAGGCGTCATCACCGGTGTCAATGAACAGCATTTAGCTTTATTTGGCAGTATGGAAAACTTGATGTCTGCCGAAGGGGGCAGGGAATTAGCCGAATCTTTACCCCAAAATGGAGTTATAATTCTGAATGGAAACAACGAGACGATACGCAATACAAAATACAAGATACGGAATACAAAATATTGCTCAACAAACGAAAAAATAGATATTTGGGCTAAAAATATAACAGTGGAAAAAGAATGGCTTTATTTCAGTGTTTGCGATAAAGCAGGGGATAGCGCTGATTTTAAAATCAACCTGGTCGGAAAGCACAATATAGAAAATATCCTATTGGCCGCCGCTGTTGCCAAAGAACTAGGGATGTTTTTGTCGGAAATTACCGTGGCTTGTAAAAAAATCAAGCCTGGACAAGGAGCAATAAAGCTATTAAAGAGAGAGGGGAGCGCTGACATTATTGATTCCAGTTATTCTGCTAATCCTGATGGGGTCACGACTTCTTTAGAGCATCTCAAACTGTGGTTTGGGGAAAAAGTCGTTATTATGCCCTGCTTGATTGAATTGGGCAAAGCTTCGGGTAAGATTCATTTTGAAATAGGAAAGAAGATCGGCAAAACATGCAATCTTGCTATTATTGTCACTAAAGATAAATTTAAAGAGATAAAAGAGGGGGCAATAGCTAGCAATATGAAGCCCGAAAACATACTATTTTTAGAGAATCCGAAACAGATATTTGAAAAAGTGAAGAAATTTTATTTACCAGATAGTGTCATTCTTTTGGAAGGAAAGCTGCCTAAGGCGTTATTAAAATTTATTTTAAAATGAAAATAAATAAATATCGAGGACCAATCCTTATTTCTCTTTCTCCTAATACTCAAAAGGATGATCTTTTACTGGCTTTCAAATTGCTCTTTAAATCTCCAAAAAATACCTGCCTGGAATTAGAAAAAAAATTCAAAGAATATCTGGAAATAAAGCATGCTTTTACTTTTAACAGCGGCCGGACTGCTTTTCTAGCTATTTTAAAAGGTTTGAATATAGAAAAAGGTGAAGTCATGCTTCAGGCTTTTACCTGCAATGCCGTTGTTAATCCTATTATTAAGGCGGGATTAAAACCTGTTTTTGTTGATATTGACAAAGAAACTTTAAATATGGATATTTTTGATCTTGAAAAAAAGATTTCTGACCAGAGCAAAATAGTTTTAGTCCAACACACTTTCGGCTTACCGGCCGACTTGGAAAGAATCCAATCAATTTGCCAAAAACATAATCTGATTCTAATTGAAGACTGTGCTCATTCTTTGGGCGCAGAATACAACGGTAAGAAATTAGGGATATTCGGAAAAGCTGCTTTTTTCAGTTTCGGCCGAGACAAGGTCATTTCCTCGGTTTTTGGCGGCCTAGCAGCAACAAATGACGAGAATTTGGCAAGGAAAATAGGGGAATATCGAAACAAACTTACCGAATCGTCCTGTTTTTGGACTTTCCAGCAATTACTCCATCCAATTTTAAATAATTTTCTAGTTATTCCTCTTTATGGGTTTTCTGGAACAGGAAAATGGCTTTTAATATTTTTACAAAAAATTGGCCTTCTTTCAAAAGCAGTTAAAAACGAGGAAAAACAAGGCAAAATGTCTGACAATTTTGCCAAAAAAATGCCGAACAAATTGGCTCTTCTGGCTTTAAATCAGTTCAATAAGCTGGAAAAGATTTTAAAGAATCAAAAAGAAATTGCTAGCTTTTATCAGGAGAACCTTAAAAATCCTGACTTTATTCTGCCCGACCAAGACCCTGAAAGAATTTATATGAGATATTCTCTTTTGTTAAAAGACAAAGATACTGATAAAATTTTAAAGAAAGCCAGAAAACAAAAAATTTTCCTTGATGATGGTTGGAGAAAAACTGTAATTGTTCCTCCTGATACAAACCAAGAAAAATTAGGTTATCAAGCTGGTTCTTGCCCGAAAGCAGAAATAACAGCCAAGGAAATCTTAAACCTGCCAACACATATAAACATTTCAAGAGAAGAAGCCAAAAGAATTACTGATTTTTTAAATAAAAATGAATATTTATTCTAAATCTTCATACTTATTTTAATCAAAGTATAAAATGGAAATTAGAGAAATTGAAAACAAAGAAATTTGGGAAAGCTTTCTATCTCAATGTAAAGATAAAACTTTTTTGCAATCTTGGAATTGGGGCGAGTTCCAGCAAAAAATAGGAAATCAAATCTGGCGCCTCGGCATTTTTGATGATAATAGTTTAATCGGTGTTGCCCTAATTTCAAAAATAAAAGCTAAAAGAGGCACTTTTCTTTTGATTCAACACGGACCGGTTGTTTTAAATCCAGATTCCAAAATTCTAAATGCCTTATTAGAAAAACTCAAAGAACTCGGCAAAAAAGAAAAAGCCGCTTTTATTAGAATGAATCCTTTATGGGAAAATAATCAGGAAAATCAAATCATTCTGCGGAATTTGAGATTAATGAATTCGCCGATGCACGCCAATGCTTATGAAGCCACCTGGAAACTTGATATCTCGATTCCCGAACAAGAACTTTTGAAAAATATGCGCGAAACCACCCGCTATTTAATTCGCCAAACGCAGAAAAACCCGGATATTGCCGTAGAAAAAAGCGAAGACATCAAAGATATAAAAGCTTATCAGCAGCTCAATAATGAATTGGCAAAAAGACAGAAATTTTCCGCTTTTAGCTCTGAATACATTTGGAATGAGGCCGAGGCTTTCTTTCAAGATAAAAAAACTGTTCTGTTTTTAGGCAGATATAAAAACGAACTTGTTTGCGGGGCCTTAGTGATTTTCTGGTCTGGGATTGGCTTTTACCATCAAGCCGCTTCTTTGAAAAAATACGCCAAACTCTCAATCCCATACCTAATCCAGTGGGAAGCGATTAAGGAAGCGAAAAACAGAGGCTGTTCCTTGTACGATTTTTGGGGCTTCGTTGACCCGAAAACACAGCCGAATCATCCTTGGGCCGGACCAACTTTATTTAAAATAGGTTTTGGCGGCAAGGCCAAAGAATATGTTAAAACTCAGGATTTAGTGATTTCAAAAAAGTACTGGCTGACTTATGCTTTTGAAAAAATTAGGAAATTAAAACGCGGGCTTTAAAAGATGAGGGCTTCAAAAAGAAGATACCAGGTCAAAAAGAAAAAATCTATCCTTAAAAACAAATTTTTCTGGACAACGGTTTTAATAATATTATTTTTAGGTTTTTCTCTCTGGCTGACCATTTTTTCTCCAATTTTTCAGATTAAAATGGTTTTGATATCTGGAAATGAAAAAATTTCAATCAGTGAGATTGAACAGCTGGTTTATCCTAAAACAGAAAAGAAAATATTGTTTTTCAATACTAAAAGCATTTTCTTGGCTGACACGAAATCGATTAAAGATGAGATTCTAAAGAGCTATCCTATTATTGATGACTTGAACTTAAAGGTGAAAAAACTTTTACCAAATTCTTTATCGGTCGAAATGGCTGAAAGGAAAAAAGTTGCCTTGTGGTCAACGGCTGAAACTTACTTCTCGGTGGACGAGAAGGGGATTGCTTTTGCAGAGGCCGGCAGAGAGCCGGAAGAAGATCTAATCATAATTTCAAAACAGCCTAAGGAAGAAATTTCTTTAAAAAGCATTGTGATTGACGAAAAAACTCTGTCTCAAATTCTAATGATTAAAGAGACGATCATGGAGAAAGCAAAAATTGAAGCCAAAGAATTCACCCTTTCTGAAAGCGAAGCCAGGCTTGACGTTAAAACAACTGAAGGCTGGGAAGCATATTTTTACTTGGAAGGAGATCTTAACTGGCAATTAATTGAACTTGAACTGGTTTTAGAAAAACAGCTGCCTCAAGAAAAGAGGCAAGGCCTTGAATACATTGATTTGAGATTCAGCAAAGTTTACTATAAATAATTAGCAATCTCGGCCCTTGACTGCTAATTTGGTTTTGCTACAATATTTGATATGGAAAGGACTAAAAGGCAAAAGGATATCCTGGAAAAGCTGATTGAGGAATACGTTAAAACCGCCGAGCCGGTGTCTTCGGGCGCGCTTGCCAGAAAACATAATTTCGGCGTCAAGCCGGCAATGCTTCGGATTGAAATGGAAAAACTGGAAAAAGCCGGCTATTTATCCCAGCCGTTCGTTTCTGCAGGCAGAATCCCGACTGACAAAGCCTACCGTTTTTTCGTAAACAATCTCTTAATGCGCAAAGAACAAGAGATTGGCCGCAAAAAATCTACGGAGAGAATCAAGCAATTTACCGGCGCAAAAGAAGATCGCCCTAAAGCCACCCAAGAACTAACCAGAATAATATCTAAATTGACTTCTTCTCTGGTTTTAAGCTATTTGCCCGGAGAAAACCTGTTTTTCAAAGAAGGCTGGAGCCAGATAATCAAAGAGCCGGAATTTGAAGACAGCCATGTTTTTGAATGTTTCGCCAAAATGGTTGATTCGTGGGAAAAAGATATTATCCCGGAAATGGACTTCTCGGGAGAAGTCAAAATTTTTATCGGCAAAGAAAATCCAAGCCAAAAATCGCAGGACTTTTCCACTATTGCCGGCAATTTATCCTTGTCGGATAAAGAGAGGGGAGTAATGGCGATTTTCGGACCGAAAAGAATGGCTTATGACCGGAATATAGATATCATTAATTCAATAATCAATATATTTTCCAATGACTTCCGAACCAAATAAAGAAATCGAAAAGGAAGAAGCGCTGCCAGAAGAAAATCTGAAAAAACTACTTGAGGACTGCCAGAAACAAAGAGATGAGTATTTGGCAGGCTGGCAAAGAGCCAGAGCGGACTTCCTGAATTACAAAAGAGAAGAAATAGAAAGGTTTGAAAACATTATTGACATTGCTAATGAAGAAATGATTTTAAAGATCTTGCCCTTGTTGGATAATATGGAACTGGCGGAAAAGCATCTGTCTGACGACCTAAAGGGCAACGATTATGTTAAAGGCGTTTTGCAAATTAAAACTCAATTTTTTGACTTTCTGAAAAATCAGGGGGCAGAACCGATTGAAGCCATGGGCAAGAAGTTTGATCCGGTCCTGCATGAAGTCGTGGAAGAAGTTGAAGCTAAGGATAAAGAGCCAGGAACAGTAGTAGAAGAGATTCAAAAAGGATATTTAATCAACAATAAATTATTGAGGCCGGCCAAGGTTAAGATCTTAAAATAATTAACAACAAAAAGTAAATAACAAACTTATGGCAAAAATATTAGGCATTGATCTAGGAACAACTTATTCGGCCATGGCTATAATTGAGAATGGCGAGCCAAAAATCATTGAAAACAAAGAAGGGGCCAGAATTACGCCTTCGGTTGTTTCTTTAACCAAAGCCGGGGAAAGGCTGGTCGGCGTTGTCGCTAAAAGACAAGCTATTACCAATCACCAAAATACTATTTATTCAATTAAAAGATTGATTGGCAGAAAATTCACCGACCCTGAGGTCCAAAGGGATAAAAAACTTCTGCCTTATGAGATCAGGGAATCTTCGGATAAAGGCGTAGAAGTGAAAATGGGAAGTGGAGCGAACGAACGCTGGTTCAAAACTCCGGAGATTTCAGCCATGATCTTGCAGAAATTAAAGCAGGACGCTGAAGCAAAACTGGGAGAAAAAATCACTGAAGCCATCATTACCTGCCCGGCTTACTTTGACGACTCCCAGAGAAAAGCAACTAAAGTGGCTGGTGAGATTGCCGGTTTTGATGTCAAGCGGGTGATTAACGAGCCGACGGCCGCGGCTCTGGCTTATGGCCTGACCAGGAAAAAAGATCAGCAAATTGTCGTCTATGACTTTGGCGGAGGCACCTTTGACATTTCCATTCTCAATGTCACCGCAGACACAGTTGAAGTTAAAGCCACGGGCGGAGACACGCATCTGGGCGGAGATGATTTTGACCAAAAAATAATTGACTGGCTAGTGGCTAACTTCAAGAAAGACCAGGGCATTGATTTAAGCAAAGATACTCTGGCTATTCAAAGATTAAAGGAAACTGCTGAAAAAGCAAAAATTGAACTTTCTTCAAGCCTGGAAACTGAGATTAATTTACCCTTTATTACTTCCGGCGAATCCGGACCCCAGCATCTTTATTACAAGCTGACCAGATCTGAATTAGAAAACCTGGTCAGAGAATACATTGATAAATCAATCGGCCTGGTCAAGCAAACTTTAAAAGAAGCCGGTTTGGAGCCAAAAGATATTGAAGAGATAGTTTTAGTTGGCGGCCAAACCAGAATGCCAGCCATGCAAAAAGCTGTTAAAGATTTTTTTAACAGGGAACCGAATAAAACCATTAATCCGGACGAGGTCGTAGCGATTGGCGCGGCTATTCAAGCCGGAATCTTACAAGGAGATGTCAGAGATATTTTGCTTTTAGACGTCACGCCCCTGTCTTTAGGCATTGAAACTTTTGGCCAGGTTAATACCGTTTTAATTCCAAAAAACATGACTATCCCGACTTCAAAAACTCAGGTTTTCTCAACCGCGGCAGACAACCAAACTTCAGTCGAAATCCATGTTTTGCAGGGAGAAAGGCCAATGGCTTACGACAATAAATCCCTGGGCAGATTTATCCTAGACGGCATTCCACCAGCTCCCCGAGGCATTCCCCAGATTGAAGTTACTTTTGACATTGATGCCAATGGCATTTTAAATGTCACGGCCAAAGATAAGGCCACTAATAAAACTCAATCTGTCAGGATTGAAGGGTCAACCGGACTTTCTAAAGAAGAGGTGGAAAAGATGAAAAAAGAAGCTGAAATCCATGCCGCTGAAGATAAGAAAAAACAAGAGCAGATTGAAGCCAAGAACTTGGCCAATAGCATAATCTATACTACTGAAAAAACCATTAGAGAGCTGGGCGATAAAATCTCAGCTGAAATTAAAAAAGAAGTGGAAGAAAAAACTGAGGCTTTAAAAAAAGCAATTGAAACCGACGATCTTGAAGAAATAAAAACTAAAACCCAGGATTTATCCCAGGCAATCCAAAAGATCGGCGCTGAAGCCTATCGCCAGGCCCAAGAACAAAAAAAAGAAGAAGGTCCAAAAGAAGAACCTAAGGCCGAAGAAGGCGAATACAAAGAAAAAGAATAGCCATGCCTAAAGATTATTATCAAATTCTTGGCATTAATAAAGATGCCGGCGCTGAAGAAATTAAAAAAGCTTATCACCAGCTGGCTCATAAGTTTCATCCGGACAAAGGCGGAAATGAGCAGAAATTCAAAGAGATAAACGAGGCTTACCGCACTCTTTCAGACAAAGACAAAAGAGCCCAATATGACCAGTTTGGCCAGGTTTTTGAAGGCGCTGGCCCGGATCAAACCCGGCCGGGATGGGATTTTAACTGGCAGTCGTCAAACCAAAACTTTGATTTTGACTTTGGCAATTTAGGAGATGTTTTTGAAGAGTTTTTCGGTTTTGGCAGCCAAGCCAGAAGAAAAGATTCCAGAAAAGGAAGAGATATTGAAGTCGCCATGCAAATGTCTTTGGAAGAAACTCTAGAAAACCAAGAAAAAGAAATAACCTTGGAAAAACTTGTAAAATGCCAGAGATGCCAGGGCTCTGGCGGCGAACCGGGCTCTAAGATAAAAGAATGTTTTACCTGCCGTGGCGCTGGCCGGGTCCAGCAAGTTAAAAGAACTATTTTAGGGTCTTTCAATAGTATTGTTTCTTGCCCCGAATGCATGGGCGAGGGCAAAAAACCGGAAAAACCATGCCATATCTGTTATGGCGAAGGCAGAATCAAAGACAAAGAAACTATTAAAATATTTATCCCGGCTGGAGTTGACCAAAACCAGTTAATTAAAGTCGAGAGAGCCGGAGAACAGGGCAAAAGGGGAGCCAAAGCAGGAGATTTATACATTAGAATTTCTCTTAAAAACCACCCCGTCTTTGAAAGAAAAGAGGATGACCTTTTAATAAAGTTGCTTTTAAACTTTTCCCAACTGGCGGCCGGAGATAATGTCGAGATAGCAGATTTATCGGGAAATAAATTTATCCTAAAAATTGCCCCTGGCTCAGAGCCTAAAAAGATGCTAAAATTAAGCGGAAAAGGCATTCCTCATTTCCAAGGCCGCGGACAGGGAGATTTATACGTTGAATTAAATCTTAAAATCCCCAAGAAACTGAGCCAAAAGCAAAGAGAACTACTGGAAAGATTAAGAGAAGAAGGCATATAAATATCAGCCCCCGTAGCTCAACTGGTAGAGCAATTCCCTTTTAAGGAAGTGGTTGGAGGTTCGAGTCCTCCCGGGGGCACCAGAACAGAACTCAACGGCTTTTTCAAAGCCAGAAGGCGGGACGCGCTTCGCGTGTCCCGCATTTTGGCTTCCAAAAAACCGAGAGTTCCCTAATAGTGTCTCTATTGTACCAAGTTAGAACCTATTTTCAAAATCGGTAATCACTAGCGTTCCCTCGCGCGTGCTACGCACGCCTCTGTGTGAAGCACAGAGCTTTCCAAGAATGGAAAGTGCGAGGAAACGCTGAACGGCTCAAATGGCAGGAAATGAGCCGTTCGAGAAAAATGGACTCGGTTTTGCGAAAACTATTTTCTGGGAAAAAGATTCGCAAAACCGAGACTAATGTTTTTGAAATTCGGCGGGATTTTGAATTCTGTCCGCGCGGAGGTAGGGTCTGGAAGGGAATCCGCGCGGGCTTTTGTTTTTTGTTTTGGCAAAATTTAAACCTTAAACTCCCTTGTGAAAATCAAAAAAAAGATGTATTCTAATAGTAAGATCTTAATATAAGGTAAATTCGCATAATGTTATTTTATGTATGGTAATATTATAATAGAAGATATGATAAAAGACGGTAAAATAAGCAAGGAGGTTTATAAAAAATTGTTATCTTTTGAATCCGTTATAAGAAGTGATTGTATTATTACCGGTGGTCATTTTATGTTACGAGGTGATCAAAAACTAGGATTAAATGATGGAACTAAACTTTCACTTCAAGTTGCAACTGAATTATTTTCAAAATTAGTTAATAAAAAGAAAAATATTAAGCTTGGAATGTTGATAAATAATATTGGATCAACTTGCGACTTAAATATTTGTTACACAAGTAGTAGTAGTAAATTCATCTTTCCTGAAGAATATACGAAAATGTTAAAGGAAAATAATTTAGAATTAAATGATTTGTTAATATTTTGGGAGAAACATTTAAGAAACCGTGGAAAGAAAGAATTTATTAAGCGAGTTAGAAAGATTGATAATATTGAAGAAAATGAAGAAGGGTGGTGGCTAAAAGAAAAAACAGGCAAAAACTTTATACTTACTAGGCGTGCGTTAAAAGATCCTTATGGCACGCCAGCTTGTCCATTGATAATGGCAGCATATGCGTTGGAACAAGAAAGAAAAGGTTTTAAATCAAGTTTAAATTATTGGTATGTTGATTCTGATAATTTTGAAAATATCCCCAATCACTTCATGATCGAAAAAGGGTATGAGGTAGCTAAAATGTTTGATGTTAAAATTAAAGTCATGAATGTTTATTTTACTAAAGATAAGGTAATAACTAATTTTTAATTTAGCTATGTCAAAAATAATTTATCTAGACAATAACGCCACCACCCAAGTAGATAAGCGAGTTGAAAAGGTGACAAGAGTATGGCAGACAAATTTTTACGCCAATCCCTCTTCTCTGCATTTTTTTGGTCAGAAAATTTTTGAAGCCATTACTCTATCAAGAAAAAAAATAGCCGAAGTTATTAATTCTAAACCTGACGAAGTATTTTTTACAGCTTCCGGTTCAGAAGGAAACAATTTGTGTATAAAAGGATATTGTGAGGCAAACAAGGATAAAGGCAAACATATAATTACTTCTTCCATTGAACACCCTTCAGTAATAAATACTTGTAAACATTTAGAAGAGCAGGGTTTTGAGGTTACATACTTACCAGTAGATTCAAGGGGGTTTATTCTTGCAGAAGATCTTAATAAAGCGATAAGACCCAATACTATCCTTGTTTCAATAATGCACGCCAATAATGAAATTGGGACAATCCAAGACATAGTTAGTTTTGTAAAAATTTGCAACCAACACAACATTCCGTTACATACTGACGCGGTTCAAAGTTTTTTGAAATTATCTGTTGATGTTGAAAAATTAGGAATAGCAATGGCAACATTTTCCGGTCATAAAATCCACGCTCCGAAAGGCATCGGGTTTATTTTTAAAAGAAAAGATATAAAAGTTAAGCGACAAATAGATGGCGGTGGTCAAGAGTTTGGTTTTAGAGCAGGCACTGAAAACACTCCTTATATTATTGGATTAAATGAGGCAATTCAGATTTTTTCTCAAAAAGATGTACGAAATATGAAAAATTTACAGGACTATTTCATTAAAGAACTGATGAAAATAAATTCAATTCATTTAAACGGACCAGAAGATTTAACTAAAAGAATCTGTAATAATATTAATTTTTCTGTCGCTAATATGGAGGGTGAATATCTACTTAATCAGTTAAGCAGAAGAAAAATTTGTATTTCTACCGGTTCAGCATGTTCATCTAAGTCAACTAAAATTTCTCCTGTTTTGAAAGCGATAAATTGTCCGACAGAATATATTCATGGAAATTTACGCGCAAGCTTGTCTAAATTTACCACGAAACGAGAAATTGTAATATTTCTGAAAGAACTTAAAAATATTTTAAAACAGAATATTAACTCCTTAAAAGAAATTTGATAAATTAAAAAAATTGTACGCTAACTTTATTGGCACGAAATTCGGCGGTGGCGGAAAGCGAGGGCGGGCAAAAATTCCTTCCCCCCAACCCCCTTCCTTTTTGCCCGCCCGAGCGTTCAGTTTGGCGCGCGAAGCGCGCCATCAATTCCGTTCAAAAAAGGTTCGGATTTCGTCAAATAAACGCACACAAGCAAAGCGAGTGTGATAAAGGGAGGAAGAGAAAGCCAGACACTGAACGAATAAAACGAGTGAAGTGGAGGCGGGGTCGCGAGTCGTCCGAAGGCGAACTTGTGACCGAGTCCTCCCGGGGGCACCAGCGCTTTAAAATTAATTCCATTTTGAAATAGACTTTTTGTCTTAATTCTGGTATCTTAAAACCTATAGCGAATCAAGAATTTGATATATCGCTACGTGTTATGAAAAGATTTTCCAAGGTAATAATTATTGCCGTTCTGCTTATTGCAAGCGCGTTTTTTGGTTTCTACGCGGGTCAACAAGAGGGAGAGAAAAAAGCGATCAATCAGTTTTTCTCCCAAGGAGCCGGAGAAAATGTTTCCAATTTAGACTTTACGCTTTTTTGGGAAACCTGGCAGACTTTAAAAGAAAAATTCATTGATAAAACCAAGTTTGATAACCAGAAAATGCTTTATGGGGCTATTTCCGGAGTGGTTAGCTCCTTGGAAGATCCCTACACCGTTTTCATGAACCCGGAAGAAAGCAAAAAGTTCTTAGAAGACGTCTCTGGCAAATTTGAGGGCGTGGGTATGGAAATCGGCCAAAAAAAAGGCCAACTTCAGATCATTTCTCCTTTGGAAGGAACTCCAGCCCAAAAAGCAGGATTGAGAGCTGGCGACAAAATAGTCAAAATAGACGACGTCTTTGCCAATGAACTGACAGTTGACGAAGCGGTCAGCAAGATTCGTGGCGACAAAGGAACCGAAGTAACTTTAACTATTTTTAGAGAAGATTGGAACGATACTAAAGAATTTAAAATCGTCAGAGATGTTATCATAGTGCCTTCCCTGAAATGGGAAATAAAGGATAATGATATCGCCTACATCAGGCTTTACCAATTCTCAGAAAAAGCCGGTTATGATTTCAAAAAAGCTTCTTTGGAAATCCTAGGATCTCCGGCAAAAAAGATTATCCTGGATTTAAGAAATAATCCTGGCGGTTATCTTGAAATTTCTAAAGATATTGCCAGTTTCTTTCTGGAAAAAGGTTCTCTGGTTGCCATTGAAGATTTTGGCGGCAAATCTGAGTCTAAAAAATACATTGCTGACGGCAATGATATCTTTTCCGGATTTCCAATAGTAGTTCTGATCAATCAAGGCTCTGCCTCAGCCAGCGAGATTTTAGCCGGAGCCCTAAGAGATGATCGGGAAATAAAGCTGATTGGCGAAACTTCTTTCGGCAAGGGATCAGTTCAAGAAATCAAAAATCTTAATGACGGATCATCTTTAAAAGTAACCGTGGCTAAATGGCTGACTCCCAAGGGCCAGTCAATCTCAGACCACGGCTTGGTTCCAGATGTTGAAGTGGAGATTACTGATGAAGATTATCAGAATGACAAAGATCCGCAACTAGATAAAGCCCTTGAAATCCTGAAAGCAATCAGGTAAGATAAATATAGAATAAGCTCAAAATTATTTAAAAAAATGAAAGTCGTTTTATTAGAAGACGTTGAAAAAGTGGGCAAGAAATACGAAGTCAAAGAAGTGGCAGACGGCTTTGCCCGCAATTTTTTAATTCCTAAAAACCAGGCTAAATTAGCCACCAAGGAAATGATAGAATGGGCCAACATCAAAAAAGAAATCTTAGGAAATAAAGCTGAAAGCGAATTAAAGAAAGCCCAGGAATTAGCTTCAGCCACAGACGGCCTAGAAGTGATTATGCAGGTTAAGGTTGGCGATGAAAACCAGCTTTTTGAATCAATCACAACTCAAAAGATTGCAGACAAGCTAAAAGAGCTGGGGTTTGAAATAAAGAAAAACCAGATTGATCTGGCTGAACCGATCAAAGAAGTGGGGGAGTATCCGGTCAGAATAAAGTTTGACCATAATCTAGAATCTCAAATTCAAGTTATTATTAATGGGGAAACAAAGGCAAGGGAAGAATAAAATAATCCCGCTAGAAGCGGGATGTTTTCTTTCATACATAGTTAGAAATAGGGGAGTGTGCTATTTTTCAACAATACTAATCACTTTGGCCAGCCTTTGGGAGCCGTCGAAACGCTTTACTTTCTTGGTTGAAAATTTAACTGTGCCTGGTTTACCGGCATAAAGAGTATCGTCGCTGCCGATCCTAACGTTCTTGCCTGGCAAAAACTTGGTACCCCTTTGCCTGATAATAACCATGCCAGCTCTAATTTGCTGATTGTCGCTGATTTTAACGCCTAGATATTTTGGCCGGGAACTTCTTCCTAAAGTTGATGATCCTGTAGCTTTAGATTTAGACATAAGAACCTTGCTTCGCAAGAACCTTAATTCTCGCCGAAACTCAAATTAGTTGATTAAATATTTTTATTTTACTGAAAAGGAAAAAAGTTATTCCATTAATCATTATAAAAAAACTTCATTTTAGATGAATATATGCTAACAAAAATTAAAAGTTTTGTCAAAACCCATCTTAACGATATTTTAATGCTTATAGCTGTAATTTTAATCTCTTTATTTTCTTTTGCCGCCGGTTATCTAATCTCCGATTATCAGGAAAAAGAACCGATTAAGATAGAGTTTCTGGAATAAAGTATTCACACTTTTAGTATGAGATTTAGCCTTAAAAAACCGAGGGAAAACACGGTTAACTTCGTTAACTTATCCAGGCTTTTAGGATATAGGCTATTGAAGGGGACTGATAGTGAATTTAATCTGGTCAGGCCCTTGGCCGGAGATTACCCGAGATTTCATATTTATTTAAAAGAAGAAAATAATCTTCTGAACTTTAATCTTCATATTGATCAGAAAAAGCCTTCTTATTCAAAGCAAATAAAACACAGCGGCGAATATGACGGCGAACTGATCTTGGGGGAAAAACAAAGAATTGAAAAGATATTACTGTCACTTTTTTAACGGATGGAATTGATGATGGATTCTTTCAGCATATTTATCAGAAGCATGAACATAGCGCGTTGTTGTATCTAATGACTCATGTCCCAAAAGTATCTGGATTGCTGCTGGATTAGCTCCATTCTCAGCTAGGTAAGTAGCAAAGGCGTGTCGAATACCATGCACAGTAATGGGAACGTTCAGCCCTAAAAGCTCACGATATCTTTTTACCCTCTCTTCTAGATAATTCGGAGATATTCTTTTGTCTTTTTTATGAATATTTCTGCCACGAAGAGGTAAAAAAAGATAAGAAGATTCGGAGTCGCCACGGACTTCTATATATTTTTTAAGATGTTCCTTAGCACGATCTGTTAAATAAACAAACCTTTCTTTTTTGCCCTTGCCACGAATAAAAACACGGCCCGTTGTATCAATTTGATTTTTTTTAAGATTAACCAACTCCGAAATCCTCATCCCTGTAGAAAACACCGTTTCTAACATAGCCCTATTTCTCAAAGCAACAACTTCTTTTTTTTCAAACTCAGTAGGGAATTCTATCAACTTAGTAATTTGCTCAAATTCACCGACTCGCGGATGTTTTTTTTCGGTTTTTACCAACTTAATCATATCTGGAGAGATCGGACTTTTATAATCCATATCGATTAAAAATTTCAAATAAGATCTAATAGAAGAAAGCATTCGATTAATCGAAAAACTTGAAAGTCGAACTGCATCAGTCTTGACACCCGGTATAGCTCCCGATGTACGACGATCCCGAGAGACAAGATATGCCTTGTAATTTAAAAGAGTTCTTTTATCAACTCGATCAAATTCTATCTTTAATTCTTCAAGAAAATTCTGAAATACCTTAAGATCTCTTTCGTAGTTATAAACAGTTTCTTGAGAATAATTATTCGTTTGGAGATTAAGTAAAAAATCGTCTAGAAGTGGTAACATTGTTTTTGTATTATCTTTTTCTCTCTTCGTTTATCATCTTGCCTTCGTTACAATCAAAACACAAAATCCTTAGATTTGAAGAATCGTTTGTACCGCCATCAACTACCGGAATAATATGGTCAATAACCAATCTGGATTCTTTTGGTGTATTTCCACACAACACGCATTTAAAACCATCTCTTTTAAAAATTTCGTATCTTAAACGCAAATTTATACCCCTTCTTAATTCCGATGATTTTATTGCTTTTCTAAGATGGGTGTAGCTCTTACGACCTTTTTTAATAGCGATATTGAAAGCATCGCTTAGAGATCGAGTCAATCCTAACTTTTTAAGCCTTTTTTGAATTGCTCGTGGGCTGATAAAAATTTTAATTTCTTTAAATATCTTTTCAGAGATTTCAACTGTAGATAAATTATCTATCAGATAAAGCTTACTAATGAGATCATTGAGGGGTAGATCGTAGAAGGTAGATATTTTTTCGATCTTGTCTTTTCTCATCATATTGTACTGAGTGTAAGAGATATTATACTCATATATATGATCTCAAAAACAAGAGGTCTAGTCAAGCCCCCTGCCGTCCGAATGCTCTATTCCTTGATAATCTCTTGATAATTAAAACCTATTTAATTATTTCCTTGAATTTTTCCAGAAAAGTTTTTTGTAATTTTGGAATTTCTTCTTTAACATCCTCGCCCATCTCTTTTTTCTCGTTGCCAAACTCCTCTTTAAAAATAGCTTCTCTTTCATAGAATAAGTTTTTCAGCCACTGCCAGGCGCGATTCAGCCAGGCGCCGATTTTATCTGCCAAGTTGTCTGCCCACCACTCCCTAAACCAGATAGTCAACTTATTCCAGAAGATCTTGGCCTGTTCAAAAGCCGCTTTAAAACCCTGCGGAAAGACCGCCAAAGCTTTTAAAACCATTGTTTTTAGGCTCTCAAGCGTATCTGGAGGCTCGATAAAGGCTTGAGAGCTATCTTTAACCGTAAAAAGGCTAAAAACAAGAATGCCAAAGAAAATGATAAAGTAACAGGATTTCATTTTTTATAGTCCACTCTTACGATATTTTAATTTCGAGCAAAGCGAGAAATCAAGCTCTGCTTATAAACAAGTTTGAAAGCTTGCTTTAAAACGTAGTTTTCAAGCTTCGCTTATAAACAAGTTTGAAAGCTTGCTTTAAAACGTAGTTTTCAAGCTTCGCTTATAACCTTTATTGCTTCTTTAATTCTTTTAATAGTTTTTTCTTTTCCCAGGGCATCGGCAATTTCAAATGGGCCGGCAGAAAATTCTTTGCCGCTCAGAGAAACCCGTAAAGGCCAAAGTAATTTTCCCCTATCCCCTATTTTCTCCGCCTCAGGCATAAGAATATTTTCCAGATTTTGTTTTTGCCAGTCTTCTGGTTTTACTTTTTCTAAGATTTTTTCCAGCTTTTCCAAAGATTTTCTGATTTCTTCGTCTGGCATTTGCTTCCAGCGCAAAAGCTCTGGACTTAAAACAACGCTATTTTTAAAGAAAAAATCTGTCAATTCTATTATTTCCGATAATTTTTTCAGTCTCTGCTGGTAAAGACCGATTATCTTAGTCAAATAGTCGAAACCGACTGTCTCTTTGCTTTCAACAATCTCATATTTTTGTTCTTGCCAAGATTCCTCGGTAATCGCCGGGATTAATTGCAATGGCATTGATTCTTCCACAATTCTGATAAAATTATTCTTAATCAGATACGGAAAGCATTTTTTTGTCAGGCTTTCAAGGGTAAGATTCCTGATATAAAAACCGTTCAGCCAGTCAAGACGCTGTTGGTTAAAAATCGCTCCAGATTTTTGCACCCGCTCAAGAGAAAATTCTTTAATCAAACTCTTTAAAGTAAAAATTTCCCTGTCGTCTCCGGGGTGCCAGCCCAAAAGCACCAGAAAATTGATTAAAGCTTCTGGCAAATATCCTTCGTCCCTATATTTTAAAGCCGGCACAGCGCCATGACGTTTGCTTAATTTTGACCGGTCAGAAGCTAAAATCATCGGTAAATGGGCATATTTGGGGCTGATAAAACCCAAAGCCTTTTGAAGCATAATCTGCTTGGGGGTGTTGGAAATGTGGTCATCGCCCCTGATGACATGGGTAATTTTCGTGTCAAAGTCGTCGATCACGCAAGAAAAATTATAAAGCGGGGAACGGACATCGCGGGCGATGGAAAAATCGCCGATCAAATGAGGATCAAATTCTGTTCTGCCGCGAATCATATCGTCAAATACAACTGATTCAGTAACCATATTCTTAAAACGAATAATCGCTTTCTCTCCCCCACTGAGCCTTTCTTCGGCTTCTGACAAAGGTATATCCCTGCACTTTCCGGAATAAGCTGCGGACTGGCCCTGACTCAGCTGGTATTGGCGATAAGTTTCAAGCTCATCTTCAGAGCAGAAACAATAAAATGCTTTATTTTCATTCAAGAGTTGCTTTAAATATTTTTCATAAACATCAAGTTTTTCGCTCTGGCGATAAGGTCCGTAAATTCCATCAGCCTCAGGCCCTTCATCCCACAGCAGACCCGTCCATTTTAAAGTTTCCAAAATCGCTCTCTCATATTCTTCTTTTGATCGTTCCCGATCAGTATCTTCAATTCTTAAGATAAAAATTCCATTGTTCTTTTTCGCAAAAAGATAGGCAAATAAAGCCGTTCTTAAATTCCCCAGCTGCAAAAAGCCTGTTGGCGAAGGCGCAAACCTGGTACGAATATCTTCTTTTTTAGAAATTGGCTGTTCCATGATTTAACCATGTTATATCATACTTTTAAAGAATCAAAAATGATTTTGGCAATGGTTTTGCCTGCCTCAGGCCTGGCAAAGTCTAAAGCAGCCTGCTTCATTTTTTCAAGATCATTAGGATGGGAAAATAAGTATTTTAGCTTTTCTAAAAAGAAATTCGGGGTTGTGTTCCCTTCTTCCAAAATAATCGCTGATCCGCTGGCGGCATAGGCATAGGCATTTTTTAATTGATGGCCCTGGGCTGAATCAGGCAAGGGAATAATGATTGAAGGCTTGCCAACCGCGGCAATTTCAAAAAGGGTACCTGAACCGGCTCTAGCGATAATCAGGTCTGAAGCAATTAAGGCATGCTTTAATTCCTGTTCTCTGAAAAAGGCAATTGGATGATAATATTTTTCCAGGCCTTTAGGAATGGTAACATTAACCTCCGGCAAGTATTTTGCAAAATTCTTTTCGCCGATCTGATGTAAAATCTCATAACTTTCAAGTAAATTGGGTAAAATAGCCAAAATCATGTCATTAATGGGCTGAGCTCCCTGGGACCCACCTAAAATCATAATAACCGGCTTTTCTCCGGTTAATTTAAAAGCCTCCCTCGCCCCGTTTAAAGTTCCCTGAAGAACTTCTTTTCTGATTGGATTTCCGACCAGAATTACTTTTGCCGGCGCCAGCCTTTCAGTTTTGGGAAAAGAAACCAGAATTTTCTTGGCAAATTTTGAGAGCAAAAGATTACTAAGGCCGGCGTCGGCGTCAGATTCGTGCAAAAACACCGGTATTCTTAATACCCAGGCGGCAATTACAACCGGGAAAGAACCATATCCCCCTTTGCTGAAGATTAAGTCCGGGGCGATAAAAAATAGATAAAAAAACGATTGTAAAGCTCCAAACGGCATTTTAAAAAGAACATCGACTATATTTTCCAAAAGGCTTTTCCAATTAAAATATCTTCTTATCTTTCCGGCAGAAATTTCCCTGGCCCTGACCCCTTCCTGGGAAAGCAGAATTAGACTAAATTCGTCCCTGGGCCCGACATAGTAAAGATCTAAAGACTCTTTAGGATTTTCAT
>Ga0209211_10004889_pt1 | contig 20451 bp, 21 predicted proteins | sample RifGroA2_FD_183992 | JGI IMG/M metagenome (GOLD analysis project Ga0209211, IMG submission 183992) | Groundwater microbial communities from Rifle, Colorado, USA - Groundwater A2 (SPAdes) (version 2) | ecosystem: Environmental > Aquatic > Deep subsurface > Groundwater | place: Rifle, Colorado...
ACACACAGGCCAACGGCCAGCGCGGAGGCGATCATCGTCGTGCTGACGTGTTCGCCCAGCAGCGCCGCGGCCAGTCCAAGGCCGAAGAACGGTTGCAGCAATTGCAACTGGCTGACGGATGCTGTGCCGCCCAGCGCCAGACCGTGATACCAGAAGAAGAATCCGAGCAGCGTGCTGAATAGCGAGACGTACGCGAGGCTCAGCAAGGCAGGCCATGCGGCTTGTTGGAAATTGCCCGGCAGCATCCACAGGCTCAGCGGCAACATCAACGGCAGCGCTAGCACCAGCGCCCAGCAGATGACTTGCCATCCGCCCATGTTGCGCGCCAGACGTGCGCCTTCGGCATAGCCCAGTCCGCACAAGGCGATTGCGGCCAGCATCAGCAGATCGTCGGCCAACGAAACGGCGATGCCCTGGCCCATCGAAAAGCCTGCCACGACTAAGCTCCCGGACAGCGAAAACAGCCAGAACAGGCGACGCGGATTCTTGTCGCCGCGCAGCACGCCGAATATCACCGTCGCCATCGGCAATAGTCCGACGAACACGGTGGCATGCGCCGCACTGACATTGCGTAGTGCCAGCGCGAGCAATAGCGGGAAGCCGATCACTGCGCCCAGCGCGACCACCAGCAATGCCAGGCTGTCGCCGCGCGTGGGGCGCGGCTGGCGCAAAACCAGCAGGATCGCTGCGGCGATCACGCCGGCAATCGCCGCCCGCGCCAGTGAAAAAAAGACGGGGTCGAAGGTGGCGACTCCCAGCCGGGTCGCGGGTAGCGTACCGCTGAAGATCAACACGCCCAGCATGCCGCTGGAATATCCATTGAGGGGGCCTCTAAAAATTTGTCGCACCGGCGAAGGCCGGTGCCCAGTTGGTTGGAAACACTGGATTCCGGCCTTCGCCGGAATGACAAAACCTGGATTTTTAGAGATGCCCTTGTATCCTTTGTCCATGTTCGTGCCCGCCGTTTAATGCAAGAAGAGGCGACATCATCCACCGCAAACGCTTGGATCGACAGGGACGGATGGGTACAATTCAAAGATACTGTCCGCCATGCTCATGGGTACAAATGATGAAAAATAAGCTCGACCAGAAAGACGGCACCCGCGTGGACGCGGTGATGCAGACCATACGCGAGCAACTGGCCTCGCGCGTGCTGGTGCCGGGCGAGCGCCTGCCTTCCATCAGGCAGATGGCCGAGCGTCTAGGCGTTGCGAAGAACACCATCGTCGAGGCCTATGACCGATTGGCTGCCGACGGCGTGCTTGCCGCGAAACGCGGCTCGGGCTTTTATGTGTGCGGCCATCTGCCGCCTTTGTCGCTGGCCGATGTGGGGGCGGCGCGGGATCGCAGCATCGATCCGCTGTGGATCATCCGCCAGTCGCTCGAAGCCGAATCGGGCATGCTCAAACCCGGCTGCGGCTGGCTCCCCCCGACATGGTTGCCGGACGAGGAAATCCGCCGCACATTGCGGCGCGTGTCCAAAGAGCCGCATGCCGGCTTGCTGGAATACGGGCATCCGTACGGGCACTTTGCATTGCGCGAACAACTCGGCCGTCGCCTCGGCGAACGCGGTGTCACCGCTACTCCGCGCCAGATCATCCTGGCCGATTCCGGCACTCAGGCCATCGACCTGATTTGCCGCTTCCTGCTGGAGCCGGGTGACACGGTGCTGATCGACGATCCTGGCTATTTCAACTTCCAGGCCCTACTGCGCGCGCATCGCGTACAACTGGTCGCCGTGCCCTATACCGCGCAGGGGCCGGATGTGCAGGCGATGGAACAACTGCTGGTGCAACACAAGCCGCGGCTGTATCTCACCAATACGGTTTTTCACAACCCGACCGGAGCAGTGCTCTCGCCCATCGTCGCGCACCGCGTGCTCAAGCTGGCCGAAGACCACGACCTGCTGATTATCGAGGACGACATCTACGCCGAATTCGCGCAGAACACTTCGCCCCTGCTGGCCTCGTTCGACGGATTGAACCGGGTTATCCACGTCGGCAGTTTTTCCAAGGTGCTGACCGCATCGGCGCGCTGCGGCTACATCGCGGTGCGACCAGACTGGGCGGAACAAATCGTCGATCTGAAACTGGCCACCACGCTGAGCAGCAACGGCCTGGGCGCGGAACTGGTCTACTCCATGCTGCGCCAGGGCGCTTATCGCCACCACGTCGATGCGCTGCGCGGTCGGCTGGCGGATGCCATGGGCCGCACGCTGCACCGCCTGGAAAAAATCGGCATCGCCCCCTGGATGAAACCGCAGGGCGGCATGTTTCTCTGGGTGCGCCTGCCGCAAGGGCTGGACTCGGCCAAGGTATCCCGCAAAGCTTTGCACGACGGCATAGTCCTCGCTCCCGGCAACGTGTTCAGCCTGAGCCAGACGGCGTCGCCATTTCTGCGATTCAACGTGGCGCAATGCCAGTCGCCGAAAATATTCGAGGTGCTGGAAAAGGCGATGGGGTAGGGCGTCTCATCCCGGATTACACTTGCAATTTACGCAATTAATCAACTTGCCAAAATTAACCAACTAAGTTAATGTTCGACCATGGAAAAAGGTACGCCTCACTGCAAATTATCGGTCGTCAAAGCCATGATTGAGGCTGGGAAGGTGCGCTCGACGATGTCGGCATTAGCCGGTGGCGTAGCGTTGGGATTGGACGTTGGAGGAATCGTTGAGATAGTTAAGTCGTTAACTGTGAACGATTTCTACAAAAGCATGACGATACATGCTGATCATCGCATTTGGCAGGACGTGTACCGGCCCAACACGATAGCCGGAGAGGTTTATCTGAAGCTTACTGTCGTTGATGAAGTGCTTATTGTGTCCTTCAAGGAGTTATGAATATGAAATGTCCATCTTGCGCGGCTGCGGAACTGGTGCATGATACCCGCGACATGCCATACACCTACAAAGGCGAATCAACTGTTATCCCTGATGTGGCCGGCGACTTCTGCCCGGCTTGTGGTGAAGCTGTCCTGGATATGGCGGAATCGAGTCGTATCAGCACGGCGATGCTTGAATTCAACAAACAGGTGAACGCATCGATTGTCAATCCTGCGTTTATTGTTAACGTTCGCAAGAAACTCGGGCTTGACCAGCAGGAAGCCGCCGAGATTTTCGGTGGCGGGGTAAACGCTTTTTCGCGCTATGAAAATGGTAAGACTAAACCGCCGTTGTCGCTGATAAAACTACTCAAGCTGCTCGACCATCATCCTAAACTGCTGGATGAAATTCGTGCAGCCTGAAATGAAAGCCAGCGCAAGCTGGCTTTCTGCTTGTTGAAAGGGAAATCCCCCTGGGAAGAGAAGGAGCGGCCACTTTCGATTGTCGAACCTCCGGGAAATCGTCATCGCGAGGAGCGACGCGACGTGGCGATTCATGCGGCAGCATAGGTTCAACGGTATCTGGATTGCCGCGCTTCGCTCGCAATGACGATGCGGCAAACTTGTCAGGAATGATGGAAACCTCAATAAGTCTGAAACCGCCAACATGAAAATCGCCCTGCTGCTCGAAGAAGGCTCGACCTCCTCCAGCGTCGCCGTCACGCTCGACATGTTCCGCCTTGCCCAGCGCTTCCAACCGGATGCGGGCTGGCAACCGCATTTGTTTTCCACCCACGGCGGGCCGGTGCGCCTGACCGATGCGCTGCTGGTGGAGACGCAACGCCTGCCCGTCGACCTCGGCGGATACGACGCGATCATCCTGCCGGGCTTCTTCGCCGAATCGGTCGAGCGCATCGCCGCAAGCGTGCAGACAACCTGGCGCGGCGTCATCTCCCGATTGCAAAAGCTGCCCGAAAATACGCTGGTCGCGGCGAGCTGCTACGGCACCTTCGTGCTGGCGGAGGCGGGCTTGCTGGATAACGTCCCGGCGACGACCACATGGTGGTTTGCCGAGGCCTTCCGGCAGCGCTATCCGCAAGTGCAACTCGACGCGGACAAGACGCTGGTCGATAGCGGGCGCGCCATCACCGCAGGCGCGATGACCGCGCATACGGACCTCGCGTTGCATGTGCTGCGCCGTCTGGGCGGCGTGGCATTAGCGCGCAGCATCGGCGGCATCATGCTGGTGGACGGCGCGCGCACCTCGCAGCGTCCGTTCATGTCCGTGCAAAAAGATTATTCCGAACCGCTGATCCGGAACGCCATCGAGTGGATGGAGAAACACCTCGCGCATCCCGTCGCCATCGACGATCTTGCCAGCGCCATGCACACCAGCTACCGCACCCTCAACCGCCGCTTCGTCGAAACCACCGGCATGACGCCGCTCGCCTATTTGCAGGCGCTGAAGATCGAACGCGCGAAGGAGTTGCTGGAAGTCTCGAACGCGGACTTCGAGACGATCACGGAGAAGGTGGGATATGGCGATGCCTCGTCGTTCCGGCGCTTGTTCAAGCGCGCGACGGGGCTTTCACCAGCGCAGTACCGCAGGCAATTCAGGGGCAGGTAATCTACTCATTTGCTCCCCCTCTGAATTGAGTGTTACTCCGCTGTTACGCGGATCGTTTTTGCTACGCCTTCATGATCTTCGGCAGGTTGATCTCTATCCAGTCGACCAGCGTATCGACCTGAGTGCCGATCTCCGCCCCTAACGGGCATGGTAAGTGTGTCGCCCATGATTATGAAACTTGCCACGCCCGTTCCCCTCACCTCGGCTCCCCGCTACGCTCTCCTCTCCCGCAAGCGGGGAGAGCGTAGCGAGGGGGGCGCAGCCAGGCGAACGAATCGCTAAGACCGTTGAGGCAGCGCTTCAGCTGAGGAAGCATCAGCTGCGATGCAGCATGCGCTTACGCTCCTGCGTGAACGACCACCACGGCAACGCCTCTCCGCCGTTCGCGAAATGGACGATGGACATGAATACGTCGATCACGCAGGGGTCATGTCTTTGCCCGGTCTTTGCACACAGCGCTTCGTGCATCTCGAAGGCGTTGCGCCCGATCAGTTGTTCCGGTGTGTGTATGCCGAGCAGGTGCAGGTCGGACGCCATTGCCTTGCCGATGTTGGGCAGATCTTCGAGTTGGTGAACTTGGTCGCGCCTGACCTTTTTCGGATTCATGCTGGTGGCTTGCTGCGTACGCCGAAGATGGCCGTTCCCACACGCACGATGGTCGCGCCCTCGGCGATGGCAGAAGGAAAGTCGTGGGACATGCCCATCGACAGGGTGTCGAGTTGCAAACCTTGCTGGTTCAATCGTTCGAGCAGCGTGCGCAATTGTGCGAATGCGGCGCGCTGCTCCGCGACATCTTCGGTCGGCGCCGGGATTGCCATCAGTCCGCGCAGCTTGAGGTTGGGCAGTTTTGCGACCTGCATGGCCAGCGCCTCGACTTCTTCTTGCGGTACGCCGCTCTTGCTGGCTTCGCCGCTGACGTTTACTTGCAGGCAGATCTGCAGCGGCGGCAGATGCGCGGGGCGCTGCGCCGACAGCCGCTCGGCGACCTTCAACCGGTCGATGCTGTGCACCCAGTCGAAATGCTCGGCGATGGGGCGGGTCTTGTTGCTCTGGATCGGGCCGATGAAATGCCACTCGCTCTGCAGGTCCTGCAGAGCGGCGATCTTGTCGATGCCTTCCTGCAGGTAGTTTTCGGCGAAACGGCGTTGTCCGGCGTCATAGGCCTCGCGCACGGCATCGGCGGGAAAGGTCTTGCTGACCGCCAGCAGTTCGACGGCTTGCGGCGCGCGCCCGCAAGCCGTCGCGGCAGCCGCTATCGCTGCGCGCGTGGCTTGCATGTTGGAAGCGATTGTTGTCATAATCCGGCGCACCGGCGGCCATTCAGGCCGCGTCGTTGAATCGGGAAGATTATAATGGATATCACCGAATTGCTCGCCTTCGGCGTCAAGAACAAAGCCTCCGACCTGCATCTTTCCGCCGGCTTGCCGCCGATGATTCGCGTGCATGGCGACATGCGCCGCATCAACCTGCCGGCGCTGGAGCACAAGGAAGTGCATGCGCTGGTGTACGACATCATGAACGACGGCCAGCGCAAGTTCTACGAGGAGAACAAGGAAGTCGACTTCTCGTTCGAGGTACCCGGTCTGGCGCGCTTCCGCGTCAACGCCTTCGTGCAGAATCGCGGTGCGGCCGCGGTGATGCGTACCATTCCTTCCAAAATTTTGTCGCTGGAAGATCTGAAGTGCCCGAAGAGTTTCGAGGCCATTTCCGATTATCCGCGCGGCCTGGTGCTGGTGACCGGCCCGACTGGTTCGGGCAAGTCCACTACGCTGGCGGCGATGGTGAATCATCGCAACGAACATGAGATGGGCCACATCCTGACGGTGGAAGACCCGATCGAATTCGTGCACGAATCGAAAAAGTGCTTGATCAACCAGCGCGAAGTCGGCCCGCATACGCTGTCGTTCCAGAACGCGTTGCGCAGCGCGTTGCGCGAAGACCCGGACGTGATTCTGGTCGGCGAAATGCGCGATCTGGAAACCATCCGTCTGGCGATGTCCGCGGCCGAGACCGGCCACCTGGTGTTCGGCACGCTGCACACCAGTTCGGCGGCCAAGACCATCGACCGTATCATCGACGTGTTCCCGGCTGACGAAAAGGAAATGGTGCGCGCGATGTTGTCAGAATCGCTGCGCGCGGTGATTTCACAGGCCTTGCTCAAGACCAAGGACGGCTCGGGCCGCGTCGCCGCACACGAGATCATGATCTGTACCCCGGCTATCCGTAACCTGATTCGCGAAGCCAAGGTGCCGCAGATGTACTCGGCGATCCAGACCGGCCAGAGCATGGGTATGCAGACGCTGGACCAGTGTTTGACCACGCTGGTGAAGTCCAATGTCATCACCCCGGCAGAGGCGCGCAGCAAGGCCGCGAACAAGGATCTGTTCCCCGGTTGATTTGCCTGCATCGAATTTAATAGAGGAACACCATGGAAAGAGACCAGGCCACCGAGCTGATACATAACCTGCTGCGCGGGATGATCAGCAAGAAGGCATCCGATTTGTTCATCACCTCGGGCTTTCCTCCGGCATTCAAGGTGGACGGCAAGATGACGCCGGTGTCCAACCAGACGCTGACGTCGGTGCATACCCAGGAGCTGGCGCGCGCGATCATGAACGACCGCCAGGCCGCCGAGTTCGAGGCGACCCACGAATGCAATTTCGCGATCAGCCCGCCGGGTATCGGGCGCTTCCGCGTGAATATCTTCATGCAGCAGCAGCGCGTCGGCATGGTGCTGCGCACGATCACCACCAAGATTCCCGACCTCGATCAGATGGGCATGCCGGAAGTCCTCAAGGATATCGTGATGACCAAGCGTGGACTGGTGATTCTGGTCGGCGGCACCGGTTCGGGTAAATCCACCACGCTGGCGGGCATGATCGGACACCGCAACAAGAACAGCTACGGCCACATCATCACCATCGAAGATCCGGTCGAATATGTGCACGATCATATCAATTGCATCATCACTCACCGCGAAGTCGGGGTGGATACCGAGAACTGGCACAACGCGCTGAAGAATACGCTACGTCAGGCGCCCGACGTGATCCTGATCGGAGAAATCCGCGACCGCGAGACCATGGAATACGCCGTGGCCTTCGCCGAAACCGGCCACTTGTGCATGGCCACGCTGCACGCGAACAGCGCGAATCAGGCGCTGGACCGCATCATTAACTTCTTCCCGGAAGAGCGTCGCGAACAATTGCTGATGGACCTGTCGCTGAACGTCAAGGCGCTGATCTCGCAACGCCTGATTCCGAAGAAAGACGGCGCCGGACGCGCGGCGGCAATCGAAATCCTGCTGAACTCGCCGCTAATCGCCGACCTGATCTTCAAGGGCGAGGTGCATGCAATTAAGGAAGTCATGGCCAAGTCGCGCGAACTCGGCATGGAGACTTTCGACGGTGCGCTGTTCAACTTGTATGAGTCGGGCGCTATCGCCTACGAAGAGGCGCTGAAAAATGCCGACTCGGTTAACGACCTGCGCCTGCGCATCAAGCTGGAGAGCAAGCTGAGCGGCGACCGCGATGTGATGAGCGGCACCGAACATCTGAAGCTGACCTGACATGCCCCAGCAAGGACAAACCGCGTTGATCCGCAGTTTGTCCTTGGGAATGTTGCATGGCTTAAATGAGTCATAAAAGATGGTCAGAATCTGCCCTTAATAGCAGTCAATCCATGGCTAACTACAGTCAACTTCGGTTGGCGTTGTTAAAGTGCTAAAATCCAAACCTTATTAATCCTGGTTCGCACGCCAAACGGCGATGGGCGATTCCGTAGTGGACATAGTATTACTTCTGTTTTTAATTCTTCTGAATGGCGTTTTGGCGATGTCTGAAATCGCCGTAGTATCCTCCCGCAAGGCTCGTTTGCAAAAGCTGGCCGATGACGATAGCCCTGGAGCGCAATCAGCGCTTGCGTTAAGTAACGAACCCTCCACCTTCCTTTCTACCGTTCAGGTAGGAATTACCACTGTAGGTATTTTGAGTGGCGCCATCGGCGAAACTGCACTGGCCGACCCGCTGACTGTGTGGATTGCCGGTTTCCCACTGCTTGAACCTTACGCCAGAGGCGCGGCGATGACGATAGTTGTCGTAGGTTTGACGTATTTTTCTGTCGTTATCGGGGAGTTGGTTCCCAAGCAGCTGGGATTGCTGGCCCCGGAAAAAACAGCATCGTTGATCGCTCCGCCGATGAATATGCTGGCACGGATAACGCGTCCTCTGGTTTGGTCACTTTCGGCTTCTTCAGGTTTTCTGTTGCGCATGCTTGGCGCGGTTCGCCAGGAGGAGCCCCCTGTCACCGATGAGGAAATCAAGGTGCTGATGGAACAGGGGTCCGAGGCCGGCGTATTCCATGAGAGCGAACAGGCCATCGTTTCCAACGTGTTGCGTCTCGATGAGCAGCGTATTGGGGCAATCATGACGCACCGTAATGATATTTACGTGCTAGATCTGGACGAACCCGAAGAAGAGATTCGTAACCGAATTGCCGAGAGTCCCTACACCCGCATAGTCGTTTGCCGCGACGGGCTGGATCATATCGTGGGTATATTGCGCACGGCCGACATCCTGAAAGATGCGCTGGCAGGAAGGCCGATAGCAGTCGATCTTTCGTTGCGTCCGCCGCTATACGTGCCGGAAGGCGTAACGACCACGCATCTGCTCGAAAACTTCCGCAAAGCCCGGCAACAATGTGCGCTGATCGTTGACGAGTATGGCGAATTGCAGGGGTTGGTCACGCTGACCGATGTGCTGACCTCAATTGTCGGGGAATTGCCTTCCTCCGATCTTCCGGAAGATCAGGACATTACTGTGCGCGAAGACGGATCGTGGCTGATCGATGGCAGTGTAACGATAGAGCGCATGAAATCAGTGCTCGATATCGACAACGAATTACCGGGTGAGGAAGAAAACGCTTTCAATACCTTGGGCGGATTCGTCATGCATGAACTTGGCCGTATCCCGATGGTTTCAGATCACTTTGAGGTGGCCGGTTGCCGTTTCGAGGTGATGGATATGGACAAGAATCGAGTGGATAAAGTGCTGGTTGCGCGCGCGGTCTTGCTGACCCCTGAGACGAATCATTCATGATGTGAATGATTCGAACCGTCATGCCAAGGTTCTTATGGATTAGTCTCTTGCCAGTCAAGTGATACCAAAAAAGACAAGAATGTATCGTTGATCAAGCCCGGCGTAGGGTGGGCTCCGCCCACCATGTCGGGCATAGCCCGACCTACATTTGGTTCCGGCTCGTCCGGCTTATGGGTGTAAAGCGCGACGGTCTCATCTGGTGCCCCGGAAACAACGGTGCGCGATTTCTCCCGGCAGCAAACTCCGTGCGGCGCTTTACTTCCGGTTTGTTCCCGTTACGATTTTGTACTCCAGCAGCCGACACTCGATTGCGCCGTTGAACAGCGGCGTGCGTTTCGACGGCGACAAGCGCATCAGTTTCAGGATCGCCTTGTCGGCGGTGAACAGATAGGCCGTCCAGCCGCCGAATTTTTTCTTCAGCGCGTCGCCGAGTTTCGGGTACAGCTCCGCCAGTTCGTCCAGTTCGCCCATGCGCTCGCCGTAGGGCAGGTTCGCCACCAGGGTGCCGTGCTCGGCGGGGGCAACGATTTCCAGCACGTTGGCCTGCTTGAGTTCCACGCATTCCGCCAGTCCGGCTTCCTGCAGGTTGCGCGAGGCGGTCTTCAGCGCGTCGCCGTACAGGTCGCTGCCGTAGAGTTCCAGCGGCGCAGGCGGAAGCTGTGCGGCGATGGCCTGCTCGCGCATCTGCTGCCATTTCATCGCATCGAAGTTCTTCAGTTTCTCGAACGCAAAGCGGCGGGCGATGCCGGGCTGGATGTTCAGCGACATCTGCGCCGCCTCGATCAAAAAGGTGCCGCTGCCGCACATCGGGTCGACCAGCGGCGTGCCTGGCTGCCAGCCGGTCATGCGTAGGATGCCGGCCGCGAGGTTCTCGCGCAGCGGCGCGATGTTGGTGTACTGGCGCACGCCGCGCTTGAACAGCGCATCGCCCGAAGTGTCGAGGTACAGCATCAGCTTGTCGTCCTCGATGAACACATGGATGCGCACGTCGGGCTCCAGCGTGTCGACGCTGGGGCGTTCGTTGCAGTGCTCGCGGAAGCGGTCGCACACCGCGTCCTTGACCAGCAGCGTGATGAACTCCAGGCTCTTCAGCGGGCAGCGTATCGCCGTGGTGTTCACGCGTATGGTGTTTGTCACGTCGAACCAGCGTGGCCACTGCAATTCGAACACGGCCTTGTAGACATCCTGTTCGCTGCGATAGCGCGTCTCTTTCACGCGCCACAACACGCGGCTGGCGAGGCGGCTTTCCAGATTGACGCGATAACACAGCGGCCAGTCGCCGACGAATTCCACGCCGCCGTCGGTGGCGCGCACGTTCTGTGCGCCCATGGTTTCAAGGTCGCTGCGCAGCAGTGCTTCGAGGCCGCGCGGGCAGGGGGCGAAAAATTCAGGCATGGCTTAAAAGGGCTTAACGGTGACGAGGATGACGACGGCGGTGAGGATCAGCACCGGCACTTCGTTGAAGAAACGGTAGAACACATGGCTGCGCGTGTTGCGGTCGGCGGCGAATTCCTTGACCAGATGGCCGCAATAGAAGTGGTAGCCGACCAGCACCGCGACCAGCGCGGTCTTGGCATGCAGCCAGCCGCCGGAAAATCCGTAACCAAACCACAGCCAGAAGCCGAAGATGATCGCGAGCGCGCCTATGGGCGTGACGAAGCGGTACAGCTTGCGCTCCATCAGCTTCAGCCGCGCGATCTCCGCCGGCTCGGTCGCCATCGCGTGATTGACGAAAATGCGCGGCAGGTAGAACAGGCCGGCGAACCAGCTCACGACGAAAATGATATGAAATGCCTTGACCCACAACATGAGGAATCCTTACTGAGAAAGTCTTTTTCTGAACAGCGCCAGCGACACATAGAAGCCGAGCGCTGCGTAACCAAGCAACACGCCCGCATGCAGCAGCCAGTTCGCGGGAACAGTGTCGTTCAGCAGCGGCCGCGCCAGGTTGATCGCATGAGTCAGCGGCAATATCGAAGATACACCCTGCAACGCTGCTGGCAACTGGTCGACCGGAAAAAACACGCCGCATAATAGCACCATCGGCGTGATCGCCAGCGTGAAGTAGTACATGAAGAAGTCGTAGCCGGGCGCTATCGCGGTGACGATCAGCCCCAGCGCGGCGAAGCACAGCCCGACCAGCAGCGCGAGCGGGATCAGCCACAGCGTCAGCGGCGAATGCGACAGCCCGAGCGCCCAGATCACCGCCAGCACCGCGATGCCGGACAGCAAGCTCTTGCTCGCCGCCCAGACGATCTCCGAGAACACGATGTCGTCCAGCGTGACCGGCGTGTTCATGATCGCCTCCCAGGTGCGCTGCTCGTGCATGCGCGCGAAGCCGGAATACAGCGCCTCGAAACTGGCGCTGTTCATCGTGCTGTAGCACACCGTGCCGGCGGCGAGGAAGGCGATGTATGACATGCCGCCGACCTCGGGCAGCATGCCGCCCAGGCCGTAGCCCAGACCCAGCATGTAGATCACCGGATCGGCCAGATGGCCGATGATCGACGAGCCGGCCATCTTCTTCCACACCATGAAGTTGCGCCGCCAGATCGGGATGAAGCGCAGGCTGGGGCGCGGCAGGGCGAAATAGTTCGTTTTCATTCGCGCATCTCCCGCCCCGTCAGTTTCAGGAACACGTCTTCGAGATTCGCCGGCCTGTGCAGGTAGCGCAGCTGCGGCCGCTGCTGCAATTCTTGCAGCAACGGCTGCGCATTGTCCGTGTAGCAGAACACCGACTCGCCGCTGATCTCGAAGCGTTGCGAGTGGCGCGCCGCATGTTCCTGCGCCCAGGCATCCGCATGCTCGCCGAACACCTCGATCACCTGCGGCTCGATGTTGTCGGCGATCAGCTCGCGCGGCGAGCCCTCGCTGATTACGCGGCCGTTGTCCATCACCGCGAGACGGTGGCACAGGCGCTCGGCCTCGTCCATGAAGTGGGTGGTCAGCAGCAGCGTCTTGCCGCGCGCGGTCAGCTCGCGCAGCCTCTGCCAGATCATGTGGCGCGCCTGCGGGTCGAGGCCGGTGGTCGGCTCGTCGAGGAAGATCACATCGGGATCGTTGACCAGTGCGCGCGCAACGGTCAGCCGCCGCTTCATGCCGCCGGACAGCGTCGGCACTTTTGCATTGGCTTTATGCGTCAGGTTGGCGAATTCCAGCAGCTCCGGCAGGCGCGCCTCGATCTCGCTGTCCTTCATGCCGAAATAACGGCCGTACACCATCAGGTTCTCGGTGACGGTGAAGTCAGGATCGAGGTTGTCCATCTGCGGCACGACGCCGACGCGCAGCCGTGCCTCGCGCGCATGTCCCGGCACGTCGTGGCCGAGCAGGGTCAGCTTGCCGCCGTCCGGCGCGATCAGCCCGAGCAGCAGGCGTAGCGTGGTGGTCTTGCCCGCGCCGTTCGGGCCCAGCAGGCCGAAGCATTCGCCGCGCCGGATGTCGAGGCTGACACCGTCGACGACGCGATGGTCGCCGTAATTCTTGATCAGTCCTTCGGCGCGGATAACGGCGTTCACAGTCGGCACCCGTGGAATTCGTGCAGCACGATCTGCTTCAGCTGGCTCAGCCGGCCGTGGAAGAAGTGTCCGGCTTCCGGCAGCACGACAATGGGCAGATGTTGCGGCCGCGCCCAGTCCAGCGCATCGGCCAGCGAAATCACCTCGTCGTGTTCGCCGTGCAGCACCAACGTGTTGTGCGGCACATGCGGCATTTGAAAACGCCCGACCGCCGGCGCGATCAGCACCAGCTTGTGCGCCTGCGGACGCAGGTGCTGCGCGGCGCGCGCGGTCACGTAGCCGCCGAACGAGAAGCCGGAAAGAATCAATGGCAGGTGCCCGAACTCGTCGCGCGCATGCTGCACCATCGCCAGCAAGTCCTCGATCTCGCCGTTGCCGCTGTCGAACTCCCCCTCGCTATTGCCTACGCCGCGGAAGTTGAAGCGCAACGCGGCATAGCCCAGCTCGACAAAAGTCTTCGCCAGCGTCGTGACGATCTTGTGCTCCATGTTGCCGCCCATCGTAGGCAGCGGGTGTGCGATCACCGCGACGGCGGTGGGCTCGTCGCTTCGACCGGTCTCAGCACAGGCGTCCGGCAGATGCCAGATGCCTTCGAGGTTGCCGGCGGGGCCGGAGATGGAGATTTTTTTCAGGTCGGACATTTAAGTTGACTATTTGCAATCTGTTGAGATGGTACGTACTTTACCCACCAAGGGTCTGGAATTGGCAAAGGCAGCGTCGCATCTAGTTCATCAAGCTTCTCTGCAATTTCGATAGCCAGACATGCTAACCATTCGACGTGAAAATGCACTCGCCTCTCAGTGATTTTGTTTACATAGCTTACGCATTGATTTGACAACATTGTCATCGGCAAAGGGTCAGATCTGCTTCCGGAACGATACTCATGCGCATAGGATGATCGAACGTCCTCATAGAGAAGGCAGGCGTATGAATTTTTCCGGAGACAGTCTATTGGAATAGTCGGACAAATGGACAGAAGCTCTGATTCACTCTTGTCCACATCTGAACCAGTGATGACCAGAGCAGTTCCAAATGGCATGAGTGCTCGCATCAAGGTATCAGCTTCATTAGTAAGTAGCCTAACTTGCAAATCTTGCACTAGCAGAGGAACACTTACGTGTGCTGGTGATGGAGACGACGATGTCATCTTTACCAGCACTTCAACGAATCGCGGATGATCTATCCTTCGTCCAGGCCACGCCTCCGCAGCAAGAGCATTTAGCATTGCGCAAATCAAAATGGAAGCTTCACTGTAGCCTGCATCAAGCTGTCCAGAGGCCAATGCTAATGCAATGTTGCACTTATCAGTTACCCAGGTTGCTCGCCGATTTGTGGATGACATGAGTAAATTTTTGGTCGTTCGAATACTTAATTATCTTGTCGAGGTCTGTCCAATCAGAACTCCGTAGGTCGGGTTTCAACCCGACAAAGCCTCCTCTAACCAAACCGCATCCCATAACGAATAATCGCCGATTCGACTAACCAGATTCGCCCGTAAAGGATTGGCCACAATGTACCGTGCTATTTTCCGCAAATCTTCATCTTGCCGTACCGCATGGTCGAAATAATTCACCTGCCATACCTTATGTCCAATGGCACGTGCAGAGCGGCCTTTCAACAAATGTACTGCCTCGGATAGCTTACCTTCATGCAATACCATCAGCCAATGCAAATGGTCAGGCATCAGCACATAGCAAAGCGTTTCTGCTCGGCCTTCGGATTGTAGCGCCATCAGTTGCCGCACCACCTTGCGACCATTTTCGAGCGAATCAAAGCGGGGAGTCCGATTCTGCGTCACGGTTGTGATGTGATACACCATGCCCGATTGCGAAACACGGCCTGTGCGCAGATTGTTGTAGGTCATCGTATCCTCGTAGATCGAAATTCAATCCGATGACGATTTGTCGGGTTGAAACCCGACCTACGCCCTAAATCTTCAGCCGCTCGACCACGCGGCCGTTCTTCAGGTGCTCTTCGATGATCTCGTCGAGGTCGCTGTTATCGACGAAGGTGTACCAGGTGGCTTCTGGATAGACCACGATCACCGGGCCTTCGCCGCAGCGGTCCATGCAACCGGCGGAGTTGATGCGGATGTTGTTGTTGCGGTTGGAGATGCCGAGTTCCTTCACCTTCTTTTTCATGTAGTCGCGCGCCTGTTGTGCGCCGTGGTTGGCGCAGCAATCCTCGCCGCCTTCGCGCTGGTTGGTGCAGAAGAAAACATGTTTGTCGAAATAGCTCATCGGGTGCTCCGGTTGGTTGAACGGGTGAAATTATACTTTGCGGATCTTCCACAGATGCCATAACAGCAGCAGCGGGAACAGCAGCGAGATGGTCTGTGCGAGGCCGTTGTAGTTCAGCAGGTGGCCGTAGTGCCAGTGGTAGATGCTCGCGGCGGAGGCCGGGGTGCTGTCGCCGAGCAGGAAGTTGACGATCACGAAATAGCCCGCGGCGATCGCCGCGCCCAGGGTGATCATCGCCGCGCGCGGCGGCAACAGCAGCGCGGATAGCAGCAGCATGCCGAGCAGTATGCCTATCACCGCCTCGCCGTTGATCCACAGCAGCAGCGCCCAGGATTTCAGCAGCAGCGCGGCGGCGACGAACTTCGCCAGTGCGACGATGCTCAGCACCAGCAGCAGCGCGGTCACCACGTTGCGCGGTGCGCGCAGCAAGGTCAGCAGCAGCGTTCCCAGCATCAGCAGGTTCAGCATCACGGCGATGCTCTCCCACATATCGAATGGCGCGGGCGGCAACGCGACGAAGGGCTGCCGCGCGACCTCGCTGATGAACACGTTGCCCAGCATCGGCAGCGACGGGTTGATCTGGCCGAACATCCACAGCACCAGCAAGGCCAGACCGAAATCCATCTCCTTGCCGTGATGGAACAGCCGGCTGCGCCAGCGTACCAGCAGCGAGAACAGCCGGGTCCACGAGGCGATGCTGACTGCGAGCAATGCGCCGATCAATGTGCCCGTGCTGTTGGACAACAAATCCATGTTCGAACTGATGCGCTTGGGCAAATACATCTGCAAATATTCCATGCCCGCGGACAACAACATGCCCGCGATCAGTGCCAGTGCGACGCTGGCCAGTGCACCGACGCGCGAGCGCAGTGCTAGCGCGATCAGCAGGCCGAGCGGCAGGTAGGAGAGCAGATTTAGCGCCGCGTCAAAGTGGGTGTAGGTCAGCGCCAGAGGCACGGCGAGTACGTCGGTGAAGTTCAGCCCCTGCTCGCGCCAGCCGGTGAACGGCGACAGGCTGGCGTACACGATGAACAGCACATAGCCAAGCGCCAGCCAGGTGCGCAGTCGTGCACGGGTTTCGGTGATGAAGAGCTCTCTCATGGGCGGGGGAGTGTTGGCGAAATTGTCTGGGGTGTCAACACGGTTGCAGGACCGGGGTAGATCGCATATTCCAAAAACAGATAATCAATGGAAATCTAATTGGTTCACGCATGAATTGAAGCTCCCTAGGATGCGCTCCATCGCGAATGCAACTTCGTGATCCATTTCGACATAAACCCTCAGAGGAGCTTCACATGCAAAAGAAAATCATCGCGCTGGCTATCGCCACCGCCTTCTCCGCGCCGGCCTTGGCCGACAACAGCAACGTCAACATCTACGGTGTGGCGAACGTGTCTTACGACATCGTCGACACCGGCAGCGACACTGCTGGCCGACAGGCATTCAGCAGCAACAAGGTGTCCAGCAACACCTCCCGCCTTGGCCTGAAGGGCGCGGAAGATCTGGGCGATGGCCTGTCCGCAATCTGGCAGATCGAGCAACTGGTTTCTCTGGACAATGCCGGCGGCACGTTCGGCACGCGCAACACCTACGCCGGGCTGAAGAGCAATGACGCGGGCACCGTGCTGTTGGGCCGTCATGACACGCCATACAACATTTCGACCCGCAAGTTCGATGTGTTCACCGACGGCATCGCCGATAACCGCTCGATTCTGGGCGGCGGGCGTGCAACCGCAGCCAACACTGCACCGGCAGCCGCTGCGGCTACCGTGGGCGCTTCGTTCGATGGCCGCCAGCCCGACGTGCTGGCTTACATCAGCCCGAGCCTGAACGGTGTCACCGGCGCCATCGCCTATGTGGCCGGTGCGGAAGCTCAGGCCACCAGCGCGCAGACCAAGGGCAGTGCATGGTCGCTGGCCGGCTGGTACGACGTGAGCGGTCTGTATGCCAGCCTGGGCTACGAAGTGCACAACATCGGCAACGCACCTGGCACCGTAGGCAACACCGCGCTGGCAGCCGGAACCTTGGTGAAGGAAAGCGCATGGAAACTGGGCGTAAGCTACAAGTTCATCGATGCGCTGACCGCGAGCTTGGCTTACGAGCGCACCAGCGACAACTTCGGTGCAGCCGGCGCAAATACGCTGGGCCATAACGCCTATTACCTCTCCGGCAAGTACACGTTCGGCAACGATGCGGTCAAGCTGGCCTATTCGAAGGCAAGCGCGAACGCTACGGCCAACACCGGCGCCAGCCAAGTCTCGCTCGGCTACGACCACAGCCTGAGCAAGCGCACCACGGTATATGCGCAATACACCCAATTGAGCAACGAATCGGCTGGTGTCTACAACCTGTTCTCGACCACCAACGCCACCGGCTCGACAGCCAATGCGCTGGCGACGGCAGGCTCCAAGCCTTCCGCGTTCTCGTTCGGCCTGAAGCACACGTTCTAATCTGAAACAGACACGGAGATAACATCATGCAAAAGACATTTATTGTTTCGTCGTTGCTGGCCGCACTGTTGGCCGCAACTACCCAACTTGCCCAAGCGGCGGAGATCAAGCTGCTCAACGTATCCTACGACCCGACACGCGAGCTGTATCAGGACTACAACACGGCCTTCGCCAAATACTGGAAGGGCAAGACAGGCAACGACGTGACCGTCAGGCAATCGCACGGTGGCTCGGGCAAGCAGGCGCGCGCGATCATCGACGGGCTGGAAGCGGACGTGGCGACGCTGGCGCTTTCCGGCGACATCGATGCGTTGGCCGCCAAAGCCTGGCTGATACCGGAAAATTGGCAGTCTCGCCTGAAGCACAACAGCTCGCCCTACACCTCCACCATTGTGCTGCTGGTGCGCAAGGGCAATCCCAAGGGCATCAAGGACTGGGGCGACCTGGTCAAGCCGGGCGTACAGGTGATCACCCCGAACCCGAAGACCTCCGGCGGCGCACGCTGGAACTATCTGGCAGCGTACGGTTATGCGCTGAAGCAGAACAAGAACGACCAGGCCAAGGCCAAGGAATTCGTCGGCAAGCTTTTCGCCAACGTGCCGGTGCTGGATTCCGGCGCGCGCGGCTCGACCACCACCTTCGTCGAGCGCGGCATCGGCGACGTGCTGCTGGCCTGGGAGAACGAGGCCTTTCTCGCGGTGAAGGAGCTGGGCCCGGACAAGTTCGACATCGTGATCCCGTCCCTGAGCATCCTCGCCGAACCACCGGTGACCGTGGTCGACAAGAACGTCGACAAGCACGGCACGCGCAAAGTGGCGGAGGCTTATCTGGAATACCTGTATTCGCCCGAGGCTCAGGAAATCGCCGCGCGTAACTACTACCGCCCGATCGACGCCAAGGTCGCGGCCAAGTATGCGAAGCAGTTCCCCAAAGTCGAGCTGATCACCATCGACAAGGTGTTCGGCGGCTGGACCAAGGTGCAGAAGGAACACTTCTCCGATGGCGGCGTGTTTGACCAGATCTACGGCAGGAAGTAGGAGCGACCATGGCACACCAACAATACCTCTATCTGAAACTGTTGTTACGCAACAACCTGTTTCTGGATCTTGACGAGTATGCGCTGGATGACATTCCGCGCCACGGGTTGGTGTGCAGCTTCATGGGCATGCGTCTGGCCAGCGTCTTCCAGCCGATATTCCGGCCGGACGGAAAAACGGTGGGGCACGAAGCCCTGCTGCGCGCCTCCTTTCTGGAGCATGACGACGTAAAACCGGAAGCGGCTTTCGCCGATGCGCTGAAGGAAAATCGGCTGGTGCAGTTCGACCGGCTGGTGCGGGTCGTGCATCTGCTGAACCATGCCCGCAGCTTTCCCGAACATGAACTGCTGTTCCTGAACGTACATCCGCAACTGCTGACCAGCGTCGGCGATCACGGACGCACCTTCGAACAGATATTGCATTATTACTCGGTGCCGACCTCGCGCGTCGTCATCGAGATCAGGGAATCCGAAGTCGAGGACGAGGCGCGGCTGGCGGAGGCGATAGGTAACTATCGCAACCTCGGCTACCGGATCGCCGTGGACGATTTCGGTGCGGCGCATTTCAACCCGGAGCGCGTGCTCAGGCTGCGACCGGATATCGTCAAGCTGGACGGCGCATTGATAGCCGCCGCGGAGCAGGCAAGCGAGGCGGCGGATTCATTCAAGCGGCTGGTGGCAAAGTTCCGTGATGCGGGTATACAAGTCGCCGTCGAAGGCATAGAAACCGAGAGGCAGCTGGAGATCGCCAGAAAATCCGGCACCGACCTGCTGCAAGGCTTCCAGCTCGCGCGCCCGGAATTTGCGGTAGATGCACGGGAACGGCAGTCTCGAAACGAGCAACAAGCCGCCTGAGGATATTCTCTTCTCCCCGGGAGCTATCCCGGTTTACAGGGGCAGGCGACTGCCCCTGTTTTTCATCTTCCGCGAATCAGTTATAGGGGGACGGGAAGTAAAGCAGAAGATCAACTGAAAACAAAAAGCCCCGAAAGCCCCAGCAGAGTTTATCGGGGGGGGGGGCCGCTAGGAATCCATACGAGACGATCGCGCTGCGTGCCATACATGGCTGCTATTCGGCCTTGGCGGCCATCGGAATGATCCACAAGCTGCGTCCGCTCCTGCCCCCAAAGGGACCGTGAAATTTTTCCAAAGTGGAAAGTTCAATCAACTGCCCTGCTATATCCCGACAAATAGTCACCTAATCTTTTGGCCGCATCGCGATAATTTGGCATGTGGCACCGCATCCGCGACCAAAAAGTTTTTGAATGGTTAGGCGTTTGAATATGAAGCAGCTCATGTAGCGCAACATAATGAGCCGAAGCTGGCGGCACCAAAATCAAATGCCAATTCAGAGAAATATTTCCTTGGCTCGAACAATTTCCCTTCCCCATTTGATGCTTGAGTCGCAGACATACACACGGCCATTGAATGGGATGCCATGCTAAACGCCAATTGTGTGGCGCTGTTCGGACTCGTCATCAAGCTCCAATTGTCTGAACTATCAGTTGATAAGAACATCGCTCCACGGAAGTTCACGGTCAAGATCTGGATGTCTTGGTTCGTCGGTAGAGGGTGTAAGAAATTTTGTGTAAACGGTCATTAGGCAGGAAACTGCCGCCACTTTGAAAGGAGTCGCAATGACCGTAGCAAAAGCACTACCCGCCGAC
>Ga0209211_10004890_pt1 | contig 20439 bp, 20 predicted proteins | sample RifGroA2_FD_183992 | JGI IMG/M metagenome (GOLD analysis project Ga0209211, IMG submission 183992) | Groundwater microbial communities from Rifle, Colorado, USA - Groundwater A2 (SPAdes) (version 2) | ecosystem: Environmental > Aquatic > Deep subsurface > Groundwater | place: Rifle, Colorado...
ACAGTGAGCAGTCAAAAGATAAAACACATTGAATCTTTATTAAATAACAGGCCTCGCAAGTGTCTTAATTACAAAACACCTTCTGAGGTCTTTAGCTCAAGTGTTGCACTTGCTCGTTGAATGCGGCATGTCTATTTTTGGGTAAATCCCTTATATATCCTGCTGCAACTCTCTCATATTTTGTTCAAATTCCTTAGCCTTTGCATCATGCTCGGCAGTCAGCGATTCCAACTCTTTGAAGAAGCTTTCAATCTTGCTGTTCAAATTATGAATGGCAATAGACAGCTTTGATATGGCCTCGCCGTCACCTTTTGCAGACGCCTCCACAAGGGATTGGCTTTCTTTCTCAACATCCTTTTCCAGAAGCATGATGGTTTTTTCCATATCAGCAATCCTTGTTTGCAGGGGGCCAAGGGTCTTTGAACGGTCTTCGCTTAATTGAGCGCGAAGCCGCCGCATCTCTTTCTTGTTGAAGTTTCCCCGCTTAAAGATTGCGGGGACAAGTTTGTTTTGTCTGCTGCTTGGACGGCCGCCCTCGGCCTCTCTCTCGCTTTCCCATCCTACCCTATCCAGAAATTCCTGATAGGTTCCCTCAAACAGCTCCACCTTGCCTCCGTCAAACACTATCAGCCGTGTGGCAATGTTATTGAGGATTAATTCGCTGTGCGTAACGATGATAACACCGCCGTCAAACGCATCAATAGCCTCAACCAATGAATCAATGGAATCCATATCAAGATGATTGGTCGGCTCGTCCAGCAAAAGAAGATTTGCCGGGCTTACCAATAATTTTCCGAGCAGCACCCTGCTCTTTTCTCCGCCGGAAAGCACGGATATTTTTTTCAGCGCCTTATCGCCGTCAAACATCATGATGCCGCAAATCTTCCGCGCTGCGCCCCGGTTGCAATCCGGGTGTGTGTCCATTATTTCCATCTCAACGGTCTTTTGAGGGGTGAGGCGGTTGATATTGGTCTGGCCGAAATAGGCGATGGATAAATTTTGATTGTGCTGGACTGTTCCGGTCTGCGGCTGCATCTCGCCTGCAAGAAGATTCAAAAGCGTGGTCTTTCCCTTTCCGTTTTTACCGATGACGGCGATCCTGTCGTTTTTACCGACGGCTATGCTCAAACCGTTAATCATCGGCCTGTCTGCCGTGACTCCGGCACAGGCAGGCGCCTCACCCTGATTGTATGAAAACGATATATCAGTTGCGCTCATCAGCCATTTGCCCGGAAAAGGCGCGGACTTGAATGAAAAATCAAGGGTTCTTATGTCCGCCAATTTGTCAAGTTTTTCCATCTTCTCAAGCGCCTTTATCCGCGACTGCACGGCCTTTGCCTTTGTGGCCTTTGCCCTGAAGCGGTTGATAAATTCCTCCACTTCGGCGCGCTTTCTTTCATCTCCGATGCGGGTCTTTTCGTGGATTTCTTCTTCCTGCGCTATCTGCTGATACAGCTTCTGCGTAGGCCCGGCAATCTTCTTCATCTTGCAGCGATGTATGCCCATAGTGTGGGTGGTCACGCTGTCCATAAAATCCCGGTCGTGGGTGATGATAATCATCTCATCTCTCCATGCGCGCAGAAACCGCGTGAGCCAGCGCACGGATACGATGTCCAAATAATTGGTCGGTTCGTCCAAGAGGAGCAGGTTCGGCTCGGATACCAACACCTTTGCGAGATTCAGCCTAACCTGATAACCGCCGGAAAATTCCTGCGGGTTCCGGTTAAAATCATCCACAGAAAATCCAAGGCCCATGAGAATGGTCTCCACCTTGTAGCTTTCATCAATTCCATCCTCTGAAACCGGAAGGCTGAGACATCCCTCTTTCAGAACAGTATCCTCAGTAAAATGGATGTGCTGGGAGAGATGTCCGATGGTGTAATAATTCGGAACGCTGATAACGCCTGCGTCCGGCTCTTCCTCTCCGAGTATCATCCTGAAGAGTGTTGTCTTACCGTGCCCGTTCCTGCCCACGAGTCCGATGCGCTCCCCAGGATTCATGACAAAACTCACATTATCAAAAATCACCTGTGAACCGTAAGACTTTTCCAAACCGCTGACTTTAAGCATCTATTAAATTCCTTTCTTGTTTAAGAAGTAGGGTGGGCTGCGCCCACCATAAAACATTCGGTAAACCCAAAAAGGTGGGCACAGCCCACCCTACACACCCTTGCTTGAGAATAAAAAATTATATCGCACATAATATAATTTACAAAGAAAAATTATTCCACTTAGGCAATCTTTCCTTGACTCTCCGCATAGGTTGGCCTAAAATTCATAAAAGCTGTATGTAGATACGAAAAAGAACGTTATATTCAGCTATGAAAGGAGGTATAACCATGAAAAGAATAACCGCAACTGATACTCTTGAATTATCAATACCTGAATGAATTCAATTGGTAGAAGATATCTGGGATACGATAAGTGCAAAGGCATCTTTTGTTGAACTGACCGAGGAGGAGAAAAAAATAATTGATGCACGGTTGGAAAAATATCACAAAAATCCTGAATTAGGCTCTCCGTGGACAGCGGTTTACAAAAGGATTGCAAGCAGACAGTGAAATATAGCATCGGAGGGGAAAGTGGGTCAGGTCTTGAATTTTGACATCATAGTCAAAATAAGGATAAGCCAATATTAAGAAATGGCGAAATGTCAAAAGTAAAGACCTGACCCTATTTTCTATCAGGAAAGGGGAGTGGTAAATAAATCTGTCCCCATTATTTGCCTGCATTATTTGCCTTGGAAAAATAGATTTTGAGTCGAATTCCTGGGACATTACTTAATGAGGATAAATAGGTATAGTGCCCACAGAATTTATTACAGAATTTATGAGCACTGGAAGCTGGCAGCCTTGCTGATAGGAGGAAAAACATAAAAAATGATATTGCAAGACTTGACCCCAAATAAACACTATATTCCCCGCGATTCAATAGGAGAAGGATACGATGCAAATTAAGTTTATAGGGCAAGGTTTAGACCCCGACAGTGATAGGACAGCAGGAAATTTTATCATTGATTCTATAGAAAGCAATCAATACAACTCTTTCATTGCTTTTGTAGCATTTGTAAGTAGAGGGGGACTGAACAATATCATTGACCAGTTAATTCAATTTAAAGAAAACAAAGGAGCTATCCGTTTGTTTTTAGGCGTAAACCTAAATGCAACTTCAAAAGAGGCTTTGGAACTATTACTAGAACACTAGAACACGATATTGAATCTTATATTGTTTATTCACCCAACAACATCATTTATCACCCCAAGATTTACGCATTTGAAGGCGGTGAAGTAACAAGGGCAATTATCGGTTCATCAAACCTCACAGAAAGCGGACTGTTTCAAAATGTTGAAGCTTCAGTTTGTATTGACTTTGGAAACGAGGACGAAAACGGAAGTGAGTTCTTAGCCGACATTTACGACCATTTCAATTCAATTATCAACCAAAAGCATCCAAGTTGCCAAAAATTAACCCCTGAGATTTTGGCATTGCTTATTGAAAACAAAATTGTTTTACCAGAAGCTGTAGGTAGGGCAAAGAGCAATAAAATAAATCAAGAATTCGGACAAAAAGATTTCACAAAGAACAACGAGTTACTTGAAACATTCGGAAAAATAAAACCAAAGAGACCACCGAAGGGATTTAAGAAAGTTGTAAGAAAAGAAGAACTGATTGTTGAACCTGATGAAAATATAAATGTAGTTTATGAAGCTACTCCGCTTGTTGCTGGTTCAATGTGGATAGAGACTGGTAGAATGACTGGTGGGTCAAGAAACATTTTGGACTTATCAAAATCAGGGAAACGAGATGGAGTTAAAAAGTTTGGGAGTGTAAGCTTTTTTGGTGTTGACCCGGATAATACAGCCGTCACAAAACATATTGATATACATCTTGGCGGTTTGATTTACATAGACAATCCAATCTTTTATGCAGAGGATAACAGCAATTGGAGAATTCAACTTAAAGGTGAAACAGTAGATGGAAAAAAACTAACAACAATTTCAAAACCTCATTTAGGGCAGAACGGAGGTTTTGTTGACAAGGTTTTACTTTTCACTAAAACAGACGATACTAATTTCAAACTTGAAATCATAGATTCTGATGACATGGATAAACTAATTGAGAATTCTTCAGACTGGGCTAAGGGTGGAAAAGGAGGAAACGGTAGGGCTTATGGAATTATTTAAATGAATTATTTTCAATTCATTCTTAAACCAAACCAAATCATTTTTTGAATATTGCTTGTTGAATTCAGCAAGCACAAGTTCAATTTCCGAATCAGTCAATTTGTAAAGAAAGGTAAAGAGTAAATCAATCTTTCTGCTTATTTCAAATCTGTTTTCGGTAATATTTTCAATTTGACGATTCAATTTCAAATTTTCAAACAGAGCATTCAAGCGAATATCATTTTTCAAAAGATAATACACAAGCAGCGAAACATGATCTTTAATAGTTGCTTCACGGCCTTCAAAGTTTATTGTCAATGCGGCACGTTCTGTGGTAGGAACAGGCATTTGATTAATTACTGACTGAGTTAAATCAATGCCACTTAATTTTTTCTTTAAGATAAAATCAAACACAATTGAATCGAATAGTCCTGCCAAATACAGCAAATCGTCTTGATTTGTGGTTAAGAATTGAACCGACTGAGAGGCAGGAATAAAAGGCAACACCGTTGCAATACATGTCCGCGTGTTGGTTGCAGAAGTTAAACTTCTCCAAGCCAACATAAATTTTTCGTTGTGAGTTTTGGAAAGTTGTGACCACTTTTCTCGATTGATAAAAAATCTTGATTCGGGAAAATAATCTGCAATCCTTTTTTTTGTTTCATCCAATACAATGGAAGAGGATTTGTTCCCATACCTCATTTCATCTCTTACTCCATTGAAACCAGAAAACTTTCCATCAAGCTGGTTGAAAAACTTTCCCTCGTAAATCGCAACATTTTCATCAGTCTGTTCCCTTGATATAAACTCAGCATGGTTTGTAAGGTGAACGATCCGGCCGAATCTCACTTTATCAAAAACATGTTTGAAGAATGGGGAATCAGAAGAAATTCTTAATAAAAAATCAGATTCTTTTTTTGTAGAGAAATTAGGCAACATTCCTGTAAACGGATTCAGCAACTTCAACCTTCCATACGACAAGTCAATTTCTGGTTTGCCATCTTGAATTTCATCAATATTGCTTAGGTTCATTGAAACATGAAACCTTTCACTTTGAGAATTTCCCAACAACAAAAAGCAGAACCGTTCTCTACTGTCAATATTGAAAATCTTCTTTCGGTTTATGAAATCATAAATTGCTAGAACCAAATTTTCTTCTGTCAAAAACTGAAATAATTTTTGGTTAACCTGGCTTGTTACAATTGCGCTTTTCAAAACCAACCCGACAACACCTCTTTTGCTTTTCAACTTTACAGCAGCATCAGTGAAAAGAGCATAAGTATTTAACTCACCATTGTTTGACAATGAGAAAAAGGAGTTATGTTTTAAATCAGATTTTGCTTTCTCAATTTCAAGTTTGAATTGATTAGAAAATTCTGCCAACTGAACATTATTTTGTTCAGTTTCATTTATCTCATTTGTTCTACTTGCTTTGAAATGATTGTTGGCGATACCAGTTGAATAAAGAGCATAAAATTTCTTTTCCTCAAAGCGAATTTTCTCCCACGGTGGATTACCTAAAACTACATCATATTTCTTCAGCTTGTTTCTATGCAACGAAAGTTGTTCATGATAAATAAACCCGCTGGAAAAAAACTCAACCTTCTTTGATTCGTCAATTGCAAAATTTGTTTGCAACAAAAAATTGGCATGAACAAAGTTTTCTTTAAGCCTATTATAAAACGATGGCTGATTAATCTTTAAAAGCAGATTGAGTTTTGCTACCTCCAAAGCCAGGCAATCCACATCAAAGGCAGAAATATTCAAAGCAATTGATTTAAGCAAATCAGATTTCGTGATATCTTCAACTTTTAATTTCGCACACAGTTTTTCAAAGTAGCCAATCACTTCAATCAAAAAATTGCCGCCACCACAGGATAAGTCAGCAAAACTAATTGAAGTTATTTTTTTTAAAAATTCCTTGTTCAAGTTTTCAGAACTATTTGCAGATAATTTGTTAATTCCAAAATTCAATTCAAAAAAAGCATCAATAGTTTTTTCGGTAACTGACTTCGCTAAGTTCGCAGGCGTATAATAACTGCCAAGCTTGTTTCTGTAATTCTTTGCGGTGGAAATTTCTGTTCTATTAGTTTCATTCCCCGTTTCAATACTCAACAGTATTTCATAAAGCGCAGGAATATCTATTGATTCAACTCCTATCAAGTTGCAGAGGTTGTCATCAATCAATTTGATTAAACTCTCATTTGTATTCTCTATGATTGACGAAAATAAATTTTCATCAGAAAAATAATTATTTAGCCAGTGATTTGTAGCAGAAACAATCTTGCAATCTTCTCTCTTAAAGTTATTTTTAAGAAAAATAATTGCAGCAGTAAAAACTGCTTTTGTTTTGAATCTCTCTTTGTTGAGTGCAACAGGGTTAATGTTTTGCTGATTGGCAAAACACTTTGAAAGATGTTCCTTCAAAATATAGGTGTATATCTCTAATGCCTTATCCATTATGAATGAACCTGTCCAATCGTTAAATATTCATTAGAAACTGAAATCAATGGCTTGTTAAAAAAACTAATCTTGTGATGATTGTTCAGAATTGAAAAAATCCGTTGAGTTAAATCAGTTTGATGTTTCAGAAACACATATTTGGATTTTATTTTATCAACCACGACGTAAACATTCAGAACATCAAACTTATAAATTGAAATTTGCTTAACACCCAACTCATTCAATATAACTTTGTGTAGTAAGTCATTAAAATATTTTGCTTTTGTGATATGCAAAAGAGAAACATATTTTTTGATTAAATCATAAATTGCTTTGGGGTTCACATCAAGTTTGTATGATAAATTTTCAAGCACACTTTCGCTTCCAACTGAATAACCGTTAATAGCTCTGCTTGTTGACAAGCAATTCAAATTAATGCTTGAGGATAAAAGAAAATCCAGTCTATCTGCATGAATCTTTATGGATTGGTTCTTATTGAAAAACGGAGATTCACCAACAACGCTTTTGATTTCAGCCAATTCTTTTGGGTTAAAATTATATTGGGTTCTAATTTCAAGTTCTATTTTAGACTCTAAGTATAGTCTTTGATAATCGCTTTCAATATCTTCCATGATTGAATTTTCAATAAACAAATCAATATCTTTTATGGTAGTATAATCGTAATACTGGAATTCAAAATTTGGTAACTTCTTTTGAAGATATTTTTCTTTTAACTCTAAACATTTTTTGCTTTTCTGTGCAATGTATTTTGAATCCAAAATATTTTGAGCAACAGGAATCTTTGAAATGTAGCCTGCACTGATTGTAAATTTTGGATTGATAAGTTTCAGTAAGAATGTAGCAACCCTTGAATTAAGAAAAGCAAGATGTGCATTTTTATCTCCTTTCAAAACTTGTATTCCTGGACCAGATGCAATGAAAACCTGATTGTCTTTTAGTACTCTCACATTCAAACCCAATGTTCCAGTATCGCTGTAGACAAGTTGAGTTGAAGGAATTTTATCAATGTTCCTTAATGCACTTCCCTTGTTTGCTCTTATAATTTCTGCATTCTCACCCCAAAGCACCTTGTAATAATTTAACCCTGCCCATTTGCTGAAACCACCTCCCTTGCTAACTAACTTCCAATCTGGATTTCCATTTACTTCCCAAGCATATTTTACGAATTCCGCGTTGTTTCCTGTTGACGTGCCCTGCATTGGCTTTGCAAACTGCGAATATAAAGAAAGCTTCTGAATGTTTTCAAAGCGATGCTCTAATTGATAATTGAATTCAAGATTACTGTTTTTCAGAAACTGACTTTGATTTAGCTCAAAAGTTAGTTCTTTCAAAATATTTCTTTGAATTACAGCACTTCTTTTTTCAGTTAGAGACTTGAACTTTAAATTATAGAACCGAGATGCTTTCCTTTCGGAATTACCAATAATACACAAAGAAACATTTGTTTTTTCCCCGTTAATGTCTTCAAAGGCATTGCTGCCTAAATCAACACACTCTTTTAGAGTTTGCTTTTCTAAAAAGGTTTTTCTGAATTCTGTCAAAGAAGATAAATGCATCCAGTTGTTCTGAGAAACTGCACCCAGCACATCTTTATCATTCATCACCTGAATAATTCTTTGGATAAATGACACACACAAATCACCCTTGCTTTGCGGATAGGTTGTAAGTAAATAATTTTTTAGTGAAATATCCATATCCCTTTTACCCATAAATGGCGGGTTGGTGACAAACACTTTTATCTTTTTCCCTTTATTGATTTTCTCTAATTGAGACTTAAAAGTTGTTTTGTTGATAGAGTTTGAAGTAACATTAGGATTTAAGAAACCTAATTTATCACCTAGTTCACCACCATATACTTTTATCTGAGTTGTTTTACTGGGCACTGCATAGGAACATGCCTTCACAAACAAAGACAGAGAAGCAACCTTAGATAGATTACAATCCAAATCATATCCGACAATTGCATTATTTAAAATAAAATCAACAATCTTTTGATCGGACCAATTAGGCTTTGTCTTTCTGTACAGACTGTAAAGACGTTCAAAAGAATAATTCAAAAAGTTACCGCCGCCTGAAGCGCAATCAATAATAACAACTTTCTCAATATTCTTTATACCTAAACTATTTAGAGATTCATCAACTAAATACTTTACCATGTATTTGTCAGTAAAGAATTGGGTTGTAAAAAGCAAATCTGCATCTTGTATTTTCGCTTTATCCTTCCCAATTTTCCTAAATGCGGATTTTTCTAGCCCCTTTTTCATAAACTGATAAGACCATGAAATTAAATCATCAAGGTCATCATCTAATTCATAAAAAACAAATTTTAATCTTTCAGCTTGTATAATAGGTTTTTCTTTTAACTTAGATTCGGTGTTATTGAAAACTTTTATAAGTTCAGGAAATCTTTGTTTAATAAGTTGAATCTCATCTTTAAATTCTGAATTATAATTATGATAGGTAATATTCATCTTACCGTTCCTGGATTTATGCTTGCGCAAAGATAAGCAAGCTATTATTACAGAAATGTAAATGCTTAAGTTATGTATAGGAATCGCATTCTCAAGAAAATATGAATTTTTAATAAAATCCGAAACGAAGTATTTTAATTTTTTCTTCATGGCGTTCTCTTTTTCGAGTTAGAAAAGTATGGAGCCAATTGCTCACTTACTATCTGAATAGCTTTGTGTGTTGTGCCGTTAACACCATATTCTTTGACTATTTTTTCAGAAATAACAATTGATTTTAATTCCAGCTCGGAGATTTGAAGATATTTTGATATGCGTTCTAACTGTTCATTTGTTGGAAATCTGACATTTCGCTCAAACTTTGATAACAATGTTACGTCAATATCTGTACCCATTGATAACTGGTGTAATGTTTCCTGTCGTTTTAATCTTGTATTTTTTATAATATTTCCGAAATTCATAGACACTAACATACTTGACAAATAATGTCTTGTCAAGATTTATCTTGTTTGTTTTGTTAAACAGAAAACGATTTCACGTTCCTCTATCTGGGCAATTTTGGGGTCACCCATTTAAAGGGGGAGAGTCAAGGGGTCAAACCTTCGGGAGTCATAGAGTCATAGAGGGTCAGGTCTATTTTCTTGACATAAAAAAACAGGGCCAGCTACCATTAAACAGGAAGGATTTGAAATCATTGGCCCAATAATCCGCTAAGGGGACGCAGCGAAACGCTGCTGCTGATTTCAGGCATTACCGGGTAATCTCTCGGCAGGTCTTTCACATTTTTACAAACAAGTTGTAATATTTACCCTTCTATGCTATTTTCTCCGCATGCGCATGGCTAACATCCTGAAAAAAATTACTGAATATCTATCTGACGAAAAACCGATAATCGCTGCATATCTGTTCGGCTCCACGGCAAAAGGAGGAGCAACGGAGAAAAGCGATATAGACATAGGGATACTGCTGAAAAACGATTTTAATCTTATCGCTAATTTTGACTACAAGCTGAGGCTTATGGGGGAATTGAAAGATTTGACAGGCAAAGCGGTTGACATAGTTTTCATAGACAGGGCAGATCCCATCCTTCAACACCACATAAGAAAGCACGGGAGAATCATCTTTGAAAGGGACAGGCGTAAAAGGATAGTGTATGAAATCAAGGCCAGAAGGGACTATTTTGATTTTCTCTTCCGGCATAAAAAATATATGGAAGGAATGCTAAAAAGTTTTTAGGAGGCCGTTGTGGTAGACAGGTTGGTCTTGGAAAGACTCTTCAGCCTTATAAACGGCTATTTGAACGACCTCAAGTCGGTTAAAGATGTAACTTTTGCCGAATATGCAAAAGATGTAAAGCTGCAGCGATTTACAGAAAGAACCCTTCACATTGCGATAGAGGCATGTCTTGATATCGCCAATCATATCATATCGGATGAAAGATTGAGGGAACCTGAAGACAACAGGGATGTATTCAAAATCCTCGGCGAAAACAAGATAATTTCGGCAAGACTTCAAAAAAAACTTGAGGACATGGCTTCCTTCAGAAACCTCATAGTCCATTCTTACGCAAAGATAGACAATGAAATTGTTTTTGGCATTCTAAAAAAACGACTGCGGGATATTGAGGAGTTCATGAAGGTTGTATCAAAATCGAAGAAAATAGGAAGAAAATAGGCATGCCACTAAACAAGAAGGATTTGAAAATAACTGGCCCAACGATCCGCTAAGAGAGACGCAGCGAAACACTGCCACTGACCTAAATAATGAGGTAAAAAATGAAAACAAAAACTTTGATAATTTCCATTTTCCTATCAGGAACTATCTTGTTTTCTTCAGCCGGCAATACAATTGCCGTAAAGCGCACGCTTTGGTTGAACAAATGCGCATCATGCCATGACGGCAAGACAGCGCCTGCCGCCGAGTCTCTTGTGGAGAAATACATGACTGTTGAAGAGTTCACGAAGTCGGTTCAGACCAAAGGGCATAAGGGCATGAACATACTCAAAAGCAGCCTCCCTCTCCTGAAAAAGATTGCGCAGGAATTGGGAATAAAGGAATCGCAAGGGAAATAATCGAAGCAATCTGTTACGCTGCAATCATCTTCTTTGCCTTTTTTAAAATCTCCTTCTCATCTTTATATTCAACCGTCTTTATTGCATCATCTATGGGAAACCATTGGCAGTCATCTACTTCGAAATCATGATTTTGAACATCACCTTCGCTATATTCCATAAGAAAAAAATATACAACCTTAAAGAACCGCCTTGTCTCCTCTTTTTCTTTATGCGCATAAAAATACTGGATGTGGTCAATGAGCTTTATTATCTTGCCATCAAGGCCGGTCTCCTCTTTAACCTCTCTATGTGCTGTCCTCGCAATATTCTCACCCTTTTCCACCTGCCCCTTTGGCAATGTCCATACACTGCCTCCTTTCACAGCAATAAGAGCAACTTCAATACCCCCATCTCCCCCCTTTTCTAAAATCCCCCCTTGCCCCCCTTTGGTAAAGGGGGGACGGGGGGATTTATCATGGGGGATGGAGGGGGGATTTCTGCGGAAGATAACACCACCCGAAGATATCTGACGCTCTGTTTTCATAGCATAGCCTTTTATAAAAAGTTGTAAGGTCTATAATTTTACAACGAATTGCCGAATACGGATTTAGGCAAATAATAATAGTGGAAAGTGTCTTCCAATCTCTTTGAAGTGTTTATCCAGCGTGTAAAGAGGGATACTGTTTTCTATCGCGGTCTGCGCTATAAGCAAATCTACCGTTCCTATATGTATCCCCTTTTTTGAGAGATTGTATCCCATGAAACCCGCATTTTTATACAACTCTTCTTTTGTGGGGATATAATGTATAGCAGTGAGGAATCTGTCTAAAAACTTCAATTCCGTTTCTCCGTCAGCGCCTCTCTGCAATTCAAGCGAGATTATTCCTGTAATAGCAGCCCTCTCCTCAACTAAAACATCCCTTAATCTGCTTGAGACTTCGCTGCCGCTTTTTCTGAAAAACTCTATCCAGACAGATGTATCTATCAGGACTTTATCTTTCATGCCTCAATCGCTCCCAATCTTTTTTAAATTTTAGCTTGCCTTCCATCTCGAAGGCCTCCTCAATTCTCTTTTTCCTGACAAAATCTTCAAGGGCAATAATCACGCTGTCTTTTTTTGTCTTGCTGTGAGCCAATCTCATCGCCTCATTTAACAATTCATCAGGTATATCCAATGTTGTCTTCATAATATATCTCCTTTTAAAAATTATATATATCCATAATAGGCAATTTTATATGTCTTGTCAACAGCTTTTAATATTCCCACGTGCTTATATAAACCCGTCCAGCCTCCACAACCCCTCTTCCCTCGCAATTCTCACCGCTTCTTCAAATTCCTCGCTGGTTATTCTCCTATTCATTGGAGGATGTTCAAACGCCTTGTAACACGGCCTGTATTGACCCATGATATTCACATAGGTATTTCTGGAAATTTCCTTTGCAACAAACCGCATAACCTCCCTTGTGCCTGCAAGACTACTTGGCAAGACAAGATGCCGTATTAAGAGCCCTCTCTGAGCTATCCCTCTTTTATCAATCTTTAAATCCCCAACCTGTCTATGCATCTCTTTTACTGCCCCTTTTGCCACCTCAACATAATCGGGCGCTGCTGATAACTTTTTTGCAGACTCATTATTACCGTACTTAAAGTCTGGCATATAGATATCAATAATTCCATCAAGAAGTTTTATTGTTTCAACTGATTCATAACCGCCGCAGTTATACACAAGCGGTATATCGAGTCCATTCTCAATTGCAGAGGGAAGCGATGAAACAATCTGGGCTGCCTGGTGGGTTGGCGTTACAAAGTTTATATTATGGCATCCCTGACGCATCAGGCTTATCATCATGCTGCCAAGCTCTTCTCTTGAAATCTCACGCCCCTCTCCTAAGTGGCTTATGTCGTAATTCTGACAGAACAGACATTTCAGATTGCAGTATGTGAGAAATATAGTGCCGCTCCCATAATATCCAACGAGTGGTCTTTCCTCTCCAAAGTGGGCGTGGAAACTGGAAACCATGGGTAATGCTCCAACCCTGCAGACACCCTTCTCGCCCTTGAAGCGATTTACCCTGCAATTCCTTGGACAAAGACAACAATCTTCAAGTATTTTATTTAATAATTCTATTCTTTTATGGAGCTCGCCTGTTTCGTAGAGTTTAATGTATGATGGCTGGAACATACCGTAGGCAGTAGACAGTACGCAGTAGGCAGTAGAAAGCAAGCAGTATATTGTTTTTATTGCCTACTCCATACTGCATACTGCCTACTGTCTTTTCATAGCGTTGGTTTTTTCTCTTCCCTTTTTGCCTGGCAATTAACACAGTATGGTGTAAATGAAATTACCTTTAATCTGTCCTCACTTATTTCAACCCCACAGTCTTCACATATCCCATAGGTTCCTTCATCCAGTCTTCTAATCGCCTCATCCATATTTGTAAGCTCCTCTCGTCTTATATCAGCAACTGCGAGGCCAGTGTCTTCGATTGCGTCAACAAACGAAAGCTCTTCTAAATCCTGCGGATTGTCAAATTGCTTGCTGTATTCCCTGCCGAGTTTATTGAAAATCTCATTTCTCAGTTCATTCCACATCTTGCGCTTTCTTTCGATGAGCATCTTCTTTAGTCTCTCTTGCCTTGTCTTATTATTTCCTTTCATTTTATGCCTCCTGCTCTAAGGTGCGAGTCTTAAGTCTTGCAACTTGTAACAATTCTTAATATCAACAAACCGGATATTTACCTTGTGCCAGCTCCGTACAAAATTTGCCTATATTGGAAAGACCTTGCTCTATTATCCCTCTTGCAGTTTTGATAGCCTTCCTTTCGTCAATCCCTCTATTTAAAATAATCTGAACTGAGGCAAGATGCGGCTTATCAATCCTCATTCCTATCTCGCTTAAGAGCCACACATAAACCTCTTTTATACCGCTAACATTATCATAAATATCTTTAGCCATACGGTGACTGAGGATATTATAAATCTTACCAACATGACTCACGGGATTTTTGCCGGCAGCGGCCTCTGTGCCCATTGGCCTATTCAGAGATATAACTCCATTTACCCTGTTACCCCTTCCAACTTGTCCAGAATCTGCATCCTCGGCTGAGGTGCCAAGAAAAGACAGATAGATACCGCCAAGCCCTTGTGTCTTTTTATCAAGGGTGTTGTAGTGGACATTTATTTTTGCAAATTCAGAGCCAAACCGCTCCCGCACAAAATTATTTATAATCCCTTTAATCCTTTTCTTACTTAAGAAATAATCCTTTAAATCTTTTACATATCTTGAGAGCAATGGCATGGCAATCGTTAAGTCCAGCATCCTGCCTTTACGCAGCCCCATCACCTTTACATCTTCGCCTGTTTCAGGAAGTATATCTTTAACCTTCTCTGAGTTTAAAAATCGTTCAACCTCATAAACCACCTTCTCTGTGGAACTAAATGGCGCATAGCCAACCGCAGCCGATGTATCATTAGCGCCTTTAAGTTTCCCTTTTCTTTTAAATATATCAGTAAGTTCTTCTGAGCCTGGGGCAAGCACCACCCTGCATTTTATATCATTTTCTACATCAACAAACCTTAAATTATCTTTGAACCATGTCTTTGCTGTTTTAACAGCTATACCCTCAACATCTATCGTCTTCTCCCCCACCCTGAATGTTGCCCGGTCACCGATGATAAGCTCCATCGGCTTTATAACCCTGCCGCCGCCGAATTTTCTTTCTACCTGGCCTGCCACAAGAAGCCCTTTGTCAATATTGTGATGAAGTATATCGCCAAACCTCTTAAGATATTCCTGGCTTAAGGCAACAGAGATACTCTCCATGATTGCATCACAGATATAGTCTGGGTGGCCAACCCCTTTCCTCTCAACGATCTCCACATCCTGCTCTGCCACAGGTTTATTAGCAAGTATTTCAACTGTGATGTTACGCATATAGCCTTCTTATCTATTTAAGAACACTTTGATATCTTTCCTTTTCACTAAATATGCACCCACAATACTGCTGTCGGTAAAGCCCCATGTCCTTTGACTCTTTAATCCCATCTTTCCAGCCGATACGAAAATCCTCGTAATAGAATGACACCCCGTATTTTTCTGACAATCCCGTTCCAATCTTTTTTATCATCTCATGGTCCTGGTATTTGCTGTAGAGAAGCGATGATGAAAAATAGTCAAAGGCATTTTCCTTTGCAGCCTTTGCAGTAGCCTCAAGCCTTGAGGAATAACAGTATAGGCAGCGAGCAGGTTTATTGCAGGGCAATCCTTTAGGTTTGCTGAAAGCAGGGCTAAAGCCATGCCTTACAGCTTCTATCGCTACGGTATTTTTCAGGAACTCTTCAAGATTATACTCGTCCCGATATATCATCCTGATGTCCATCTTATCCGCAAGGATTTTTACAGCCTCAAGTCTTTTCCGATATTCGGTATAGGGATGGATATTGGGATTAAAGAAGAATCCCCAGACTTCCATCCTGCCTTCAAGGATTTTTTTCAGGGGGTAGACTGCACATGGACCGCAGCAGATGTGGACGAGTAGTTTCATAAATACAGATTATAGGTTACCGGTGAAAGGTCTAAGGTAAATACCACGAACAAGATGAATAGCTCTGCGCCTTACACCTTTCTCCTGACTTATTAAAACAATTTCGTCTGCGCATTATTTTGATTGCCTTTATACACCCTCCCAAGATGCTCATACGCCACCTGGGTTGCGACACGACCTCTCGGGGTCCTGTTCATAAAACCTTCCTGTATCAAATACGGCTCATATACATCCTCAAGTGCGTCCTTTTCTTCGTGGAGTGTAGCTGCAAGGGACTCTATACCAACAGGACCGCCGCCATATTTGTCAATAATTGCCATGAGTATCTGCCTATCCATTTTGTCAAAGCCCTTATTATCTATCTCAAGCATCTTTAATGCCCCGTCAGCAACATCTTTTGTTATAAATCCGTGAGCCTTTACCTGTGCAAAGTCCCTTACCCTTTTGAGAAGCCTGTTTGCAATCCTCGGTGTACCCCGCGAGCGCCTTGCAATCTCAAACGCACCATCCTCATCCACCTCTATATTCAAAATACCTGCTGAACGTTTGATAATGGTTTTTAGCTCATCAGGAGAGTAAAAATCAAGCCGTGAGATTATTCCAAATCTATCCCTCAACGGAGATGTCAAAAGCCCTGCCCTTGTTGTAGCGCCAATTAATGTAAATTGTGGTATCTTTAGTTTCATGGTCCTGGCTGAGGGGCCCTGACCTATTATTATGTCAATATTATAATCCTCCATTGCAGGATAAAGGATTTCTTCCACAACAGTATTTAATCTGTGAATTTCATCAATAAAAAGCACATCCCCTTCCTCAAGATTGGTAAGTATTGCTGCAAGGTCGCCTGTCCTTTCTATAACAGGCCCTGAAGTTACCTTTATATTCACATCCAGTTCATTTGCAATGATATAGGCAAGGGTTGTTTTTCCAAGGCCAGGCGGTCCGCAGAAAAGCACGTGGTCAAGTGTATCTCCCCTGCCCTTTGCAGCCTCAATAAAAACCTTGAGGTTTTCCTTTGTTGTGCGCTGACCCACATAATCCTTTAGGAGTTTAGGCCTAAGCGCTGCATCAAATGCCTTCTCATCTTCCAGCACTATTGGTGTGATATCTCTCTCATCCATGTGCTAAGACCTTCAGTGATTCTTTTAACAGCGCTTCAAATGTTGTAACACCTGTATAAACCTTTCTAACCCCTTCTATCGCCTTATCTGCCACAGGTCCTTTATAACCAAGGTTAATAAGGGCTGAAAAAACATCTCTGTATAAACTATCTTCTTTGCCCTTTTCTGCAGGTACGCCGACGCCCTCTCCATGCTCCCTGATAGCCTTTCTCATCTTATCTTTCAGTTCAAGAACCAATCTCTCAGCAGTCTTTCCGCCAACCCCTGGGATAGATCTAAGTCTTGCAATGTCGCCAGATGAAATAGCTGAGATAAGGTCTTCTGCTGGTATACCAGAAAGGATATTTCTTGCAAGCTTTGGTCCTACACCTGATACACTAATCAACAGTTGAAATATCTCTTTCTCCCGTTGGGTCAGGAAACCATATAATTGTAAAGCGTCTTCTCTAATATGCGTGTAGGTATTGAGACTGATATATTCCTCTGTATCAGGTAGTTTATAATAGGTAGATAGCGGTATATATACCTCGTATCCAACGCCTGATACATCAACCACAACTGATTCAGGAGATTTATATATTATTTTGCCTTTTATATGGGCTATCATATCAACTACAGGGATCAGGTATCGGGGACCAGGGTTTTGTTTTTGACCCCTGACCCCTGACCCCCGACCCCTGTCTATAATGGTGTATATGACATATCGCTGCTGCCAGAGCATCAGAGGCATCTGGTTTAGGCATAAGATTTATATTCAGGATGGCCTTCACCATCTTTTGAACCTGTTCTTTTGTGGCATTTCCATAACCAACTATAGCCTGTTTTATCTTCATTGGACTATATTCAAACACAGGAAGACTGTGCTGCGCTGCACATAGCATAGCAACACCCCTGGCATGACCAAGCATAATAGCGCTCCTGGCATTCTTTGCATAAAATATCTCTTCAACAACAACTGCATGTGGCGTGAATTCACAAATCACTTTATGGATTGAATCAAAGATTATATTTAATCTTACGGTAAGAGAATTTTTGGAATCAGTTGCGATACTGCCATTGCAAATATGAGTTAGATTGCCTTTATCACTGTCAACGATGCCGTACCCTGTAATATGAGAACCCGGGTCAATCCCTAAAACCCTCAAAAGACCTCCCTCTGAAAACAGTAGGCAGTATGCAGTAGAGAGTAGGCAGCAAAAAATTTTCTTGCTTTTTTACTGCTTACTGCATACTGCTTACTCCTTACTGTCTTTATGCTACTTTCTCCATCTCTTCCTGTGGTATGTCAAAATTTGCATAAACAGCCTGCACATCATCCTGCTCCTCAAGTTCCTCCATTAGCCTCAGGACCTGTTGTGCCTCTTTGCCTTCTACCTTCACTGTATTCTTTGGTATCATGCTAATCTCTGACAGAATATATTTAAGACCCTTTTTGTTAAACGTCTCTTTAACCCTGTGAAAATCAGTTGCTGCGCTATAAACCTCGAATACCCTGTCTTCATTATTGGTTATCACATCCTCTGCGCCAGCATCAATAGCAACCTCCATAAGCTTATCCTCGCTGATAGTTCCCATATCAAATGTAAACATCCCCTTCTTCTCAAACATCCAAGCAACCGAACCGCTCTCCCCAAGCCTTCCACCGCACTTCGTAAATATATGTCTCACATCACCAGCAGTTCTATTTCTATTGTCAGTTGTAACAGATACAAGAACAGCGACCCCTCCTGGGCCGTATCCTTCATACACATGATCTTCGTAGTTTACACCTTCCAGTTCGCCAATGCCCTTTTTTATTGCCCTCTCTATATTATCAGAAGGCACATTATTCTCCCTGGCCTTATCTACGGCTGTCCTGAGACGCGGATTTCCATCTGGATCGCCGCCGCCAATCTTTGCGGCAACAATTACTTCTCTAATAAGTTTTGTAAAGACCTTCCCTTTTTTGGCATCGCTTTTGGCCTTTTTATGTTTAATGTTTGCCCATCGTGAATGGCCTGCCATACTCAAAACCCCCTGAAATATTGCCTATAAATTAGCACAAAATAAATTCTGTTGCAAAGAGATTGTAATAAAAATTGACAATAGAGTTTTTTGTTACCTGTAATCGTAACCTTAAGTGCCGCACAAAATCTCCGGTGTGAGCGCAAAAAAATTCCATAAAATTTTTCCATAAAATTTAGCTTGATAACACATTTTACATCTGCTACTATTGAAAACTAATCATTTGGGATGAATGCTCAAAAGTTGATAGAAATTAAAAACAAACAAATCTATAATCGGATTTAAAAATTTGAGAGGTACAAAAAAATGGTTTTCAATCATATTTTAGGCATGTTTTCCAATGATCTTGCAATTGACCTCGGGACTGCCAACACCCTTATCTATGTAAAAGGCAAAGGGATAGTATCCAATGAGCCTTCTGTGGTTGCGGTGAAAAAGGACGGCCGTGGTGGAAGAAAGGTCTTGGCGGTGGGCAAAGAGGCTAAGTTAATGCTCGGCAAAACCCCTGGCAACATCACAGCAATAAGGCCGATGAAAGATGGTGTTATTGCCGATTTTGAAGTTACAGAAGAGATGCTAAAGTATTTCATAAGAAACGTACATAAAAGGAGATTTGGATTAAGACCGAGAATCATCATCTGCATCCCATCTGGCATAACGCAGGTAGAACAGAGGGCTGTCAGAGAATCTGCCCTGTCAGCAGGCGCACATGAGGTTTATCTTGTTGAAGAACCAATGGCTGCTGCTATTGGAGCCGGCCTACCTATAACAGAACCGTCAGGAAATATGGTTGTAAATATTGGCGGTGGGACTGCTGAAATCGCAGTCATATCCCTTGCAGGGATAGTTCAAGCCATGTCGGTTCGCGTCGCTGGCGATAAAATGGATGAAGCTATTGTTCAGTATATTAAAAGGAGACACAATCTTTATATAGGTGTGGAATCCGCCGAAACTATAAAAATAAGTCTCGGATTGTCGCTGCCTGATGAAGAAAAAAGGGTAATAGAGATTAAGGGTAGGAACCTGGTGACAGGCATACCGACCACAATGGAGATAGACAGCACAGAGCTGAAAGAGGCCCTTACAGAACCTCTGGCAGCTATCATTGAGGCAGTAAAATCGGTATTAGAAAGGACCCCTCCTGGTCTGGCTGCAGACCTTGTTGACAAAGGCATTATCATGACAGGGGGAGGAGCGCTTTTGAAGAATCTTGACGTAATTTTGAGAGAAGAAATAAAATTACCTGTAACTGTTGCTGATGATCCGCTGACATGTGTTGTTCGCGGCGCCGGTAAAATCCTTGATGAGATAAAACTTTTAAGAGAAGTGACACTACAATAAAATCGGTTGTTCGTTGTTGGATTTTAGTTGTTGTTAGAAGATCAAGGACTATGCATAACAATAAATGACGAACAACGAATAGAAGCCTTTGAATTATGGTGAGTTTCCTAAAAAAACACCGCGTCATCCTCACATCCCTTGCCTTATGCATTCTTTCGCTCCAGATAGCTTCGACTAATACAAAAGGTATTGGTGGCAATGTAATTGCCATCAAACTTATCTCAGCAATCACCTCGCCAATTCAGTATACAGTAACCTCTACCCTTGGGGGGATCAAAAC